>Ga0209067_10000100_pt1 | contig 56910 bp, 85 predicted proteins | sample ColStrG_CSR_2013_FD_187199 | JGI IMG/M metagenome (GOLD analysis project Ga0209067, IMG submission 187199) | Freshwater sediment microbial communities in response to fracking from Pennsylvania, USA - Cold Stream Run_MetaG_CSR_2013 (SPAdes)... | ecosystem: Environmental > Aquatic > Freshwater >...
CCGACATACTTGGAAACATCAAAGTAACCGCCCTTTCCATCTTGCAGATAGACCTGTCCCGCACCATTCCGCACCACTTGCGCCACAGGCTCACTCACTGCGGCAGCGGGTGGGGTGGCAAGCATTGAAATCACAAAATCCAATGCGGCCTGTTCATTTGGGCCAAGCAGTTTTTCCTCGCGCTTAAATCGCTCCATGAAATACTGTGCGCGGTGTGCAGTCATGGTGCTTTGCGCTACAGGCTCATTCACTGCGCTCTTTGCGCCAGCGTCAAAGGCATACAACATCGCAGTAAAAATCTTGTCGGTGGTAATCGGCGGCGCTTTGCCCTGCGGAATGTTGTTGGCGGCGTTGTACCACTCGGTCAACTGCTCTTTAGTGATGATCATTTCTTCGCTCCAATCACTGCAAGCGCGATGGCCTTCTGCGGGGTTTCGTAATACTCCCATTCGTTTCGAGTAGTCCATGTCCCATTGAACATATAAGGAAAAGCGTTGTACTTCTCCGCAATTGGCCCAATGACGTTCCAGTCGCGGTAGTCGAAGATGTGCCATTCTTCTGGAAAATGCCCATCAGGTGTAACGCAAATGGTCACTTTTCTTTCGCCGTCATAGGTAACTGTGGTGTAGATTTGCTTCCACCCAATCGCCAGCGCGAGGGCTTTGGAGATTTCGAGGTCGGATAGCGTCGTCATTTGCCGCGCCCTTCGTAATGAGTGTGCAGCTTGGCCGCAACTACTTCATAAAAATCAGATGCAGATTCGGCTGTCTTAAAAGAACCAAGACGGATTTGCCGTCCGTTAAATCTGATAGTTGCTACAAATTTGTTACCGGCCTTAGTTACGCCGCGATATCCCGTTTGGTTGTCTGCACGCAACCCAGTGTTTTGGACGTTCTGAGATTTATCCGCTTCGCGCAAATTGGTTATGCGGTTGTCTGTTTTGACGCGGTTGATGTGATCAATGTAGTTGGGCGGTACATCACCATAAAAGTGCTGCCAAGCAAGACGGTGAGCAGAATAGTTTTTTCCGTCAAGCCCAATGCAAATATACCCATTACCCATTGGAGCGCCAGCAGGTGTGCCGGGTTTAATGGTTCCCCAGCGACCAGCAGGGCTGCGCCAAGTAAACAAGCCGGTGTCGCTGTCATAGTCAAGCATATGTCGCAATCGTTCAGTGGTCAGCATGTTTCTTTCCTTTCAATCCGCGCACCACGGGCTGCGGCAAAAAGTAGGCGGTTCATGGTGCAACCCTCCACAACCAGACAGTAATGTCGATAACAAACATACACAAAGCCGCCAACGTCAAATTCTCAGCTACGGAAGTAATAAACTTGTTGCGCTCTGATAGCTGGTCGTTGATGGTTCGGGCAATAAACGACATGCCAAAAAGCCAAAATCCAATCGCAGTCATGGCATACCTTTCCAAATGAGAACAACAAAAAATATGACGATGCAAATGGGCATGACGATGTACAGCCCAATGGCTTGGATAACTTCGACGGTCATGGTGCGGGCCTTTGAAAAATTATGATGAGGATTAGAACCAAAATAAACCAGTCTCGGATGTCGCTCATGCTAATTCCTCTGGTACTTCAAAGTATTCGCCGCATGCAGTGCAAAACAAACGAACAGCATCATCGGCGGTCGATGGTTCATCGTGAGAATAGCTTGCAACGAGCTTGCCGTCTTGCACGGTAACCGGCGAATAAGAAACTGTGTCTTTGGCCAGCAGCAAGTCAGCGCCGCCACACGCTGAACATTTGTTGTCGATAAGCTTAGATAGCTTCATATCAAGCTCCAAAGTATTGTTGAAGATGTTTGTACACAGCATGCATCTGTTGCAGCGTCAGCCCGCGCAAAGCATCGTCTGGGGAGAACGCTTCGGGCTTAGGCATAGTGGCAGCGGCTTGCGGTGCAGGGTTCACTACGCTTGGGTGCGTAGGGGTTTTCTTCTGGGGCTTCTTAGGCCCGATGTACCCTTCAGGAAACGTAGCGACAGCAACGCTGTAGCGTTTCACTTTCTGGTTGGTGTGCCGGTTAATGTCGCTGGTGTATTTGATAACGCCAGCATGTTCCATGTCGCTGATGGCTTGTGCAGGGTCATAAGGGAACTGCAAGCCTTTCATGATGTCGGCTCTTGTTTTTTCCGGGTGGTCCTTGAGCCAGTTGAATATGCGTTGCTTAACCGTAGGCAATTTAACGCCAGCAGCCACCAAGGCGGTAGTGATTTGATTCATCGCGTCCATCTCCATAATTCCCACAATGCACCCAATTCAACGAGGCTGGCCCCAGCCTGCTCAACCACCGGTGCATCGGGTGGCAGTTGACGTTGTAAAGTCCCGCAGCCGCTAAGCGTTATGACCAGTGCTGCAATTACGTATTTCATGTAACCTCCACAAAAGATTTATCCCAGCTGCGAACGTCGCCAAGTGGATACACCTGATTGACAACCCACGCAACACCTTTGCCTTTGATGCATTCGACCAAATCCGTTGGGTCGATCAACTCTCCAGCTTCGTACGATCGCTTGACAAACAGCGAATCAAACCATGTCGATGCTCGTGTCTCCATCATTGCCATCGCAATAAAAGGTTTCAACCACTTCTTGAACGCAATACGGGCTTTCTTGCGCGCGTCCGAAGTAGTGGGCTCTTTCTCGTTGGGCGCGTCGACACTACTAGCAACGTCGAGCATACCGTTTTTGTACGTTAAGCGTATAGGGAAATCCCCAGTTGCATGTTTGTTAAAACCGACTATGACTTCGCGACCAGTCGTTGCAAACTGCTTGCTGTATGCCCCTACGCCCAGCACACGGTACATAAAATATGTGCTGGTTTGTCGTTCATCGACGTTGTACTGCACTTCGCGGCGCTCGCAGCCATTGATCAATTCTGGCTTGTAGAATCGCGCCATAGACGTGCTGTACAAGACCACATCGTAGTAACCATCGTGCTTTTCAACACGAAAATGGGGTTTGCTAATGCCGTCCAATGGACGCTGGTTTTCTTTCCACTTTTTACTTCGCGTCTTGAGTGGTGTCTTGAACAAATAATCTGCTGCTTCGTAGTTTTGAATGCGTTCGCAATTACGAACGTTTGCGCCCCATGCCATAGCTATTCCTTTCAAGTGTTAAGGGTGGTGGGTTGGGCCTTACTCGCCCACCGCGAGCTATTTGAATCTGAACCGGCTGTTCATCGTCATCGGGGGGCCGATTCAGAAACCGAAGGTCATAGAGGACCCCATCGCTTCGGCCAGTATGCACACCCCCGTTATTCTTCCATCTCGAAGTGTATCGTGATACCCCACGGCGCCACAATGTCAGAGCTGATTAACCAGATGACAGGATAACCCGGGTCTTCGCCGAACGGCGTGTAGCCATCGGTCAGGCAGATAAATACATCGGGCTCGATGCCATGCTCCTGTACCCAGTCAAAGCCTACCGGCATGTTTGTGCCGCCGCCGCGCATGAATTCCAATACAACCGGTTCTTCAGCCTCAAATTCGACGTGCTTCTGGACATGCGTGTCGGTGTAGATGACGTGCACTTTCTCAGGCGCGCACTGCTCGAAGATGCGGGCAACGTGGCCGTTGTAGTACGCCATCTCACGCTCGGATACGGAACCAGACACATCGACTTGCTCGACAATGGTACCCATGGTTTGTTTGCGACCAGTGCTGGGGAAGTACGTTACCCGGCTGTCGTACCGGCGGTTAGGCCGAGCCCATGTGCTGTTACTCTGAATGAAGCCAGTCATGTAACGCTCAAGGATGTCATACCACGGCGTCTTGACTGCGAGCAAGCTTGTGACCAACTGTTCCAGAATACCAGTGAGCTTGCCTGCCATCTTGGCGGCTTGCGCTGCTTGGGCAACCTCACGGAAAATACGTGCCTGCGCATCAGAAGCTTCCTGCTCGGTGCATGGGTCGGAGTCGTCTATGTCGTTGCCGATACCACCGCCTTCATCCGTTGACTCGGGCAGCTCGTTGTACACACGGTCGGTCGTCTTCTGATGCGAGCCGGGCATGTCAACCGTGTTGGGGATAGGCACACCGATCTTGCACTGGGCCAAGAAGTCGTTGATGACTGCATCGCCGGCATAGTTCCAGCGCGCATGGTTGCGGCTACCGCGACGGTACAGGTGGTCGAACATCTCATGGCCTACCTCATGGCACAGCGCCCACATAAGCTGGTCAACGGTCCACTGTGAACACCACTTGGGGTTGAGTTTGATCTGGCTGCGCCGGTTGATCGACAGCGTGGGTATGTCGTACGAAAAGATAAGCTCGCGGCGCAACACCATGACTGCCCAGAAACAGTGATGCAGGACAAGTTGAGTCTTGGCTTTGGAGAGCTTGAACTCAAACGCTTTAAGGCCTGCTGGTGACAGATGCTCCGTAGAACTTGTTGATGAGCGCTGGGCTCCAGAGTGTTGAGCTGCTGCCGAACTTGTTGAGGTTGCTTGGGTCATACCATCCTTTGGGTTGAGTTAAATAAGTTTTGCCGTTTTCGAGGGCGTAAATATTCGCTTGAATAATTTGTTTCCAGTTGTGGCTAAACGGTGGAATGTGGTCTTTGTGTCCTCCTTCAAGAAGAAAGGTAACCATCAACGCTTTGTATTCCTTGCGTCGTTGGCGACGAGTTAAATTGCGATTAGAACGCTTCTTTTTTTCTTTGTTCGTGGTCATTCGTCAAGCTTCTGATTGGCAATCATGACCGACACATAGTCCTTGTTCAGAATCGTACCGGTAATCGTGGGTTGGTGTTTGTGCAGTTCATAAATATAACCCGGGCCAGACTCGTAACGATTGGTAACGTCCACCAGTTCACCAAGCAAATCACTGCAGCGCAACGGGACCATAAACGTGCCTTGGATAACAATGTGTGCTTCGTTTTTCATTCAAGTAACCTCGATATGTAATGAGCAATGCATTGCTCGATTGCGTCTTCCTGCTTACAAACAGGACCCTGAAAGTCTGACCACGCCGGAAATTTTCTTGCACGCACGCAAGAACGGTATGACCAACCGTGAGAATGCTTTTGAACGACACCCACAATAAGATGGTTTGCATCATACAAATACTGACTGTTGTACATAACTTCATAGTCGCTGGCTTGGATACTCATGAGTGCTCCATTATGAACATAGCCATCCGAGCACGCTCAGCCTTGATGTCGTGTATCCATGTGCCTGAATAACAATTAAAAGAACCAGAAAGTGATTTTGGTGCAAGAACACTAAGGTGGTTGTGCAACGTCATGTCATCGTCAGTGGTTAGCACAGAATAAGCGTGCTTGTTACTACAACACACGCATTGCCGGCACCGGTGCAATGTTTGATCGGCGGTCAAACCGTTGCTAAATATGGGCGCTTCAACATAACGATAGCGCTTGCGTTTAAAGGTGGTGGTAATCATGCATCCTCCAGTTTGGTTGTGACCAACGAGTAAATCAACATGGTCGTTGCTTCTTGCTGGGTAGCGCATGGCCTGCTGACAAGGTACGGTTGATCGCTGGTAAAGTCGTTCCAGTACCAAGCTTTCTGGTCTTGCTTACCAGTCACCATGTCTTCGTACACACGCCCTAGTTGACGCCCATCGTCGTGATACAAGAACATGTAGCAGGGGAGAACGTCATCCCATCTCACGCGAAGTAAGCAGCCAGCTTGTCGGCGGCAGCTTCCAAGTTAGCCTTGGCTGTGGAACGCGCAGTTTCGTCGGTCTTGATTGTCTCGATGCCGAACGTGTAACCTTGCACCAAGCGCTCGATGTCGGCAATTTCTGCCAACAACTGAGGCGTTGCGTCGATAGCCAGCTTGCGCGCCAGCTTGCAGCCTTCCAGCACGTTTTCCAGTACGCTCGCATGGAAGCGTTCGCCCTTCTCGCCTTTGTAGGTACCTAGCCGGTTGGTCAGATACTCCAGTGGTTTGAGCATGCGTTCGATCGTTGCGTTGTTGGTGTCAGCCAGCATCTCGGCAAACTGCGAACGCACTGCCTGCTTGTCTTCCTCGTCCATGTCAAACAGCGGGTGCGACTCGTCGGGCAAGGGAATCATACGGAAATCAAAGCTGATGCGTGCAGCAAACTCGGATGCTGTTGGGTAGTCGCTCAGCGTTGCATGGCCGTTGGCTTTGCCGTAGTTGCGGTACGCGATGTCGTCGAGCACCAGCTGGTCATATATGGGCAATACGTTCTGCTTATGGCTGTCCACCACAGCGATCAAGTGCCGCAGCCCTTGGGTGTACTCGAAGATGTTGTCGCCGCGCACCAGCCGCTTATCGCCGCAACGCTCGGTGTTGTCGCAGTGATAGGCATAGACCTCGGATACAGCCCGCATAAGCTTCCACACAGGCGTGCTTTCCTTGCGAAACAGTTTGGTAAATGCCGTGGCTGATGCATCGGACTGACGCAGCTGAGCCGTTGCCGTGTTGTCGCGTTTGACCAGTGTTGTTCGTCGAATAACCAGCTTGGCTTCGATGGCTTTCTCGGAAAGCTTTGCGACTTTGGGAACCATGGGGGTTTGAATGAGGTGCATACAATTTTCCTTAAGCGAGTTCTAACAATGCCATTGCGTGCTGGATGCGCGCTTCGGGTGTGTTGAGGATGTACACGGTGTGAACGCAATAATAAAAATCGTCTTCGGGTGACAATCTACTAAGTGTTTTACATCCTTGGTTGTTGTACGAATTAAGTGCGCATCCTGTGCACGCATTCATTTCGTCGGGGTGAACTGGCCAGCGCACAAGCTGGTACTCTATACCTTCGTATGTGGTTGTATCTCCTATGTTAAGTTTCACGCTGCCTCCAGTTTGAGTGCGATGTAGTCTCCCATTGCTTCTTTGTTATCTGGAACGTAAATAATGCTGCGACAATGACCATATTCTGTGTACACAACACGACAACCCGGGCTTCTAATAATAAAATCTCTGTTGTCGAACGCGCAGCCTGTGCAGCTTTCAAACCCAGTTGTGCCGGGTTTTACTTCCGGCACTGTGCGGTAGTCAACGCCCCTATACAAGAACGTCGGCATTTGCTGCTGCCCAGTTGTAATACGCCTTGGTCTTCTTGATGGCCGGGTCTTTCTTGATGGCATCCTTGATGCAAGTAACCCGCAGCTCAGGCTCGAAGCGGTCGGTGTACGCGCACACGGCATCGAAGTTAGCCGCAGTCGACGCCCGGGCAACTGCACCCATGACAGCGTACTTGATGTCAAGTCGCGACGGCAGTGCGATGGTCGTGGGGTTCTTGAGGATGTCAGGGATGTGCGGCAAGTCGTTCATGATCTGCTTGAACCCGATGTACTCAGCGGCACGGCCAGAACCCACAGAACCCGCGGCATTCTCTTGCTGCAGGCTGAGTGGCAGGGACTCTGGGATACGCGCTACATCTTCCCATGTGCGCGGCGTGGCGTTGGCATAACGCGATGCGTCGAAGTCGACCAGTGCTGCACCTTGCATGAAGCGGTGGTACTGCACAAGCGCAATGGGGAAGTTCATGGCGTTTGCATAGTCACACCATTCTTCAAGGTTCTCGGTGTAATCCAGACGACGCGTACGGCCAGCAAATTTGGTCGGCACACGCATGGCACCAGACTTGTCCTCGGGGCGATTGCCAGTAGCAATGATGTAGAGCTGGTCGGTCAACTCCCACTCGCCGGCAAAGCGGTCATAGATGATGCGGCATGCTGCGTTGAACATCTCGACCCGGGCATCGCTGAATTCTTCGAGCAACAAGGCACACTTGCCAACGCCCTTGCGCATTTTGTAGAACATCTCGGGCGGTACCCAGCGAGTGAACTCGCCGTTGGTGTTGGGCATGCCCAGCAAATCCACAGGGTCACGAGAGCTCAGGTTGAGCTCGAACATATTGACTTGGGGTATGAAACCAAGCTCGCAGAATGAATCACGAGCGCATGCCGACTTGCCTCCGCCGGGTGGGCCCATGATGGCGAACACGGTCTTGTTGGCGTCGGCGCGCTCCTGAGAGAACTGAGCGACGATAGAGTGCTTGATGTCAGAGTATTTCATAGTTGTCCTAGAGTTGATGTGCTGCTGTTACGGCCAGCAGCGAAGCCGTTATTTTTCTAACGCGTTCATGGCAAGCTGAACATTTAAATCCATGATGCCACCGTGAGCATCGAGGTATTCCACTATTGACATAAGTGGGACGTAAGCGTAGGGTTGTCTGTATTCTTCGTCACGCTTACCAAGACAATCGTGGTGCGGGCAATGCCACATTTCCATGCTGCGCGGAACTAGCTCATTGCCGTGGCAATAAAATGCGCGACTGTATTGCAGTGATGCAGTTGCACCATCGTTCATTCGTATGGGTACACGCACTGTTGCGTAGCTAGGCTTGTCTTTTTCCGGGTAAGGGATCTGACGCCGTTCATCTAAGTCAAAACGTTTGTCACTCAACCACGCCAGTAGCGTGCGCAATGTCTCGGTCATAGGGTATTCCTTCTAGTGCGGTAGTAATTGCTGCCATTTTTTCGGCCCATACGAAATTAGGCAATTCACTATTTTGGTTGAACTTGCAATCCCATTCGCCTTCTGTACATTGTGGGTTAAACAAACCTGACATATCGTTAAAGCGTACGCATTGCGTGCATGTGGGTTTGACGAGACGGCTGACGGGAATAAGCACGTACTCTTTACTGTTAATTGAGGGCATTTGATTTCTCCAGTACTATCGTTACAGCGTCGACGACAGGCACCCATATGGTTGAACTTGGGCACGTTATGCATTCCTGTGAATTTATTGCTTTTTCATTGTTTATTGTTTTTTCGTACGCAGGGCAACGCAAGCACACCGGGCCTTCTTCGTTGAGTAAACCTTCTTCGTTGAGTAAATTAACGATTGGTATAGCTGCGCATTCAACGCCGCGTATGATGGCGCGGAGTGTCATGGCGTCAATTGAAAGTCGTCGTCTGGGTGCGTGACTTGGATGGTAAAACCCAATGCGTGGATTTTGACCAGTGCTGCAGGCGTGAGCGTCTTGGTTCCAATGAGGTCTGCGAAATGGTGCGCCGTGTCACACACTGGGTAGTACACGTTGGTGCCGTAATTCTGTTTCTTGAGAACGATGATAGTCGTGATCATGATGTCTCCACTTTGAGTTGGGCCGCACGCACGAGCGTGACGTAGTGGCCGTCGGTGCAGTTGTTAAATACGCAGTGTTCTTCAGCGCCACCGTTATTGCGAAAGAAGCACTTTTTGCAGCCTAACCCGTTATGATGCTCTGGGTCGGTGTCATACGTAACAAACACAGCTTCGTTAGGGTGTGTATCGCTGCGTTGCCATTGCTTTGCTGGTTTGCCGGTAGGTCTTGCTAAGCTCATGCGTTTTCCAGTTTGTGCATTGCTGCTTCAATTAAAGTCATCCACACACCGTTACCGCACGCATGATTCCTGCACATGATTTGTTGCTTATCGCTGTTGCCCCTGAACAGGCATTTGTCACAGCTATCTTCGCTGTCTTTCATGGGGACAAACACAGCGTCCGGTACTAATGTGCTTCGAGCAGATGGTTTAATGCATCCATTGCTATCGATGTCTTCATTTGCAACGCCGTTCATGGTCGCCATACGATGCAATCGAGCAAGATGATACCGGCCGCTGCTGCATACACAATGACCCAGTACAGGACCGTGCGCAGACCGTCGTTACGTTGCTTTATTTTGAGTGTAGGCAGTTTGGTGGGTTTCATGCGCATGCTCCTGAGTAGCAGATGTAGGGCTCCAACGGACTTGGCTCTGGCGTGTGCGTGGCGAACGCTGCCACTGCAATGATGATGGCGTAGATCATAAATACTCCTTGTTGTTCCACGGCTCTGTAATACCCCAGCGTGGGTCTGGGAACTTGTCGCACAAGGTTGCTTTGACTTCCATGTGGCTTTTGTGCATGGCGATGTAGCGGGCACGCGTGGTGGCGATCTGCTCGTCCGTTGAGTCCGGGTGTCGCATCAGCTTGAGAACATTATGTTCGAGTTGTTTTATGTTGGCTGCCATGCTTTTGTACAGTCTGCGCGCACGCTGACGCGGCGATTCAGTGGGTGCGGCGTCGCTCATTTTGCGTCGGCTGCGTTTGACCAGTGTTGCATGCTGCCACTATTGCCAGAAAACGTGCAACTGGCAAACGTTCAAACTGTTGGGTCATGGCCCGCAAGCAATGATCAAGAAATGCAATTTCGATACGTGGGTCCATACGTTACTCCTTTAGTTGATACTTGCCGTCCACCAGAACGGCGCCATTGGCCAGTGCGAACTCACGGGCCCGTCGGGTTGTCTGCCCGTCTTCCTCATGGTTGAGGAATGGGATTAGATACTTGACTGCTTCACTCAGTGGCGCAATCGGCGAACGGCTGCGCTTGGCGAAACCTTCCACTTTCTTTACTGAGTGAACTGGCTTTGGCCAATGCGGTGCAATGTCTGGGTACTTCTTCAGTATCAACGACCGCACAATTCCACTTAGTGGCTGGCGATGCACCAGCGCTAGCTCGCGCACCTTGGCTTCCGTCACGTTGACGGACTTTAAAAACTCTTTGGTCAACGATTCCACTGAGTGTGGTGGATGTGTTGGGACGTGTTCGCGCAGTGCCAGTTGCGCGGCTGTTGGGCATGAAATGGTCAAGGCCATAGGTTTGTTCTCGCAAGTTGAATCAAATGAAAACCTTTATTATATGGGGTTTGCGGGGGTATTGAGCAACGAGACGTCAATCCGTCGAAGCCGCCGTAATTCTTGGGGTCATGTGGCATATGTCCACTTAGTAAGATTTAGTGGGTTACGTTACTCAGTAGAGACACGCCACATGACCCCATGTCAAAGCCCTCGCGTGGAAAATGAATATTTACTCTTACTTATTATATAGTTTACTCAATATGGCAAAAATCCGCATAAACACGTGGTTTTATTGAGTTACTTTTAGAGATGGTTGAAAAAAGCCACCTAGTGACTAAGTGGCTACCTTGAGTTTACTCAGTGACTTACTAAGTGAGCTGTGCCGGCAACTGTAAACTTGGATATGTTGCGCGTAGCTACAATGACGCGCTCGCCGCGTGTCGACCCGGTAACCTTGGGATTGCCGCATCCATGCACACGAGCATGGGCGTAAGTATCGACAGCTGTGAAGCTGCCTGCATTCACTAAGTGAACACGTTTAGGTGGTAACTTTGTACCGCGATTGATGTGCATGTAATGCTCCACGTTTTGCGTCAGTCTGGGTTGACCAGTGCTGCGCGCAAAAAAAAAGAACGGGCCTCGCGGCCCGCCCTCCTTACTCCTTGGCTTCCACCAAGTCGTACTTCTCGCTCAGGATTTCACGAGCATGGAACTCCGCAGCTGCTTTGACCATGTGGTCCAGCAAAGCTTTGCCATGCACGGGAATTCCCTCGCTGTTAGCGTCGTTCGCCTGCTTTGTCAGAGTATCCAAGAATTTGTCAAACTTCGCGGCAATCTCCAGCACGCTAACCGCTGGAGCTTCGGGCTTTGCTTCCTCCCATGGCTTCGCCATGAGACGTTCGCGCAGCTCAGGTGTATCAGCCTTGCCGAGCTTATGCATCTTGTCGTAGCTAAAGGTTTGCTTACCCTTAGCAATGAACATGCATCCATTGAGCTCAAACCATGCACGCAGCGAAGCCTTGCGGCCTTGCTTGCCGATAGCGTCAACCAGCTGATCAGCAAGCGTTACATCACCATGCAACACGGCATGGATGACGCATTCAACCGCACACGCTTGCACGTCACGGGTGATTTTGGCCGCTTGTTTGCCGATCGAACCGATGGCCTTGAGAATTTCAGTTTTTTGCATATAACACTTTCAAAAATAAGGGAGATAAGAGGACCGGCTATTCGCGCCGCCGGGTAATGGCGCGTTGCATCTAAGGACGTGCAACTATCCGCCGACCTGTCACGTCGGGCCTTTACACGGATAAGGTTTTGCCGTGCACTTCAGGGGATAGGACCGCGCCATTCAATCGCGCCGGATATACCCTTTGATTCCTAGAGCCGCCGCGGTGTAGGCACACTATGGGCGTGCCTATCCCCACATGCGGATAGCGTAGCGGCGCAGCAATCCTCGCGCCCTTTCGGGCCGGCGCACCTCGCAGAGAGTAATCTCGATCTGCTTAAGGCTGTCAAAACCGGACAACGGGGGGGCAGATGGCCAAGAGTTCCTTGAGCTTTAGCTCACCCCTTCAACACATAACGTTCCCAAAAATAATAACCCTACAATTTAGTCAACTATTCCGAAGCCGTAATTTCGGCATCGACCTATTTTTCCAAGGTACCCCCCATCAAAACCGCCGCCAAAAAAATTTTCAGAAAATTCCGCACTCCAGTACACTCAGTGAACTTCGTAAGCAGAAAGGCTTAACGTGAACCTTGACGACATCCCCGACAATTTCACCATCGAGACCGGTTGGAAACCCAAATCGCAAGTGGACATCCCACCTGAAATGATTGTGGCCATCGCCCAAGGGCTCGAAGAACCCGACGAAATTGCTGCGCGTCATGGATTTACCGGCGACAAGTGGGAAAAACTCAAAGTCTGGAAGCCGTTTGTTACGGCAGTGGCCGAGCACCGGGCCGAACTGGAGCGTTCGGGCTACACGTTTCGGGTCAAAGCGCGGTTCATGGCCGAAGATTTGCTGGAAGAAACGTTCGTCAAAGCCAAAAACCCGGAAACATCACTGGCCCAAAAGCTCCAAGTGACCCAGTTTCTGACCCGAGTGGCAGGGTTGGAACCCAAGGAAGACAAATCCGGTTTGGTCGGCGAAGGTTTTAGCGTTACGATCAATATGAACGGCGCCAATACCACCATTTCAGGGGCATCAAATGGCGTTTCAAACAAAAATTTGTCCGAAATCGAAGATATAACCCCAAAAAACGGGGGTTACGTAATTGCGCCGTTGATCGACCCCACGCTTTTTGCAGAGATGGCGGCTAACCACGATGATTGACCACACCGAACTGCCCCTATATTCCATCCAAGCCACCCACAAGTGCATTGTGTGCGGGGCAGAATGGCGGTTTAACCCGGAATGGGTAACCCCAAGTGGTCGAACGTTCGGACCGTCGTGGTCCGTCAAGAGTTTAAAGCACGGCGACTGCTGCGAAACCGGGGCTATGGACATGATCATGATTCCGCTGGACTCCGAAGTCTATGAAAGTTAACTACGTCGCAGCCGCCATCAGTGCGGCGTTCATGAAGTCCGATGCCAACGTACGGTTGTTGATGGGACCGGTGGGTTCGGGCAAGTCAGTGTCAAGCATCATGGAGATTTTTCGCCGGTGCAGCGAAATGCCGAAGTGCAAAGACGGCTTTAGGCGCTCTCGTTGGGCCATTATCCGTAACACCAGCCAGCAACTGCGCGACACCACGCTCAAAACATGGTTTAACTGGTTCCCTGACGGCATTGCAGGCACGTGGCGGGTGGGCGACAAAGTGTTCCTTATCAACATCGGGGACATCCGGGCTGAAATTCTGTTTTTGCCGTTGGATACCCCGGACGACCAGCGCAAACTGCTGTCTTTGGAGCTCACTGGTGTGTTCGTCAACGAAGCGCGTGAGGTGCACCCGGACCTGATCATTGCCGCACGGTCGCGCCTGACACGATACCCCAGTAAAAGCATGTTGGCCAAAGACCCGATCACCAAGAAAGTGCCGAAATACTGGTCCGGGTTGATCATGGATACCAACCCGCCGTCGGAAGACTCGTGGCTCTACGAGCAGTTCGAGGTCATTAAGCCCACCGGGTGGGAGTTGTACCGCCAGCCGTCGGGCCTGTCGCCGCAAGCAGAGAACCGGGAAAACCTCGGTGACACGTACTACGAAGACATGATGGCCGGCGCCACGGAGGATTTCATCAGGGTCCACGTGCACGGGGAATACGGCCGGTCGCTTGTCGGGCGGGCGGTTTATGAGAAATCATTTGTCAAGGAATACCACGTTGCGCTTGTACCACTTCGGGCTATCGAGTACGACCTGTACCCCATCATCATTGGAATGGACTTCGGACGCACCCCGGCAGCAGTGCTTTTGCAAAGGGATGCTCGGGGGCGGATATTGGTGCTGGACGCCCTCTATGTGGAAAACATTGGACTCAAAGGCTTCTTGCAGTACCACCTCAAACCCCTGCTGTCCGAAAAGTTCTCGGCCAACCGGTACCTCATAAGCGGCGACCCGGCAGGCTGGGCCAAAAGTCAGTTAAATGAACAGAACGTTGAGGACGTTATCAAGGAAGAAGGACTGCGCTGCGTGCGCGCGCCGACCAACGACCCGACCAAACGCATCGCATCCGTGGAAAAAGCACTCAGTGGACAGGTCAACGGTGGAGCTTTGCTGTTGTTCAGCTCGTCAGACACCTCTGCCGGCATGAAGCACCTCAACCAAGCCATGTACGGCGGGTACAAATACAAGCGCAAAAAAGACGGGTCGTACGAGTCCGAGCCGGCCAAAGACGAGTTTAGCCACGTCAGCGACGCGTTGCAGTACGGAGTCCTGTGCATCGACAACGGCGGCTCGGCCGCGGCCTTTGGAACCACGCGTCGACAGGTAAAGGTTGCGCCCAGCATAGGATGGACATAGAATGCGCGAATGTACCCCCACCTTATCGTGCTTCCTGCCATGTTCGGTTACGAGCTGGGGTACCTTGGCGCGGGCACGCTGGTGTCTTTGATCTTCATTGCCAAAGGGATTTACGATGACTGCATCCGAGATACTGCAAAAAGGTAACAACCCCACTACGCCGGTAACCATGGAAGGCACCATGGATTTTTACCGCAAGGCGCTCACAGGCGGCAAAAGCGCAGGGGCCACAACTCCCGGCGACATGCGCGTTGAGCAGCGACTCAAAGAAGCTGGCGTTTCCACACTTCCTGACGCCCCGGCCCCTGCGCCAAACCCCAACGCTTCCAATTACGTTGACCCCGCCACCAATATCCGCTTTGCAAACGGCGGACCCATCAAAGGAAAACCCATGATCAAGCACCCTAATATTCACCAAGACGCTCACACTGCGCCACCTCCCCACGCCCAGTCCGCAGCAGCTGCGCCGTCTGCGTTAATGATGCCAGCTTCGGCTACCGGCGCCTCCATTGGCCCTCCACCCGCAAGTGCGCAACAAGCCAACCCCGGCGGTGGTTTTGCAGATGGCGGACCTATCCGTGGAGGACGTCAAGCTCCTAAAAAGCCAAACCCATCGTTCCAGCCGTTTGGCACAAAACCCGGCGCAACACCGGCATAATGTTGTACATTACCCACCAGTAACTTCGGAGAATCCCATGAAGGCAACCAATTCAGACCAGTTCGTCAACCTAGGCCCCGTTGGCGGCATGGGCGGCTCCGCTACCCCCGGCGGCTACAACCAAGGCAACATGATTGCCGGTGTGCGCGGCCCGAAGGGTGATTCAAGCCCAAAAATGGCCGGCAGTCCCGGTGCTGGCAAATTCGGCAACATTCTGGTGAACTCTGAGTTTCCCGGTGCTGGTTCCGAGACCGCCGCACCCAAAGGCATGTTTGCCCAAGGCGACATGGTTACTGCCAAGTATGGTCCCGGCTTTCCGGCGGCTCCCGGTGACGGTGACGGCGCCAAAGGGGGTGTCAAGACTGGCGGCAACATCTTGGGTACTGCATTGGACGACCAAGGCAACCCCCGCGGCGCACCGGCTGATTCCGGCTACGCCCAAGGCGATGAGTTTGCCGCCATCAGCAAAAAGAAAAACAAGTAAATGGCTGGTCTACTGCGCGTCGAGAACAACGCGCAGCTTGACGCACGGCAGGCCGCCGAGCAGGCTGCGCAGGACACCCAGAACCAACCGGTCATTCTGGGCCTAGCCGCGCACCTTAAGAAATTGTGGGAACCGGCCAAGCGTGCCAAACTCCCCATTGAGACAAAAATGTTCTCGGCTTTGCGTCAGCGCAACGGCCAATACGAACAGACAGTGGCCAACGCCATTGCCCAGCAGGGCGGCTCTAGCGTGTACATGATGATCACGGAAACTAAATGCCGTGGGGCAGAAAGCTGGCTGCGCGATATTTTGTTGGAAGATGGCAAGCTGCCTTTTCAAGTAAGCCCCCCGCCGGACCCGCAACTTGAGCCTGACGATATGGAGCGCGTGCAAACTGAATTTGCACAAGCCATCATGCAAAAAGTTCAGCAAGGGCAACCGTTGGACCCTTCATCGCAGCAAGACCTCAAAGAGATTGCCGAGCAATCCATACGCGCTGAAATCATGGAAGAAGCGCAAGAAACCGCTGACGCCATGCAAACCAAGATTGAGGACCAATTCGCCAAAGGCGGCCTGATCGAAGGCTTCAACGCGTTCATTAGTGACTTGGCAACGTACCCCAACGCATTCCTCAAAGGCCCCGTTGTGCGCAGAAAACGCACTATGGCGTGGGCCAAAGACGCTACCGGCAAATGGGCGCCGCAGGTGCAAGACACTTTGATGCCCACGTACACCCGCGTGGACCCATATAGGTTCTACCCCGAGCCGGGCGTCACCGACATCAACGAAGGCTATGTGTTTGAGCACCATCGCTTGAGCCGCCCGGAATTGGCGGCGCTCAAAGGCGTGCCGGGGTATGACGACGCCGCAATCGACTACGTGCTTGCGCACATGCCCGGCAGCAGCACGGGCACATGGCTCAACCCTAACTACCAGCTGCAGGCTACGCTGGAGCAAAAGTTCAACATCTGGGACCGCCCGACCGCCGTGGTCGATGCGCTGGAGTTTCATGGCAAAGTAGCCGGCAGCATGTTGCTGGAGTGGGGAATGGACCCAAGCGACGTGCCGGACCCATCCATGGAGTACGACGTCAGCGCATGGCTGATCGACAACTGGGTCATCAAGGCCACGCTCAACTACGACCCGCTGGGCCGTAACCCTTACTACACGTCGTCATTTGTCAAGCGTCCGGGCGCTTTTTGGGGCTCGTCCATCCCCGAGCTGATTGAAGACATTCAAAACATGTGCAACGCCGCGGCGCGTGCGTTGGTCAACAACATGGGCTTGGCGTCGGGCCCCATGGTTGAGGTCAATGTGGACCGTCTGCCGGCTGACGAGGAAATCACCACGCTTACTCCGTGGCGCATCTTTCAAGTCACCAACGACCCGTTGGGCTCTGGCCAACCTGCCATTCGGTTCAACCAGCCCCAGAGTAACGCACAAGAGCTGATGGAGGTGTACACGCACTTCACAAAGCTGGCAGACGACCAATCCGGCATTCCGGCCTACGTGTACGGCGACATGAACGTGCAGGGCGCTGGCCGCACGGCATCTGGCTTGTCAATGCTCATGGGCTCGGCCGGTAAAGGCATCCGGCAAGTCATCATGCATCTCGACATGGACGTGATTGGCAAATTGGTCAAAGCCCAGTACGACTGGAACATGCGATACGTGGACGACGACAGCATCAAGGGCGACTGCACCACCGAACCAAAAGGCGCGATTCAGTTGGCCACCAAAGAGCAGCTCGACGTGCGCCGCGTGGAATTTTTGCAGGCCACAGCCAATCCTATGGATTCTCAGATCGTGGGCATCCCCGGGCGCGCGGCTATCCTGCGCGAAGTTGCCAAAGGGCTCAGCATGCCGGTGGACGACATTATCCCCAGCAAAGAAAAGCTAGAGCAAATGCAAAAAGAGCAAGAAGCTCAACAGGCGCAAGCACAGGCCCAGCAAGCGCAACAGGGCAAGCCCGGCGGCCCACCCGCTACCGGGCAGGGGCAGCAACAGCCGGCGCAAGGTGCTCCGGTCAACCCCGGCGGGGCGCCCATGGGTGGGCAAGACGCAAACACTGTCACCAATCAAAACACTGGACACTAGGAGCCCACCATGACCGACGAAGTTTTAGCCGACCCGACCGCCGCTGCCGACACCGCCGTGGCTGTCCCATCAGCACCGGACTTTATTAACGACCCACTTTACGCACAAATGCAGGCCCGGTTTCAAACCGTGCAAAATGGTGCGTACGGGCGGCTGGAGCAAATTCTTGCCGAAGTGCGGTACTTGATCAACCTGTAAGGACCACCATGGCTGCCTTTACCCCACAAACCACCAGCACGTACCAGTTCACCGTCGGTACGACGGCCATGAATATAATTTTGCCTGCGCGCCCGGGCACCATCCGTATTTTGAACGCTACGGCGGCCAACATTCTGTACGTGGAGATTGGCGGGGCTACAGCAGTCGCCCCTGTCGCTGCTACGGGCACGGGCAACGTGGCGCTCGCAGCCGCTGGGTCTATGCCTTTGGCTGGTGGCGCTGGCTCCATCCCACTGCTTTTGGAAAAGGGCGGCTCCCAGATGTTGAGCATGGTCGCCTCCGCAGCAAGTACCCAAGTATTTATTACGTTGGGGCTTGGTGACACGGTTGGCTAAGTGTGATATAACCCGCAACAACGGCGTATTCTGGTAGCAATTCGCAAGCCGGTCACCGTCAAGGAGTAAAACATGCGTTACGAAGATTTTGCAACAAACTTAATGCGTATTGGCGAAGGTCGCGGCATCCCGGCTGCTGGACGTTTTGCTACGACTGAACGCGCGGTCAGCTCGGTGGTCACCGTCACGCTTACTCCCGTATCTGTTGCGACTATTACTGTCGCCGCCCAAACGTTTACCGGTATCCCGGGCGTCGAACTTAACGACATTGTTATTCCTGTGCGCACTCCCAACATTACGGCGACTGCGATCACTTCTGTGCAGCCGACCGCACAGAACACCATTTCTGTAAGCTTCATCAATCCAACCGCTGGTGCGCTTACCCCCACTTCCGGCGCTTACACGTTCTTGATTATCAAGACGCAGTAACATGAAACTTAACGCAGAACAAATTAAACTCTTTGGGAATCTGGCCCGCCAGTTTCCCGAGTTTGGAGATTTTTTGTCTGCGTGGAGACAGAAAGAATTGGAGCAGTTGCCGTACGCGGCCGCTGCAAATTTGGACGTTACCCGTGGCCGCGTCCAAAGCCTTACTGAGCTTCAGAAGGCCCTTTATGGTCACCGTGATACTCCTTAGCAATAGAAAGGCAAGGAAATGGCAACCCTCCCAGCGCAGATTCAACGGCAAGTAGACGCCGCACAGGCACTTGTGGACGCGCAACGCGCACCAACAAACCCTCCTGAAGCAACGAAAACCGCAGCCCAAGAACCTGTAGCGACTGTCACGTCGCAGGAGCCTGCCCGTGTTGAAGATGAAAATAGCCAGACCTACGCTCAGCGTTGGCGCTCGCTGCAAGGAATTCACAATTCCACTAAGCAACGCCTTGACGCTTTGGAAGCGCAAAACCAACAGCTGCAACAACTAGTGTCCTCGATGCAAACCGCACCGGTGACCAGCATGGCAAACAAGCGATTCTTGACTGAACAGGACACGTCCGAATATGGTCAAGACATGGTGGATGTTATGCGACGCGCTGCCCGCGAAGAACTCGTAGACTTTGCAGGCGCCGTGGGGTCACTGAAAGCTGATATTGACGGGCTTCGGCAAGTCGTACCAACCGTGCAACAGTTGTCCCGGGAAACACAAGTAAGTGCGCAGGAACGCTTTTTTAGCGCCCTTGCGTCGGCAGTGCCGGATTACGAAGCTATCAACGCTTCGCAACAATTCCGGCAATGGTTGCTGTCCGCTGACCCAATGACTGGCATTTTGCGCCAGACTTATTTGGCAGACGCGCAACGTTCTGGTGACGTAGTTCGGGTGGCAAGCATCTTTAATACGTGGAAATCTCTCGCTGGAACTCAAGGTCAGACGACTACTCGGCGCACCCCGCAACAAGAACTGGAGCGCCAACAAGCGCCCGGCCGCAACCTAACTGCAGCCCCGGTGGAAAACCAAGGCCGTATTTGGGACCCACGCGAAATTTCTGCTTTTTACGATCAACGTCGTAAAGGTGAATGGGCGGGGCGGGAAGCTGAGTATAAGGCGCTTGAGCAAGACATTTTCAAAGCGCAGGCCGAAGGACGAATCGTCCGTAAAGCCGCATGATTTTCTATTTTTAAGGAGTATTTCAAATGCCATTTCCCGTAACTGGCGGTAGTGCAAATTACACCGGTAACTTTATTCCAGAAATCTGGTCGTCGAAGTTGATCGCCAATTTCTATGACGCCACAGTTCTGGCCGCGATCGCCAACACCGATTACAGTGGTGAAATCACTGGTTTTGGTGACAAGGTGAACATCCGTACAACCCCTGAGTTGACCATCCGTGACTACCAGAAGGGCATGCAACTGCAAGTTGAGCGCCCTGACAAACCAAAGATCGTTCTGAACATCGACCAAGGCGATTACTTCGCTGCCGTCGAAGACGACGTGGACCGCATTCAGGCCGACATCAACTTGATGGACGCTTGGACCCGTGACGCTTCGGAAAAAATGAAAATCAAGATCGACGCCAAAGTCTTGACCAACATTTTGCCGAGCGTCTCCGCGTTGAACCAAGGTACTGCCGCTGGCCGTATCTCTGGCAACATCAACTTGGGCGTGACCGGCGCACCTGTTCAGCTGACCAAAACCAACGTGGTTGACTACATTGTTGACTGCGGCGCGGTGCTGGACGAAGCCAACGCCCCTGAGACCGACCGCTGGATTATTATTCCAGCGTGGGTTGCAGCCATGATCAAGAAATCCGACATCAAGGACGCTTCTTTGTCTGGCGACAGCCAAACCCCGTTGCGCAACGGCCGTCTCGGCACGCTGGACCGCTTCACCGTGTACGTCAGCCACAACTTGAACCGCGTGATTGATTCGTCTGGCCCACAGTCGTTCTCCATCATGGCTGGTCACAAGATGGGCCTGACTTTTGCTACCCAGATGACCAACATGGAATCCATTCGTGCTGAGTCTACTTTCGGCAGCATCGTGCGCGGCTTGCAGGTTTACGGGTATCAGGTTGTCAAGCCTGAAGCTCTGGCCCGCCTGTACGTCCGGCAGTAAAACTAACACCGAAAAAGGAGTAATCTGAAATGGCTGCAAACTATGTAACCGACCAACTGGGTCGTGTCCTGACCACGGTGTTCACCGACTACCGTGGCGATGCGTCTATCGGCGGACCAGAAATTCTGGAAACCACGATTGACTTGTCCATCATCGGCTCCAACACCACGTTCTCCAACGTGAGTAGCCGTACCACTCTGCCCAACGGCGGTTTGGGATTGGCCGCTGGTGACTCGATTGACGTAGCGGTTTTGCCCTACAACTTTCAAGTCCAAGCGGTCCAGTTCATCGCCGACACCAACGCCCCAACGCCCGACATCATTCCAACTGGTGTGCAGGCTACTGGCGCGGCTGGTACGTTGACAGCGTTGACTTACAGCTTGGGCCGCTACTTGGTGTCCACGGCTGACCGCGCCACGGCTATTACCGTGGGTGCTGGTGTGCAGGGCGGTGCTTTCACTGGCTCCGCTACCACCTACGCCAGCGCGGCCAACTTGATCACCGCTTCTGCGATGAACGCCTCTGCGTTGGTCTATACGGCTGGTACCGACTACCTGCCATGGATTAACACCGGCACTGGCTCCATCGTGACCGGCACTCAGGCTGGCGTGTATGTGCTGCGCTTAACGGTCGGTGCCTTCACCGGTACTGCTACCAACTTGAAGACCGGCAAATTCCGCTTCCGCATTGCTGGTATCGCTTACAACATCTAAACAATGTTGTGACTTGAAAAAGCCCCCTCACGGGGGCTTTTTTCTGCTATATTCCCCAAAGATTTCAGGAGTTACCGCATGACGCACCGCTTCCTAAAACACGTTGAGTCCGGCGTAATCTACATGTACGTTGAACCGTGGATTGGCCGTGAAGGGTTTATTGAAGTCGCCAACGCCGCCGGTGACCCACTTCCTGAGCCAAAAGGCGAGGCCGTGGTAAACCTTGGCAGCCGCCGCAAACCAAAAGTTACCGCAGAGCCTGCGCAGGAAATGCCCACTGAGTACGAGTTGGCGCAAGCCGGCTTGTCCGCTGACGCTTCGCGGGGCTTGTAGTGGCAACTTTCCTGATGTCCCAGTTGGTCGCGGACGCGCGCATTGCCGTGCAAGACTTGGGCGTCTTGGCCACTCCCCGGTTTGCCGACGCGCAGATATTGTCGTTGGCCAACCAGACACTCAAAGCCATGGCGGTGCTGCGGCCTGACTTGTTCGCGCTTGTAACCACCATGACCACGGTGCAAGGGGCGTACCAAACGGCGCCGGCCGACAGCATTCGGTTCATGGAAGCACTGCTTGTGGTGGGGGCTAACAACCTCAACGAAATCAATCGTGAAGCGCTGGACCTGATGAGCAACAACTGGCAGACGCTCACCCCAACTACGCCGACCAACTGGATGCGCCACCCGCGCAACGCCAACGCTTTTTTCACGTACCCACCTGCTGCCGCCGGCATTACCCTCCAGATCGAGTACGCCCAGTCCCCGCCGTTCTACGCGTTGACACAGGCCCCGGCCATCATGCCGGATGCGTACTATTCGACGCTCCTTGATGGCACTGTGGCCCGTCTGGAAATGACCGACAACGAGGCTTCCAACTCCGGCCGCGCAAAACTGATGAACGACATGTTTGTGAGCCAGTTGCAGACTAGCCTGCAGGCGCGCAATACGCTGGACAATGAAAGCGGTGGCGGCACCGACGACATTGCTTCACCACCGGGAGCTGTAACGTAATGCAAAAATTCACAGACATCGTTTTGGCTGCCAGCGGCGGCGGCACTGCGTCTCCACTTGGCAACGCCACTGTTACGGTAACGCAAGCGATCGGTGGCGCAACCGCCGCGATTTATTCAGACAACGGCGTCACCCCACTGGCCAACCCATTCACAGCAGACAACACTGGTCGCGTGTCGTTTTACGCTGCCGACGGACGATACACCATCACTGTGGCCAAGACCGGGTTTACCACGGTAACCATCGCCGACATCATCCTTGAAGATTCTCAGGACACTCTGACGTTCACGGACACCGGCACGCTTGGCGCATGGCAAAGCACGACCAACAGCTACAACCAGCTGATGATTCAAAACAAGAGCAACGGCAGCACAGCCAGCGCTAGTTACGTGTTTAACAACGATGTAGCAACTACTTCGACCAACTACGGTGAGGTGGGCATCAACAGCTCTGGGTACAGCGGCACAGGGCCTTTTAACCAGCCCGGGTATTGCTACGTAGCGTCGGCCACAACGCCCCTTGCGATCGGCACTTACAGCAACCAGCCGATTTACTTTGTCGTCAACAGCGGGGCTACGGCGGCAGCAACAATCGACACTAGCAACAGGCTGCTTGTTCCAAACGGTACCGTAGTCGCTCCTGTTGCGTTTGCTTCTTTGCCAGCGTCCCCCATTGCGGGGCAACGCGCAATGATCAACAACAGCGTTGCTGCACCTGCGTTTTTGTCAACCGCAGCGGGGGGTGGTTCTACAACCGTGCCAGTGTTTTACAACGGCACCGCATGGCTGGTGGGCTAACATGACCATCCTTTTATCCCCGTCGGTCGGCGGTACGCTAATCACGTACAGCTCGGTCTTTGGCGACATCATGGCCAACTTGTCCGGTGTGCCCGACGTGGTGTTGAACTTTTACATGAACAAGGTCGCCATTGACTTGTGTGAGCGCGCGAAAGTTTGGAGGGTCAATTACGGGGCGCTGCCGCTTACCCAAGGCACCTACGTCAACGGAGTGCAGACGGTCATAGCACCCACCACTTATTACGTCACGTCCCCTGTGGCCAACACAGAGTTGTCGGCTATTTTGCTGGCCAAGAACTACTTGACCACGGCTAACGATTGGCAACCGCTGGATATAGTGACCACTGAGCAGGTTTTTGAAGTGGCGCCGGATTGGCCCAGCATCAATGGCAGTGGGCAGCCCGTTGCAGTCACTCGGCTGGACGAGGCTTCAATTGCTGTAGTTCCGGCCCCAGATAACAACGACACGTACACCATTTACCTGTACTGCGCCATTCGGCCCACGCTTACCGCAACCACCATCGACAGCACCATCTACGCCACCTACCGCCGGGCCATTTACCACGGGGTATTGCATGAGCTGTTTATGATGCCTAAAAAGCCGTGGACCGACACCGATCGCGCCAAATACCACGGCGCTCAGTGGGAGTTCATGGTAAATTCCGCCCGGGCCCGGGCCAATAAGAGTTTCGGACGCGCTAACCTGACGGTTGTGCCGCAACCTTGGGCATAAAGGAAATACATGGCACAAGTTCTTTTAGCCAACAACGCGTACACAACACTGGCAATAGGTTGCGCATCCACTGACACGTCCATCACGGTCACGTCCAGCAGCTTGTTTCCGTCGGTGACGACAGCTTCGGGCAACTGGTTCTACGCCTGTTTCCAAGACACGCTGGCCAACTTGGAAATTATGAAGGTCACCAACGTGTCCGGCGCGGTGTGGACTGTTACGCGGGCTATCGGCGGCACAACCGCCCGGGCGTTCACGGCTGGTGCAGTTATCGAGCTGCGGGTTACCGCGGAAACGCTCAACGACGTGACGAACTACAACGTCGGCACCGTCGTGCAAAACTCGACGCAGATGTACCTGACCGCGGTGGCGGGCACCAACACCATCACTGCAACGCTGCCGGCGCCGTTTAGCGCGTACGCTGCGGGTCAAAAGTTCCATTTCATTGCTGCCGCGGCCAACACCGGGGCGGTGACCATCAACATCAACTCGGTCGGCGCCAAGTCAATTACGAAGAACGGCACAACCCCGCTGGCCACCGGAGACATCACGGCTGGTGCAGCGTACATCGTCATGTACGACGGTACAGAGTTTCAGTTGCTCGGCGGCGTAGGCGCCAACGGCGGGGTCAACCAGCTGACACAGGCCAACGGGTACACCGTCGCGGCAGGCACCGGCCAAGTGTTTGTGGGCCCAATCACGATACCGACCGGGCAGCAAGGCATTGTTCAAACAGGCGGAAGGTTGGTGATACTGTGACCATTACGATTGACGGCACCGCCGGTGTAACTTTTCCTGACACCTCAGTTCAACCAAAGTCGAGTTATGGGCCAGCGTTCAGTGCGTATCAGAGTACGTTGCAATCTGTACCCAATGCAACCCCAACCAAAATTCAATTTCAAACTAAAGAGTTTGACACCAATACGGCTTACGACAACGTAACGAACTACCGCTTTCAGCCAACAGTTGCAGGATATTACCAAATGTCAGGAAGCGTTGGGGTTGCAACGTCAACTGCAAATTTTGTTAATTCAATTTACAAGAATGGTGCAAGGTTTAAGGACAGTACTTTGGCGGGAAATGCAGCAAATGCCACATATAGCGTTCAAGTTTCTGCTTTGGTTTATTTGAACGGTTCAACAGATTACGTCGAGTTGTGGACTTCTCAAAGTTCTGGTGGTGCTTTGAATACCACAGCAACAAATTACCAGACCTACTTCCAAGGTATATTCATCCGAGGCGCATAACACATGACCACAACAACAATCCAAGCCCCCGGCGCTGGTGGTGACGGTTTCTCCACTACAGCAGGCAATGATGGAACCCTGACCATCGCAGTCGGGCCAACTGGCGCGAAGGTGAATGCAATGGTATTGGACGCAGCGGGTAATCCTACGTTGCTGAAAGCGCCTATCAATAACGCTGCTCCTTGTTTTAGTGCTAGTTATGCAGGAACAACAACTTCTACTTCTGGTGCAACTACAAAAGTTCCATACTCTATAAAAGATTTTGATCTTACAAATGCTTATGACAACACAACTAATTTTAGGTTTCAACCATTAGTTGCAGGTTATTATCAAATTATAGCTTCTTGTGCTTTTGGCGGGGCTGGTGCAAGTGCGGGTATTTCTCGTTTATATCTTAATAAAAATGGAGCCCAATATAAATATCAAGACATGTATTTTCCCACTACTTCAGTTCCTGTAAACAATTTGTCAGATATAGTGTTTTTAAATGGATCCACTGATTATATTGAAGTAACTGCATTTCAAAATACAGGATCAACTCTTTCAGTGGGCGGTAGTGCGTTATTAAACAAATTTCAAGGTGTTCTTCTTGTAAGGACTGCATAACATGGCTGTCGATATTGTTTTCAACAACGGTGGCGCTCAGTTTGCGGATGGAACTGTTCTTCCTTCGGGCGGCACACTTCAACAGCAATCCATCGGCGCATCAGTTGCATCCAATGCGCTGACTGTCAACTACAACGGTGGGCCTCTAGCCTTCCGCAACGCTACGCTGACCACCGGAACCCCTGTCAACATCCAAGTGGGTGCGCTATCCCTTGTCGTGCCATCTACGGCGACTCTGGGAACTGTTGCCACTATCCAAGCACAGTTGGCATTGCTTGTTGCTTACAACTCTGGTTCTCCGGTTTTGTGCGTTGTAAACATGGCAGGCGGCGTTAACCTTGATGAAACCACGCTAATCAGCCCAACCACAATAAGCACGGGCGCTACGTCTGCAAGCGTAATTTACTCCTCAAGTTCTGTAGGTGCTAATTCACCGTTCCGAGTGGTTGGTTACATCAACATCACAGAAGCCACGGCGGGTACTTGGCTAACTGCTCCGACATTGGTGCAGGGTTATGGCGGTCAAGCAATGGCTGCGATGCAGTCGCTTGGGTTTGGGCAGACTTGGCAAAACTTAACAGGAGGTCGTGCGGTAGGAACAACTTATTACAACACCACCAATAGACCAATAACTGTGGCGGCGGCTTTTACAAACTCATCTGCAAACACTTATTTCGGTTTAACAATTAACGGTGTTAGTGTTTATGCAGGTGCAAACAATAATGCTGGACAAGTTGGCGCATTTTCTATAGTTGTTCCTCCTAACGCTTCATATGTAACTATTACAAACACAGGAACATTGAATTTGATTAATTGGGATGAATTGAGGTAATTATGACTATCTGGATTGACTCAAACAACGTACTGCACGATGACATGGATGGTCAGGCACTGTCGCTACCTTCATGGCCGCAAGGCATGACTCAAGCAACGCAAGAGCAGATTACCGCCATCACGACTCCACCGACTTTAACTGCACAGCAACAAGCACTTGCCCAGATCGTTGCGATTGAACAGGCGAACCCTTTCACGCACCGTCATTTTCGAGATGCGTTTGACACGATTACGCAAGTGATCGTAGCGGTAAATCCGACTTACGACATGAGCAAGATTCCCGGTTTTGCGGCAGTTGCGTCGGTGGAGGCGCAAATAGCGGCGCTCAGGAGCAACTTGAAATGACCAACTTCCAATATTGGCTTTGCTTCCACTTTGCTTCATTGCCCGTGATGTGGGTGCTGTTTTACTTTTTGTATCACACGCTCAAGGGTGACACAACCAAGTACGCGCCTATTTGGATTATTGGTGTGGTGGTGGACGTCTATGTAGACGTCTTCTGGGGGAGCCTGATTTTCTTGCAATGGCCTTCGCTTGAGCGTTTGTTTTTCTCTGCTCGACTTGATGACCTGATTCGCAATGGCACGGGCTGGCGCAAGGCTCTTGCCATTCAGATCGTCGGCAGGTTCTTGGAACCATATGACCTGTCAATTCCTAAACAACATACCACATACGGCTTGTACCCCGTTAACATTCACTTCTCTGGAGTTTGACCTGTGAACCCGCAAGAAACACACGATGCGTTTATCAAAGTAGCGATCGCTTGGACCGCCATGGCGCTAGGTGCATTTACACTTTCGCAAGCCGTGCTTTGCGCTACGTTGATATATACCGTTTTGCAGATTTTTATACTGCTGTACCGAGTCTTTAGGGGAAAAATATGACGTGGACTTACGAACAAGCTACGGGTAATTTACTAGACCCCAATGGGGTACTGGTAGCTACGGGGTACGCTGGAGGAAACTGCGGCAAAAACCCTGAAGGCAAGAACAACCCGGACATGCAAGACCAGCCCTGCATCGGTCCTTTGCCGCAAGGTGTGTATAGTTTTTCGGAAACTGAAGACTCCCCCACGCTTGGCCCCTTTGCCATTATCTTGGTGCCCAACGCCGCCAACGAGATGTTTGGCCGGTCCACGTTTCGCATGCACGGAGACAGCATTTCGCACCCCGGCGCTGCGTCTGAAGGTTGCATCATCATGCCGCGGTCCATACGCGAAAAAGTCTTTGGAAGCGATGACGACACGATCACAGTGGTGCGCGGATGAAACTTCTGGCCTTTCTCGACTACCCGGGGCGCAAATGGTGCCTCATGGACATGGTTACAAACCATCAAACGGGCAAGTTGCGGGAGACTGCTTTTTTCTCTGTATTGGGCAAATTTTCGGTGCTGTGGGCGTACATTAAATACGTTACCGCACAGAACTATGAGACGATGACTGCTGTGATGGCCGGCATTTTGATTGTGCATGAGGTCGTCAAGGCGTACCAAAATCAGCAACAGCAAAAACTGGACAAGACCAATGCCACTCAGCCTACTTCTTAATCCGCGCGTCTGGATGGCAATAATTTTGGTCGTGCTGGAAGCCATGGGCGGCTGGAAGCTGTACCGGATGGGTACCCGTGCCGGCGACGAAAAACTCGCTGCGTACAAGGCTGAGCAGACCCAACTGCAGCTTGATGCCGAAGTCAAAGCGCGCGCCAAAGAGACTGAATTGATCAACACCAATCAGAAAGTGACGGAGAACTATGAATCGCTTAAAACTGCTACCGCTACCGCTGTTGGCGCTCTTGACGCTGAGCGCGTGCGGCTCATGTCCCGCCTTGCCGCCGCCAGTGGAGCCCCCAAAGATTCCGGCACCGGACTCGTCCTTAATGCACCCCCCCAAGACCGGATTCGTGATCAATGCCTCGGACGATATGAAGAAGTGGCAGGAGATGCTCAAGCCCTGAGCGATCAGGTCGTTGCGTTGCAAAGTTACATCCAAAAAGAATGTAAATAATGGGCGCAATATCCATAATGAAATTTCTGGGGGAAGCGCCCAAGCTCGACCCTGAATTGCTGCCCAACTCCGCGGCGCAAATAGCCACCAACGTCAAGTTGTTTTCAGGCGATTTGACGCCGTACAACCAGTCGTCGTTGGTGCAAGCGCTGCCAAAAACCGGCCCCATCACGTCGGTGTACCCTATCGACAACGGTACCGGCGGTTTTTACTGGTTGCACTGGAACACAGACGTGGACGCCATACGCGCGCCGGTTCCCAACAACTCGGTCGGGCTGGCCAATGACCAGCGCACGTACTACACCGGCGACGCCACTGGCAACGGAGAGCCCAAGGCAACAACGGCAACTCTGGCGATCACCGGGGCTGGTACTGCGTACCCGTACACGTATTACACATTGGGTTTGCCGGCACCGCTTACCGGGCCCACTATATCGGCGACTTCGTTTGCCCCCATAACCTTGTCCACGTTGCCCACCCGCGCGGTGTCCGGGGCGGCCTTGGTGACTGTTACGACTCCTTCTGCGCACGGGCTCAACACCGGCGCATACGTCACCATTTCCGGCGCTACGGGCGACACATCGTTCAACGTCACCAACGCTCAGATCACGGTCACTGGCACCACCACGTTTACATACTACGCCGCCGGCGCAAACACCACCGCCGCGGGCACGATTGTGGTCAACCTTGGTGGTCTATCCACCGCGCGCACTTACGTCTATACGTGGATTACCAAGTGGGGTGAGGAATCCGCGCCGTCACCGGTGTCGAACACGCAGTTTGTTTACGAAGGCCAGACGGTTACGGTAAGCGGGCTGCCAACCACATTTCCTACGACTGGTGTGTACGCCGGCGGCGTGTACCAAACCACGGGCATGACGCTCAACATCTACCGCACCGTAGCGTCCACCACTGGCACCACATACTATTTGTCGGGTAACGTAACGCTTGGCACCACAACATTTACCGACAATTTACCGCTGACAAGTTTGGTGACTTATTTGCCCTCGACGACGTGGTACCCACCGCCTGCCGGGCTCAAAGGCATACGGGCCATTCACAATGGCATTTTGGTGGGTTTCTTTGGCACCACCGTGTGCTTTTCGCAGCCCGGGCAACCGCATAGTTGGCCCACCGCGTACTACCAAGAAATTGGGCGCACTGTTGTCGCCGTAGGCAACGTGGGAACCACTGTGGTTGTGCTGACCGACGCCAACCCGTGGATTATTCAGGGCTCGACGCCGGCCGTGATGCAAAAGGTGCGCCTCGACACCAACATGCCTTGCGTCTCCAAACGCTCCATGGTCAGCATGGATTGGGGGCTGTGCTACGCCACGCGCGGCGGTATCGCTGTGTTTTCGTTGTACCAAGGCGCATCGCTGCCAACAAGCTACGTGTATGACTGGGACAACTTTCGCACCATCGTTGACCCAACAACGATCACGGCCATCCGGTACAACAACAAGTACATGGCGCAGCATTCGCAGGGCATGTTTATATTCGAGAAAGACGACCATACCGGCGGCTTCCTGACCGAAACAAACCAAGGCACGACTGCGCTTTACTACAACACCAACACTGCGCAGGTATTTTTTGCGCAGGGCACGCCATCTTCGTTGTTCTTGTGGGATGACCCAACACAGCCGTACAACACCTTCCAATGGAAATCCAAGGTGTTTCGCACCAAAGACTTCCTGAATATCGGCGCGGCGCGCGTGATTGCCAACTTCGCCGGCGGCACGTCGGTGACCAACGCAAACGCGGCCATATTGGCCAACAACATCTCGTACATCAACAATCACATAACGGCCGGGCCATTGGCCGGCAGCGGGACCCGGTTTACCACCAGCCCGACAGGCACCAACGTGGACATCGGCGGCTCGCTTGGGCAGATTAAGGTTGCCGGCAGCCGCATAGCCCCGCAGCTCAGCACCACGTCGGCGCTAACGATGTATTTCTACGTCAACGGCACGCTTGCTTCGACGGCAACGGTTGTCAATGACACGCCGTTTAGGCTACCTACCGGATACCGCGTGGATAAATTCGAGGTGCAGCTTATCGGCAATGCGCCGGTGCGCCAAGTGCAGCTTGGTGAAACCCCAATGAGTTTGAAGGCTGTGTAATGGCGTCATTTGCACCAATCCCTGACGTGCCCTTGGAGGGCTTAAACGCGGCTGAAGCAAACTTGTTTCGCGCGATGAAAGAGAACATTGAAATTTTGTGCGGGCAAAACGCGCAGGCCAGCTACCACGCCATCACAAACGACGAAATTACCGTCGCCGCGCAAGCTAACCCGCAAATTGTTCCAATGACTTCCCTTGGGCTTGTCGCCGGCACCACGTACACCAACGGCGCCAACTTGGCAGCGCAAACCGGGGCCATCACAATCGTCAACGCACAGAGTTACCTAGCACTGCTTAACGACGTGCAGCAGTTACAAAATGCTGTCACATACCTCACAAGTGTTGTAAACTTGCTGATAACCCAGCTACGGAGCTAATATGGCTGCAAAACCGCAAAATAGATATGCTGACGGCGGCCAGATGCCCGGCCCGACCATGGGGATTCAATACGCTGACGGCGGCACGATCGCTACGTCGAGCGACCCAAACAGCCCTGCCAATCTGGATACACCGACCGCAGGGCAAAACTTTGGTGACTACCTGCGACAGCAGTCCGCGGGGGGCCAAGGCGTCGGGCTTCAGTACGCGCCCGTAACTGAAGCACCGCCCACTACGCCAGCTTACGCAAACACTAAAGGGGGTAACTCGACCCCCGGTGGCAATACTGCTGCTCCAGCGTCAGATGGAACCGGGGTTGCCGACGGTACTTCCGGCAAAATAGCCAGCACAGTTGGTACTTTGGCATTTGGCCCTGTAATCGGTGGATTGATGGGGTTTGGTACAAATGTGGCTGACGGGTATAGCACTGGTACTACGTCTGGCAACAGCCCAGCTTCAGCGACGTTTGGCGCAAATTTGTCGCAGTTTGGCCCTATAACGGCAGGAATGAACGCGTTATTTGGAACGCCTCTAGCAGACGCGCCCGCGGCTAATCCCGTAGCTGCAGACCCGGCGACAATGCAAGGGGCCACTATTTCTACGAACACGGACCCTGCGTTTGCGACCGCCACAAACACCTTTGCCGCTAACCCGACGCAAGCCGACCCAGCAACTCAGCAAGGCCAAGCGCCTACTGGTGGCGCACCTGCGGGCATTGGTCCTAATGGTATGACGGGCATGGATGGTAACCCGGGCAAATCTGCGGACGACGGCGGAGGCAATGGTAATGGCGGCGGAGGGGGCGGAGGGGGCAACGCAGGCCCCCATGGCGGTGAAGGGTCTGGAACGGGTGGTGCAGGGTACGCAGACGGCGGCCTTACGGGTGCGCAACAGCCTCAACAGCCAATGCCTGTGCAACAAGGTGCTAATCCGACAATGGCTACTGCTGGTCTGCAAATGGCCCCGGCCGGTGCTTCTGCGGGTAGCCCGCCCCCAGACATGCACCCGGCGATTGCCGCATTGCACGTTCAAAACAAACTGGCTAATCCGCAAGTTATGCAGGCCATTCAGACTGACATGTCTCAAGCTATTCAGTCAGGCCAAGTAAACCCGCAACAATTGCAGATGCTCGGTCAGCTTGCGCAATCAGCTATGCAAAACCCTGAACTTTGGCCAAAGTTGCGCCAATTCGCCATTCAAGCTGGGCTGCCAGACGCACCTCAGCTGCCCCAGCAGTTCAACCAGCAGTTATGCATGGCGTTGATGGCCGTATCTCAAGCAGCGCAACATGGTGACCGCCAAGGTGCGTTCAAGAACGGCGGCATGTTACATGGGCCGGGCACCGGCACCAGCGACTCCATCCAAGCGCACAACACAGATTCTGGTCAAGCAGTAAAACTCAGCAACGGCGAGTACATTATTCCTGCGGACGTGGTAGCCACGAAGGGCAAAGAGTTCTTCGACAACATAGTACGCAAGTACCACACGCCTGCGGCGATGCAGCCGCGCTAAGGAGTTTTTATGTCAATTTGGGATACTGCGTTAAGTTTTTTTACCGGTGGCGACGGAACAGACACATCGTCTTTACCGGACCTTGGCGGTGGAGTGCCTACAGACGCAGCTTCTGGGACTTTGCCAGCGTTTAGCGGAGCACCACTGGACGCGCCTTCTGCCGCAGCTGGAACAGACCTTGGTAATTTGGCGCAAACGGCGGCCACCACGTACGGCGGCCCCGGCGGGTTGGGGTATTCCGGCGCTGCTACGCCCGGCCTCGATCTGTCGGGAAGCGGCGTGAGCTCTGGCGTAGCAAATAGTTCGCCGGGCACCAACCTTGGACCCATAGGCTCTGGGGGCGGTGCGTACACTCCGCCCATTGACACCCCCGGCCCAGCCTCAACTGGTACAGACATGACCGGTGGCTTGGACAATGTCGGCAAATACCTGAAACAAAACCCTCAGTTGGTGAATGCGGGGTTGAACTTGGCCAACTCGTTGACGGCCAACCACAGCGTCCCTCAAGGGTACCAAACCGCGGCCGACGTGCAAGCGCAAGGTAACGCGTCAAATCAAGCCACCGCTGCTGGCAAAACCGCCGTGGGCAACTCGTTGATTGGGCAAGCGCCGTATCTGGCAAACAATGCATTAGCTGGCTCCATGAACTCGAATGCCGCCACGGGTTCGGCTTTGCAGACCCAGCTTAATCGTGAGGGTTACCATGCAGGTGACCCGCAATACGACAGCGCCATGGCTCAGCACGCTACCACCGCTTCCCAAAACAACGGAACGGCGTGGGCGCAAGGGCAGTCTGCAATGGGCGCGCAAGAAACGCAAGGTGCAGGATTACTCACCGCATACACTCCGCAAGTGGGCGCTGACACATCTCTGGGCGCGGCGCAGCAAACTTCGCAGAACGGCACAAACAGCACCAATACCGCTGTCGCGGCAAACCTTGGAAATGCCTACAACATTTACGCTGGCAACAGCAAAGACGGCTCAATCAAAAACGCCACTGATTCCACCGGCACTTAAGGGGACACCATGAGCCTCTATGGCAACGACAATGACTCGAACCAGCAGTACGCTGCGTCCCTGAAAGCGCTGCAAAGCTCTGACCAAATGACCCGTGACGCGATCACGGCTGGGCAGATGCGCCAACAAACTAATCAGTCTTTGGACCCTGCGGCCGCCAAAGGGCTGCCCACAGCAACGGGAGAGCAGCAGTTCCCTGATTCTGGGGCTACTAACGACGCGTCGGCTACCGCCCCCGGGGCTACTACTGTGCCTACCGGCACCGTTGGAACCAACCCTGTTAAGCCCACCGAGACGCCCGGGCAGATCAACTACGCCATAGCACCGGACTCGACAACCGCTGAACTTAACCGCCTAGCTAATTACAACAACCCGGGCAACGCCACCGCCATTGGGATGGGGCCAAACAACGTAAATTTAGGGCTTAACACCCCACAAGGGCAAGCGTTGCGGCTGCGTCAGCTCCAGATGCTTAACGGCTCTGATGGCAACATAATCGGTACCAACCTCCCCGGGGCCATAATTAGCCCTGTCGATACCGGCATCCCCCCTGCGCCTACTACGCTGGCTGAATACAACGCTGGCCGGTCTAACAAGCCTCCGGCCGGTGGAACACAAGCTACGGGAACCAGCTTGCCCCCAACGACTAACTCGTCCGGCCAAAAGCTCAACGCGTCTGATGCAGCGATGGCCGCGCAAGTCAATGGCGACATAGGGCGAGACCCGGGCGCTATTGCCAGAAACATTGCGGCGCTGCAACAAGACTTGCAAAAAGTCCCCGACGAAGCATCCAAGCAAATGATTCGGCAAGAGATTGCCGATCTTCAACGCCAAGCGCAAGGCCCACAAGGTACCTACACTGGGCCCAGCAAATCCATTGCTGCCGCAGCCCCCGGGTTACAAGGTTTGCCGCAAACCGCTTCGGCTGCGCCCGCCAATGACCCGTCCAAGCCCACGTTTGTTGGCCCCGGCGGGGCGTTCCAAATGCCCGGGACATATGACGATCGCACGATCGCAAGCCTGCGCCAGCAAGCCATGATGAGCGCGCAGCAACTTAAATTAGCGCAAATGCGATACCAAGCGCACCCCGAAGACCCCACCACCGGGCAAGCGTACATGCAAGCCCAGCAATCGCTTGGACAGGCGCAACAAGGATATTACGATTCGCAGATTTACATGACCACGCAGCAGGCGCAGGCTGGGGACATGAACGCGTTTAAGACTTTGTTCCAAGAATACACGTCGCGTGCAGGCACACCGATTCAGCTCGTACCCACAGGTAACGGGCAGTACGCTATGCGCGCGCAGAACGGCACGGTTATTACCACGGGAACGCCACACGACTTGGCGGGTACTATGGGCTTTGCTTTAAACCACAGCGCGCAACAAATGAGCGTTCAAGTTCAACAGGAAAAAGCAATGGCTATGGCCAAAGCTGCACCCGAGTTGGCCAAAGCGTACTACCAAGGCAACGTGGAATTGCTCAAACAAATGGGCGTCAACAGCTCGCAAGAGTTCCAAAAAGCCATCGAGACTGGCGCTATCAAAACTGTGTCGTCCAACGACGGAACGGTGTACGTTATCAATCCGAAAACAAACCAAGCGACGCCGCTTGGTGGCCCGGCCACTGGCAAATTTCCCGGTGCTCCCGTTGCCATTTCGTAGCCCCGGGCCTTAGAATAGGCCCAGTTAAGGAGTTGCAATGGCAGTTACGCCCGCCGCGAAAAATCCGGATACCTTTGCGAGTTCAAATCTTGCGGGGGGCAATAGCGCAACGGGGGCCGTCATGGGCCTCCCTCAAAATCAGCCGTTAGGTTCTGCCGGGCAACCCCCTGCGCAGTCCAGCATGCCGCAACTGCCGACAGGCCCGTCGGGGTTTGATAATTATTTCAATTCCCCTCAACAAGCCGCACCGCAAAATAACGACACCGTTATTCAGCAAATGTATGCGCAACAAGCAGGCAACGCGCAAGCCAACACGCAAGCTTTGTTGCAACCCCAAGCGTCTCAGCCAAGTTACGCGGTATCTGCGGACGACAAAAGCATTCTGATCGGTGGCAAAAGCTACGATATTGATAGCAACCCGACGGCTGTGTGGAACGCGGTTAATTCACCCGACGGCCAACAATCCGCAACGACGGCACCTCCCGGTTACAAACTGGTTCCAGCCAAACTTGTATCGGGTTATCTGCAAAACATCAACCACGGCACGCTTAGCAACGCGTATCAAGGCGTCAAAGAATTGGCGACACGCGCGCCCGGGGCGTTTTTAAATACTGCTGGCGATGCTGCTCAATGGGCTGGCGCAGACACTGTGGGTCAGGGGCTCAACAACGCAGGTGCTGCCGTCGACCGGTTTACCGGCGCTGATCAAGTTCCTGACACGTTAGGTCGCGGTCCTGTTGGTTCGTGGTTTGTTCAGACGATGGCCGATGCTGCGCCCATGCTGCCAATCATGGCGGCATCTCTTGCGTTGCCTGAAACCGCGTTACCCCGAGCGTTTCAAATTCTGGGCGACGTGGGGCTCAACATGGGCCTGTTTGGCGGACAGGCTGCTCAGCAGAAAAAAGAGTCGCTTTTGCAACAAGGTGTCGCGCCTGATCAAGCTAACCAAGCTGGATGGGTAGATTTTTTTACGCAAGGTGGTGGCCTTATGGCCATGGGGCATCTTGGCAAAGTTGCCAGTTCTGGCACGTACGGCGCAGCTCAGCAAGTGGTAGCCAAGCTTCAACAAGCTGTCGGCAAAGGCGCCATGACCGCAGAGCAAGCCGCAGCGGCCGTAACAAACCCCGCGTACTTTGCGCGCATGCTGGCCAACGGAGCCGGCAATATTGGTGTTCAGGGCGGCGTCATGTCGGGTATGGCTGGCGCCAGCGCGGCGTCGAACAATGCTTACGGCGGTCAACAACAAGACGTTGGGGATGCAATGTTGCACGGTCTTGGCGCCGGGCTGTCGTTTGGCGCGGTGTTGTCTCCGTTGGCAGGCATTCATTCGGTGCAAGATTCGACTCGACGCAGCGCGTTGGGCGATGCGTTAGCTACCCCGGACCAGCAAATCGATTTGCTGCAAGCCGTCAAAATGGACAAAGCAGCCAAGGATATTCAACCCGAAGTCGGTGCATTGGCCGGCAAAAACGCGGCTGCGCAATACACGGCTGATACGCAAGCCCGGTCGACCAACGCCTACGCCGACAACATGATTGCGGCAGAACGCGCGGCGCGCGGTGAAACCCCGGGATTTGGCGGTCAGGCTCCAGCAGCTCAAGCACCTGCCCCCGATGCATCGCGTCAAGCCGACGTGGAAGCTGCATGGCCAGCACAACCCGAAGCACCTGTTGCCCTTACACCTAAAGGTAAAAAAGGCCAGCCGCCGGTCGACCCCAACGCACCGCCGCCTCCACCGGGAAATCCGCCGCCCGGCGCACCTCCGGGCGCTGAGCCTGCCGCACCAACTGCCGATCAAGAACGGGCTGAATTGGTGCGGGAAGACGCACTGAACGCTGTTGGCATCCCCAAAAAGAACAAACCAGCGCGCGACAAAGCCGCAGCCGCCATGGACGCGGGCATCAACCTTGAAAGTCCAGAAGCCGAAACGCTCGTCAAAGCGTTAAAGGCTGGCAAAATGGCGTTGGCAGACGAAGAAATTGCCAAACTGAAAGGCGCACAAAATGACGGCACATCTGGACCCGTTGCACCCGGAACTGCAGGAGTGGGTCAACCTACAAGTGTTGAGCCTGCAAGAAGCGTGGGAACTGGAATTGCTAACGATAAACAGCCCACTGGAGACGTTCGTCCCAGCACCGAAGCATCTTCAGCCGGCGTGCTAACGCCTGTTTCTGGCGGAAATGCCCGTGTGGGTGCGTCTGCAGTAGAGAAACCTATGATCGTTGGCACCAACGAAGGTTGGGTTGCCACAAACGGCGATTATTACGGCAACGGTGCACGACCAACCGATAAACCTGTTGAACGCCCTGTCAAAACCGGACAAACCGGTTTGCCTACTGGAAAAGTTCAGCGCGCGCCGGCTTTACCCAAATCAGTCGTTCCAGATTTCAGTGAAGCACCTACCGAAGTCAAACCAGCCACACCGGGCAGGCTTACTCTTAAAGCACCCAAAATCGAGAAAAAGCTGACGGCCGAACAAGCGTTTAACCGCCTCAAGACCGGCTTGCCCAAATACAGCGAGTTGACGCCCGAGCAGCGCGCGGTGATCGACGACACGCATGCCAAGGGTGAACTGACCCAAGAAAACTGGGATGCCACCGCAAAGACGGCCAAAGAGACGCAAGCTAAGCAAAACCGCAAACGCGTGGAAGCTGAAAGCGCTGCCGAAGACGCCAAGACGCCCGAACAACTGGCTGCGGACGCTGCAGAAAAGACGACCATACCGCCCGCTGATGTGTTTCACAAAGTATTCGGCAAAATTTTCGGTGAGCGCGTGTGGCAAATTGCCAACGGTAAAAAGTTTGGCGAAGTTGGTGCGGCCGAAAAGAAACCGGTGTCTGAAGACGGCGTGCGCAAGTCTGTCAACCGTTTGACAGCAGAGCGCATTGAAGCCGCTTTGAAGAAAGGTGACATTACACCAGCCGAAGCCATTGCGGTGAAAGACGCCCTTGACATCGCGCAAGAAAAAACTGCCAAGCGCAAAACACAAGCAGCCATTCAACAAGACGGTGGTGATTCCAGTCTGCTTACCAACGACATCAGCCCAGAGCAAACCAAAGATTTGATGATTGGCGACGGCATTCACGTGCAAGGCGCTGACAACATGGGCGTCAAATCCAAAGCCGAAAAAACGGCTGAAGTCGAACAACAAAAAGCCATTGAAGCGGAAAAGCCTGAAACGCCCATTGAAGAAACTCGGGGCAGCGGTTTAGCGACCAATGAAGAAGTGCTGGTTCAAAAAACCAAAGCGCTTGAAGAACAGCTCCAAGCAGCGCTCAAAGCCGGCGACAAAAAGAAGGCCTCAGAAATCCGCGACCAGCAAAAAGTGCTGTCCGATTTGTACAAAAAAGGTTTAAAAAAACAAGAAGAAAAAGAAACAACGACGTTGGTTAAAACTGAAGACAAACCCATCGATGAACGCATCGACGAGCTCAACGACAAAATTGCTGATGCGGAAGACGCAGGCGACCACAAGCTGGTTACCAAACTCGAAGACGAACGTCAGAAGCTGTACGACAAACGCGACGCTGAAATCGCCGGAGAAACTCAGCTTGCTGCGGACGAAAAAGGCGATACAACGGAAGACGGCCGTTGGAAAGACGAGTCGGATGACCCCACTGAATCAGCACATGTGGCAGATAACGCGTCGTCGGATGCCGATTTGCAGATGGACCACGATTTGCGCCAAATTGCCAAAGGGTCCGAGCCGTTTAAACAGGCTATCCAGTACGCGATTGCCAAAGAAACTAACAAGTTTCGCAAACAGATTTTGACCAACGTGCTTGCACGGTATGAGCAGCTTAAAAAACTAGGATTTGAGTTTTCGTTCGGAGTGACCGAGCCGGGCCGTGCGCTGCGTGGCAATATGGTTGGCGTTAGCAGCCACACTCCCGGCGTTTTAGGAGAAGCCAGCAAAGTCGAAGTTAACCTCAACGGTGCGCACATGGGTGCCCGATCGGGTACCAACCAAGAAACTTTAGCGCATGAGCTCATTCACTCAGTGACCCAAGCTGCCATCAGTGCAAACCCTGAAGGTACTGCAGCGCGCAAATTGCAAGAGTTTTATAACGAACTACGGCAAGACATTCTTAGTCGCAAAAATGCCAACAAGCTAAACGACTTTGAAAAAGCATTTTTCTCAGGCAAAAACAACTCGCTGGAAAACGCCCATGAGTTGCTATCGTGGGGGCTTACCAACCCCAAAATGCAGGAGTATTTGGCCAGCCGCATTGACCCGAAAGGGCGCACGTGGTTCCACCGCTTGCTCGACATTGTTGCCAACGCTTTAGGTTTGCACAAGGTTGACGAGCGTTCCGATCTTGCACGCTTGATTTCTGTCAGCGACGAACTGATGTCGGAAGACACGGGGGCATACGTTAAACACGCCAACGACCGCGGATTGTCTTTTGGTAAGCAAGAAAACAAATCAGGGTATTCCGGGTTTGCGTTGCTCAACAAAGGTCGTGGCGAAATTGTGTACGACAAAGACGGGCTTATATTGATTCGCAGTAAAAATCTGCGAGGTGACGAAATTTTCGTGCCGGGCAAAGCCGGCGTAGGTATCGCGCGCGTGGGCCTTGACCACTTCACAGGCGATTGGATTTCTCCGGCGGATATGGCCAAGTTGAAAGACGTGGCCAACAGTTTGAAGACTGAAGGTGCTGCCATGGTGTCGCGCAACATCGACAAGTTGCCTGACAGGTTGCAAGAGCCTGCGCGCACCATCACCGACCGGCTTAACCGCTGGACCAATTCTGGTCTGGACAAAGTAATATTTACCCGCGATCTGGTGAAGCGTGGAGTTGCCCGGGGCTTGCATGCGTTGGAGACGTTTGACGAACACCGCGAATCGCGCGATGCGTTGGCTGGCCACTACCAAAAAGCCGCGTTAAACGCAGTGGAAGATGTGCGCACCTTTAGCACCCCCGAAAAACGCACACTTAGTGAATTCTTGCAAGAATCCACGTTGTCAACGGCATGGGGGTATGGTCCCAAGCGGGCAGAGAACAGCCGCGCAGCCAAGCTGTACGATGCTTTGTCCCCTCGCGCCAAACGGGTTGCGGAAGCCGTGTTTGCCCATGGCGATACCATACTGAAAGCCAAAAAAGACGCGATTACGGAATTGGCTGACAGCATGTACAAACCCATGATTGCCGAAGCGACGGCAGCTGGACATCACAACGTAGCCCGGGACCTTGAGCGCGAACGTGAAGGGTTGCTGAAAAAGTACAACACGCTGTTGTCCATCGGTGAAGGTCAGCCTTACGTGTCCATGCAACGGCGTGGTGATTTTGTAGCGGTTGGTAAGTCCGACGAGTATTTAAAAGCCGAAGCGGCTGCAAATGCAGAAGACGCCACGCCAACACATCGCGCGCTGCTGGAAAAAATGCAGACGGACCCGAATCATTATTTGGTGTCTGAAGCCCAGAGCGAACAAGAAGCCAAAGCCTTGCGCGACAACATGCGTGCAGCCGGGTTCCCGTCGACGGGCGACCACACGTATTACAAACCCAAAGACCGTTGGACCCAAGAAGGCGGCGGCGTGCTGGCCGGTATGGCGCGACTGCGCAACAAGCTGGACATGATGGCTCAAGAGTCTACCAACCCAGCGGACAAAGCGCAAGCGGCGTCCATGCGCAACCTATTGACCCACATGTGGTTGGATGCATTGAGCCACCGCAGTTCTCGCAAAGCTGAGATGCGCCGGGTAGGTGTACACGGTACGATGGATGTGGTCGACTCATTTCGCCAATCGGCTGCGGCAGACGCGCACTTTATTTCGGGCATCAAGTACAACGACAAAATGCTCACCGCGCTCAAAAATGCGCGCAAACAGGCTGACCGGGGCGAAGGCGAAGAACGCACTACAAACTTGAATCTGCTGGATGAATTTTTGAAACGCCATGAGCAAAGCACCAACGCGGTGCCGACTCCATGGGCCAACAAAATCACCAAAGCCACGGCGTTGTGGCAAATCGCCACCAGCCCGGCGCATTACGTCGGTAACCTGATGCAGCCATGGACGATGACGCTGCCTTACTTGCAAGCGCAGCACGGGTACGCCAAAGGCATGAACGAGTTTTTTAAAGCGTACAAAGAAATCGGCGGGATTTTGGGTAAGACTGGGTTGCTGCGTTCCCTGCGCATCGAAGACATGCCAGCTGACGTGCGCGCGCCCATGCAACGTTTGCTGGAACTGGGACGGTTGGACATTGGCATGAACACCGAATACGGCTCCATGTCCATGCACCCTAAAAACATCGTGACGCGCGCGGCGCAGGCGGCAACCGACCGGGTAGCTGCAGCCTCGTTGAAGATGGAAGCATTGAACCGTTTGGCCAGCGCGGCGGCGGCATACCGGTTGGAGTTTGCCCGTACCGGCGATGCTGAAAAAGCATTGCACTACGCTGCGGACGTGGTAGCTGAAACCCACGGTGACCATAGCCGGGCCAACGCACCGCGGGTGTTTAACAACGGGTTTGGCAAAGTGGCGTTGCAGTTTCGCAAGTTCCAGTTGGTGCAGCTGACTCAGATGGCCAAAATGATCGGCAACCTCAAAACGGCCGACCCAGAAGAACGTGCCATAGCCATACGCCATTTGGCGTACACGCTGGCCCATGTGGGCGTATTGGGAGGCGTTATCGGCATGCCCGGTTTCAGTACGTACAGCGCCGTGTCGCAAAACCTTACTAATATGTTAACAGGCATTGAAGGCGAAGACTGGGAAACAAAGATCGAAAAAGCAGTGGGAGATAAAAATGTCGCCCAGTTGCTGCTGCGGGGTATTCCCGGTGCACTGGGTGTAGATTTGACCAGCAAAGTCGGCTATGGCGACATGCTGGGAATTGCGCCTTACACGAATGTAAACCCTGCCGATCGCAAAAGTGTGCAAGACGCCATTGGCCAAGTGACTGCGGGTCCGTTTGGTGGTCTTGTGGGCCGCGCTGCCGAATCGTTACATCACATTCTGGTAGGCAACTATTACAAAGGTATCGAAGGTATGATGCCTCAAGGTATTGCCAATGTCATGCGTGGTGCGCGCGAATTGACCAATGGCGTGACCAATACCAAAAACGACAAGCTGATGAATTTGAATGCGGGCGAAGCGTTTGCCGAAGCGCTTGGATTTCAGCCGTCCAGCAAATCGTTGATGCAATCGGAAACTGGCGCCATGATTCAGTCGACGGAACAGTTTAAAGACCGGTTGGAAATGCTTAAAGAGCGTTACAACAACACCGTCCAAAGTCACGGCGACCCCAGCAGCGACATTAAAAACCTCAACGAGCTCCGGGCAGAAATGCAGGCACGTGGGTTTAAACCAACACCGCTGGGAGACATGTTGCGCGCGCCGACACAGCAGCTTATCCGTCAAATATTTACGACGCCAAGCGGTGTGCAGTACAAGCCGTCCGACACGGGCCGGGCAGCAGCTCAATTCCCGAAATAAAAAAGACCCCGGTTTGTAGCCGGGGTCTAAAGCACTCAAGGAGACAGGAAGGGCCTGTCGGTGCGTATTATGGACCAGTTTTGGAAACTGCCGAAACCACGTTGTCAACCACCAGTACAGGACCGCTGGCTTCCAGCTTGGGCAAGTCGATCACCACGCAACGCTGCTGCACCCGCGGCAAATCCGTTCCCCGCGTCAAAGTAGTGCGCTCGTCGTCCGTAACCAACGCCCCAACAGAACGCAAGTGGTCGATTACATTCCCAAAATCGGTGCGGTTTTTCATGCACCATTCCCGCATGGACTTCTGGCACAAAAATAATCGGCCGGCGTTGGCTTTTTCGTTCTTGGACCCCAGCACGTAACGCCCCACAATCGGGCCTTTCAAAACGTTGCGTGGACTCTCTACGCCCAGCAAGCTGCGTGAGTCGCGGTACTCGGCAGTTACCACAATGCCCGGGGTCATGGCGGCAACCATGCGGTTAAACGCATCGTCGGAAGTTACGGTGTTGTTGACGGTAATGTCTTTGGCCAGCTTCTGCATCAGTTCAATGGAAAAGTTAGTCAGCTTGTCAGTATCGAATTCGCATACCCCCAAGGACACCGCAAGCTCGGCGGCGACAAGGGTGCAAGCTGCATGGCTGCGATAAAAACGGTATTTCGTGCCGGGGATGTGCTTCACCAGCATGGAAATTTTGGCTTGAATACGCTCGTAAATTTCTTCCCTGTGTGTGACAGCGTACTGAATTAGCGCTGCGCCTGCTGTGCCCCGGTTCGCTTTCATCTGGGCCAACGCGGTCTTGACCTCAGTTTCTTCCAATACGGGAATGTCGTAACTGTCCACGTGGATTTGAACCATGCGCACCGCCTCGGCCTGTGAGTTGGCTTGGGATGCTGCCAGCACGCCGTGCAAATCCTTGTTGGCTGTACCGAACGGACTCATGCGCCACGTGGCTTGATTGGCAAACTTTACGCCCGACCCGGTAGCTTGTAAACGAGCCCGTTCCTCCCCAAGCGATAGTGTGTACGTAAAGTTCGAAAACCATTCCGCTTCCACCCCGGTGAGCTCGTCAAAAATGAGGGGGATGTTGTTGAACGCGCCCACTGTGGCCCAAAGCGCGTTGCGCGTGCCCGCATCATCCGATTTGAGCGCCATGGCATTGGAATCACCGAAGGCATAGACAGAAGCATACGCGACAGTGGATTTGCCCTTACCCGAATCACCCCCCGTGACTGCAAGTAAAAGCCCGCAATATAGTTCTTCGCAGAAGGGATTGAGGATGGAGCCCCAGCCTGAGCAAATAGCGTACTGTAGGCTTTCCATACCGGGTCGGGCATAGACATAGTTAAGCGGCTTTGCATACCCAGCCAGTGTGCCTTGTGGTGCCGTAAGCGCAGCTTGTTTCTGGGCAGCATAGCCACCAAGGAGAACTCGCTTGACGGTGCCATCAGCGTGGTAATAACGGTCACCAATGAGGAAGCCGCGCATCTCATCTTTCCAGCCAAAAGCCGTGAGAGTATTAGTTTCTTCAACGCGCCGTTTAAGCTGTTCCAGCGAGTCTCGAAGGTACGCAGTAAGGTGGTTGCCCGCGTTGGCGTTATTTGTTTGCATGAGTTCATATTTTGCTAGTGATTTAAGCATTTCGGACTGCGACGCCATGGCTTCAAACGGCATCTGAAAGTCACGAATCCGGTTGTTGTGTAGGTGCATGCGCATGCCTATCCGGTAGGCCCCATCTTCCCCCCGAATGCGCATCGTCGGGTAGAACTGATGGTTGGTAAACGGGTACACCTGATTGATGCCGTCTTTGTCTGGCAGCACCCTTGATAACACGTGGCCGTCCCACTGGTAACCGTTGGGGAACGCTGGCACCACCACCGTTTCCTTGACCTCGGGCTGCGCGGTTTCGACCTCAATTTCTTTTTCAACTGCGATCGGGATGATGCGCCCTAGCACCAGCGGTGTCTTTATCTTGTCCTTAAATTCACACCCTACACAAACCGCCGCGTTGTGCTTGTCAAAATGGGCGCAAGTGGTCGGGCCTGCGTCCCACGAATCGTATTTGTTGTCCCAATCTATTTGGTCGTGACCAGTGCTGGCGCGTTCGCTGCTCCAGTCCTGTGCCAGATTGCGGCCGTCTTGGCTGTGCTTTAACAGACCGACAACACCTCTCCAAACCTCGTACGAAACGTCGCCTGCAGTGTTACGCACCGCACGGACTTGAGCGCACTTATCGGCCATGATGTTAGCGTCCACAGGTGCGTCCGCGTAGGGCAGATGTGCAATTAAATCGCTGTTGAGTCCACTGTTCTGCAAGTAAGCCGGTACAACTTCCAGCGGTGTTGTAACGTTGTTGGCCTCGGCATACGCCTTGATCGCAGTAAACAACACCACCGGGTCTAACGGAGTTATTTCCTTGAGCGTGCGCACCTTCTTGGGGTTCGTTGCGTCCTTGCGATTGGTCGTGCCCACTGGCCGCAAAATGGATGCAAAGTCTGCTGTGCGTGTGGGGTCTGCAACGAGCCCGGCCTGCACCGCGCTGGCCTTAAGAAGTTTGGCGCACTTTACCCAGCTGATGTGTTTGACTGCCTTGGTCAAAGGCCAGTACGCATGCACGCCGTTGCCTGAAGACACCATCATGGGTGTGGGCCAGCCGATCGCTTTGGCAAACTTGGCAACTGCGGTTGCGGCATCGCGCTGGTTCTCGTAACCCTTGGGCGGCTCCATGGTGGAGTACCCTGTACCCACATCGAGGTCTAACCAAAAGCTTTTTGCGCTAGCCCAGTTGTTTTCCTTGCGGTACTGGCGCCGGGTCTTGCCGTCTTTCTCGACTTCAATGTACGGGTGCAAGTAGCTGGCGCATGCGTGGTACACGGCGCGGTACTGCGGGTCCCGGTTGAAACTTGCGATGGCGTTGGCCATAGCTTCAAGTTCAACGTACGGCTTGTGGATTTTGTATTCCTTGCCCACCGGGAAAAGCACCACGTACTTAACCCCGTTCTCCGGCAAAATACTTTGGAGAAATGTCAGGGTATCCATGGATTACCCCACGACAAAAAATTCATAATGCCCCCCGGCAAAAATTTATTATGGAGAAAAATACCGGTTACGCTTCCGGCGCTGAGCTCTCAGCCGATTTCCGGGGGGTTTAGTCGTCGAAGTCGATACCGTCGATGTCGAGGTCCGGGTCTTCGTTTACAACAGGTACGGCCTTGGCTGCGGGAGCCGGGGCAGGTGCTGCTTCAACTGTTTCAAAACCCGTAGCTTTGGGCTTGGCAGCGCGCGGCTTGGGTGGTGCTTTAGGTGTCTCAACAGGGGCTTCAACTTTTACGGGCTCGGGCGCTGGTGCTTCTGGTTCAGGAGCTTCTGCACCGTCAAACAAGCTGGCAGCACCGACGATGTTGGACACAATATCGGATTCCAATGTCTCCTTGACTTGTTCGTAATCGAGGGCAGACAGGAAACCCATGGGGCGAAACAACAGCTTGGGTGACTCGGCTTCCTGATCGAAGCTGATCTTGGTCACAACCATGTTGTATGCGACGCCGCGCTTGGCCAACATCTGACCGTACTCACCCAGACCCGTGATGGATGCCGGAGGCACACGAATCAACATGGGGTCATTGAGCGTGCCACCGGGCACCACAGCGATGCGCACGGAATCTTGGCAAGCTTTGCCCTTGGTGGCGACACCCTTGTCATTGACCGCTGAGCCCCATGCGTTCCACTTGCACACAGCGCAGCTTTTGGCTTGCTTGTGTTCGGCATCGGCTGCAGGCACTGTGCCGTCCGTGGAGTAACAATCCGGCTTCTTGGCTTTGTCGCTGGAGTTGGGGTCGTACTTTTCCATGTAGTACACCTTGGACTTATCCTTGTTGGCCTTGACCAACACCACGTCGATGCTGGTTGCGGGGCTCTCTGGGTCTTTGGGGTTTGGCAGTACGGTACGCTCGCCGTCACGCACGATGGCAAACACCTTGCCTTTAATAGAGATGACAGGAAAGCCTGCACCTGCATGATTGGTCAGGTCAGCATTGAATGCTTTGACATCGAAGCCAGCCAAGTGAGCTGGCAAATTGGAAGATTCAAAAGGGATAAGTTGAGACATGAAAAAATCCTTGAGCTTAGGGTGTTCGACGAATTGCCACTGTGCGTTCGGTGCGATAGTTCACACCCGGTGGCACACCACCGTGTTCAGCAGCGTACGCATCCACACCGGTTTTGTTGACGCGAACATCCATGAGTTCAAAGGCTTGGTTGGCCTTGACGTAGTTCATAAATGCGTCTTTGTCACCGACCGTTGCGCTGGTGCGCTGGCTGATGTATGCGGTTCCGGCAGCAGTGCGCATGCCTTCCCCTCCCAGCTTGTCGAGAGCGACCATAAGGTGCGCTTCGAGCTTGTCCATTTTTTGTTGGACCGCTGCTTCTTCCTCTTTTCGCAAGCGCGAAATTTCTGCTTTCTTGTCGCGGAGACTAATGTATAGCTCCACTGCTTCTGACATTTTCATTTTTTGCTTCCTTGAGTTACGCTTCAACACCATTGTTCTCTTGAACCATATCAAGTAAAACGCCTTGCATGGACTGTTTTGCTGCCAGTCTCTTGTATATTGTCTGTTCCATTGGTGTGCCTGCAATATGCACAATCACGGTCTTTTTATTTTGCCCCGGGCGCCTTACCCGAGCACACGCTTGTTCGTAAATTTCATTGCTATGTACGGGAGCATACCAAACAATAGTGGTCGCTGCAGTTAGGGTTAACCCGTGGCTCATGGTCTGTGCGTTGGCCACCAGAACACGCGGTTCGTCTTGTTGCTGGAACTCTTTAAACACTCGATCGCGTTGGGTTTTGCTGGTTCCACCATGCACCACAGCGACCATAGAGTTCAACCCTATACCTCCTTCGAGTTTGTCAGTGACCGTTTCAACCAAGTGTTTTTCTGACCGAAACATTTTGGCGATTTCAACGGCTATCGATTCAAGGGCACCGGTCAAGGGCACAAATACTATCACTTTTCCTTCCGACGTTTCAATGATTTCTTTCACTGCGTCGACGCGTGGTTGTGACGGAATGACAATGTTTTCGCCATTTGTTCCATACGCTACCCCACAGGCGATCTGAATTAACTTATTTGCCTTGACAGCTTCGTTAACTGCGAGTATTTGGCCACCCGCGGCTTCAGTTGCCAGCTTGGTCAGCATGTCTTTGTACGCTTTGGCCTGCTCGGGTGTGAGTGATACTTCATGCGTTAACACTATTTGCTCGGGCAAGTCCACGCAATCGTCCAGTGCGTACCGAATGGCTGGCTGCATGCACCGAAACACTGTCTCATTCGCCGTCGTACGTGGTGCCCACTTGAAGGGCGTCAACTGCCGCATCACTGAATCTTTGAACCGGCCGAAGTACCGCGACACGTTCGGGTTGTCGGGGGTAATAAGGCGGCACTGAGCCCACGCGTCGGTAGGGGAGTTTGGCGTAGGTGAGCCAGTCATCCCCCACACTCTGCGAGGTGTTTGTTTGTTGCATATGTCGTTGAGAATTTTCCATCGGTCAGTTTGTGCGTTGCGTACCATTGCCAGTTCGTCGACCGTTATGACGTTAATGTCCGGGCGTTTGGCAAGCTCTTTGGCTATGATGGATATTCCATCGATGTTGATGATGTACACGTCGGCTTCTTGACGTAGTAGTTTCAATCGACGTTCACGTGAACCGTAAAGCACGACTGCATCCAGATGATGAAAAGTGCTGAACACTGCATCTCCCCACGTGCGTTCCATAGTGGACAGTGGGCACACTACCAGCATGCGATTGGCTTGTTTAACTGAACGCAAATAGTCGAACGCCCACAACGCGCTGTTGGTCTTGCCGGTGCCCATGTCGTTAAGACAAAACGCCCGGCGGTGCATGGACAAGAACGTGGCCGTATCGCGCTGCACTGCAAACGGACTGTACCTGCCGTTGGCCAGCGGGTACTCGTAATGAATCGGCATAGGGTCCGGTACAGCAAACCCCATGTTGCGAAGCACTCTTGTCTCGTCCGGCCTGTGTGGAAGCGCCACCGTGTGATCGTTGACTAAACGAGCCGTTGGTATCACGGACATAACCCTTGAGGGATGCCGCAGTTTCATGACCACGGCTTTTTTCTTCTTGTGGATGAACATTATTTTTTCTTGTCCACCGGCACCTTGTAATTGCCTTCACCTGCGCGCCAGCCACGATTCTTCGCAGCAGCTTCCACTTTGAGGTTAGTCGGTACGGTCTTGCCACCGCGCGATGCCGGGACTACGTGAGCGATGTCTTTGCCGTCGCCAATAGCCACCTTGCCGGCAGCAATCTCATGACGACGTTCGCGGCGTCGTTCGACACCCAACGCTTTTTGGTCAGGGCGCGCGTCGTACGCTTTTTGATATGCCAGTTTTTCTGCAGTTGATTTAGCCATTTGCTTTCTCCAATACTTCGTGGGCTGATACAAAACGTTTAAACTCGCTGGGCAGCTGAGGGTGTGCAACTGAAATCCAATCTATAAATTGATGCAGTTTGGTCACTTGATCGCGCAAGTTAATAAGTTCTTGATCGTGCCGATTACTTTCGACACACACCGTTGTTGTCCACGTTCTTAACGCGCTCATGTTTAACTGGTTCGGAATAGAAGTTGTCATGGCCGGGTGGTACGTACTCAAGCTAGACGAGGCGGTAATTGTTTGAACTAAAGTTTCTGCTAATGCGGGTGGAAATAGCATATTTACTCCATAGCCTTTGTCGACAAATAAACTAACAGTTGTTCCGGGTCGTCAACGACAATTTGCATGCCGCCATGCGCAGCTATTTCTGCGAGAACACGTTCTTGGTTAGGCGTAGTGTTACTGCGCTTGCCGGGGGCTTTGGTTTCAATAGCCAAAAAGCGTCCCTTCCAACACGCAATAATGTCTGGAATTCCTACCGTGCCCATACCATTTTGAACAGGCATATAGTACCAAATTCCATAAGTTTTGAGAAGCAATTTGCATTGTTCTTTGACTTTACCTTCGGGAGTCATTCGCTGGCTTTCCACATCATGTTGTACAACGTTCGACCAGCGATAAAACTGTCCGCGTACATCTGCCAGACAACACCTGCAACGATGGCAGGTGACGACAACAAAATAAAAACAAATTTCATAATGACTCCAATTCACGTAAACGATAGTAACGACCACCCAACAAAACACGCGTCAACCCAACACGCAACCACAAATTATTGACGGTCATGACGTGTTCTTCGGGTAAATCCATTTTGAGCAAAATGGTTACAAAGTCAAACTTGCTTTCTGTGTTCACTTTTTCTCCTTATAGTACGCACACGATTTCACTGGACACCAACCATTGCAGAGCCCAGATGGTTTTGCAGGCCATTTGTTTTCTTGATACGCACGCTCCATTCTACGTACGCGTGGCATAAATTCCTGCCAGATAATAGGGACGCCGGAGTCAGCGGCGATGGTGTTGTTGGTAAACTTTTTCTCACGCAACCACACAAACGATGTCTTGATCGTTTGTATGTCTGGCCAATATGCTTTGGCATACGCTGCGTACAAATCAAGCTGCTCAGTGGGCTTCTTTTTGCCGGTCTTCCAATCCACAATCAGCACCGTGGTTTTGTATTTGACAACCAAATCAGCAATGCCACGTGACCACGCTGTTTTCCACTCAGTAGGCTGCAAGCTGTGCGCCAATGCGAACTTGTGTTCTACAAACTTTTTTCCGGGCAACGCTGCAAACTTAGATGCCAGTCCTTGCCATTGCGTCATTCCTTCAGGCATCGGTGTACCGTGCAATAACAAAGCTTCAAATGCTGAGTGAACACGTTCGCCCCATAACGTAGCTTCAGTTGGCGGCTCAACATAATTCATGGCCACCTTGGTTTCATAAAACTGTTTAGGGCATGTTTCAAACTTGTCGAGTCGGCTGTACGTCCATGCGGGGTTAGTCATCGTCTTGCTCTTTTAATAAAACGTGTTTGGCCAATTCCAAAATTCCTAATGCTTCGACCACTTTTAACCGAGGTCGAACTTCGTACAAAAGGTTACGTACTTTGTCAACTAATTCTCCGTGATCTATTTTTGAATTAGCTGTTGGTAACAATTTAATTTCACTCATCATCTTGTCCAAAAATAATGTACAAAAAAGGCACAAGCGCCAACGCAAACACGCCAAGGTTTAGCAACATTTGCCAGTCGATGTTCATGCATGCTCCAGTGCGTAAGTAACAACAAGATACTGACACACTTCGTACGTCATTGTCATTGGCTGCCCCCACATGTGCAAGTCTATTAGGTCACCGGGTTTACACTCTTTGAGTTTTACCGATAGCGCGGGCAACACAAACGAGAGTCTGTGCACAATGGACGACGGCACTTCACTAAGCTGGTTAATCTTAGCAATATGGTAGTGGTCGTGCAAAATGTGATGTCGGTCAATGAGCTTCGCCATAAGTGTCTCCAATTCCAGATTCACTCCAAGTCACCAAGTCGGGCCACCATACAGGCGGTGTGCGCATGGCATCGTCAAGCTTTTCACGGATTTCTTCTGCCCGAGCTTTCTCAATTACCAGCACATACTCGTCGTGTACCAGTAACGCAGGCTTGACATCGTACTGCTTGTACATGCGCCGCACAACAGACCTCAAGCAATCAGCAGCCAACGCTTGCACGATGTTCTCGTCGACCTTTCCAGCATAAATTCGGGCCCGGTTGCGGCCTTCGCCGTAAATCCATTCTTTTTTGCCATCTGTACCAACCTCACGATGCAGCCCGGGGTACCAAATTTTGCGGCCGCTGGGAAGCTGAATGTGATCTTTGCCTGTGGTACATAGCCCCCATGGGTCAATCGCGCTCTCACGCCCGTTTGCAATGTCTGTCAGGGCATCGTGGCAGGTACGCCAGCCTGCAGCAATCTCGCTGTATTCTTCGCGCCACGTTTCCACAACGGTCTTGGCTTCTTCCAGCTCCATATCCACACCGCCCATCATCTTAGCAATGCGTTGAAACGTGCCGGGCCCGGCGCCAAAACCCAACCCAAGGTGAGCGATCTTGCCGATCTGACGCTGCTGCTTAGTAACGTCAGCCTTGTTGGGAACCGTGTACAAATTAGCGGCAAACTCACGATACAGGTCTGCTTTAGCTGGGTCAGCCTGAAACAAATTTATACTGGAGCGCACTTGCCATAGAAAATGGTTGACGCGCAATTCAATCCCCGACAAGTCTGAAGTCACTACTTTGTATCCGTCTGGCGCGCGCAAGCTGTTGCGTAGTGCATCAGACATCTTGGGTTTGGTCGGGTCAATGCGTGGCAAATTCTGTGGGTTAAAAATTTCACCACTCCAGCGACCAGTGGTGGTTGCTCCGCAATAACGCAACGGCATCGGCAGATAACCTTTGAGCCTGCCAGACGCTTGCAAAAATGCATTAATGCGGGTTTCCAGTAATGTGCTTTTGGCTTCTAACCGGGCCCGGGCAGCGCAGGCCACTACGGGGTCGTCATGCTCTTGCAAATCCAAAAACGTTTGGTCGGTTTTCGAGAGCGCCGGTATCATCTTGCTAGGGTCTGACGGCGACTGTTTCATGGGAACGTCCACGCTGCGATTAACAAGTATCTCACTGAACTTGGCAGCAGACATCAACTGCGTGCGTGTAAATTCTTCTAGCTTGCCACCTTCAAAAACGATGGTTGCTACCTCGTCTGGGTCCAGCAGCATTTGAGCGAGCTCTTTCAGTGAGCGCAACTTTTCTTCCTGCACTTTGACCAACGTGGTTTGCAGCAAACCCTTGTCAACAACAAACTGTGGCTCTGTCAGCATGCGCGTTGTCAAATCGATCTGCAGCAATTCCGCTGCCGGTGTTTCGCGGGCCAAAATTTTGAACAGACCGCAACACTGCTCTGTGTCCGTCTTGTTGTATATGCCCATCAAGCGGATTTCTTCGGGCGTAAAGTGCTTGAGATTTTTACCCTTGGTGTTGAGCAACGCCGAGTTGTCTTTGACTCCGCTGATGCCCATGGCTTGAAGTTGCGGTGCAAAGTGCGCAACCAGTTTACCAAGCGAGCCGCCAACGCTTGCGTTGTATTTGGAACGTGCCATAGCCAACGTGCATCCCCACATGGCCGGGTTGACACCAAAACGCCACGACAAAATCAACGCATCAAACCCTGACATATTGTGGCCGATCGCCATGGACTTCGACCAGTCAACCGTCTTGAGTATTCGACGAATTTCTGCGTCGCCAAAATACACCATCGTGGCTGCGTTGTGACCTACCTTCATCGACAACGAAATAATTTCCGTGTCTGGATGCATGACGTACTCGATGTTGGTCATCTTGGAAAGTGTGTGCGTGGCCGACCAAAACGACTCAAAATCAAGGTAAACGGGAGTAAGTTTCATGTTTCAAGTTCCTTGGTTACTAAGTACGCCAGTATCGCGCGCACACCTGATTCAACAGATTCAGCGCCAACGCACAGCATGGGTAAATTTGAATGCCCGCGTTGGTTAGTTATTGACAAGATATACCCATTTTCAAGTTTGGCAATGTCAAGGCGAACAGATTGCGTCACAGGCAAAGTCAATGCTTGATACGATACGTTACTGTTGTTATTGAACGCCCATTCACCGGGCGCTGTGAAATAATCGCCTTCACGCATAGTTTTAGGCGCGCTCATTTCAACCTCGCAGACACAATAGCGGTTGTCACAGTAGCCATCAAATCTTCGCCATCGGGCACGATATAAATTTCCATATCGTTTTTGTCAGGCCCGTTGAAATTGGCGGTGTGCCGGTTGTACACCACGATCTTGCCGTTGACGGCTGTGATGATTTCAAAGTAATTGCGCGACAACATACCGGGAATAAGCTGGTTACCTCGGGTACTGGGCGCTGACGGCACCCCGTAATTTTCTTTAGGCGCAAGGCCAAGCCAGCGAAGAATCCATTGTTTCATGGTGTTTCCTTAAGTAATGGGCAGGGTGGCACTCTTTAGGTGTTTTGTTGGTGGGACACAATGCATCGTACAAACACGACCCTAGCGTAAAAACAATCAGTAAACCGGTGGCTAACCGAATCACGATTTCAATACTTCCAGCAGCTTTTCCATGTAGTGCTGGGCTTTTTCCAAATCTTGGATACCGCCTTTGTCGTTGCAACGCATCGTGTACTTGATGACGTTGCCACGCAGGAAACCCACGAATTCTTCCTTGGACATGCACGATTCCATGGCTTCCCACGGTTGCACGCGTTTGCTGTTGTAGTGGTTACCACCCACTTGTTTTTCGTTGGCGCGCATTGATTACTCCAGTTTTAAATTGACTAGTGCTACCCGAATGACATCAATCAACGATTGATCAGGAGTAACAATGTAGTCCCGGTTGTTAACTGTGATGATGCGACCGTTCTCGACTTCACGGATTCGGATGATGACTTCATGGTTGGTCTCCATGCTCATCGTTTGTTGTGCCAGTATGCTTTTAATGGCTTGAGAATGCGTCTTCTGCATGGCAGAAGACATTGCTGTTGTGGTACTGTTGAGGTATTGGCCAACAGAAATGTTGTTAGCTAAGCTTGGTAAGTTCGGGTCCATGAGTGTCCTCAGTTAAAAAATCTTTGCTGATAAGTTGAATCTCTGTCATGACTTCTTCCAGACGCAAACCTAGCTCGCGTTCGAGTGGAGTGGTTACACCATCGCGGCATAGCCTCACAAGTTGCCAGTTGGTCATGGGTGAGTACGTCATGCCTGTGTTTGTACTGTAGCGGCGCGTAGTTGCCTATCAGGGTTTACCCGATCTTTCTTTATCCATGTTGCGTTTTGGTAACGGTAGCCAGCCAATGCAAAATGACGGGTCCCACGGGCCGGTCGTGTGTATACCGCCCTTGGTAAGCAATTGCACTTTGGCGCCTTTGCGGGGCTCAGGGTCGCCTACGTGTGGGTACAAATATTCTCCACCTTCAATGCCTGCTTGATAGTCGGTCATCGACGTTCCTTGTCTGTGTAATTTTGCAACCGCGCATGTTTGGGTATTCCGCCGTCTATTGCAGTTTCTTTGGTGGTGTAAAGGTAACTGCAATCTTTGCATTTTCGAGTGCGATAGATTGCATCTTCAGCCGCCCGGGTTTCTTTCACGTAAATTTTTCCACCGCAGTTGCATCGGTAACGCATGCTGCTAATTACTGGCATTGTTCTTTCGCTCCTATGTTGTGATGCTTTTCAGCAAACTCAATTCCAACTTTAAAGGCCGCTGCTAAAGTCTGATAGCTTCCAATACCAAGACTCCTGCAACCTTCGGTAATTTGGACGGTAGTCAGCGGCTCCCGCAGCCTATCGCGCTCGGCCTCTGCTTTTTCCCGCAACAGATATTCAGACTTTGCGTAGTCCTGCGACTTTGCCAAATCAACGGCAAGCGCATCGCGCTCGGCTGTGAGTGCGGCCCTTACTTCATCGTCCTGCTGTGCCACTTTTAGATACTCATCTTCCATGCGTTGACGTATCTCGCGTTGCTTCGCCACAGCCGCTGCCACTGCTTCGCGGCATTGGTCGAGGGTGACGAATTTGACAACAGAAAAACCTATTTCTTTATCTTCTTCGTCAAGGACAAGCCTCCCGACTTTTGCCATTTGAAAATAACCGCGTTTGTCGCTGTGGATACACTCTGCCACTGGCTCTGGCATCTCCACACCCGCTAGTTCTTCAAGGTGTGCGGCTTTGATGGCGGCGACTGCCCCAAGCAATTTAGTACGCTCATGGCTCGCTTGTTCGCTATCTGGATCGCCAGATTTGTATGTTGCAACAGCGTACGCATCAGCCAGTTCAATAATTGATTTGGTCATTCGACTCTCCTGTTCCATGCTTCAACCACTAAATCATTACGGTAACGATTAGGCACACTTGCTCCACACCCTCTGCAATTAACTGCAAAGATTTCATCACCAGCGTGAAATGTGTTTGATGGGCCGGAATAGCTCGCCGATACGTTGCCAATATCATTGCTTCCGCAAAACGGGCATGGTTTCAATTCTTCCGGTTTGGCGCGTGTGTTCATTGTTCTTTCGTTCCTATGTTGTGCTGCTTTTCAGCAAAGCGAACGCCATCCTTAAAACCATTCCGATACATGCTTACGTCACCGTTATCGCATTTACGCAAATAATTTCCAATTCTTGTTTGTGTCAGCGGCTCCCGCTTTGCCACGGACTCTATATGGGCTATCAACGCATCTAAATGCCGAGCGGAATCCAAGTCTCGTAAATTTCCTTCCGGACTTACGTAGATTTTCTTCAAGTACGCTGACATGCTCTTGGCTTTTTCAATAACGTCGGTCATATTAATTCCTCATGTAATTCATAAAAACAATCAGCACAACAAGTACAACTATTACAATAGTTCCAATAAACAATTCGGTCATTCTTTCGCTCCTATGTTGTGGATGGCATTCCAAGCATCCAAGTCAAACGTGCCTGCATCGTCCATGCGGCTTGCCAATGTCCGTGAAATACCGTACAGATTGCGTTGCATTTCTGTAATTGCCGTCAATGCATCACGGGCTTCCTGAAACAGTGGCATCACCATTTGTAATTTGGCAAGCATGTATTTAGGTGGAAGCCCCGCGTCCTCTTGCGGCTCCCGCTTTTCTGCGGGTGTGGTGGTGTAGAGAGGCTTCCAATCGCCCAAAGTGGTATTTGGTTTTTGGGTATCCCATTCCAAATCGACAACATCACCATGCTCTTTTATGTACCACGCCACTGGCTCACTCACTGCACCCTTTGCTTCTGCGGGTGGGGTGGTGTAGAGCTTTTGTCCGACATACTTGGAAACATCAAAGTAACCGCCCTTTCCATCTTGCAGATAGACCTGTCCCGCACCATTCCGCACCACTTGCGCCACAGGC
>Ga0209067_10000101_pt1 | contig 56692 bp, 35 predicted proteins | sample ColStrG_CSR_2013_FD_187199 | JGI IMG/M metagenome (GOLD analysis project Ga0209067, IMG submission 187199) | Freshwater sediment microbial communities in response to fracking from Pennsylvania, USA - Cold Stream Run_MetaG_CSR_2013 (SPAdes)... | ecosystem: Environmental > Aquatic > Freshwater >...
ATTTATTTCTTATTAAAAAAGATGCAAAATAAATCCTTAGTAGCTCAGTGGTAGAGCAATCGGCTGTTAACCGATGGGTCATAGGTTCAAATCCTATCTGAGGAGGAGGTGGAGGAAAAAAACAAGTTGTTCAATTACAGAACGACTTTCTTAGATTTCCTAAGATTAAAAATAGAAAAATTTTATGGAGCTTTCGGGATGACAGGATTCGAACCTGCGACATCATGCTCCCAAAGCATACGCGCTACCAAACTGCGCTACATCCCGTAGAATTTTTTTATTCTAATGTTTAAACAGTGAAAATTTTAATCAATCTTCCTAAATTATATATATGTTTTTTATTTTTGCAACTTAAGTAAAATAAAAACTTTTTTAAAAAATCTCACAGCTTCAGCAGATCGCTTAGTTCTTTTAATTAGTATTCATACTTATAAATAACTGAGCCCTACAAACCAAAAATTGGTTAGCATAAAATATTATTTTCTTTATTTTCTTGGTCATCCCTTCAATAGAAGAGTTTTGCCTTATCTGAGAACTATCTTCCTGAGAATTCGATTTACTCGATTAATTTACCCAATGGCCAAATCTAACTTTCAGAGAAAACAGTATGTGCTTAAAAAATATCTCTTCTTTTCGTTTGAAACGCGTTCTCCTCGCAAAACAACCCTTGCGTTTGCTAGCTTTGCCTTCCATTGCCTGTGGCAAGGAGGCATGCAACCCTAGCTTCGCTAACCCAGAAGAGAACTGAAGCTACACATTTCCCTTCCTTCTTTCCCAAAGGGAATGTTAGCGAAGCTAGGGTTGCATGCCTCCTTGCCACAGGCAATGGAAGGCAAAGCTAGCAAAGAAGCTAACCCATTTCCCAGAGGGAAAGCAAGTGTAAGAGTGGTGAAAAAAAATTTATAAGATTTATATAAGAAAAAGCTAACAACCAAAACTACGTCAAAAAACATCCAAAAAACTAAAAATATTCTCGAACCATTGCAAATAAAAATATGAAATGCAAATTACAAGTAGCAAAAAATCTCGAGAAATATAAAAAAAAATTATCAAAATAAAACGTAAATTAACCTGTTTTCCGTTTCCCTTGCCTCCTTGCCTTGCTTGTCTTGCTTTCCTACGGAGGCAAACAAAGCAAGCGTTCCACTATGTGGAGGAAGGCAGAGGAAGGGAATAAAAGAGCATTAAAAACTTATTTCTTTAGTATTACTGTATAAATTTACAATTGATAAAAAAGAAGAAAAAAAAGTTCTCATGCTAGAAAACTTCTAAAAAGTTGCTTGATCACCGCGACGGTATTGTAAATACGCAGTAACAAAAAGCCCAGCAATAGTTACAGGCACTAAACCTAGTACAATTCCTGATAATAGTGGTTCTACCATAATAAAATTTGATTTGATGAAATAATTAAAAAATTTTAGAATAAATTTAGTTAGTTTTTATTTAGTTAGAATAAGAAGGTTAAATACTAATTTTCAAAACTTTAATTTAAGTGAAATTATGATAAGGTCCACTCTTTTAAGACTGTTATCATTTAAAAAAAGAAAATCAGTATCGTCTTTTTCGTTAGGTCAGAATTAATGGACCGGTTTTTGCTTTTAAATAATTAAATACTTCGAAAGCTAAAAAGAACAAAAAAGTTTTTTTAGCTTTCGAAGTATTTAAGCTTTGTCTACTTATCTGTTTTCACTTTAATGTAATATTGGTTAGCCAGTAGAAATTGGTCCCTTGATTTCATTGATGGATTATCTGAATCTAATTTGAATAGTTTTATTTCTATTTTGTTTAAGACTGTTCCAAATGCATTTGTATACCCCCCCCCCGGATACAACTATGTCAGGAGACCGTTACTTATATATTTCTCTGTCTTTTATTTTATTAAAACAGATTAAGAGCTAGGGTTCTACCTAGAAGTTATAGTTTTCGACTTCGACAAAATTCCCATATTTTTGACGAACTCGAAGACTGAGATAATATACGAAAAGAAAAAGTTCTCCATTCCTAAAGAGTTCTCCAGCTAATTCCATAAACAAAATAAATAAGATCACTATAACATAGAAAATGGCCAGTTACTTTATCATCCAAAACGTCTAACTAGAGTCCCCAATTTCTTTAATAAAAGCCTTATAAAGCGAATACAAATTTCACTGGAAAATTAAAATTTCTCACTTCTATTATTTGACAAAAATTGAAGAGTTAAAAGCCCACATTTTAGTCTATATTAGGTTTTCTGTTAATTTCTCCTTAAAATCCACGAAAAAAAATTTGTTTAAAGAATAACGAGAAACAATTTCACTAAAACTAATGATGAAACTCTTTTCGACTAGCAAAACTTTATGTAATCAAATATAATCCAAAAAATTTTTTTCCTTTACCAAATTAATAGCAATCTTGTGGATTATAGCCTGAAATAGTTTTTTTTGTAAAAAACCTTTCATGTTAAGAAGTAGTACACCAAACAGTACGAATCCTGAAAAAGAAATTAATTCAGAGTTCAAAATGTTTCCCCTACCCTTGTTCCCGAAAAAATTTTGCTGATAAGGATAGTCTCATATCGTTAGAACTAAAAAAAAGAATATGGACAAAAAATTTTTTCAAAAACAAGGGGAAAAAACTCAAAGACAACAATTTTTGTAATCAAACTAAGATTAAACTTTTAAAATTTATAGTTAAACATTAAAAAAGTTGCAAAAACTCATTAGATTCAAAATTGATAAAACTATACTTTTAAACTCTTTCTTAATTAAAAACATAACTGGAAAAAAGAACTGCGAGTACAAAAATCAGTAACAGTCCCCAATAAAGACTAGTACGATTCAGTTCAACAACTTGTTTATTGGGATTAGGTCTAGCCATAGGATAAATTTAAACGATTTTGGGTCTAGCCGCATAACATTTTAATCTAAATTTGTTTTGGTACCAGGGATTTCTAAGAAAACGAAAAGTTTTCCGAATTTTTTCAATAATCATTTTCAAATAACTAATTAAAATTCGTTAAGATTATTATAAGTTAAGAAAAATATTGAAGGTAAATAAAAAATCTGAGACTTAAAACTAAAACTTTCGAAAAAATAGGGGTCTAGCCACGAGTGAAAATTTTTACTTATTTAGAAAATAGCTGAATAAAAAAATTTATGCATTTCCTCTACCTTATTGCAAAAGACGTTGGTTCCAACTTTGTTATAAAATCGAACTCTTATGTATACAAGAGTGATTCTCTAAAAAATCTGAACGCCTATTGCTTGAATTTTTTGAAAAGCATTTTTTTCACATTTCACAAACTTACTAAAACTATTTCATTCCTCGAAATCAGACTTAATTAAGTTCAAGATAAATCCTGACTTTTTAAGCCAGCTTTAACTTTTGCATTTATCTTTGAATAAATTGCATTGCTGTTATTGACCCTAGAAAGAAAATTGTAGGAACAGCTAAAGCATGAACAGAAAGCCATCGAACAGTAAAAATAGGATAAGTGATTGTTTCAGATGATTTTTTTGTAGTCATATTAAAAATGAAAGAAGGATTCTATTTGCAAAGAGAAAAGTTTTTTATTGATTTTGATAAGACTTCGGAGATAAAGCCTTTTTACACGGTACATTACTTAAGATCTCATCTAAGAAGTTAGGTAATATACCATGTAAAAATAAAAAACTCTCTTTTAAACCAAAAAAAAACCGCCGTCGGCGGGCCCAAAAAGGGTGGAAACTTTTTTGTACCTTTCGATAACCCATATTTAGAAAATTAGTTTTCTAAAATTTGTGAAATCTATACACTTTGCAGAACATCTTAGCTAAATTTCTAAACTAACGTTTCTCTTTTTAGGAACTTGTAGGCTGGAGTAAAATTAAAAAACTATTATCTAATATATCTTATTATATTATAATAATTTTAATAAATATAAATATAAATTTTCTTTTTGATTTTTATAAATTACAAATAAAACACTAATGTCAAAATTATTTTTATCAGATTTTGTTTCAATTCAAAGAAAAAGTTTCTTTAATCTTCTAGAAAAAGGATTAATTGAGGAATTTCAAAAACGGAATCCAATTACAAACATAAGTAAGGATTTAGAATTATACTTTTATCCCGAATATTATCGACTAACGTTACCTAATATTAGTATTCAAGAAGCTATTGTTAAAACCAAAAGTTATTCTTCCAAAATTTATATTCCCGTTCAATTTACGGATAAAAAAAATCGTCAAATCATCATAAAATGGGCGCTCGTTGGTCATTTACCACTTATGACTAAACGCGGCCATTTTTTAATTAATGGGGTTGCGAGAATAGTAGTTAATCAAATTTTAAGAAGTCCGGGAATTTATTTCCACGAAAAGATTTACGAAATTTATTCAAACAAATGGAGTGAAAAACCGGTCGAAACTTTTAAGCGATATTATGCGGATATCATTTGCTTAAAAGGAGCTTGGCTCCGATTAGAATTAGATAAAGAAAAAGCAATTTGGGCTCAAATGAAAAAAGGACCCAAGTTACCTCTTTTGTGGATTTTAATTGGAATGGGACTAAGTGAAAAAACTATCTTTTTAACTCTTCCTAACCCTAATTATTTGCTTCTAAACTTCAAAGAAGACGATGATGGAAATGTAAAATATGATTACGTTCAATATCCCTATCAAGCTTGGGAGAAATTATATTTTCTAAATACTTCTAAGTATGTTGAGAAACAAAAAGCTTCGGATTTAGGAAGAAAATGGCTTTTTAAGAAATTTATGAATCCTCGAACATATGATATAGGAAAACAAGGTCGTATTTCATTGAATAAAAAATTAGGTTTAAATTTTTCTTTGAAACAAACAACATTAACAGCACAAGATTTACTTTTTGCTACAGATTCATTAATGAAACTTGAAAAAGGTTTAAAAAAAACTGACGACATTGATCACTTAAAAAATCGCCGAGTTCGAACTTCTGGAGAACTTATTCAAATCCAAATTGGTATTGGATTAATACGACTAGAAAAAATGATACGAGAAAAAATAAATAAAGTTAATCCTCGATTTAGTCGACAACTTTACTCACCCTTTGCACAAGATGGAAGTGGTATATCAAAAGACGCCCAAAAAGCTGAACAAAGTTTCCTACAAGCAATTAATTTGAAAGAAGAATCAAAAAGGGGAGAAGAAAAACAAAGAATTGTCGAGACAAAAAATAGGAATTCGTTTTCCTTATCTTCCCTTCCTTTGCTTACCTCCTTCCCTATGGGAAATGGAAGGCAATGCAACCCTTTCCCTGTGGGAAATGAAGCTAAACCAGTTTACCTTCCCGCTTTCCTTGCTACGCAAGCGAAGCAACCAGAGGGGTTGCTTCGCTTGCGTAGCAAGGGAACGAAATGGGAAGTGAAACAGAAAGAAAATTCTTTAGAAACTAAGTTATACAAGGAAGACACAAATAAAAAAACTCGAAAAAAAAATGGAAAAAAAAGTTCTTTAGAACAAAAAAAACGAAAAAACTCTCAAAAAGAAAAACTCATACCAACAACTTCAACAAAACTTATAGCAAAAATTCCCTTAAACTATTTGATTAATACAAAAGCTTTTAATGGCGCTTTAAAAGAATTTTTTGGATCAAGTCAACTTTCTCAATATATGGATCAAATTAATCCGTTAGCTGAATTAACACATAAACGACGTTTGACTTCATTAGGACCCGGAGGCGTAAACAGGGACACGGCAACGTTAGCAATTCGAGGTATACATCCTACTCATTATGGGCGAATTTGTCCTATTGAAACTCCCGAAGGAAAAAATACAGGCTTAGTAAACTCAATGACGACTTATGCTAAATTAACTTCCTCAGGCTTATTACTAACCCCGTTTTACAAAGTTTATAAAGGTCAAGTTCAAAAAAATTTAGGAATGTTTTTTTTATCTGCTGAACAAGAAGAAAAAATGACTATTGCCTCGGCCGATATTAATCGTTCGAAAATTAATTTTTTGCCAAAATCTTCTGTACCGGTACGAAGAACGGATGATTTTACAAAAGTTTTACGTAACCAAATAGATTATATTGGTGTTTCCCCAATTCAAATGATCTCTATTGCAACTTCTTTAATCCCATTTTTAGAACATGATGATGCAAATCGGGCCTTAATGGGTTCAAATATGCAAAGGCAAGCGGTGCCCGTTATACGTCCAGACCGCCCTATTGTTGGAACAGGATTAGAAGCACGAGCTGCTAGTGATTCGGGTCACCCTCTTCAAAGTAATCAAAGTGGTTTTGTAGGTTACGCTAGCGGAAAAAAAATAATTATTTACACGTTTGACTAACAGTGGCAAAAAATTTTTCCACTCCGCAGTTAACGTCAGAACGCGGTTGCATAAAAGGACTAATCTTCTCGCAAAGCAACTCTTTCCTAGCGAAGCAACCCTTCCTTATGGAAAAGGGAAAAAATGGAAGAAATGTAACATGTGAAAAACTCTCTTGAATTAAAAAGGATGTCAAATCATTCTCTCGACAAAAGTCTTAAAGGTCCTAATACTTTAATAAACTTTTTTAATATTGCATCGCAATATGCTATTTTTTTATGAAAACTTTAGTCTCAAAAAAATATTATTTAGAAAACTATCATCGTTCCAATCAAGATACGTGTATGCTCCAAAGACCATCTGTATCCGAAGGAGATTGGATTCAATCAGGAGATCTTTTAGCAGATTCTTCAGCAAGTCAAAGTGGTGAACTTACTTTAGGAAAAAATATTTTAATTGCTTATATGCCATGGGAAGGCTATAATTATGAAGATGCAATTTTAATAGGAGAAAGACTTGTATCTGATGATCTTTATACATCTATTCATATTGAAAAATATGAAACCGAGGTACGTGACAATAAATATGGGATAGAAAAAATTACAAAAGAAATCCCGGATATTGGAAAAAAAGAATTAATCAATTTAGATAAAAGGGGAATTATAAAAAAAGGGAGTTGGGTGGAAGAGGGAGATATTCTTGTAGGAAAAATAACCCCAATTCCGAAAAAATCTCAACCCGCTTACCAAAAATTATTATTTTCTATTTTAGAAAAAAAATTTTTCGCAGTGCGTGATACTTCCTTGCGGGCCCCAAAAGGCATTAAAGCAAAAGTTATCGAAATTCAAATTTTATGTAATTTTTTACCAATCCAAAAAAACGTTGGTAGCGTGGCTAAAAAAAGTCCAGCATTCACAATGCAAAAATTTGTTCCTTCTCACGGACCTCTTAGTGTCCCTCTTCCCTTCACTAGCGAAGCTAAACCCGTTTCCCTTCCCATTTCCCTTCCCTCTGCGAAATGGGAAGGGAAACGAGGGAAGATAGCAAGTGAAGGAAAAAAAACCAACAGAAACAAAACAAAAAATACAAGTCAAATTTCTATGGCCAATAGAGAAACAGAATTGACAAACAAAACAAAGGGTTTCTTTACTTTTTCAGCTTTAAACAGTTGTCCCTATTTCTTTAATAGATATATTCTAGGTTCATTAAAAGTTCAACAAAAAAATAGATTGAATGATTTCCTTTTACATAAGCTAACTCATATCAATCAATTGGAGAAAAAGTGGAGATTCCAGAAATTAGCTAGTCGGAATTGCAAGCAATCTAGGAAAAACTTTCTAACTAAAGAAGAGTTAGAGCCAGACAGAACAAATCCTATAGTCAAAATAATGCAACAAAAAAAAGGAAACTATTCGTCCCACTTCCCTGCGAAGCAACCCATTTTTCCTTGCTGTTTCCCGTTTCCCTTCCATTTTTCCTTGCTGTTTCCCGCTTCTCTTCCCTCTTTTCTTACTGGTTCCCTTGCTACGCAAGCGAAGCAACCAAAGGGAAGGGAAGGAAAATGGGAAGGGAAGAAACAAAACGGATTGCATTGCCTTCCATTTCCCTTCCCATTTCCCAGAGGGAAAGGAAATGGGAAGAAGACAAGCAAGAGAAGACAATGGGTTGCTTCGCTAGAAAGGGAAAAAGAGCAAGTTAAAACAAGTGAAAGAAAGATCTTTGTAATACCTTTAACAAAACTAAAGTTCCTCCAAAAAAACAAAAATAAGATCTATGGCTTAAGCATAGCTCTTCTTAAAAAGATTGCGAAAAATGAATGTAAGATAAGTGGGAATAACGAAAAAAAAACTAGAAAAAACAATAATTCTAACTTCAAACCAAAAACTCAACAAAAAGAATCGCCAAGAACAACTAACAGCGTGATACGACAATATAATAATAACATTGTTCCTCAAAGCACAAAAAAGAATACTAAGCAAACTTTAACCAACAAACGACCTGTTCCGAAATTTGTTCAAATTTATTTAGCAGACAAAAGACGTATTCAAGTAGGTGATAAGATGGCTGGTAGACATGGAAATAAAGGGATTATTTCTCAAATTTTACCTCGTCAAGATATGCCTTATCTTCCTAATGGAACTTCAATCGATATGGTCTTAAATCCTTTGGGAGTACCCTCACGAATGAACGTTGGTCAAATTTATGAATGCTTACTAGGCTTAGCTGGTAAATATTTAGGGGAATTCTTTCGAATAACGCCATTTGATGAAATATATGGAGCCGAGGCTTCACGAAGCTTAGCTTATTCAAAATTATACGAAGCTAGACAAAAAACAGGAAATTCCTGGTTGTTTCACCCGCGGCATCCCGGAAAAATGAAAATTTTTGATGGTCGAACAGGGGAAAGTTTTGACCAAGCAGTGACTGTTGGAATAGCTTATATGCTTAAACTTGTTCATTTAGTTGATGATAAAATTCATTGTTTGACGGCGGATCATGAGGTTTTAACAGAAGACGGATGGATTTCTATTTCAGAAGTTCAAACCAGTGATAAAGTAGCTAGCTTAAATGCTTCTAATCAATTAGTTTATGACAATCCTACAAAAATTTATCATTATAATAACTACAATGGTAAACTTTATCATATCGAAAATCAACAAATAAATCTTACCGTTACTATGAACCATCGAATGTGGGTTTCAACGTTTGAAAATATTGTTTACTTGTCTGAACAAAGAACAGCCCCTGCTCCTTACCCCTTGTCTGACTTTGCTTGCTTGCTACGCAATGCAAGCAATGCAAGCAATGCAAGTAAGCAAAGTCATACAAGGGTTTCACTATGTGAAGCAAGCAATCCTTCTGTTTTCCTTGCCATAGGCAAAGAAGTGACGTTAAACCCGTTTCCCTTCCCATTTCGTTCCCTTGCGAAGCAACCCCTCTGGGAAACGGAAAGAGGGAAGGGAAATAAGAAGGTAAGGGAAACAGAAGGAAATTCGATACTTATTGAAAGTAAGTCACAGATTTACGTTACCCAAAAAATAACAAAAGTAAGACAAAAAAATTGTTTGTTCGTCTATTCGGAGGAGCACTCCAATAATTATAAATTTATAAAAGCTGAGCACCTTATTGGAAAACCTGTTAAGTATTTAAAATCTGCAAAATGGGGAAAACCTGATTTCCAATTTTTCTTACCAAATTCTAATCTTGTCTTTCCTATGGATGCCTGGTTAACTTTTTTTGGTTTATGGATTGCTGAAGGTTGGATTCAAACAACTAAAAATAAAACAAATGAAGGGTTGGTTCTTCTAACTCACGCAAAACCTAGCGTACGCAAAATTATCGAAAATCTTCTTCAAACTTTAAGTTTTAACTATAGAACATCTCAAGAAAAATATATTATCAATTATCAACCACTTTACCAGTATCTTAAAGAATATACTTTTGTGTCAAAAGAAAGAGTTTCTTTAAACCAAATTGATATTTTAGAAACAAAAATCGGCCATTTAAATCAGCTTGATTTTCAGCATAAATTTACTCACAATAGAAATTTTACCGATAACCTGCCGTTCGACGAACTGACTCCCAAATTAACCAAAAAAAATCCAGTCGTTGCGCTACAGAATTTCATTCGAACACCAAATTTGCCGAATTATGTTCCTTGTTTGCTTCGTTTACTGCCACTATCCCGTAATCCTTTTCGTTTTTTCGCAAAGCTAAACTCGTTTCGCTTCCCATTTCCCTTCCCCTTCCCTCTTTCCTTGCTTGCATTGCTTGCTACGCAATGCAAGCAATGCAAGCAATGCAAGCAATGCAAGCAATGCAAGCAATGCAAGCAATGCAACCAGAGGGGTTGTTTTGCAAGGAAACAAAGAGGGAAGCGAAGAGAAATGGATTGCTTCTTTTCATTTCTGCCCCTTTCCCTTCCCTCTGGAAAAGGGAAAGGGGCAGAAATGAAAAGAAATTTCGTAATAAAAAATCAAGAGAAAGACTATGTAACTAATTTGAGCTTTGCTGAAATCAAGAGAAAGAAAAAGATTGATCAACTATCCGGTGTTGACAGATCTTATAAAAAATCATTTCCTGAGTGGATTTGGCAATGTAGTCAACAACAATGTCGACTTTTACTCCATGGGTTAAATTTAGGGGATAGTTCGATTCTATTTCCTAGCGAAGCAAGCCACAGGCAAGGGAAGACCACTTTTCATTACAATACATCTTCCCTTCAATTAGCTGGGGATATCATGCGTCTTGCTTTACATGCTGGTTGGAATGCTAATATTGATTTTCCTTCTAAAGTTCGTGAAACAGCCAGCGTTACAAAAAATAGACAAATAGGAACAAAACATAGTTTTTACCGACTAAATATCCAGAAAACAAAAAATAATCCAACAGTAAATAACAGCGATTCTAAAAAACACCAAATTCAAAAAGAATTCGTTTATAATTTTCAAGGACCTGTTTACTGTTTGGAAATCCCACATGGTATTTTTATGGTCCGTAAAGGAGGAAAAGCTGTTTGGACTGGAAATAGTCGCTCCACAGGACCTTATTCTCTGGTTACTCAACAACCTCTTCGTGGTAGATCAAAACAAGGAGGTCAAAGACTTGGAGAAATGGAAGTCTGGGCTTTAGAAGGCTATGGTGCTGCCTTTGTATTGCTCGAAATGCTTACTATAAAATCAGATGATATATCCGGGCGAATGGCGCTGTGGTCAAATATTATTTTAGATAAAGAAATTTATATAGGAACCCCAGAATCATTTAAAGTTTTAGTTTGTGAACTTCAGGCACTTTGCTTGGATATAGGTATCTTTCGATTAGATCAAAATGGAGTTAAACGACAGATTGAACACCTCATTAAATTATCCTAATTTCTGTTACAATTCTTTTCTAAGAAAAACTTCTCCTTAGATAATTTCATTGAGTAAAAAACTGTCAATTATTTATTATGAATATTATATTTTGATACGTACTAACAAGAAAAATAAATGAGAAAACCACAAAAAATAATCTTTTATTTTTCCTTAAATTAGTAGTTACAATTTATATTAAAATATATTTTAGATTAATAACAGTGAGAACTGACAAAAACACATAGTTCCATCCATACGTAAACGCTTTACATGTAATTCGCGTGAATTAAAAACTGTTACTTTCTCTAAAATAAAAAGTAACTCAAAAATAGAAAACTCTAGATATAACGAAATTGTAACAAGTTTATCGTTCACAAAGGAAAAACGTCGAATTTTGCTCCATTTGTTGCTTTTAATGAAAGAATTAATTTCTTCATATTTTTGAATTTTGAAGCAGTGCAACGAAGTAAAAGCTTACTCTTTTCAATTTCACAAAAACCGAAAAGAAAGCTTGATTTAACTATTTCTTTGATTATAAAGAGAAATGACCAATTCTTAGTTTGACAAGTCAGGAACTAATAAGTTTTCCTCCTCTATAGCAATGCTTAACTCTCAATGTGTTAACTCCGCTTGTATCTGCACGTAGTATAGAAAAATGAGTGACCAAACTTTGCTTATCTCTTTAAATTGTTTTAGTAAAACAAAAAATTATATACTCAATATCTTACAAAATTTCATTTTTTAACCTCATTTCTTCTTTTCTGTTTCCCGTTTCTCGTTCTTTGCCTTCCCATTTCCTTGCCTAGCTTTGCTAACCCGTTTCCCAGAGGGAAGGGAAGGCAAAAAGCTTGCTTCTTTGCCTTTCTACGAAGGCACGGAAAATGGGAAGCGAAGGGAAATGGGTTGCTCCTTTGCCTTTCTACGAAGGCACGGAAAACGCCTCCCTTTGCCTTCCTAGCGAAGCTAAGCCTTTCCATTGCCATAGGCAAAGAAGCTAAGCCTTTCCTAGCGTAGCTAAATCTCTGGTAAGGGAAGCAAAGAAGCAGCAACCCTTACCTCTAATTTGCTACGCTAGAAAGAAAATGCAAGGGAAAGGCAAAAGAAACAGAAGGGGTAGCTTTGCTAGTAATGCAAATAAAAGTGGAGCAAGTCTTTTTTCTCCTTTTCTTTTAACCAACACCTACCAGAATGTCGTTACTTTGTGTGCAGAAAAAAAAGAATATAGGAAAACTAAAAATAATTCACGACATCTACAAACTAGAGCAGATAGAAAAATATTTGTTACTCAACAAACTACTAATGTTTTTCATAGTAAAAAATAAAATTTATCTTTTCTCAAACTTTCAACAAAAAAAAATTTTATATTTCCTGACAATGTTTAGTTGATTATAAGAATAGCTACATGAAAGATTCATCTAAAAAATTTTTTGGCTTCTTTGAAATATGGAACCAAAAAATAAAAAAGGCTAAATAGCAAAAAATACAAATTTCAAAACAATGTCTCAAAAAAGAGAAACTAATTTACTTCCCGAAAATTCCGTTAACGCTCTAAAAATTAGCGAAGAGTTTCATGTTCAAAGAAGCAAGCAAAATGAAAACGTACCTAAAGACATTACACAAAATTCTAGAAATACACAACCGAATTCTGCTAATCAAGAAAATTTAGTTTTTGAGTGTGAAACGGGAAATTATCATACTTTTTGCCCCATTAGTTGTGTAGCTTGGCTTTATCAAAAAATTGAAGACAGTTTTTTTTTAGTCATTGGAACAAAAACATGTGGATATTTTTTACAAAATGCATTAGGAGTTATGATTTTTGCTGAACCCCGATACGCTATGGCAGAATTAGAAGAAAGTGATATTTCTGCACAACTTAATGATTATAAAGAATTAAAAAGATTATGTTTACAAATTAAACAAGACCGGAATCCTAGTGTCATAGTTTGGATAGGGACTTGCACAACAGAAATTATTAAAATGGACCTTGAGGGTATGGCACCAAGATTAGAATTAGAAATTAGTATCCCTATTGTTGTAGCCCGAGCTAATGGGTTAGATTATGCTTTTACTCAAGGAGAAGATACAGTTTTAGCAGCTATGGCTCAAAGATGCCCCGAAAAAATACAAACCGTAGATTTTAAAAATAATACTAATTTTACCAATACGCAGAAAAATGTCAGTTCTCTTTTAGAGCAATCCAAATCTCAGTCGACTTTATCTCTAACAAAAAAAGTAACGAATCAATTTGATAGTCAAAAAGAGCAACCGAGTCATTCACATCCTCCGTTGGTATTATTTGGCTCTTTACCTAGTACTGTTACAACGCAATTAAACGTGGAGTTAAAACGTCAAGGAATTTCTGTGACTGGTTGGCTTCCTTCACAACGTTATACGGATTTGCCGGCCCTAGGCGAAGACGTTTATGTTTGTGGAGTCAACCCTTTTTTAAGCCGAACTGCAACGACTCTAATGAGACGTCGCAAATGTAAATTAATTGGAGCACCATTCCCTATTGGACCAGATGGAACTCGAGCTTGGATTGAGAAAATTTGTTCGGTCTTTGGGATTAAACCGCATGGTTTGGCTGAGCGTGAACTTTCCATTTGGCAAAACTTAGAAGAATATTTACAACTCGTTCGAGGTAAATCAGTTTTTTTTATGGGTGACAATTTACTTGAAATTTCATTAGCTCGATTCTTAATTCGTTGCGGCATGATTGTTTATGAAATAGGAATTCCTTATATGGATAAAAGATTTCAAGCTGGTGAACTTTTGCTTCTTGAAAAAACATGCGACGATATGAATGTTCCAGTACCTCGTGTGGTTGAAAAACCTGATAATTACTATCAAATCCAAAGAATTCGAGAGTTAAAACCCGACTTAACTATTACAGGTATGGCACACGCAAATCCTCTGGAAGCACGAGGAATTACAACAAAGTGGAGTACGGAACTTACTTTTTCACAAATTCATGGTTTTACAAATGCACGGGATGTTCTCGCACTAATTACTCGCCCAATACGAAGAAATGAAAATCTTAAATCTTTGTTTCCCTTACCTATGGTAAGCAACTAAACCTTTATTACGCAACTCTTAACAAAATATTTCGACAATTTTATTCTTTTTATCTGTTAGTTATCCCTCTTTTTTAACAAATTTTTTACTCAAACACTCTTGACCGTTATTTTTGAAATAGGTCATACAATTTTAAGCAATCTAGCTCAAATGTTATTGCCTCACCAAAAGCTCTCTTTATAACTTTGTTGTTTTCGTTTTTTGACACGATTGTCTCGAGAAATCTATATTTTTCGGTCCATAAATCTTTAAAGAAGGTCTTTTTCATTTTTTACATGATCTTTTAACTTCATTTCCTTCCCTCTTTCCTTTTTTTTGCCTTCCTAGCGTAGCTAAGCCGTAAGCAAAGAAGCAAGCCTTTCACTTGCGTTTCCCTAGCAGCGGAGCAACTCTAGCTTTGCTAACATTCCCTTCCTTTGCCTTTCGTTTTCCTTCCCTCTGGTTGCTTCGCTTGCGTAGCAAGGGAAGAAGGCAAAGAAAACGGAAAGAGGGAAGGGAAAGAGATTTTTTTCAAATATTAAATTAAGAGTTAAAGAGTATAAATCTAGATTTTAGAATAAAATAAGCTAAAATTCCAGTAACAAAATTATAGAGCTACGATCAAAAATCACTTTTTTTTTCTAGAGCATGAAAAATGTGAAATTTTTAATCGAAAAAATTTATTAATTTTTTCTATTAAAATTTTTGAAGACTTTATAAGTCTATTTCAATCTAGAAATAAAATAACGCAACCAATTACCTTTTTTCAGCTATTCGTCTGTTTCTGTTGATTCTTGTAATTTTTACAACACTAACTCATATTTGCTAAAATTTTTAATTTAGTTCCATTTTCAAGTTCATGCCTTGCTTGCTTTTTTGCCTTCCATTGCTTGCTTTGTTTGCCTCCTTGCCATAGGCTTAGCTACGCTAGGAAGGCAAACAAAGCAAGCAATGGAAGGCAAAAAAGCAAGCAAGGCAAAGAAGCTAAACCTTTGTTGCTTCGCTTACCATAGGTAAGGGAAGCAAAGAAGCAAGCTGTTTCCCTAGCGTAGCAACCCTTACCAAAGGGAAAAAAAGGAAACACAATGGAAACGTCTATGAAAAAGAAACTCAAAGCAAGTTATAGAAATAATCAAAGATAATAAAGACAGAGAGAGAAGAGTGTTGATTCCTATTTTTAATTGATTACAATTAACTAAAGTTTAAATGGCGAATATTTTCGCTTAAACAAATTTTCTGTTTATTTCTTTTTATTAAGAAAATAATTAGTAAATCAGAAAGAAATGTGTAAAACAGTTTTTCTTTAGCTCATCAAAGCAAATTTACACTAATTTTTAATATGGTTTTTCATTTCTTTCTTCCACTTCCTTCCTTTGCCTTTCTCCACATAGTAGAACGCTTCCTTTACCTACGGTAAGAGAAAAACAAGAAGGCTTGTTTTCTTTTCCAGAAGGAGGCGTAGCAAGCCAAAGAAGGCAAGCCGTCAATGGAAACGACTTCCTATGGCTTGCTTTTTTGCCTTCCATTGCTACCAACAAAGAAGCTAAGCCTCCTTGCCATAGGCAATGGAAGGCAAAAGAGGCTTGCTTCTTTGCCATAGGCACGGGAAAAAGAGAAGGAAAGTCAAGGGAATAAAGAAAGATCTTACCAGAATTTACGAACTTAAGCCGTGTGTTATGAAAGTAACATGCACGGATTTCAGGGAATTCATTTTACCCAACTATGTATTTTCATGGTGCTCGTTTCTCAAATTACGAAGCTTGGTTGAGTGATCCTACTCATATTAAACCTAGTGCTCAAGTCGTATGGCCTATTGTAGGTCAAGAAATTCTTAATGGTGATGTTGGTGGTGGTTTTCAAGGAATCCAAATTACTTCGGGATTTTTCCAACTTTGGCGCGCGAGTGGTATTACAAGCGAATTGCAACTTTATAGTACTGCTATAGGAGGTCTAATTATGGCAGGAGCAATGTTTTTTGCTGGTTATTTTCATTATCATGTAGCTGCACCAAAATTATCTTGGTTTCAAAGTGTTGAATCAGCTCTAAACCATCATTTAGCTGGTTTATTAGGACTTGGAAGTTTAGGTTGGGCTGGTCACCAGATCCATATCTCTCTTCCAATTAATAAACTTCTTGATGCTGGTGTTGATCCAAAAGAAATTCCACTGCCTCATGATTTAATGCTCAATCGACAATTTATGGCTGATCTTTACCCAAGTTTTGAAAAAGGTTTAGCACCATTTTTTACCCTACAATGGGGAGAATATAGAGATTTTCTTACATTTAAAGGGGGGTTAAACCCGGTAACCGGAGGTTTGTGGTTGAGTGATACTGCTCATCATCATGTTGCCATCGCGGTTCTTTTTCTTGTAGCGGGTCATATGTACCGAACAAATTGGGGGATTGGTCATTCGATGAAAGAAATTTTAGATGCGCATCGAGGACCATTCACAGGAAATGGGCATGCAGGTCTTTATGAAATTTTTACAACTTCATGGCATGCACAACTTGCTGTTAATTTAGCTTTATTTGGGTCACTTTCTATTATTGTGGCTCATCAGACGGGTCACGTAAAACTTCACAATATGCTGGAACAACCCGCTATCTTAGCTATTCCACAATTGATTTTGTGGAACACACCCTGGAGTCCTAAGAGGTTAAAAGATTCCATCTTTCTGCTGCAAAACTTATGGAACCATCTCGCAGGTAGGGTCAATCCGCAGGGAACCGGACTTTTTTTTGAAATGCTCAAAAAAAAGATTAATAATTTTAAACTACTTGTTACGCACACTTTTTTCCCTTTAAAAGATGTCTTTCTTCCTTTGCTTGCTTTGTTTGCTTCCTTTCCCTCTAGTAAGGGAAAACCAAGACAAGCAAGGCGAGACAAGAGAATGAAACAGCAAAGAACGAGGGAAGGCGTTTCCTTCCTTTGCCTTCCCTCCAGTAAATGGATAAGGAAATGCGAAAACAAGTAGCAAACGAACGAATCCGGGATCCTCAGAGACTAGCCGTGAAGCACTTTTTCAAGGATCAAAAACTAGGGGGTTATCTCAGGTAAAAGCTTGCAATTTAAACAATGAATCTTTTTAAAATACTTCGAGTCAAAGTTATATAACAGCTAGTGGTTATGAGTTCACCGAATTTTTCAAGAAACGTCCACACTCTCAAAAAAATATCGATATGAATTTTTTAGAATTGATAAAGATCAATGCTCTTATTTTTAAAGAGACTCGTTCTGTTGTTGAAAAGGAGCGTCTAGATAATGAAGCAGCATTAATAATTTTTGACGGAGAGCAAGGATTCGAAGAATCATGATCGTTTGTTGCATAGCTTATATCACTTCCATTGCCTATGGCAAAGAAGCAAGCCTTCCCTTCCCTCTGGGAAACGGGTTAACAAAGCTAGGGTTACTTTGCCTTTCTACGAAGGCTTGCTTCTTTGCCATAGGCAATGGAAATGAAGCAACCCTTCCCTCTGGTTTGCATGCCTCCTTGCCATAGGCTTAGCTACGCTAGGAAGGCAAAGCTAGGAAGAAGGCAAGAAAACCGTTTTCTTCCGTTACCTTGCCTAGCGTAGCTAAGCCTTCTTTGCCTTTCATTTCCCAGAGGGAAGAAGGCTTAGCTACTTTGCCTATGGCACGGGAAAACAAGGGAAGCTAAGCAAGCGTTCCACTATGTGGAGGGAAAGATAATTTGCGATTACCTCTTGGTTTTTTTATAGAAAAGTGAAGATATAGTCCACTCTCATTCTTGGTTTTAATCTCTATTTGTTTTTTGGGCAGATAAAAATTTTTGCATGATTTACTTTTTTTTATTTATCGTGACCTCTTAACCTGTTAAATCTAGCAAATAATCTTTGAATTGTATTTTTGTTTGCTAGCTTTGATACCTATTGTTTGCTGTACTTGTATTAATTTTGCTCCCCTTGCACTTTTTCCGTTGCTTACTTCTTTGCTTACCTCCCTTCCCTTACCTATGGTAAGGGTTGCTTTGCTAAGCTAAGGAAAGCAAGGCTTCTACGAAGGGTTACTTCTTTGCATTCCTCCACATAGTGGAACGCTTGCTTTGTTTGCCTCCTAGCGAAGCAACCCTTTGGGTTAGCAAAGCTAGGGAAAGCAAGACAAGCAAGGCAAAGAAGCTAAGCCATAGGCAAAGGAGGCAATGAAAGACTTAGCTTCTTTGCCTTCCAGTGCCATAGGCAAAGGAGGCAATGGAAAAAAAACGAAAACAAAAGAAGTTCTATAAACAGCAAAGGAGCAAGTGACCAAAAAACAGATCAAGAATGAGACTTGCATCATATGTATTCGATGCCTCCTTACCCTTATCTTGCAACAGATTATGGAACTCAACTTTCCCTATTTACGCATCATACTTGGATTGGAGGTTTTTGTATTGTCGGAGCAGGGGCTCACGCGGGTATTTTTATGATACGTGATTATGATCCAACAAATAATTACAATAATTTATTAGATCGAGTAATCCGTCATCGTGATGCAATCATTTCGCATCTCAATTGGGTATGTATTTTCCTTGGTTTTCATAGTTTCGGACTTTACATTCATAATGATACTATGAGTGCACTTGGTCGTCCTCAAGATATGTTTTCGGATACAGCTATTCAACTCCAACCAGTTTTTGCTCAATGGATTCAAAATACGCATTTCTTAGCACCTCAATTAACCGCTCCGAATGCATTAGCAGCAACTAGTGCAACTTGGGGGGGAGATTTGGTGTCTGTTGGTGGAAAAGTTGCTATCATGCCTATTTCGTTAGGTACTGCTGATTTCCTGGTTTATATGGATCAGGTAAAACTTTGCTATAGGCTGGAACCACTCGTTCGAAATTGGAGTTCGGCGTTACGACGCCGAAAAAATCTCGCAATGAGAGTCAATCAGCCGGAAACCAAACCTTCGAAGAACTATGTTGTCTCTTCTGGTTGCCTAGCTTCACTAGGCAAGGGAGAAGAAATGTCTCGCTTAACGGATCTTATCTCTTTAGTTAAGGTCAGCAAGCCATTCCTCAGCGTAGCCACCCAAGAAATCGTTTGGATTCTTCAGAGACCAAACGCAAAGCTTCTTCCACCTCTTTTTTTTCTTTTCCACTTTTTTTTGCATGGCTTACAAAATTGGTTTGGTTTTACAAATTTCCCCCGCATTTCTCCCTTCTTTTCTGGCATTGCTTGCATTGCTTGCATTGCTTTGCAAGCAATGCAAGCAATGCAAGCAAGGAAAATAATGCAAAGGGTAAGTCAACGAAGTGAAATTTTTAGCTGTACAACACAAAACAATTTTGATTTTTCGGAATATTATAAAATAGCTTTACCTGGACATAATCAACCCTCACCTGAATGAAATAACCGTTTAGCATGGATTATTGGTTTTTTCGAAGGAGATGGTTCTTTGAGTCATCGACAGGGAACCAGACTCAAAAATTCTCCCGTCAAAGGAGAACCTCCTATTTCCGTTCCTGCTGCGCCACGCTGTGATTTTCAAATCATCCAAAAGGATCCAGAGGTTTTGTACTTTATTCAAGAAACCCTAGGATTTGGAGGCGTGAAACCCTTTACAAAAAAAAACGGAAAAGTCTATTATCAATATTATACAGGTAGTATTGAAAATATTACACGTCTTCTCGCGTTGTTTAACGGAAATTTGGTACTTGCAAAAAGACGGGAAAAATTTGAAAAAACGCTGGCTTTTTTTCAGGATAAGGCTATGCTCAAAAAACCTATGGTTTTAAAACCTTGGAGGATGGAACCTTCTTTGGAACATGCGTGGTTAACAGGTTTATTAGAAGCCGATGGAGGTTTTTATACCAATGTGTTACAAAATTTCATTGACAGTCTCTCAAATGCACCCAAGTTTGTCGCTCGAATGTACATTACGCAAAAATCCGAGCAGGAAATTTTAGAGAAAATTCAAGGACTCTTTGGCTCCACGTCTGTCATCACGTCTTTTACGAATGCCTATACGGACGTTTTGTATGATCGCATGGATATTGCTTCTATCGAATGCCGCGAAAAAATTGTCGCTTATTTAACAACTTTTCCTTTTGTTGGAACGAAACAAGCTTCTTATTTTCAATGGCTTCGAGTTCACGAGTATACGAAACTTCAGCTCAAACCTTCACTAAGCGACGCGAAAAAGCTTACGGAACTGATTTCTGCCATATCTGCAGATCATTTAACCATTGATGATCAAGCTCTGGTTCAGCAAATTTTAGATCATCCAAGGCAACGTTATTCACGTTCGCGTTCCGTTGCGAATGATTCTCCTTTGCTTCCATCGCAGAGCGAACAAAGCATTACCGAAGGTAAGGAGTAACGCAAGTGTTAAAGGTAAGGAGGGACATACTTTGTGAATTGGAGTGACGCGCGCTATCAAAATGAATGACACACGTGGTGACTTTGGCACCACATTAAATGGGCGTTTTTCTTGTGGTGCCGAATTTGCTGGCTTACCTTTCTCTTCCTTGCTTTTGTAAAGGAAAGGGTTACGTTGTTAACCTATTTTCTACTGTTTTCCTAGTCGTCAACTTACCTTTGCTTGAATGACCGTACCGTTACCTTGTGGTCACGAAGTGAAGTAGCAAAAGGTAAGGTCATTCAAGCAAAGGTAAAAAGGTTGGCTTTGCGAACCATGGAAAAAGCAAGTCCATAAATAAGTGAGTGCAGCAACAAAGAAGGTAAGGTTCCGTAAAAGGTTTGGCATGACAAAGTGAGCCTTACGGAGCAGGCAACGTTCGAAAAATCCTCTCTTTTCCGTGCCTTGCCTCCTTTCCCATTTCCCTTCCCATTTCCCAGAGGGAAGGGAAATGGGAAGGGTTGCTTCGCAAGGAAAGCAAGCAAAGAAGAAATTTGTTTGTTTCTTTTTCACGTGAACATTTTGGTGCAGGTGAGGGTTTAACTCTTCAAAGGTCCTTTACAAAGGTCGTCAACTCCTATGGATCTTAGGTAGCTCTCGTAAAGTTGTAAAAATTAAGTCGTGTAAAACTGAAGTATTGGAAAAGAAAGATTTGGAAGAATAAAGATAGAGTCCAAATTCACTTTTTTCGACGAATCCTGCTGCCTAGGCACAGGAGGTTGATGTCGAATGACGTGGATCCGCATCACATACACGCCTTTACTATTCATGTGACTGTATTAATTCTTTTAAAAGGAGTTCTTTTTGCACGAAGTTCAAGATTAATTCCAGATAAAGCAAACTTAGGATTCCGATTCCCTTGTGATGGTCCAGGACGTGGAGGAACATGCCAAGTATCTGCTTGGGACCATGTATTCCTTGGCTTATTTTGGATGTACAATTCTATTTCTATCGTTATTTTCCACTTCAGCTGGAAAATGCAATCTGATGTATGGGGAACCGCTAACGCTTCAGGTGTTAGCCATATTACTGGTGGAAACTTTGCGCAAAGTGCAACAACCATTAATGGTTGGCTTCGCGATTTCTTGTGGTCGCAATCATCACAAGTTATTCAATCTTATGGTTCAGCTTTATCAGCATATGGTTTAATTTTCTTAGGTGCTCACTTCATCTGGGCTTTTTCCCTTATGTTCCTCTTCTCTGGCCGTGGTTATTGGCAGGAATTGATTGAGTCGATTATCTGGGCACATTCTAAACTTAAGGTAACACCTTCTATTCAACCTCGTGCACTTAGTATTACACAAGGTCGAGCAGTTGGTGTTGCACATTATCTTCTAGGAGGTATAGCAACAACTTGGTCTTTCTTCTTAGCACGTATTATTGCTGTAGGATAAGTTTTTTTTTGATTCGCTTTCTTTGCCTTCCCCTACCATAGGCAACGGAAGAAACGCAAGTATAAAAGCAACTCTCTAGTTTTGCTAACTCGTTTCCCTTCCCTCTTGCCTTTCATTGCCTATGGCAAGGAGGCAAGAGGGAAGGGAAACGAGTTAGCAAAACTAGAGAGTTGCTTCATTTCCTTTACCAGAGGCAAAGAAAGGAAAAGAAACGCCTGCTTTGCTTTCCCCCTCTGGGTTAGCAAAGCAAGCGTTTCCTCCACATAGTGGAACACTTGCTTTGCTAACCCAGAGGGGGAAAGCAAAGCAACCACAGGTTTTTCCCGTGCCATAGGCAAAGAAGCAACCAAGTGACGACTTCAGGTAAGTTTTTCTACCAATTCGTGGTAAGAAATCATAAAATATTGCCATGCCTTGCTTGTCTTGCCTTACCGTTTACCTTACCAAAGGTAAGGGTTGCGTGCCATAGGCAAAGCTAGTAAGCAAACAAAGCAAGCAAAGAAGATATTTTAGTTAGGCAATATTTTAACAATCCAGGTCGAACCTCATTTTCATATGTAAGATGGTTCGTTACATGCGTTAAAGGACGGATTCTACACTCCTTCTTTATACATCCAATCAGTTACGGAAAGTGAAGCTATTAAAATCTGGTAGCTTTGCATCCCTTACCTCTGGTTGTTTCATTTCCTTGCCTAGCTTTGCTAACCCAGAGGGAAGGCAAAAGGGAAGAGAAAGGCACCCAAGCCATTTTTAAAGCCACTGGGCTCAAATATTACGTTGCGTAAAATACATTCAACATTAAGAAAGAGCATGATTCGAATTCTTTGAGCTCAACTGAACAAAATGGCAAAGTTTTTACTAGTGTTAAACGTTTTATATACTATCTTACGCTTTCATCTATAGAACGTTTCAGTGCTTCCCTTGCCTCTACCTCTAGTTTGCTTCTTTGCTTCCCTATGGAGAAGGGTTGCTTCTTTGCCTACGGCTTACTTCGCTAGAAAACGTAATGGAAAGGCAAGAAGGAATAAAACCGCTTGGATTCTAGTAACGTCTTCTATTGGGTGGGAGGAATTATTACCTAAGCTGCTAAGATCGCTTGATCCTTTTGGTCAAGCTGTTGAACGGATTCTTGTTCTTCTTTTATCTCAACAAATTTTTACCCAATTTTCCTTTTTAAAAGAACTTTTATTAGAAAACCAAAAGACATATGACAAAAAAGTTAAAGAAATGGAAAAATCACCAAAAGGCTTTGGTAATAAATCTCTTATGATAAAAAAAACAAATTGAAGTAAAAAAAAATATGAACGAGTCCAACGTTCTATCACTCAAATCTGGTGAAGTTTGGTTTTGGGTTTCAGTTTATTTGTTCAAAAGATTTCTGCAAATTAGTTAAATCTCAATTAACCAAAGAGATCGATGAGGAATCATTAAGAAATCTTATTTTAATGATTGAAGAAACTCTTTTTAATCAGACGAGAATTTTACGTCTTTCGAATTCGATTCAACTAAGCTTCGCGGATTGCTTGATTGTGAAAGCAAATCTTCTATTTTACAAAATTTATTTAAGAAAGATTTACCTCGGTCAGTTGTTGGGCTTTCCCGTGCCTAAGGCAAAGAAGCTAAGCCTTAGGCAAAGGAGCAACCCTTCCTAGCAAAGCTACCCCCATCGGGGAGGGAAACAGTAAGAAAATCACTTAAACCAACTTTTTGTAACAAGTCCAATAAGCTCTCTTTGGGTTCTTTACGAAATTGCTTTCGAAAAAAGGGATTCAACTTTCAAAAATTTTTCCCCTTTATCAATTATCCCGATTTAACTCAAGTGAAAGAATTTCAGCCTAAGAATATTCAAATTGATGCTGGCCTTTTAACAAGAGATGTAGGACTTGCTAATTTTTTAATTGACCTGGAAAATATTCCAGGTAGCACTTTAGAGTAACATAAACTTAAAACTTTGTTTGATCTTTTTCCTCCGGCTTTACCGCGATATTGGGCGCGCCAAGCAACAACAAATTTCAAAAAAATTGGGAAACCGGCTAAGACTTATATAAGAAAGTCTGTTGCAGAAGCTGGCAAAAAGTTAAACGCTTTCTTGTCGCAAGTTGACTCTTTTCGTCTTTCCCTGAAAACTATTGAAGCGGTTGGTACTACTGATCAAATACAAACTAACTTATTGCTTTCGAAAGATCCAAAAGTTCTGAAAGATAATAGAATTTCTATCAATTTGTACGGATTACACAAATTAGGCTTAGAATTATTGGAATATCCCGTTTTCTTGCTAATAAAGAAATTACTAATTCAGCTCGAACGGATCAAAAGCAGCTCTTTATTTATATGGTCAAAAAAGGGGGTGTTGAACCTGGTACAATTCCAGTTCCTGAGGAAATTAACAAGCTGGCGTCTGCTGCGGAAAGTTTCGGCACGGAAAGCTTACCTGCTGATATTGGAGTATCAGAAAGTCAAGGCGATTCCTTTGCATAAGAAGATGATTCCTTCATCTCTTCCCTTGCCTCTAACGTTTCCCAGAGGGAAGGGAGCTAACCCATTTCCCAGAGGGAAGGGAAATGACTCGGAACAAGAAAACGGTGGTTACGACAGTGAATCTGTGTAGTTTAACTCATTTCCCTTCCCTCTTTCCTTGCTGTTTACCGTTTCCCAAAGAGAAGGGAAGGGAAGGCGTTTCCCATAGAGGAGAGGGAAGGGGGGTAACAGGAAGACAAAAATTTCAGTTCAGATTTAGAAATTTGTTACTGGATTAAAATAGACAATGGAAATTAAAAAGGTATAATTTACTATAAATAAAAATTTTTTAGAAGTAATCAAAAAGATAAAAATCGCTCTAGCCAAATGGTTAAACCGCTAAGTCAGAGTTTTTTCATAAAATATTTTTTTGCTAACATAAACTGACTTTTTTATAACTGCGTGAGATGGCTATAAAGTGAACAATCTTTATTTTTCCTCATAGTTGTTTCTATTCCTTAATTTTTGTCTCACATCTAACTCCCGCAAAAAATTTTTTCTATTTTCTTTCCTTTGCCTGTGGTAAGGAAAACGGGTTAGCGAAGCTAAAGTTAGATTCCCTCTGGGTTGCTCCACTAGGGAGGGGGGGTCCCTTCACTTCTTTGCCTATGGCAAGGAAAACAAACGAAAGGGCTAGCTTTGTTACAGAAAAAGTTGCTGGCAGTTAGAGTAGTTATTATCTGGAAAGATGGCCGAGTGGTTTAAGGTACCGATTTAGAACGTCGGCTTAGTAAAACTAACGAGGGTTCGAATCCCTCTCTTTCCTTGAATCAATATATCTATTTTAATTTCTCTTTTTGTCGCTCTAATTAAAAAAAGCTCCTAACTTTCATCTTACAGCTTTCTAGCAGTTATTTGCATTACCAAAGGCCCTTCTTTGACCTTTGATAGAGACCACTTTCTAACAAAAATACGCCTCCTCTCCTTGTTTTTATCGTGGCATAGGCGTTTCCTTCCCTTTGCCTATGGGAAGGAACTGAAGCAACCCCCCCCTTATGTTTCCTAGAGGGATAGGGATAGGGAGAAGGAAAGACAATGGGAACGTTAGCGTTGCTAAGTAAGAAAAAAGTTTAAGTTATCGACCTTTTCTAAAAATTTTAACTTGTGTCTTAATAGATCCACCATAGATAAGGTAAGGTTGCGAAAAAAAAGAGAAAAAGCTAGAAAGTTAGTGGAGCATAACTTTGTTACAGAAAAAATGGTAGACAAGTCTAATTACTATATTAAAATTTTCTCTAATTTTAACTTACGGCTAATAAAGCGGATGACGTGGCTCGAACACGCGACATTGGACTTGGAAGGACCACGCTCTACCAACTGAGCTACATCCGCACTTTTTATTTTTATAGAAACTTATTATTATTATAATACAGAAAACTAAAAAAAGCAAATAGCATTTCAAAAAAATACAAAGGACTATAAAAATTATTAAGGGCTGAGTTCACTAATTTTTTTGAATCAAGAAAATCGAACAATTTTTTGAATAAATTTGGAACAGAGAAAACCTGTTTGCCCCTTTGCTATGCTTCCTCCATGTCCCGTGCTATAGGCAAAGAAGCCATAGTCAAAAAAAACGTTTCCTCGTAAAGCTAAGCCAAAGGGTTGCTTTGCTAGGAAACGGGAGGGGGTAGTTTAGAAAACGAGCTAGTAATTTGCACTTCTTAGAAAAGTTACGGTGACGTTTGACCTCTCTTAAAATGTTCTGTAATTTCTTCCTTTGCCTTACTTTTGGAAACCGAAAAACAGCTTAGCTTCTTTGCCTACGGCACGGGAAATGACACTAACATTCCCTCTTTCCTAGCAAAGCTATAGAAAAGAGGAAAAGAAAATGAAGAAATCTTCATTTTTTGGGTAAAAAATCTATAAAGAAGATCCTGCAAAAAAAAAGTTTTAAAATTATAAACAGAAAACACGCCCTGTAGGACTTGAACCTACGACATCAGGTTTTGGAAACCTGCGTTCTACCAACTGAACTAAGAGCGTCCTTAAAATACAGATAAAAAAAATATGAATTTTTCTAATCCAACTGAATGATTCAAGAAGTATTTCTTGCAGATACACAAAGCAAAAAATAAATGAGTGAGTTTTCTTGCAAAAATTACAGCTTAATCTGAAGAGAACATAAATTCTTAATATATTTTGTTCTATAATAGCATATTCAAGTTAAATTGTCAATATGAAAAGGAGGTTGGTTAAAAGATAAGGATTGAGATTAAGAAACTAGATTTTTCTTTGCTAAACTAGCAAATAAGATAGACAATCTTTATTTTTTAGATCTTCTATTCAATTTTGTCAAATAGAGTTTTTGTAGAAATCGGTTCAACTTTTTTTATTAAATCAAAAAATAAAATGTTGGTTTCTCTTCCTATTTGCAAAGGTAATAAAGTTTGAAGTTTTATTAGCGAATGGATTTTCTAGCTTCGTTTCTTTTTTTCCCTCTGGGAAACGGGTTAGCTTCTTTGCCTATGGCAATGGGTTAGGTTCTTACATTTCCCTTGGTAGAGGCAAAGGAAACGCCTATGACAAAGGAAGGGGAATGCCTCCTTTTTGCTAGATCTCCCCAAAAGATCTTAATTTCTTGGCCACTAGATCTTTGATGAAGAGAAAAAAAAGATTTTCTCTACAGATTATAAATTGTTAGAATCGGTGGTGTAAAAAAACGAAAAAAGTGGATAACTGTCAGTAATGTCTATTTGTTTCGTTTGATGCAATCTTCTTATAAAATTAATTATTAATTCATATTTAACTTTTTTCTGTATCTATCGTAAAAAATGATTACTCCGTGACCCCTACCCAAGTAATAAAAAGTTATTCTTTCCTTCCATTTCCCTTAGGGTTAACTTTGCTAAGGAAAGAAATAAAAACTAGTTTTCTTTGCAGAGACAGGATTTGAACCTGTGACCTTAGGGTCATGAGCCCCACGAGCTACCAGACTGCTCTACTCTGCTCGTCTTTTATCTCAATTATCTAAGGAACTTTTCTTAATGATCACAATTCCACATTGAATTGATTATAATAGATTTCTAAAAAAAAGCTACTCAAAATTTATTTATTTTGTTTTCTTTGTAATTTGTAAAAACCATGGATTGAAGCTTGCTTACCTTGCCACAGTCAAGGAAACGTTATGTTTCCTTGACTGTGGCAAAGAAACATAACGTTTCGCTTCTTTGCCTATGGCAAAAAAACAAGCCTTTCCCGTTTCCCTTGCGTTTCCCTTCCCTTTTGCCATAGGCAAGGAAACGGGAAGGAAAGCAAAGCTAATAAAAAAAAATGGCGTTTTACTACCCCCTACCCTCTTTCTTGAAAGAGGGTAGGGGGTAGCAAAAGCAACGGACCAAATTTTCTAAAAACGAAGATTTGAAAATAATATATTGCTACACTTTGCTTTGCCTTCCCATTTCCCAGACGAGAGGGAAGGGAAATGGAAAGGCAAACGCAAGCATTATCAAAGATAAGCATAGCATTGAAAAGCACATGTAACCAATAATTTCTTTAGAACTTTATTGGAAAAATATTATGATTAAAGTTTGTCAATTGTGTCGAATTCAAATTTAATTTCTTTCCACACTTCACATGCCGCTGCTAACTCAGGACTCCATTTACAAGCCGCACGAATTACGTCTCCACCTTCACGAGCAAGGTCACGTCCTTCATTACGAGCTTGAGTACAAGCTTCTAGAGCAACACGGTTAGCAACAGCACCTGGTGCATTACCCCAAGGGTGCAGATATTCCTCTGGTTTCATAGAGGTCTAGACTATGCTTTCAGCTTGATCAAAACTTTAGCTAAAATTTTTGCTGACTGAGCTTCGTTTAGGAATATTATCCTAAAATGTTGTTTTCCAGTAGAATTTCGATCGTACCTTAGATGCGCGTAAAAAACTACAAAACTATGTTCCATTGCTCGCATAACTTTTATCAAACAATTTTTTGGAGATCAATTATAAAAATATCTGTTCGAAAAGTCAGAGGCTAAAAGATAGAATCAAAAGCTTTTTTCTTTGACTTTAGTAACAAAAATCTTTTTCATTTCTTCCATTGCCTCCTTTGCCTTTCTTGCTACGCAATGCAAGCACTGAAGGCAAAGAAGCAACCCTAGCTTTGCTAATCCAGGGGGTTGCTTTGCTAGGTTAGCGAAGCTAGGGAAAGAAAAGCCTGTTACTAAAATCAACGGAGAAAGAAAAAACGAAGCTCAATTAACGCTCAAATACCCAAATAAAAATATAGGCTTAAACGTTGCAAAATTAATTAGCATAGTTTTGTTGAAACAAACAAGCGCCAACGTATTAGCTTAACTTAACTATTAAGCTCTCTCTTTTCAGAGAAGTCGTTACGGGGTCATATAAGTTTGACTTAAACAAATTTCATTAAGAATAATTCCTAATAAACTTGGTATTTTTTTTAGAAAGTCGATTGTTTTTGCTTTTTTTATAAACAATTGTTTCTGAACTTATAGACTTCCCACGGCATTACCCTAGCAATTAAATCCCTCCACTTTCCTTACCACACTTAGCTTTGCTTCCCTTACCTCTGGTGAAGGAAATGAAAGTAAACATCACATGATTTACCTGTAGGGTTAGTAACCAAGTTATGGAAACAAACCAACAACAGAGTTGCATAATCACGTCTTTTAAACATAAGTTAAAGAAGAACTTTTACAACTTTATTGTATCGCCTAGCGAAATAGATCTTACACTAAGGGTTAGGAAAAAAAGGAAAAGATTTAAAAAAACTTAGGCTTCACCGTTATGAGTTGGGTTTTCAATAATTTTTTAAATTAAGGAGGCCAAATTAACCTAAAGTTCCTCCACCAAATTGAAGACAAGCATCATCACCAAAAATTTCTACAAGAGCTGGCATGTGCCATACATGGATACCACCAGAAGCAACCGGCATAACTCCCGGAAGAGAAGCCCAATCTTGTGTAAAATAGATACCACGGCTACGATCTTTTTCAATGTAATCGTCACGCATTAAATCTACGAAACCTAATGTTACTTCTCGTTCACCCTCAAGTTTTCCTACAACAGTTCCGGAGTGTAAATGGTCACCACCTGAAAGACGAAGAGCTTTTGCTAAAACACGGAAGTGCATCCCATGATTTCTTTGACGGTCAATAACGGCATGCATAGCACGGTGGATGTGTAATAGTAGTCCATGGTCACGACAGTAATGAGCTAATGATGTATTTGCAGTGAAACCACCCGTGATATAATCGTGCATCACAATTGGCACCCCAAAATGTTTTGCAGCTTCAGCACGTTTGATCATTTCTTCTGAAGTTCCAGCCGTTACATTTAAGTAATGCCCTTTAACTTCACCAGTTTCCGCCTGAGCTTTATAGATAGCTTCAGCTACAAATAGGAAACGGTCTCTCCAACGCATGAAAGGTTGTGAGTTTACGTTTTCATCATCTTTTGTAAAGTCAAGACCTCCACGAAGACACTCATAAACAGCACGTCCGTAGTTTTTAGCGGATAAACCTAGTTTTGGTTTAATCGTACAACCAAGAAGGCCACGACCATATTTGTTTAATTTGTCACGTTCAACTTGAATCATTTATGTTCAAGATAGTGCGCGAAACTATCCCCGATATTTGTTTTTCATTGTATACAAATCAGCTTTATATCGCTATAAAGATCAGACCATATCATTAATCTCTTTAAAAGATTACTCTACATTTCGCGATGCTTACCGCTACTCCTAAAAAGGATGGTCGTTAGGCTTGAGGTTCTTTCTTCTTTTTTATGTCTTTCCTTATCTTTCTCCCTTTTCCATAGACGTTTCCCTTGCCACAGGCAAAGGAAGGAAGGCAAAGCGTTTTCTTGCCTTTCATTGCTTGCTTTGTCTATGACAAGCAAGGCAAAAAGGCAAGAGGGAAGCGAAATAAAAAGGACTAAAAGAACCTCTTAGCATGGGATTCTCTAAGTTGTTCAAATCGTTTGCTATCATTCATATCCTTGCGCCATAACATTTTTTCTTTTTGCACCTGTTCTTCAAATCTTCTTTTTTTAGTAAGAGAAGGATCTGCTTGAAACAACTCATCTGGTTCTGTAGCCATACGAGTAAAACAGGGGGGTTGTGCAATAAGACCCATGAACAGGATTTGTAAAACTTTTCTCCTGTGGCTTACTATTGAAACTGATAACAATATTTTTTTGTTAGATATTCCCCATTTAATAGAGTGCGTAATCAGTGTCTAGCATGACAAAACATGCTAGACATAATTAAGGGCAAGTTCATTACCGTGAGGTGGTCCTTGAAACGTTTTGCAGTAAGCAGGCGGGATACGAAGATCTTCTAGACGTAGTGCTCGAAGTGCTTTGAACCCAAAAACGTTCCCAACAATTGAAGTGAAAAGATTTGTCACAGATCCTTCTTCGAAAAGATCAAGAGGGTAAGCAACATAAGCGATGTATTGGTTTTCTTCACCTACAACTGGCTCGATGTCATAGCAACGACCTTTATAGCGATCAAGACTTGTTAAACCATCGGTCCAAACTGTTGTCCACGTACCAGTAGAAGATTCAGCAGCAACAGCCGCTCCACACTCTTCAGGGGGAACTCCAGGTTGAGGTGTCATACGGAATGCGGCCAATACATCAGTATCTTTAACAATATAATCAGGCGTATAGTATGTTAAACGATAATCTTTAACACCAGCTTTAAATCCAGCGCCTGCTTTTGTTTCCGTTTGTGGCGTCATAATAAAAAATACTAAAAATTTCGACGATCCTAGAAAAATCTGTCCGTGGGAATAAATGTATTGATTGTAACAAAATAACACTACTAACTTTATAGCTTTACTCGAGCTTTTTCTTTTGTTTTTTTAACGTTACACTGTAACTTTGTTACTAGAATGGAGGTTGCTCCGCTATAAAATGAAACCAACCCGTTTTGCTTCTTTTGCTTTAGGAAGCCTTCCTCTGCTTTTCTACAGAGGCAAGGGTTGCTTCGTTAGAAGATGGTTTGCTTCTTTGTTTCCTTCTTTTGCCTCGGGCGTTTCCTTCCCTTACCAGAGGTAAGGGAAGGAAACGCCCGAGGCAAATGAAGAAATAAAACGATCGTGTGAAAACAATAAAAAAAGACCTTTTCTAGCAATTTTAACTTGTTTCTTTTTAAATATCAATATCTAACGAGAGATTTTTGTTTTTGCAAGATCGTCTCTCTAAATATTCATTTTTTTGATTCTCGAACTAGAGACGATCTTGCAAAAGTAAATTAGCATATAACAAGCATAATCGTATTACAGTTCCCTTCCGTTTTCTAGTGTAGCTAAGCCTTACTTGTCTTTCCTTTCCCTTGCCATAGGCAAAGAAAAACGCCTTCCCTTTGCTTATGGCAAGGGAAACAGGAAAGGTAAAGAAAGCAAAGCAAGTAACGCTTCCTAGAGTTGCCAACTCGTTTTTCTTGCCATAGGCAAAGGAAGGGTTAGGTTTATTTATTAAAATTGGAAAATAAATAGATTTAAACCATTCTTAATCACTTTAAAAATGAAAACTACCAAAGAATAAACTGCTAAACTTCAATAAATACCATAAATCACTTTGGCACTAGTCTAAAGTTTCCGGACAGGCTTCCATCGAGTTATTTTAGACCCTCTATTCTTTTACACCCAAGTTCGGGATGGATTGGGGTAGTTCTAATAGAGCATAGAGCACCAAAGTTTCTGCGGAGCTAAGCTCCGGTGAAATAAGTTTCTAACATTTTGTTAGATTATATTTAATTTGCCATTTCCCGTTTCTTTTGCCTTCCTATTTTCCTTGCCATAGGCAAAGTAAAGGGAACGCAAAGAAACAAACGGGAACTGGCAAAGGAAAAAAGGTCAAAATCGTTGGACACATTAGTAAATCTCAGCTCAAATCGTTACCGATCTTGTACTTGATTCCTATTAACCGGGTTGTCTTCCCGTGGTCTCATAGAGAATATTCATCTTAGACAAGACTTCCCACTTAGATGCTTTCAGCGGTTATTCACTCCGTTGTTCACAGACCCGTGCGTGGCTACTCAGCGTTTACTTTTGGAAAAATAACTGATACACTATAGGCACGTTCTACAAGGTCCTCTCGTACTATTGTAGAATGTCTTCAATATTCTAACGCGTTCACCGGATATGGACCGAACTGTCTCCAAAACCTTTCATATTTTAGTGGTTTTTAACTCAAAATATATAATTTTGAAAGTTTTCCAAATAAAGTTTAGAAAGTATGATTACTACTAGAAATCTTTAATTTTAAGGTAGTAACCACCAGATTCCTCAATTTCTTAAGGATTTAGACTATACCATCATCTTTTATCTTTTACCTTCTAATTAAAATTTTCTAGGGTAGCTAAAAAAATTTTAATTAGAAAAGAAAAACAAATAAAAGAGTTGCCATGTTATAACAAATCTTCCGCTTTTCTAAAGCGTCTTAAAAGTTTGTTGACTTTTTCTAAATAATAGTGTTAGTCAAAAAAACACACTTTTAGCTTTATTAAGTGAAAAGAATGCTATCCTGCCGTTTCCTCTGCCAAAAATCGTTAATAGATGTTGAACAGACTCTTTTTTACTGATGAGCATCAGTAAAAAAGAGAACAGAGTCGTTACGGGGTCAAAGAAAAAATTTATACCATACTATGCAATTTGTACGAAAAAATTTTAGGAATCAAATCTATTTTTGTTATTAATTTGTGGAATTTATCATACTCATCAGCAGGAATTCTCAGCGCCCATTGCTTGTTTCCTACACTAGAATGACCTGATGAAATAATGCTAGTGGAAATTCCAAATTTTCTCAAAAAAAGACTCTGAAGCTTAAGTCTTTCCACTTCTGAAAAAGCAGTGACTTCAAATTTTACACCCTTTGAATCCAAAAGTTTTGTACCATCGCCAGCATACCAGAGAGAAATAAAAGTCGAAGTAAAAAAACAATCGATACTTTCTGGAAGTTGTTTTTCGTATATTGTTTTACCTTTCGCATCAACACCAATAGGTTTATACCACATATTACGAAACCCGCCTAAAAAATTTCTGGTGAAAAAACGGTAAGAGACAGACTTTTTTCCTGTTTTCGAATGAATTCGTACAACTTCCGTTATAGAAGTCGAAGTTCGAAGGGGTTTTAATTTTGAATACATCCACTCGACAAACGGTTTTTGTTCTTGTCCTTGATCAACGGCGAGATTTCCTTCTTTTTTAACATGCCCATCAGACATGATATAACCATGAAGAATATCCCGTAATTCCTGTGAAATTTGAGGTTTATTCAGCCTCTTCCATTTTTTAACAAGTTTTTTTTGACTAGCGGTTAATATAAGTTTAGCCATTTCTATTGAAAATTTTGGTTTTGATTTTTTTATTTAATTCAATCTTTGTTTGCTTTTTTATAAAGTTTAAGTTTTCCGACTTCCCTCGGGGTTTTCCTTTAAATATGTTTTAAGTCGAAATTCACCGAAATGAGGCAATTTTTTCATGCAAATAACTTTGCAAGGTCGCGAGCAGTTTACGACGTTCTGAACCCAGCTCACGTACCACTTTAATGGGCGAACAGCCCAACTCTTGGAAGGTACTACCCCTCCGAGCTGTGATGAGCCGACATCGAGGTGCCAAACCTTGTCGTCGATGTGAACTCTTGGACAAGATCAGCCTGTTCAAATTGTTATATTAAGGCTCTTTATCCTTAATCTCTCTAAATATTTTTTAGAGTTCAGACTATGTCATAAACTTAAACGGTTAAAGATTTCATTATTTAAAAGCACTACTTAATTCAATGATTGTATTTTTTGGGAAAGTATTCCAACGACTTTTTTCTTGACGAATCGTTGGTAGTTTATAAACCATTGAAGAATGGATATAAGGTCCAATTTCTAGGATAAGTTGGTTAAAATATTTTGATGGAAGTTCAAGATAGGAGATTTTAGAACTAGAGCTTGCTTGAATGGAAGCATCACTTAAGACTAATCCTATGACAGCCTGATATTGAAACTCCGTGAGAGTTAAAGAAGAAAGAAATTTTTTCTAATCTTTCAAAACTTTAGTATTCCCTCTGAGAATCTGAGGATCCTGTCTTTGTTTTTCAAACAAATTGTTTTTTCTTCTAGTATTCTTTCAATGCTTTTATGTTTTGTTTCTTTAAATTTTATTAAGTTTCCAGGAACTCGTGGAGTTTGTGAAACTTTTAAAATTTCACTCTCTAGTCGTTGATCGGTCTGATTTTTTTGGTTGTTCATTTTTTTTGGGATTAAAATATATTTATTAACTGTTGAGAAAAGGTAAACTACTTGCTCCGTCATCGTTTAAAAGTGACTCGTATCATCACCAAATTCACTTTTCTTACTTAGAGTCATCTTTATGAATTGGTTGTAATTTTTTTAACTTTTGTCAACCAGTTAACAGAAAAGAGAACAACTTTTTTAAAAATAAGCTTCGATGCAAGTTTGCTAGCGTAGCTAAGAAACATTCTTGCAATTCACCTGGTTTTCTAAAAATGTAACATTACTGTTACTTAGGACAACATTTTATCCCTAGAGTAACTTTTATCCGTTGAGCGACGGCCCTTCCACACGGAACCGTCGGATCACTAAGGCCGGCTTTCGCCCCTGTTCGACTTGTTTGTCTGACAGTCAAGCTCCCTTTTGCCTTTACACTCCACATCTGATTTCCATCCAGACTGAGGGAACCTTTGCACGTCTCCGTTACTTTTTAGGAGACTTCCGCCCCAGAAAAACTGCCCGCCTGAAACTGTCAAGTGTCCTGATTCAAGGATCACCATTAGGATTCTAGCTTTTCCAGAGTGGTCTCTCACTGATGGCTCCAACTTCTCCGGAAAGAAGCCTTCAAAGCCTCCCACCTAGGCTGCGCAAAAAAAGCCCGAACCCAATTCCAGGTTACAGTCAAGCTTCATAGGGTCTTTCTGTCCAGGTGGACGTAATTCGCATCTTCACGAATATGTCTATTTCACCGAGTCTCTCTTTGAGACAGTGCCCAGATCGTTACGCCTTTCGTGCGGGCCGGGACTTATCCGGCAATGAATTTCGCTACCTTAGGCATATATATATATTATTCTTAGTTTTGTAAGAAATTAGGCTTTATCTTCAATCAAAATATAGGATACTTTCCTAAGAACGTCAGATTCAAATTTAAATCTTTAGTATATTGAAAGGATAACGTAAAGTCTTTGAGGAATCTATTTTTTACTCATTTGAATATACTCTTGAGCCTCTTCTAAGCTTTTAAAAGTTTCATTGGCTTGACCTTTTTGCTTTCTTAAAGAGTCCCATATTGGTAGCAATTCATAACAAAAACGGTCTTTATCTTGATGCGCATTTGATTCAAAGAGAGATAAAATTTTTTTAAAAGATTTTAGTCTTTTCGTCAGATAAGGAGATCCATACGGAATCACGTAAGTTTCCCAAAATGGAATGATTTTTTCTTTAAGAGTTTGGCGATTGTCGATGATAAATACAAAAGTAGCATTACTGCCCTGTTTATATCGAATACGGCCTGTATTCAAAATTTTCAAAGCATGATAAAGGTTTCGAATACCATTAACATGTTGAGTGATACTAAACTCAGGATCAATAAGTAGTCCAAATTTAGCATTCGGCAATTTTTTAGCACTTACATTCAAAGAAGATTCGCCTTCTATAAAACCACCCATAAAAATTTTTAGCTCCTTTGTTACGGGAACATTGTCTGAAAGATAAAAAATTTTCTGAATTGTTTGTATATATTTTGGGAAATTTTTGTTTCCTATTTCTTTATTAGCTTTTTGAAGCTGATAAAGAATTTCTGGACGAATTTTTTTTTCTTCATCACAGAGGTTTTGTTCCTCATTAAGATTTGCCATGAGATTTATTTTTATGTTTTTCTTTTTTTATCAATCGATTTTTTTGTAAATAGTTTCCTGCTGATTGTCCTCTAACTTTTAGAATGTCACCTACTAGGTACCAAAAGCCATCAGAAGGTTCCAGCAAATAGTTATATTTTATAACGGCCCTAAAAGTTAACCGTTATAGTTACGGCCGCCGTTCACCGGGGCTTCGGTCGTCAGCTTTTTTCTAAAAGAAATAACCAACTTCCTTCACTTTCCGGCACTGGGCAGGCGTCAGCCCCCATATATTGTCTTACGACTTAGCGGAGACCTGTGTTTTTGGTAAACAGTCGCCTGCAAATATGTTAACCTTCTGTCTTAAAATTCCAAATAAAGCTTAAACAATTATTCGTTTTTATTTAAAATCTTATAAAAAAAAAGGCAACAAGAAATAAAACTATTCTTGTTTCTTTAGCTTTTTGCTAAAGTTCAGACTATGTCATCAACTGCTACATAGTTAGTTAACTTCCCTAGCTTAGCTAGGGGTTTATGAGCAAGTTGCTAGGAACTTTGGAAAAAGCATTGTCTTTTTTTACTTTTTCTAGTCGTTGAACGTCCTTAATGAAAAAGTTTAATTCATTAAGTTTCGCTGCAAGTTGTTAACATATCAAAAGTTGTTATATTAGTATTCTTGACAATTCACCTAGTTTGCTATTCTAATCATTTAGTATAGGGCTCTTAGCGGGCCTGGTCACTGCGGCCTTAGATTTCTCTAAGGCGCCTCTTCTTCCGAAGTTACGAGGCCAATTTGCCGAGTTCCTTAAAGAGAGTTCTCTCGCGCCCCTTAGTATGCTCTACCTACCTACCTGTGTCGGTTTCAGGTACAGGTTAATTTAGTATGAAAAGTTCACGAGATTTTCTTGGAAGTTTGACATCATTGGCATCTCTAAAACCGAAGTTTCAAAAATGAGATAACGTCTCAGCTCTAGGATAGTTTTTGTTCTACCTATCAAAACCTTGAACGCTTCTACTAGAATCCATACATAGTTCCAACTTAGCCTCCTTCGTCCCTCGATACCTACTAAATTAAGTACGGGAATATTAACCCGTTTGCCATCGACGACGCTTTTCAGCCTAGCCTTAGGTCCTGACTCACCCCCCTCGGACGAACCTTGTTGAGGAACCCTTAGGTTTTCGGGGCATTGGATTCGCACCAATGTTTTCGTTACTCAAGTCAACATTCTCACTCCAACTCAGTCCACCTAGATTTACATATAAGCTTCACCCTGAGTCGGACGCTCCCCTACCGATTTTTAGATGTTTTTTTTTACACATCCTTACTAAAATATCTAATCTCTGAAGTTAAGATATTTTATAAACGACATTTAAAAAACGGTTATAAAAACTTTTTTAAAAATCTCACAGCTTCGGCAGGTCGCTTAGTCCCGGCCATTGTCGGCGCAAGAGCGCTAAACTAGTGAGCTATTACGCACTCTTTAAAGGATTTCTGCTTCTAAGAAAACCTCCTAGTTGTTTAAGCATTCTCACATCCTTTTCCACTTAGCGACCATTTAGGGGCCTTAGCTAGGGATCTGGGCTCTTACCCTTTTGACTTTGAAGCTTATCCCCCAAAGTCTCACTGGTCGACGGAAAGCAATGCCTTATATTCTGAGTTTGCCACGATTTGGTACCGCTTTCGCAGCCCGCATCGAAACAGTGCTTTACCCTATGGCAGCTCGTCGTGACCGCTGCGCCTCAACGCATTTCGGGGAGAACCAGCTAGCTCCGAGTTCGATTGGAATTTCTCCAGCTAACCAAAACTCATCCGTCGATGTTTCAAAACCGGTCGGTTCAGACCTCCACCCGGTGTTACTCGGGCTTCATCTTGGTCTTGGTTAGATCACCCGGGTTCGGGTCCATAAGAAGTGACTTATATCGCCCTATTCAGACTTGCTTTCGCTTAGGCTCCGGATTTACTTAACCTAGCCACTTCCTATAAGTCGCTGACTCATTCTTCAACAGGCATGCGGTCAGATTTCAAAATCCTCCCACTGCTTGTCAGCTGACGGTTTCATGTTCTTTTTCACTCCCTTTTATGGGTACTTTTCACCTTTCCCTGACGGTACTATTTCGCTATCGGTTACCCAGTAGTATTTAGTCTTACGAGGTGGTCCTCGCGGATTCACACGGGATTTCACGTGCCCCATGCTACTCGGGATAAGACAATATAAAAGTTTTGAACTACAGGACTTTCACCTTCTATGGTACAGGATTCAGCTGTTTCGTTTGATTCTTTCGTTTTCTATAACGTAGCTCTTTTTCAAAGATTTTAAAAAAACTACCAATGTCCTCCCACAACCCCCATAAAATATGGGTTTAGACTGTTTCCGTTTCGCTCGCCGCTACTACGGAAATCGCTTTTGCTTTCTTTTCCTCCGGCTACTAAGATGTTTCAATTCACCGGGTTAACTCTTTTCTACATATGAATTCAATAGAAAGTTCAAGAGGTTGCCCTATTCGGGAATCTTCGGATCAAAGCTTGTTTCCAGCTCCTCGAAGCATATCGCTGGTGTCTGCGCCCTTCATCGTCTCTGGGTACCTAGGTATCCGCCGTCAGCCTTTGTTCCTTTGACCTTTGTAACAGGCCCTTCTCTAAGAAAATTCTTAAACTAAGAATTTAGCAAGGTCAAAAAAGGGCCTTTGACCTTTATTAATAGGTCTTTCTCTAAAGAAAATTCTAAACAAATAGAGAAGTAACCTATAGTTTTTAAAATCATTCTTTGCCTCCCTTTACCTCTAGTAAAGGAAACGGGAAGGAAATTTGTTCTTCAGCTTATATTCAGATAAAGTCATGCTAGAAGAAGTAAAAGATGGAACATAGGAGAGTCGAACTCCTGACATCAGCCTTGCAAAGGCTGCGCTCTACCAACTGAGCTAATGTCCCATCTTTCCTTTTATTCTACGTCTTTAATACGTTAATTGAGTAATGTATAGAAAAACCAAAAAGTCAATTCAAATATGAAAAAACTTAAAGGGTGGGCTATGCTAGAATTGAACCAGCGACCTCACCGTTATCAGCGGTGCGCTCTACCTCTGAGCTAATAGCCCACCCCATTAATTTTAGTTTTTCTTATAATGACGAAATCTGAAAAAAATTAGAAATAACTTCTAATCTTTACATAGCTTAGATACTTTGATTGAAACTTGTGTGACCATTGAATGATTCGAGAGTGAAAGAATTTAAAGAACATATACGTTGTTTCTATGAATGTTCTCAGGTTTTTTTTATTCCCTTGCCTTTGTTTCCCTAGAGGAAATGAAAGGCAAGGGAATAAAAAAAACCTGAGTGGACAAAAATTAAGACAATTTAAACGAAGTTTTTTAAATGGTTCTAACATCTCTGACTTTGCTGAATGCTTAAAGTTTTTTTGTTGAAAAAATCAACAATACAAAAATTGAGCTTATTTAAGACTCAACTAAATTCCTTGAAGAAGGAGGTGATCCAACGGCACCTTCCAGTACCGTTACCTTGTTACGACTTAATCATCTTTACTAATCAAACCTTGGGTGACCTCTTCCTTCTCCGAAGGTCAGGTTAGAGTATCAACTTGGGGGTCAATCAATTCAGTTGATTTGACGGGCGGTATGTACAAGATCCAGGAACGTATTCACCGCCACATGGCTGATTAGCGATTACTATCGATTCCGACTTCACGGAGGCGAGTTGCAGCCTCCGATCCGAATTGAGACCAAGTTTCAAGATTTGCTGACTCTCGCGAGGTCGCTTCTCATTGTCTTGATCATTGTAGTACGCGTGTCGCCCAGATTGTAAGGGGCGTGCTGACTTGACGTCATCCTCTCCTTCCTCCAGTTTACACCGGCAGTATCTCTAGAGAATTGCTTAACTTTTTAAAAGTTAAGCGGTAACTAAAGACGAGGGTTACATTTGTTTAAGGACTTAACCTGGCGCCTCACGGCACAAATTGACGACAGCCATGCACCACCTGTGTTCAAGCTCTTTCATTCAGAGTGAATGAAAGCACTATCTTATTTCTAAGATATTCTTAACATGTCAAATCCTGGTAAGGTTCTCCGCGTTGCATCAAATTAAACCGCATACTCCACCGATTGTGTGGATCCCCGTCAATTCCTTTAAGTTTCGGCCTTGCGGCTGTACTCCCCAGGCGGAACACTTCATGCGTTAGCTTTAACACTGCTTTTTGGCAATATTTAGTGTTCATCGTTTACAGCTACGACTACAAGGGTCATATGCTATCAATCTTCTTATCAAAGTCATTGAATCTCTTAACATAGCTACTAGTTTTTTCGATTTATTAATGTCTTTGGTAAGAAGATCTCTTAAGCACAACGGACTATATCATTTTCTAAAATTGATAACAAATTTTGATTATCTTAACTCTCACGAATTGTTATCTATTGGTTTTATCTTCTCTTTTCTAGCGAAGCAAGCCTTTCATTTCCCGTGCTGCCGTAGGCAAAGAAGCTAAGCCTCCGTAGGAAGGCAAAGGAAGGAAGAAGGCAAGAGAAGAACGTCAATAGCGGATACAAATCGTGGCACTTGAGTTTTTATTTTAGAAATCCAGCGTTCTTGAAGAGCACTATCTATTATAATACATAGAAACCTTATAAACCATACTTGAAATAAGAATGTGTTTTATGATTATTTTATATTTTAAGATAAAGTGTTTTCTAGTCTCTAGAGGTTCTTCAACACTTTTTAAAGCATAAAAGTTTCCCTCGGAATTGTTTCAATTTTTTGAACGCAATTTTGCAACTTTGTTCCTTGAAGTTTTCCCGAATTAACTGGATACTTACTTAGTATTTTTACTAAGTGGGACACCTTCCACCTATTTTTTATCGAGCGGGTGAGGATTTTATCTAATCCTTTTCGCTCCCGTAGCTTTCGTCCCTCAGCGTCAGTATAGGTCCAATAAAGTGCCTTCGCCGTTGGTGTTCGTCCCGATATCTACGGATTTCACCCCTCCACCGGAACTTCCCTTTATCTCTACCTAACTCTAGTTTGAGAGTACTCTAATGCTGAACCAAAGTTAAGCTCTGGCCTTTAACACTAGACTTTTCAAACGGCCTACAAACGCTTTACGCCCAATCATTCCGATAAGAGCTTGCACCCTATGTATTACCGCAGCTGCTGGCACATAGTTAGCTGGTGCTTATTCCTTGGGTACCGTCATTGATTCTTTCCCAAGAAAAGGAGTTTACAACCCACGGGCCGTCATCCTCCACGCGGTATTGCTCCGTCAGGCTGTCGCCCATTGCGGAAAATTCCTCACTGCTGCCTCCCGTAGGAGTCTGGACCGTGTCTCAGTTCCAGTGTGGCTGATCATTCTCTCAAAACAGCTACTGATCGTGGTCTTGGTAAGCCATTACCCCACCAACAAACTAATCAGACGCAAGCTTCTCATTTGGCGGCTTTAAAACCTTTAACTTCTCAGTATTATGGGGTATTAGGACCAGTTTCCTAGTGTTATCCCCCTCCAAAGGGTAAATTCTTACGTGTTACTCACCCGTCCGCCACTGCCAAACTACTTTCAGAAGTATTACTACCTCATCAAATAGTTCTTCGTTCGACTTGCATGTGTTAAGCATACCGCCAGCTCTCTATCTGAGCCAGGATCAAACTCTCCATGTAATTTTTTAATTTAAATTTCAGACTTTGAAACTTATTTTTTATAGTTGAATGTGTTTCTTGAATTTAAGATTATCAGATTTAAAAATATTGTCAAGTTTTTAAAGATTATTCCGATAAAATTCTGATATTATATAGCGGTGAGTTATATTCACCGCTATATAAAGCAAGCAAGCCTTTCATTACAAAAGGTAAACGAAGCAAACCTAGCTTTGCTAACCCGTTTTCCTTCCCTCTTGCCGTTTCCCAGAGGGGTTGCTTTGCTTACCAGAGGTAAGGGAACGAAATGGGTTGCTTCGCTAGAAAGGTAAAGACGGCAAAGAAGCAAGCCTAACTTTGCTAACCTTCCCATTTCCTAGCTTTGCCTTCCATTTCCTAGCGTAGCAAACCATAACCATAGGTAAGGAAGCATGCAAACCATAGGTAAGGGAAGGGAAACGGGTTGCTTTGTTTGCCTTCCTAGCTTTGCTAAGCTGTTTCCCTTCGTAGAAGCCTTGCCTCCCTTCCCTTTGGGTTTAGCTTCTTTGCCTATGGCAAGGGAAGCAAGCAAAGAAGCAAGCCTTCTTCCCTTCCCTATGGGAAACGGGAAAGGAAAGGAAAGGCAAAGGAAGGAATGTTAGCAAAGCTAGGTAATGAAACGCCTATAAGAAGGAGGCATGCAAACCTAGCTTTGCTAACCCAGAGGGAAGGTAAGTAAGTGGAGAAAAGTAAGAAGACAAATAAACAAAAATTCTTGTTTTTGCAAAGAAATATTTGTGAGAATTGAATTTTATATTTTTTCCATTTTTTGAAATAGCTAAATTTTTCCTTATTTTGATAATACGAAAAAATAGATTTTTTATTATCGTAACTAGGATTTTTTAAAGGCATTTTTTTCCTCCTTTGAATTATAAAATAGATTTAAAGTATTAAAACCTTTAAACCTTTTGACTTTTAGAATTATTGAAATTCTTTTCTATTATTTATAAATAATAGATAAAAACGACATAGATAACCTAAACACTTTTTTCATTTAGCCAAAAGAAAGTAAGCATAGCTATACTAAAAAAATAAAATTGTAATTTCACTTTTCTTAGTATAGCTATGCTAAAAAAGACAAAACGGTTACAAGAGTCAAAAAAGGAACATAGTTTTTTTTTTAAATCTCTTTCTCACCTTTAGTAAGAAAAGATTTAAAAAAAAATTTGATCATCAAAAAAAGATGGGTTTTCATTTAAAAAAAATTTTAAATGCTCGGTTTCATCCTCTGGGAAATAACAACCTAAACCTCCTATCCAATTAGATTTCGACGATTTTTCTGCAAGATCTAAAAGAATTAATTTCAGCGCTTCTTTAGGCGGGATTAATTTATTAGCGCTGTTATCAAAGTTTGAAACATTTCTTCCAGCTGGTAAGCGATCAAATGGCACATCCCAATAGCTACCTATTTGAAACATGCGTAATGATTGCTGCAGATAACGAGGAGTTGTTTTAACGAAGCTACTACCCACTTTATTTTCTTTTAAAGCTTTTTCTCTGCTTTCGCCAAATCCTTTATTTTGGCGCGTCACATAGTCACTCTCATTATCTGTTCCAGGAACTCCAGATGACTTTACATAATTGTTATCTAAAGCAACCCTTTTTTTGAAAAGACATTGATTAAAAAAATCTTTTTTTGTAAGAATCCATTTTTTTGTAAGAATCCATTTTTTTGTAAGAATCCATTCCCAAAGACTTAAATTCCCACTTGTCTACTTATCATCCTGACTGAATATTGCTCTTTTAGGTTCCCAATTCAGCATAAAAATATCTAGGTTTTTGAATACTAGCACAAAACCTGTAAAAGATCGTCCATTTATGATAAATATGATAAATTCTTGGTTTGTTAAAAAATAAACGATTTGTAATCCATAATTGACTAATAAATATTGATAAGTTTTTCATCTAAATTTTCATATAATAGTAAGTATTGTATAGTTTGAAACATTAGAGTTACGGTTTGCATTGTATAACGCAAGATCATAGCTAAGATAACTTTGTCAGGTGTTTATAATCGTCAGTTATGTCCAAGAGACTAATAAAATTTATGAGTCTTGGATCAAAAAATTCGAGTTGCAAAAGTAGATAAGTCACAAGTTGTACGTTTAGTATTTTCATAATATGATTTTTTTTTCTAATTTTTTTAGAAAAAAGATCATGAATTTTATAATTGTTACAGTTAGTAACAATTTAAACTATTTCCACTTTATATCTTTTTCTTTTTTGTTTTACCTTTATTTGATCGAATTGCTTAGTTACAAAAAGATAACTACATTTAGCTTTTTGTAACTAAGCAAAACTGTGGTAAGAAAAAGAAAATCTAAATTAAGGTAAAATGTAAAAATTTATTAGATTTAGAAAAATTCTTGTTTATCTGATGGATTTTTTTCATTGGCTGATTGCGTCCAAGTCATCTACGTTCAATAACTCTCTAAAAAGAGTCCATTTATCAGAATTTACCAGATCTATTAAAACTAAACCTAAATTCATTTTATTTTAACTTTGTCAATTTTGCAAGATAAACTTTGTTTGTCTTTCCCTTATTGCCTCCTTTCTTTGCCTGCCATGCCATTTCCCGTGCCTTGCCTCCTAGCGAAGCAAACCATAGGTAAGGGAAAGCAAGCAAAGAAGCAAGCCTTCTTCCCTATGGGAAACGGGAAAGAAAAGGCAAAGCTAGTAAAGAAAAGGAGGAGGCAAGAATGAAAAAGAAGAGAAAGCAAATGAAGCAAGCAAAACAGCAAAGTTAACAGTTAAAAAAATAAGGACCAGTTTCACAATTTTCTTTCGTTTTTAAATATGTAATAGCTTGTTTTTTATCGTTTTCTTTACAATGGAGAATTTCAATGCCACTCAAACCAGCGTTTTCAAAAACCTTTAATAAAGTTCTTTGACGTTTTTTGACCAAAACGGTAAAAAAACCTTGGTAACAAAGTTCTTGCGTGAGTGAATGACGTCTTAAGCAAAAAACATAAGATTTACAACCAATTGATTTAAAAATATTTTCCAACTTTTCGGAAAGTGTTTCAAAATCAGTCCTCCCTGTTTTATTCCCTTCCCTTTGGGAAACGGTAAACGAAAACCCCAAACATAGAAAGATTTTCCAGGATCGTTTTCACCCACATAAGACACACATTTTTTCCAAGAATCCTGCGTAGCTAACGATCCAGAATGATCCAAAATTAAGTCCAAAGCAGATGTCTTCTTGCCATAGGCAAGAAGAAATCAAAGAAGACTTACTTGGGGGATCTAAAGAACCTCGACCCAATGTTTGGGACTCCTTTTGCGTACTAAGCAATGCAAACGCTTATTATAAAGATACCGAAGAAAAAGCAACGGGCATACGTTGGTAAACATATTTATCACTATGAGCATGAAAAAAAGGACAACCCTTAGCGCCATAAATAGAAAGATAACCAGGGTGATTAGGATCATAACACTCAATAGGCGGGAAGTCTAAATCATTTAAATCTTTTTCATACAATTTATACTCCTAGTACTCACTTTTTAAAATAGGACGAGCATAACGAAGAAGAGCCAATCGACCCATCTTAGATAAACGAGATTTAGGATAGGAATAATACCAATACAATTTTCCTTGCCAAAGGCAAGGGATTTAACAAAAGAAGCACTCTAATTTTTAGACAAAAAAGAACGAGCCTCGTTTCTCATCCGAGGAGTAGGACGAGAACCATGCTTACCATGAAACTGTGTAGGAGTAAGCTCAAGTACATTATATATAATAATCAGTCTTAGAACCTTTCATATACGGCAACTCTGAACGATAAGGAGAATCAAAAACATAACCATATAAACCCAATCTTCCCAAGGATTTTTGGAAGAAGTGGAAGAACAAAACAAAATCGGAAAACAATGCTTAGATAAAAAATTAGAAACACTATAAATAGGACGGCCTAAAGTGAATTTAAATCATTTATTTATATTGTCTATTTGATATTTCAATTTTTTCTATTTATACCTATTTTTTTAAATTGATATAGCACTCTAGATAAGCATCCAGTGGCGTTTCCTTTCATTTCCCTTGCGTTGCTCCCTTTCTCTATGGGAAAGCCTGTGGTAAGAGAAAAACAAACAAAGCTTGCTACGCCAGGAAGGCAAAGCTGGCAAAGGAAGAAAGGCCAAAGGTTCTTGTTTAACTTTAATGATTTTGATCAAAATCAAAGAAGGGACTAACACAAACGGAAAAGAAATGCTAGATAAGCAAGTCTAGAGAACTTATTAAAAACCAAGTTGCACTTTCCCATTATCCTTACTTGGTTTCCCATCTTCCTATTTAACTTCATTGTTTATTGAAGATAAACTATCTTTACTTACTTACTTTTAATGAGTATTTCACTTAAAGCTTTCTTCAAACTTGTTGCCCCCCCTTTTCAGATTTTCTCTAAAAAATTATAACAAAAAAATTTCTTTTGTCAAATTGATAATAAATTTTTTTAAATCTTGTATTTTTTTTTTTATTTTATTAAAATCTCATTATACTTTAAAAAAATAAATTCAATATTCAAAAAATAAGCCATCTAATAACAATTCCTTGCCTACCGCAGCTAACACCCCCTTGCTTGTCTTTCCCGTGCCTTGCCTCCTTTACCTATGGTAAGGGAAAACAAGCAAAGAAGCAACCCTTGCCATAGGGAAAGGGAAGCAAGCAAAGGAGCTAACCCTTCTTTAAAAAAAAGGTAACTACGGTTATAGCTACGCTACAAAAAAAGTATAAATTGAATAGAAATTTAATAAAAAGTGATCTTTCACAAAAGGTAAAAGAATAAAATTTATAGAATCCAAATAGTTAAAATAATTGTTACAAAAGTAACTAAGGAGTTGATCATGGCTGGAAAACCGGTAGAACGTCCTTTTTCAGATATTCTAACTAGTATACGATATTGGGTGATACATTCCATCACTATTCCCGCTCTTTTTATTGCCGGATGGCTTTTTGTTAGTACAGGATTAGCTTATGATGTTTTTGGAAGTCCGCGACCTGACGAATATTTCACAGAACAACGTCAAGATACTCCTTTAATTACGGATCGTTTTAATGCGTTAGAACAAGTTAAAAGTTTATCTCAACAATAAATTCGACTTTCTAAGTTTTTTCGTTGAGAACTCGAAGATCAAGACAATTTAGTCTTATGATTTTGTTAGTTCTCTTCAAGAAAAGGCTAAAGAATCACTAAAACTTATTTTCTATTCTTTTCTCCTTCTTTCTAGTTTTTCTAGAAAGAAGGAGAAAAGACGTGACTCTTTTGAAATTATCGTCAAAATAAATTAAATTAATGCAACAAATTTTTGGTCATTTTTCGCCCTTTTTTCTTTTCCAGTGACTGCTTAAAGGTAATATCAGCATTTTACAAAAGCTGTTCCCTTGCCTGTCATAGGTAAAGGGAGCAAAGAAAGTCTTGCTTCTTTGCCTTCCATTGCCTATGGCAAGGAGACTTGCTTCGCTAGGAAAAGAACCTTACGTGAAAAAAGAGATACAGTATACAGTCCAATTTCTACTGATCGGGTAGCATATCTAAAAACCTAATAAGGAGGGCTCGGTGTCTAAATGAATAACTCGAGCAAATCTTTTTTCGGTTTTCCACTCTTTATCTAAAAGACGAAATGTGGATTGGATAAGAAAAAGTAAATTTTTCTGAAATAATGAGTTTTTACGCCTGCTTAACTCAATTGGTAGAGTATCGGTTTTGTAAACCGAAGGTTATCAGTTCAACTCTGATAGTAGGCTGTAACAAAAATTTTTGCATAACTCTTGCTCTAACACCAGTTTCTGATTTAAACTCTATTTTTTATAGAGTGCTGATAGTTCCATTTTTGCAGGAAAAAATGAGTTTTTTAAATCCGTCTAAACAGAAAAGAATTTTATAAATTCGTTTCCTATTCTATTTATTTTCTATACTCCGACCCACACGTACTGTAGATTATCTAAATCTCGTCTAGAGAGTATGAATGGTTCTCTTCCTTTACCTGCCTTTGCTTATGGCAAGGGTTGCTTCTTTGCTTGTTTTTCCTTACCATAGGTAAGGGAGGCAAGGCACGGAAAACACAAGCAAGGTAAAAGAAAGGCTTACTTAGGTTATCACAAGATAAGCCAGTCTTTGTCTTCCCTTCCCTCTGGGTTAGCGAAGCTAGGGTTACCTTCTTTGCTTCTTCCTTTGCCTATGGTCTTTCTTCCTAGCTTTCCTAGCGCGGAGTAACCCTAGCTTCGCTAGAAGGAAGGGAAACGAAATGAAAGGCGTTTCCTTGCCTTTCATTTTCCATAGGGAAGAAGACACGTAGCAAGGGTGCTTTTCGATGTTGCTAGGAAAATAGTAATTATGGCAAAACGCATTTTCTATTCATTAAATATTTTCTATTCATTAAATTTTTCAAAAATTTAATTTGTAAGTATTCTGTTTTTTCAAAGTTGTTTTTTTTCTTCTTAAAAGCGTTTTTGTCAAGCATTGACAAAAATTTCTTACCTTCCTTTTCCAAAAGCGTTTCCCGTGCCTTGCCTCCCTTACCATAGGTAAGGGAAAGCAATCAAAGAAGCAAGCCATAGGGAAATAAAGCGAACCCGTTTTTCTTCTTTTACCTATGGTAAGGGAAACAGAAGGGTTCGCTTTATTTCCCTATGGCTTGCTTCTTTAGGAAACGCCTAAGGTAAGGGAAATAGAAAGCAACTTTTAAATTGATTAAGAGGATCATTTCACTACGTGCTTATTAGGTATAGCGAAACAAGCGCTTCTTTCATTGCCTTTCCCTTACCAGAGGTAAGGCATTTATCTTACTTCTTTTCTTGCCGTAAGCAAGGGGGGAACAAAACAGAAGGGTTGTTTAGCTACAGCTAATAAGCACTCAAATGCACTTTTCCTTGGGTTTTGTTTTGGCTTCTAAAAATCACTCAAGAATAAGGGATAGCATGAAAGACCATAGATAAATTTTTATCATGTTTAAAGTCAAATTTTGTTTAAGTAATTAATTTTATAAGATTTAGAATGAATTTATGACTCAATAATTAAGACTCCATTTTTTGCTAAATTTCCACAAAAATTTTTATTTTCTCCAAAACTATTTAAAGATTTCTAACAAAATAAAGATTTACCTCTAAAGATCTTTTAATTAAAAATATGACATGTTTACAGAAAAACTTCAAACGACAAAAGTTGAAATTTTAGCTCGATCTGTAGGTCGAAGAAAAAAAGCGGTTGCTCAAGTTCAGATTGTTAAAGGGACAGGAAAGTTTCTTATTAATGATAAAGCTGCTAATGTTTATTTACAAAATCACGTTTGTTCTATTTTGGCCATAAAAGCTCCTTTCGAAGAAGTTCAAAATTTCTTTTCTAAAAATTCTGCTTTAGAATTAAGTTCCGCTGATAATTTAGTATTCTCTGTAAAAAATATGAATGGGATTTCACCTAATATTGATACCTTAGTTAAAGTCCAGGGTGGTGGACTTTTAGGTCAAGCAGAAGCTATTAAATTAGGCCTGTCAAAAGCGCTTTGTGCGATTGAAAAAAATTCTTATAGGACTGGTGCAGAACTTAATGTTCAAAGTGAAACGCCCATTCGAAAATCTTTAAAATTAAAAGGTTATTTAACAACGGATTCTCGTTCAAAAGAACGCCGAAAATATGGCTTAAAAAAAGCACGTAAAGCATCACAATATCATAAGCGTTAAGAAAATTAGTTGTTCAAATGCGAGACAACCATTTGGTAAGCAATATCAGAAATTTTTTATTTTTTGGGGTATTCGAACCCATTACTCTTATTTTCAGGTCTTCGTATTAGCAAAATAACCTATTTTTGATTTTCCTTTGTTAAATAACGTAGTTCTCTTCCTTGCCTTTATCGTTTCCCTTCCCTCTTTCCTTGCCTATGGCGTTTCCCTTGCCACAGGCAAAGGAAGGAAATGCAATGGAAAAGCGTTTCCATTGCATTTCCCTAGCGCAGCAACCCTTACCTATGGGTTGCTTCGCAAGGAAAGGAAGCAAAGAAGCAACCCATTTTCCATAGGGAAGGAAACCCGTTAGCTTCTTTGCCTTCCTAGCGTAGCTAAGCCTATGGCAAGGAGGCAAAGAAAGCAGTAATGCAACCCTCTTTTTTCTCGATCTCTCAATTATTTTTTTTATTATATTTCTTCAGTTTTAAACTTTGAGTGACTCAAAATTTATTGATGACGGATTATCGTTTTACCATTTTTTAAATAGAAGAAATTTTTTAGGCAAAGATGTTGTTAAGTAAATTAATACTTTGCGACAACACTAAGTTTACATTTTTTATCCCACTGGTAAACCAAACAATGTCAGCAGTACCGGTTTTCATAACTCTCGGCTTTAACTTTGTCGTATATCAGTTAGAAACTCAAATAAATAAATAATAGATCTGTGTTTTTAACTTTTTCAATTTCATTTTACGTGAGTCCTAAAAAATTGTTAGAAAACCTTATTTAGTAAGGAAACTAGTTATCGCTAGCCTCATTTTTACACGGTATCTCTTGATAAAAAAAACAACAAAGATTTTTTAATAATGATTAATAATGAAGCCTTAGTTCGTCGATATTTTATTCTGGGTGAACGTCGTTTGAGTAATTATTTTTGGTCCATAATTATCTCTGTGGGATCATTGGGGTTTTTATTTACAGGTCTTTCTAGTTATCTAGGATTTAACTTGATCCCCCTTATTCAAGCTCAAGAAATTTCGTTTTTTCCACAAGGTTTACTTATGTTATTCTACGGAAGTCTAGGTTTTCTTTTAAGTTTTTATTGGTGGTTGCTAATTTTTTGGAATGTTGGTGCAGGTTTTAATGAATTTAATAAAAAAGAAGGATTTATCCGAATTTTTAGGTGGGGTTATCCAGGATTGCAACGTCGTATTGATAGGCTTTTTCCTCTCACTGATTTGGAAGCTCTTCGTGTTGAATTAAAAGAGAGAACAATTTATATTCAAATGAAAGGTAAACGCGAAATTCCTATTAGCGGAACAGGGGAAGCTCTTGATCTCCGTGAAACAGAAGCTCAATTATCAGAACTTTCGCGCTTTTTAAGTGTTGAACTTTTATTATAAGATAGTCATTTCATGCTTAGCTACGCTATAAGTTTTTGCAGCGTAGTTAACAAACTGTTTTTAAACTTTCTTGTCTACTTAATCATGACTTGTAACTTTTTCCTAATGATGTAATTACCCTTTGATTCCTTGTTTGCTTTCTTCTTCTCTTCAATAAAGAATAAATAGATTGTGAAAAGACAAATTTTAGCCCACAAGTTTTTCAAAATTTTTGTTTTGCCTACCCCATAGATTTTATCTTATTGCTATTATTATCATTAATCTATGAGTAAGAGGACGGAATAGACAAGAGGCCAAATTTTTTTTTTTGACAAACTTATTGTTAGAGGTTAATAGTAAAAAAGGGCTGAAAGTGGATTCAAGATAAGTTTTAAGGTTCAGAACTCTGGAGTCGAGTTAAAAAACCATAAAAACGCAATAATAAAAACGGATAAGGAAAGAAGAAAAAATAAACAAAAAGATTTTTATCTTATGATTTTAATGGTACTAAGAAAATTATTTGTTTTGATAATCTAAGTTTGCAAATGTTCCTATATTTCATAGCCTTTACGTTTTATTTTTTGCTTTACCAAAAGGAATTAAAGTTTTTGTTTACAGGGAATTTACGAAGGATCATTTTATTTTCGTTTTTTCTCTCTTTGCTAGCTTTGCCTTCTTCCCTTACCTATGGTAAGCGAAGCAACCAGAGGGAAATGAAAGGCACGCAACCAACTCCTTTCCTTACTGTTTACCTTCCCTCTGCGAAATGAAGCGACCCTTTCCTCCTTCCTTTGCTTCTGGCAAAGGAAATGGAATGCAGAGGAAAGGAAGGCAAAGGAAGTGAAAGATTTTAACCTTGTGGCTAATAAATTTTTAGATAAGATCTTTTTATTTACATAATCGGATATAGAGATCTCGAACTCACAAAAAGAAAGATTGGTAGAGAAGATCGTGCAAAACTAAAACAATCAATGCGAGTCATTACCTTCATTTTCTCGTAAGCAAAAAGAAGGCGTTTTAGGGGAAATAAGCGATTAAATGATAAACCAAAAGGTGATTGTTTAAGATGTGTTTTTTTAACAAAGCTTTAAAGAATCAAAACATTAATTTTAGAAAAATTTTAAATCTTTTTATATGCCTCGATCTCAAAGAAATGACAATTTTATTGACAAAACATTTACAGTTATTGCTGATATTTTGCTGAAAGTGTTACCTACCTCGCAACGTGAAAAACAAGCATTTACTTATTACCGAGATGGAATGTCTGCGCAGGCAGAAGGTGAATATGCGACTTCTTTGCAATGTTATTATGAAGCTATGCGTTTAGAAATAGATGCTTATGACAGGAGTTATATATTGTATAATATTGGTTTAATTCATACAAGTAATGGAGAGCATGGAAGAGCTTTAGAATATTATTATCAAGCTCTGGAGCGAAATCCTTCTTTACCAAGTGCATTAAACAATATTGCTGTTATTTACCATTATCGGGGGGAACAAGCAATTGAAAATGGTCAATCTGAAATTTCACAAATTTTATTTGAAAAAGCTGCCGATTATTGGAAGGAAGCCATTCGACTGGCGCCTACCAATTATATTGAAGCGCAAAATTGGTTAAAAATGACGGGCCGATTAACTTTTCTTCAAGATTAGATCTTTTAGTTTTGTCTTAACTTACTTATTCTCAGTCTAATTGAGACTCTAGCTTCAATTTTGAATCACTAAAGTTTAAAAATAATAAATAGGAGGTCCAAAGATCTAAAATGGTAAATAACAAAAAGCAAAGTCCACCAAGTAAAGAATATGAGAAATAATTATCGGCTTTTTGCCTCAATTTCTTTCTCTGATCGGTGTTTTGTAACTGGTGAAACTTATTATTTTTTATCTGTTGGTTAAAATTTAAAAAAAGGAAGGGGAAATAATTATGATGTACAATGGTAAAACGTGAGTATTCTAAGTTGTTATAAATTACGGAGTTTTCTATAATTTTAGCGCTAGTCGAAGTCATAATTTTCGTGGTTTGGTTTCTTGTACTAGAAGTTTCGAGCGTTAAATGTTTTCGCCATTCTGCTTTTAAAAGCAGTCCCAATTATAAAATTAAATTTTATGAAAGTACGTAGCTCAGTTAAAAAAATATGCGACAAATGTCGCCTAATTAGACGAAAAGGTACCATTATGGTTATTTGCACAAATTCAAAGCATAAGCAACGACAGGGTTAGGAGTAAAAATTTTTAGAACCCGTCTCATCGAATGTAAATCAATTGAAGATTTTTTTTAAAAAAGAATTTGTAAATTTTAATGATTTCTTTGCCTTTGTAACAAGGACGTATGTCTAACGAATCGGAATTCATTGCATTGCTTGTCATAGACAAAGCAATGCAATGAATTCCGATTCGTTAGACATAGGGAAGAGCTTCTTTTGTCGTTTCCCTTGCGTAGCAAGCGAAGCAACCAAAAGGAAGGAAACTAAGATTTAGTAATCTAATGAATTTGCAAAGAGTACTTATGATTCTTTCTCAGTAGTAAAGGTAAATCTCATTAGCTACATTTTCTTTAGTCCTATGTGCTAAAGCAAAAAAGTTGTAAAAGAGGAAAATATTATCTTATTTTACCCCCCCCTCCATTTTCAAAGTGGAAGGGGAGGTCAGCACGAGAAATAGTTACTTACGGGGAAGAGGTAAATTCTTTTTTATTTTTGGTTTAAGAGTTTTGCTGAATTATAACGATAAGAAAAACGCTAGTTGTTAAAAAATTTTCTTAACGTTAAGTTTGTAAAAAGAATCCTACAATTGATATATTTTTTTCTAAGTGTTCAAAATGGTAAAAATATTATCTTTTTATCCAAGGAAAGTAACTATATTTTTTGACGTATTTTTTATAGTGAGCATTTTTATTGAAGTAGTCATATCGTATTTATTTGATTCATTCTAAAAAGTTTCTTCCAGTATTTAGAAACTTTTGTTGATAGTACTCTTTTCCTTTTCTTCCACTAAGGTTAAATTACCTTTAACCCGATACTTGCATTATTTTAACTTTTGTAACGAAACGTGTTTCTAACATCTAGGTATTTTGGAGTTCTTTACATAATTTAGGGCATTTCCCTATTCTACAACTTGTAATAAGTTAATAGTGTTCCGTAATAAATTCCTGTGATCGTTTCTTTGTTACTTTTATATTTTCCATTCCTTATGTTTCTTGAGATGTTCGAAATCGCTGAAGAAATTGAGAATACTATTTATCGATTTAGAAATTTTTTTACAATCAACCACTTTGATAGAGTTTATTTTCTTGTACGAAGAAGGGCCCTGATGTTTTCTACAAATAATGTTACTGTTAATGGTTCTATAACTTATGTTTCTACGTATAAAACTATGGATGTAGCTTTTAATTTGGATAAGGACTTGAAAAAAGTATTTTCGATTGATCGGAGAAAAAGATATGTTTGTCATTGTGGTATTTAAATTTTTTCCTTTAGCCTTGGCATTGAGCGAAATGTGTTTGCCAAGATCTCTCCAAAAGGCTGTTCGGGATACTTAAATTACAAGAGGTGATGTTTTTTCTTTGGAGAAATCTAGTAATTTCCGTTACAACTTGTAATTGTAAATTTCGGTCAACAAGTAGTCGTCAAGGACTACTAAGAATTCGCAATAAGCTCTTGTTAACAAACGAAAGTTCAGAACTTGGCGTTAGTTTTTTAAAACCATTCAAATAATTTTGAACACCACCTAAATAAAAGCGTATTTACGCAAACACCTTCCAAAAATTGAAGCATTTGTGCGGCCAATATTGAGGGTAATAAAAGCTTATCTGGTTTTTCAAGATAAACACGCCAAAAATTTTCAACGGTCATTTGGCCCAAAACACACTCAAACCGAAGACTCAAATATTAAGAACCAGGTTCCGTAGACGAATAGATAGTAGCCCATCTGACACGAGTTGGTTCTCCAAGTTTAAGCTACAACTTTGATTCGTCTTTAATAATTTCTTTCTCTGGCTTAGCTTCGTTAGAAAATCTGAAAACCGCTCAAAAAACGTATAGTCGAGCAATCTGATATGGAGGAAAGCAACGTTCTTTTAGCTGCTTTCTTAGAAAAGTGTCTTCTTTGTGAGTCCGATTTCTCACACGTCGTTCGTGGAAAGAGGCCACATACTTTCTGGGGTCCGTTTTACTAACAATTGAATGTAAATTCAAAGTAAAAAGACGTTTCATAATATTTTCATGGGGTTCAAGGTTTTTGTTCACCATTTTTTTAATTTGTTGATTAATTGCTGATTTAGATCAATATAGATTGCGTCGGTTAAAGATCTGCTTTACTGATAATCCTTTTTGGTGGCGAATCGCGAGTATTTTAAGTTCGCGTTTATTCCATGGGTCAGTTGAACGAAATGTATTCAAATCAACATCAGGTTGTTGTTCAAAAAGTTCAGCTGTTTCATTCCGAGAGATAGTAAAACCTATTGGATATGTCCTGTTCTCGCTAAGAGCTGTCTTCCTTGCCACTATTGCTCCTTATTTGGTTAAACAATCGATGGATTCTACGGATTTTGCTGGAAGATTCATTGTTTGACGAATGTTATTGACTCCCTTGTTGATACAAAGAGATCAGAAGGTCTGTCATTTTTTCTGTCCAAATTACACGCGGTATTGTACACGTTTCTCTTCCCAGTTCCCTTCCTTCTGGGAAATGGGAAGGAGTTTTTTCTGCTTCATGCTTTTTGAACTACAGTTAAAAGGAGGTTAACTGTTTTGAGACAAAAAGACTAAGTCGATTTGTTGAGTTAGCACTCTTAGTTCTCTTTCCTTGTATTATCGCTTTACCTTAGTCCTTCCCTTTTCCTTATGCTTGCCTCTTGGAAGCATAAGGAAAAGGGAAGGACTAAGGTAAAGCGATAATACAAGGAATAGGAGACGCAAAGTTCTCAAAGCATCACAGAAAAAAAAGTTAGTCTAAAGGTCTCATTGAAAGAACGGGTTCGTTTAATCGATCAATACCTTTCTCAAAACCAGCTGCCGCTGCTCGTGCTCTTCCTGCATGCCATAAATGACCTACAAAAAAGAAGAAACCGAGTACAAAATGAGATGTTGCTAACCAACTACGAGGAGATACAAAATTTACACTATTAATTTCAGTGGCAACACCACCAACTGAATTTAATGACCCTAAAGGTGCGTGTGTCATATATTCTGCGGATTTTCGTTCTTGCCATGGTTGAATATCATTTTTAAGTTTATTTAAGTCTAAGCCATTAGGCCCACGTAGAGGTTCTAGCCAAGGTACGTTTGTTAGTATAAGATTGAAATTTTTTAAGAATCAATTTCAAAAAAGTAAACTTTCACTTGCCTAGCTAAGCAACCCCCTTTCCGAGCGAAGCAACTCGTTTCCCGTGCCTTGCTACGCAAGCAAAGAAGCAAGCCATAGACAAAGGAAGGGAAACGGGTTGCTTTGCCTATTGCAAGGGAAGCAAAACAAGTAATTAAAGTTTGTTATCTTGTCATTTTATTTCTAATTTTTCTGTATTTTTTTGGTCCTTAAAGCTTTTTAAAAGTTTTGTAAAAGGATGAGTTCCATTTAGTAATTGATTGACGAAAATGCATGTGACAACGCAACAATAAATGGTTTGTTTTACCATAATAAGATATATCAGTTTTGACATCTAAAATTTCATAGATGCCTGGGTTGTATAAAAAGGAAATAGCTATTTTTTTTTTCGAAAAAATTTATATC
>Ga0209067_10000102_pt1 | contig 56619 bp, 66 predicted proteins | sample ColStrG_CSR_2013_FD_187199 | JGI IMG/M metagenome (GOLD analysis project Ga0209067, IMG submission 187199) | Freshwater sediment microbial communities in response to fracking from Pennsylvania, USA - Cold Stream Run_MetaG_CSR_2013 (SPAdes)... | ecosystem: Environmental > Aquatic > Freshwater >...
TCTTCGATCAGTTCCTGGAAGCGAAGTTTCTCCAGCATGACGGCTACCGGCAGCAAGCCACCGTAGGCTGTCAGGTTCGAGCCTTGAAAGTCATAGGGCGTGGCAGCCCCGATTTTCATGGGCTTCGGAATCACTGCGTCCGGCCCTTGATTGGCGGGCGTTTCCCGCGTATGCTCGTTTCTGTTGTTCACCATTGGGGTGGCTCCCGACAACCAGTCCGCGCAGTTGGCGCTTCGCGACTTCTACTGTTTTAACGCAGGGTTTTCGGGGTCCCCAAATGGGGCGCCCTTCAGGTGGGCCGAACGCGGTTCAGTTCACGTGCATCATTTAGGTAACACGATCCAGTGGAAATTCGGTGTTGTACCTACAGGCACGACGAGAAACGCCGCACGAATCCAGCATGTCGGCACTCAACTTACACCGAACTGCCTTATTAGAACTTCTTCAGGCGGTCGAAGAACTAGTTTGCTGCCGATCAGGGCATTCAGCTTTTGCCGGGCTCGCCCGCGCACCCGGCTGCCGCGGCGTAGTAGGGGCCAACGCATATGCTTGAGCCGTTGCGCTGCTTTCTTGCTGTGGGCCCCTAAGCGTGTGCTCTCGGCGCGACGCACCTGATCCACCGCCTGATTCAAATGGCTCGTGATATGGAATCGGTCCAGCACGTGCAGAGCCTGACCGGCCTGGGCGGCGATGACCTTCAAGTACGGCTTCCACATGTCACTGCACACAAAACGCAGCCCTTTGACGACCTCTGGCCCCAGTGCCTTCAGACCCCGCTGCAGTGTGGCCTGCGAACGCCGTCGTCCCACCCACAACAAACGCCGGCATCCGGCGTCGATTGGGTAGATCACTGTCAAGAAGTTGTCCGGCTTCAAGCCCCGTCCCCCATGAATTTCGTCCACGCCGATGGATTCGACACCGCGCAGTTGGCGCTGCGCCAATCCCCACTCGACAAACCACTCCACCGACCGATACACCGCTTCCCAACTGGTCTGGAACGCTCGCGCCGTTTCCCGCCAACTCAACCGTCGCGCCCAGCGCGCTAAGAATCCCATCATGGCGTACGTCACCGGGCGCTTGCCGTCGCTCCACGGAATGTGCTCGACTACGACCCCATGCTCGGCACACTCCACTCGCCGTGGCGCGTAGCAAAAGTAGGTGGCGATTCCCCACCAGGGCACGAAGAGCCAGCGCCGCTGGGCCAAGCAGTCATAGCCCGGCGCTGGTTTCTGACAACGCGAACAGCGCCTGCGTATGCCGGCATGCGGCTCTACGGTGATCTCGATCGACTGCGGTCCCTCCGGGCCGCCAAGCATTCGGACCCCTTGGTATACGAACCCCACGAAACGTTGCACCTGATTCAAGATGGTCTTAACCTGTTGTTGAATGGCTGATCTCCTCGTCGGTTGATGAGTCTCGGTCTGTTCAACTGCAGATTAATCCAACTCGCTGGAGATCAGCTATTCCTCTTCGCCTGTCTCGCACCGGTGCCGGTTCCCGGTACCCGTCTTCAGTCTCCTGGTGAGGCGTCCTGCTCCCCTCCGACCAGCGGGAGGCCCAGAATGCTTTTTGTCTTTCCTTCTCAGCTCAGAAAGGTTTTGTTTTGGTTTTCAGCAGGAAGCGCCGTCGGATGCAGACGGTCCACTCCCGCCGATCCACCCGCGAATCTCCCCAATCCTACCCATAGATTCTGCTATAGAGCCATCATAAATGGCTACAACCGCGTTCTTTTCAGACATGTATTCTCATATTCTCCTTTTCTCTCGTAATCTTGCGGCGCTCAGGGGCTGCCGTCATAGGCTCCGGCCCCTGCAAGTGCGCCGCTCTTACTGTTCCCGGGCCGCGATGGGCGTGCCGCCGATCCGGGTGCCAATCACTTCGCCTGAGATCACGATCTCCACACGCCGATTCTGCTGGCGTCCGCTGGCGGTGTCATTGGAGGCCACCGGGTCGCTTTTGCCGAGACCCTTTGCCGTGACCGAACCTGCCGCCATCCCTTCCCGTGTCAGGTAATCGCGAACCGCGTCTCCGCGTTGTTCGGATAGGCGCTGGTTGTACTCATCGCCGCCCACGCTGTCAGTATGACCTTCCACCTCCAACCGCAAACCGGGATGCCCCGAGACGATACCGGCGACCTTGGCCAGTTTCTCCCGAGCCAGAGGCCGCAACGTGAACTTGGCGGTGTCGAAAAGGACGTCCGACATGTTTACGATCAGGCCACGTGCTGTGTCTCGAGTCTGCAGAATGGCGTTGAATTGGGCCAGCAACTGAGCTCGCAATTCCACCTTCTCCGCCTCCAACTGCGCCTTCTGCTTGGCCGCGTTGTCGAGTTCGGCTTGAGAAGCCGCGCGCTGCGCATCGTTTTCGCGCTTCAAACGATCGGCTTCGTTCTGTGCGGCAGCCGTCCTGGCGTCGTTCTGGTTCCTCAAGCGATCCGCCTCGTTCTGCGCGGCGGCCATCTGGGCATCGCTGTCGCGCTTGGCTCGGGCTGCGTCATTCTCAGCGGATTGCATCTTCGCGGCGTTCTCCTGCCTCATGCGCTCGGCCTCAGACTGTGCGGCAAGCCGAGCCGCTTCGGCGTCTCTGGTAACCCGGGCGGCGTCGGCCTGTGCCGCAACACGGCCGCTTTCGGCGCGCGTCTCACGATCGTCGCTGGCCTGGCGCTCGTTGGCCAGTTGTTCCCCCTCGATCTTCTTCACCGTGATAATGCGGGCGTCCTCGGCCATTTGGACGGCCTCGCGCGCCACGGTGCCAATGGGCTTCCTTCCCGCCTTGCCCTTGAGATAGCCCTCCGCATTCTCCAGGCCCACGACGGCCTTTTGGAACGTATCGGCGGCGTACTTCTCAGCGCCGGTCCAGCGTGCAATCTGGACGGCATTTCGAGCTTCGTAGAGCTCCAAGGGCACCTTTGGGTTCGGTCCCCAGGGCTTAATCGCGGCCGGGTTCACGTTGAATGTGTACTGGCCGCGCTGTAAGAGCTCATACTTCGCGTCGACCTGTTCAATCGTTCCGGTCGTATCTTGGCGGACGAAATTCTCCATGACTACGACGTCGCTGGGTTGGGTCACTGCGAAATAGGGCTCGGCGGTTACGATCAAGCCGAACGACTGCAACTCCGTGGTGGCGTCCAGCTTGGTCTTATCTCCATTCAGGAGGATCTCGCCAACGTTGGTGGCGCGACCCTCGGGCGTGATGGCCCACATCACATATGTCAGGTACTCGGGCCCGAACTTGTTGGCTGGCTGCAACTTCTCCATGCGCGCGTCGATCTTGATCACGCCTTGCTTGCTCTCCACCCTGGCCTCACCGCGGGCTTCAGGAAGAAGCGCCGTTCCGCGGAAATCGATGTTCGTGGACCCGCTGCGGTGATTGTAATTAATCGCCTTCGTGGTCCGGGCTACCACCGTGACGCGATAGATTGGCACCGCGCCTGCGGTCATCCTGGCCACATTTTCGGTTGACTGCTGGACCGGGCTCGGAGCTTGCGACGACTGCGCCGCCACAAGCCCGCATACTGTCAGGAACGCATTGATGATCTTCATTTTGTCCTTTTACTGTTGTTCGTTTTCCGTTCGGGAACCCTCTCGCGGGGATTGTTTGTCCAGGAGTGCAATCAGGGCTTCACCTGACCTGGGCGCATGCCGCCCATGGGTCACGATGTCCCGGTTCTCCAGTCTTTTGCCGTAAAGTGTGGCGTTGTCGTCCAGATCCTCGCGCAGTGTGGCTCCTTCCAGAGCAACACCGGCAAACAGGCCCTGGGACCGCGACCACGAGAGAATCTCCGCGTGCATCTGGGCGTCCGTTTGAGCGGTTGCCGTGCGTCCCACCGGGCCGGCTGCAGCGGAAGCTTCACCGCCCAAGGTGAACTTGCTCGAAAGCAACTTGTCCGCTCCGCGTTCCGTCATGACGAGCATGATCAGGTCCGTGGTAGAGCCGCCGATTTGAAAGCCCACGCTGCCGCCCTCGATACGAACCGTGGCGGGCGCCGACCAGCCTTCCCCGTCGTGTTTCCGGCAGGACAGATATCCCTTTCCATACTTTCCGCCAACGATGAATGCCGCCGTCTTGAGACTCGGCACAATGACGATGCAGTGCGCCTTATCCAGCAGATCCTGCGGAATCGCTTTGTCGGGTGTTGCCATTACTTCCGAGAAGACCGCCGCGGCTTCGCCCAGCCGCTTGGCGGGTGCCTTGTCGATCGCTAGTAACGTTGTAGTGAGGGCCAAACCGGCCACGATGACTAATTTCATGTTATTGCCTCTTTTCTCTTGTACTTGTTGCGGATTCAGCTAGTGCACGGTGAGCGCCATCACCGACCTGGCCGCTAGAACGTGACAAACGGTGCAGGCTAAGGGTTTGTGGGAGGGTAAAGGAAAAGGCTGGGGTGGCGGAAGAATTGAGGCGGCTACCGTAGATGCAGGATTTGGTGCGGCGAGTGCAGGGTTTGCTGGAGGGCGTGCCGGAACAGGTTTCTATTCCGGCACTTGCTGATTCAAATTGCGATGCGGGACTGGAGGGGCGTCTTCATCGAAGCGTTATTGGTGGTCGTGACGGTAGTCCCGGTTATTGCGGTCACGGTCGCTGTGGTGGTCGTGGCCGACCTGGCCGTGATCGCCATCCCAGTAGCCTGCATAGTAGCGCTCGCCATCGTGGCGGGGTTCCACCCAGTGCGAGCCGGAGTACGCTGGACGGGTCCAGTATGCGTCGTGCCACTTGTAGTGGTTGCCCACCGGGTACCAGTAGCCTGCCACAAGAGTGTAGCCTTCGCCGGGGCTTCGCGGCTGGACTCTAACCACCCGCATCGGTGGCGGCGCCCCGATTCTAATTCCGACGGAGAACTGAGCGAAGACCGATCCCGCCGCCAACAACGTCAACACAATCAATTTAGTTTTCACGAAATGACTCCTTTTCTCCTTACGCTGGGCACGTTGCTGGCCAAAGTAAATGCGCTAGTTGGACTTCTCAGCCGCGGCTAAGGCACGTTTATTAAGCCAATCGCTCAGGGCGTCGCGATGCAGGAAAATACCGTCCCGTGAATAGTTCAGGTAACCTTGTTTCCGGAACCGATTCATATATTCCGTGACCACCTCCCTCGTGGTGCCCACGTACCGCGAGAGCATCTCGTGAGTGAAAGGCGTCATCCGCACCGATCCGTCTTCCTCCAGGCTGCCGAGCCGCTCGGAGAAGCGAAGCAGCGAACGGGCCAGGCGCCGCTCGACCTTCTCAGTCGCAAAGCTCTCGATCCGTTTCGTGAAAACGGCGTTACGGTTTGCAAGGAACTGCAGCAGGGCCACCGCTAGCCGCGGCCGTTTGGTGACGAGGTCTTCCATGTCGGAAATGGCCCAGGTCATCAGCTTGACTTTCTCGATCGCCATGGCCCGCTCGGAACGGCGAGGTCGGTCGAGGAAGGCCGTCTCGCCAAACAACTCGTCCGGCCGCACGATTTCCAGCAGCACCTCGCTTCCGTCGTCGGCGACTTGCGAGATCGCCACCTTGCCCCCGACAACCAGGTAGATACTGTTCGAACCGGTTTCGGGTCCGTAGATCGTCGCGCCCTTGCCGTACTTCGTGGTGCCGGAGACGGGCAAGTGCGCTAATACATCCTCGGTCCGGGAATATAAAGCTGACGATGTGGTGCTCGATGCCATTGTATTCTCCTTATCTATGCCTTTCCATTCCATTGGCGCCAGAACCTGTGCCAGGGGAATCGCGGCGAAGGACGTGAGTGCGGTCCGGGTCCAATCTGACGGTGCTGCTCGCCACGTCGATCGGCTTCATTGAGTGACCCAGTCTGTCACGCCGCCTCGCCGGACGCTCGTCGCGGTATTCTGCGTCAGGCGCATTTCCGCCAGCGACAGGAGAAAGGCCAGCGTCGATTCCGCTCCCTGGTTTTCGTTGCACCGGTCTGCATGCAGCCCATCCCGGCAACCGCCGGTCTTCGGGCAGTGGAGTTCGAGTCCGAGATCGTTCCAGCCAAGGAACCAGTCGAAGGCGCCTTGGGCCTGTTCGTACCACCACGGGTCGGACGTAGCGCGGAACACTTCCAGGCAGGCTGATACTGTGGCCTGCGCTTCAATGGGTTGCTGATCGAAGTCCGCGCGCGCGCCGTGACGTGGATAGAATCCGTTGCTGCCGACGGGCCGCAGTTGGCCATGCTGTGAAGTCTGTACGGCCACCAGCCAGCGCAACGCACGTAGGCCTCGTTCGTAGACGCCCTTTTGCCCGGTTGCGCGTCCGCTGACAATCAGGGCGTGAGCGAGTTTCGCGTTGTCGTACGTCAAGCTCTCTTCAAACCAGGTCCAGCCGGGCTCGGCAACGTTGTCGAAGATTGTCGTCAGCCGCCCGGTCAGTTCTTCGCGGACATCGACCGCCAGGGGGTCACCCTTCCGGTGGGCAAGGGATTCGTGAATGCCGATCAGACTGAATGCCCAAGCCCGCGACGACGTGAAGTCCGTCACCGCGCGGAGCGCCTGTACGAACAGCCGTTCGGCCATCATCTGGGAACTCCAGTGCGGCGAGCGCCCTACGGCGGTACCCAGCGCCCAAATCGACCGGCCATGGCAATCCTCCGACCGGTGTTCATCGAGCCACTGCCGGTCAATGGTGAGGAAGTTGTGGAACCGCGCCGTTCTTCGATCAAAGGCGTATTCCAAGAACGCCGCGTAAGTTGTGGCAAGCGCCCGGACATCCTTCGGCGCATCCTCCAACTGGCCGAGCAATACTGCCAGAATGAGTGCGCGCGCGTTGTCGTCGGTGCAAATGCCTTCCGAACGATTCGGCACAGTGAGATGCGCGTGCTGGAAAATGCCCATGGAATCGGTAATTTGGCGAAGATGATCCAAGTTCAACTCCGGCGATTCATGCGGCCGAGGGCCCAATACCCTGGCGGGAGCCGTGTGGCCGGGCGCCGCGGCTCCCGGCCGCCGTGCCAGGTTAAAGGAACGCATATACAGTCCAGCCGTGTTGCTCCAAACCATCCCCCGGCCCAGCTTGTAAGCGTGATCGCTCATGGCCTTCCGGCGCGTTTCATCGCGCAACAACCCACTCGCCTCGCGCGCAATCGCTGTCGGGTCCCCGAATGGCAGCAGAATTCCGCGCTGGTCCTTCAAGAGTTCGGCGGCGTGCCAATACGGTGTCGAGATTACAGCTTTGCCAGCGCCAAACGCATACGCCAATGTTCCCGACGTGCTCTGCGCTTCGCCCAGATAAGGAGTAAGGTAAAGGTCGGCCGCTCCAATGAACCCGGTCAGTTCGTTCAACTCCACAAATCGGTTGTGGAAGATGACGTGGTTTTCGAGTTTGTTTCTCCTGACCATGGCCTCCAGGCCGAGCCGGTAGGCTTCGCCTCTCGTGCGCAGTTCGTGGGGATGCGTGGCGCCCAGCACGATGTACACGACATCGGGAAACTCCGCCACGATATCCGGAAGCGCCTGCAGCACATGTTCGATTCCCTTGTTCGGCGACAGCAGCCCGAAGGTCAGCAGCACCTTTTTTCCAGCGACCCCAAACTGGTCCTTGTAACGATCCGGTGCCACGAATGGCACGTCGGGTATGCCATGCGGAATGAGATCGATCTTGGCCGGCGGCGCCCCATAGACTTCCTGCAGGATGGTTCGTCCCCGCTCGGTCATGACAACCAGCCGGGTTGAGTGGGCAATCAATTCCCGCATCACGCGATGCTGGTCGTCGTTTGGCCGCAGCAGAACGGTGTGGAGCGTAGTGACGACTGGCACTCTCAATTCCTGCAGCAGGGCCAATAGGTGGCTGCCGGCCGGCCCGCCGAAGATTCCGTACTCGTGCTGGAGCGAGACGATGTCCACGTTGCTGAAATTCAGGAAGTCCGCCGCCTGCCGGTAAGACTGGATATCCTGTTCCTCGATTTCGAAGCGAACCACGTCGGGATACTGGTAGCACCCCTCGATGTCATTCACCGGCACCGCGAAGCAACGGCTTTGGGGATGCCGCGCTGCCACCGCTTCAAGCAGGTCGGACGTAAATGTGGCGATGCCGCATTTGCGCGGCAAGTAGTCGCCGAGAAAGGCAATAGTTCGAATGCTGGCTTGTAGTTTCGCGGCTGGATTAAGCGGCATCGCTGAGAGCCTCGCTCCCATCCTCTGTATCGCGCCCTTCCCGATCGGCAGCTTCCTGGCACCGGATACAGCGCGACGCCCAAGGAACGGCCGCGAGGCGTCTTGGGCTTATCGCCGACTCGCACGCAATGCAGGTTCCAAAGCTGCCTTCGCCGATCCGCCCCAAGGCGGCTTTCACGGCGCGGAGCAGAGTGGAATCGTAGTCCACGTTGCGAATCGCCAGATCGCGCTCCGTCGCATACTGAATCTCGTCCATCTGATCCGCGCTCTTCTCGATGGCGATGTCGTCTCGCTTTCGCAAACCGCGGCCCAGTTCGGCCTCTTTTCGCTGCAGTATCTCTCGGAACCCGTCCATCTCGGTATTTGCTGTCTTCATGGCCGTCCTCTTCAGCCCATGCGGGGCCGATTTTCGTATATAGCACGAGGCGGTCCAAAGCCGACCCCTGCGGTTCGGTGTCTGATTGCAGGCGGGCCGTTGGGCCAGCCTGGGGTCAAGCCGAAACGCTACTGGGGCCGGAATGCAAAGGCTGCACGGCATCGGCGAAATCTGCCGTCGCCCGGGCCTGGGTCCGAAACTCGAACCTCTCGATCGTGCACACCACCGACGTGCCTTCACGCCGCCCGATCTGCCCATTCACCACCAGTTGCAGCGGGCAGGCATTCTGCCGCGTTGCCGGCCAACTCACGGCAATCTCGACCATGCCATTCCCTGGCAGATTCCCTTCCGTTGTAAACCGGATGCCGGAGCTGCTGATGTCTGAGGTAAGTCCCGTCCCAGTCGCGATCAGCCATCCCCACTGTATGATCTTGTAGTGGAGTTCGCGCCGCAGAGGGAACCTGCGCTTGAGGCGTTTTTCATTCGCACAATCGGGTTGACGTCTTACGTGTGGCATATCAGGTATTTGGAGGCAATCGTGTAACTGAATGACCGGGGACTCAATCGTGCAAAACCACGTTCAACAGGGAACTATGAACTTCCAGGTGACCGTTGTAACTGATAAAGCCCAGTTTGCGAAATTTATTCATGAAGAAGCTGACTCGCGAGCGGGTAGTTCCCACAATCTCGGCCAGCGTCTGCTGGCTGATCTTCGCGATGGCGGTCTCCGGTTTGCCTTCCTTACCGAAATTGGCAAGCAGCAGGAGCACACGGGCCAACCGCTTTTCACTGGAGTTGAACAACTGGTCCACGAGATCTGCTTCAATTCTGATGCTGCGGGCCAGCAGGTGCTGAAGAAAGACGTCCGTGAAGGCCCGCTCTTCATGGAGCACTCTAATGGCAGCCGCCTTCTCAAGCTTCGTGACGCTGACCGGGGACATGGCGGTGGCGGTGGCCATGCGCCTGACCTGGCCTGCGAGGCACCCCTCCCCGAAGAACTCGCCGGCGCCCAGAATTGCGACTACGGCCTCCTTGCCGCGGTTGGATACCACCGTCAGCTTGACCCTGCCTCTGTGAATATAAAAGATCGAATCTGCCGGATCGCCTTGCGCGAAGACGACTTGATTCAAACGATGGTCGGACAGCGTCTTGCCCGTGCCTACCTTGGACAGAAAGGTTCGCGCGTTAAAACCGGGGTCTTTGCCTTTGGAAGTCACGCCCATTTGAGCGAAGATCTCCCTCTTGAGAATAAGTTCCCTGTTTTCCAGATTCTTCTCCATCCAGTGTATTGCATATTGCAGATTGGAGGCCAAAGCTGACTGTTTAGGAAAACGAGGTAGAACCCTGAGGTTCCGGGCAGTTCAAGTGCAAGATCTGCCGTCCGTAAAGGCAAGAACTGCGGTTGCTCCAGGATTGCCTGGATTCGAAGGGCGTTCGTGAAGCGCCTCATGCGGCTTGGCGTTGCAGGACTGCTCCCACTCGGGCGAGCAGTTCCGAACCCCTGAACGGCTTTTCTACGCAGCCATATCCGCGGTCGGCATTGCTTGTGCCCGACATAAAGAGGACCGGCAACTTCCCATCGAGTTCCAGGACGCGGTCCGCCAGGTCCAGACCATTCATGTTTGGCATCATCACATCGGTCAGGAGCAACGCAATGGTGGTTCGGTTTTGATGGAAGCAAGCCAGCCCCACCTCTCCATCCATGGCGACAATCACGGTGTATCCGGCGGCCTCCAGGAAGGCCTTCACTATTTTTCGGATCGAGGCGTCATCGTCGACTACCAGGATTGCTCCGGGGTGTCCGTCAGCCTGCATAGGGTATATCCCATTCGCGTCTCCGGCGCCAATCCGCCGCTAGACCATTCGGCGCCCCTGAATCACTAGGAAATCGGAGCACGATGGATGGCGGCGACCAGCAAAACATGGATCAATCCGCCAGCAGTGTTATGAGGTCGCCAACCCGGGCAACCCACCGCACAACTAGGATCACGCACAGGATCCAAAGAGCGCTGTCGCTCCTTTGTCCTCTAGATAACCCGTGGCAGGCAGATCTTGAGCTCAATAGTACGGCACTTCCGATTTCTTGTCTGTTCAAATTTGCTCAGTGGGCCGAAGCGGTGCCCATCTCCTACGCCCTGAATTCGTCGCCACTATACCGGCGAGGCCGACGCCCAACAGCAGGAAGGCCCCAGGCTCAGGAGTGACGATGGGGATGCTGGAGGCGGGGCTAAACCCGCCGCTGCCGAAATCGCTGCGGCCGCTCCCAAAGTCATTCGCCACGCAATCGCTGGAGATGGTATTCGTATCCAGCGTAACCGCACCCGTCTGCGCGAAAGCTCTCCCGCATTCGATCTTGGCGCTGGTGTTCAGCGTAATGCTGTCTAGTGAGAGAATATTCCCGGCGAAGGTCGTGCTGGTGCCCAGAGTCGCGGAACTCCCGACCTGCCAGAATATGCCGTCGGTGGAATTGCCATTGAGCACTGTTACGGACGAGCCGCTTGCCGTTGTCAGCGTGCTTCCAATCTGGAATACGAACAGGGCATTGGAGGCGCCCTGGAAATCAAGAGTGAGTCCTCCCGTCACTTGCGCACTCGACGTGAACCAATAGACCCCTGGATGCAGCGTTTGGCCGCCTAGATCTACGCCACTCTCGTTGTCGGTAAGCGCCAGATCGGCCAAGGTTACGTAGGCATTGGTTTCATCGATCTGAGCCCGATGAGCCACGGCATCCGTAGTGTGTATGGTTCCCTGGCTCACGGTGCCGGGAGGGAAACCGGTAACCGAGGTGCCTGCATAGAGGCCCAGGTTCCCGCTGACGGTGCTGAAACCCGTATTTGTGACGGTGGACGCGCCCAGGACGGCGAAACTCTGCGCTGTCAGTAGGAGCGTGCCTGCGAGTGCCGCGGACGGGGCGTAAAGCAGAATTGCCATCGAAGCCAGCATGCACACTCTGGCGGGGCTGCGAGCAAACGACTTCCTCATATTCTTTATCCTTACCCTATACAACTTCACCAACTGCCGATTCGAGCATCTACCGCCTGGAAAGCAGGACGAGAAGCGCGGCGCCAGCCAGTCCGGTCGCCCAGAGATCAGCGCGGTATGCGATTTCCGCCCGACCGGGTTCCGACGTCCTTGAACTGTCGAGTGACAAGTGGTTCCCGGGAATCTGGTCGCCGCTAGACAAGCGTTCTTTCCTGCCCATATTTCCCTCTAATTTCAAATAGACTCGGGGCGCCCAATGGAAGGATTATGACTTATAGTTCCTCTCGGCGCTGTTCAAACTTGCTCATAAGATAGCTGGCCCTCGGGCTTCTTGTGCTATGTTGTGCGGGTTCTTTGAGGTTCGGCATCCGAGAGTGAGCAATTTTGGGCAGACCAGTCGAGATCGTACCTTGTACTCTGAAACGGACGAGACATCCCGCCAGATGGAACTACCTCAAGATTTGAAGGGTCTCTCGGCATACCTCTGCAAGTGAAAGGATCAAATATTCATGAAGAGCTTTTTCGTTCGATTCAGAGCATTTCGTTTCCCGGCAGTTGTACTGGCTACGGCAACCCTCGCCGCGAGCCTGGCCATGGCGGCTCCCGTGACTTTTGCTCAGTACTTCCAAAGCAATGGAGCTCAACAACAGTGGACGGTTTCCACCTCCGGGGGGACAACGACGGTTTTGGCTTCCGGACCTGTGATCTTCCTGTTCTCAGGTGTGCCGGGGCTGCCGTTCGTGGGACCGGAGAATGCGACCTTCAGTTTGAGCGCCACCAGCAGCCAAGTGGGTAACTGCGGGGTCAACTGCGGTGCGGGCGATTCGTTGGTGCAACCGGGATATGCGGGCACGTTTTCCTTCATTGACAACGGGGGCGGTTCTGCCCAAGGATCAAACCTGCTATCCGGAACCTTCGCGGTAACCGGTAGTCCGTCGACAACCGGAGCCCAGTTCAGTTCCCATATCGGGTCGAGTGGTGGGAGTTTTAACGCCAGCGCGACCGCGGGCAATCTCCTGCAACTCGTAATGACCTCGAAGTATCTGAACTTCGCGGGCCAAACCGAAGAAAACGCCTCATGGAGTCTCTCTTCGCTCATTCCGAACTTCGCGGTCGGCACGGTGACCAGCGGCCAGGCGTTCCCGGCGGTGGGTCCATTCAACGCCGCGGGGTCGGGGACGTTCTCGTCTAACCCTGGGCCGACCGCCTCTCCAGAACCGGTGACGTTGGGATTGATCGGCGTCGGCTTGTGCGGACTCGCCCTCGTAAGGCGCCGGCGCCGCTCAACCGTCACCTCAGCCGGCCGTTAGAATTTGTCCAAGTCCCGCGGCGCGGAGGCTCGCTCGTTTGCGGTTTCCGCAAGGCGAGTTGCCGCGGGACTCGTGGTGGATTGGGTAACCAACATATGGGCAACGCTGATGACGACTGTGGAGGCGTGCGCGCGCGTCTGCTGTTTCGTTTTGAAAGTTTCCGCTTTTAACTTGTGGCAGTGAGCAGTTTTGGGCAGACCCCGCAAGATTCAGCCCTGTATTCTAAAATGAACGAGGCATCCCACCAAACTTTGGCGCGACCTCAAGAGTCGGGGAAGCCTCCCGAAACGGAACCGAGAGGCTTGGCTTATGAACGTCCCCCAACTCATCTCCGAACTGCTTTCCGAGCGAAAGAGACTCGATGAAGAAATCCTCGCTCTGGAGCGAGGTAGTCCATCCGGCCCGAAGAAGCGAGTGACCGAGATTGGCGAGTCCAGGCTCTACCAGACTAAGCGGCAACGGGACGTCCCCCCTCCCGCGAAACTGCCCGTGACCGGTGACCTTCCGGAGAGCCGCCAGTAATGGCGCCAGGCGCCTCGCGCCAAAGTACCCGATCCCTGTGGCGTGTGCTCAAGGCGCTGCTCCAGGTGGTCAGTCAGGCGTCGCGCGAATGGGTGCGCGATAACGCCCCACGCCTCGGCGCGTCTGTCGCATTTTATACCTTGTTGTCTTTGGCTCCCGTGATTGTGATCGCCGTCGCCGTGGCCGCTGTTGTCTATGGACAAAAGGGCGCCGAAGGCCGGATCGCATGGGAAATCCAAGGAGTGGCGGGCCCCGTTGTCGCCCAAACCATTCAGGAATTGCTGATCCGCGCATACCAGCCGCGAACCGGCGCGATTGCCACCTTGCTTGGCCTGGCGGCCTTGGCATTTGGGGCCTCTTCCGTATTCGTAGAGCTACACGACGCGATGAACATCATCTGGGACGTGCCTCGTCCCCTCGATCGAAGCGATTCAGCCACCGTCGTTCGTCTGGTTAGAGACCGCTTCTATTCGTTCGCCGCGGTGCTGGGCATCGGCTCCCTGCTGCTGCTTTCCCTGGTGTTGAATGCCGGAATCGGGGCAACGAGGATTTCCATGCCGCGGGCTGTGACGTTTACGATCTTCTATCTGGTGATAGCGGCGCTCTTCGCGGCCCTTTACAGGATTCTTCCGGACGTTTCATTGAAATGGAGCGACGTTGCCCCTGGAGCCATGATCACCGCATTGCTGTTTACGGTCGGTAAACAGCTCATCGGGATGTATTTCGCAGCAGCAGGCTTCGGATCGGCGTATGCCGCCGCGGGTTCGCCAATCGTGGTCCTATTATGGGTATACTACTCGGCCCAGCTATTCTTCTGGGGCGCCGAATTCACCAAGGTATACACGAAGACAATGGGGTCCCAATGCGGACCGCAAACACTGAGGGATGCAGGCCTTGCACATGGAAATGCGAGTTCTGCCTAACGACCCGCCCGGCAAACCGTGGCGACCTCGTCCGTGCACCTGAGGAGAGTCTCCAGCGCTTGTTCAACGTCACATTCCGCGTTGGCCCCCAACCTGCTCCAGTAGAGTCGAATCGAGGAAATCAAGACGATGAAGACTCTCAGTAATTGGCCTGCGCCGCTGGCGGTGCTTGCCGTCGGAATCCTGGCAGGCTGCTCGCAGACCATGAAATCTCCCGACGTAGCCGCCACTATCCGCCAATCGCTCGACCAGGCCGGCCTGAAAAAGGTTTCGGTCAGCCAGGATCGCAACAAGGGCGTGGTAACTCTGGGAGGACAAGTCGCGGCCGACGCCGACAAGACACAAGCGGAATCCATCGCCAACTCCATGGCGGCTGGACAGGTGGTGGCGGACCAGATCGCGGTGGTGCCAGTGGGCGCCGAGGGCGATGCCAAAGCCATGAATTCGGATTTGGATAAGGGCATCGAGCAGAATCTGGATGCCGCGCTCATTCAGAGCAAGCTGCACGATCGCGTCAAGTACGCGGTCAAGAACCACGTAGTCACGCTGACCGGCGAGGTCAACTCTCAATCCCAACGCCGCGAGGCTGCGCGGGTCGCGGCGGCCGTTCCCAACGTGCAGCAGGTAGTGAACGAGTTGCAAGTCAAGGACCAAAAGGCGACTTCTTCGGAATGAAGGGCGCCGTTAACAAGGAGAAAAACAGATGACATCGGGTACCAAAGATCAAATCGAAGGCGCGTTTCACGAAGCCAAGGGAAAGGTTAAGGAGACGGTTGGCCACGGCCTGAATAATCCTGACCTGGAAACCGAGGGTAAGGTCGAGAACCTTGCCGGCACGGTCCAAAAGAACGTGGGCCAGATCAAACAGGTATTTGAGAAGTAAAAGAAGGAAGGTCGACGATGCTGATATTGATTATTCTCTTGGTGTTGATTTTGGGCGGCGGTGGCGGATACTACGGCCATAGCCGTTGGGGGTACGGCGGCGGCGCAGGTGTGGGGCTAGGTACCATCTTGCTCATCCTGCTCCTGGTCTACGCGCTCGGGGTTATCCACTAACGCTGCTGGAGGAAGGAGGAGAGCTGCGATGTCATTCGGAATTTACCTGGTCGGCTTCTTGATACTAATCGGGGGGCTGGTTTGGGCCGCGGTATTGCTGCATGTCGCCGCGCACTGGATCGCAGTCGGCGCCATTGTGCTCCTCGGCCTGGCGCTTCTGAAGGGCGTCCAGGCCACCCGGGGTAAGGATCCCTCGTAAAGCCACCCATGAAACATACCCCGGATCCAGCAGGGCTCGTCCCGCAGCCCAAGATCCGGGGTGATGGGGGCGCTATTGTTTTGGTAGGAACCGTCGCGGCACTGTACTTTGCCCGTGAACTGTTAATCCCCTTCGCATTTGCTCTGACTCTCACCTTCCTCTTGACTCCGGTGGTGGCGTTTTTCGAACGGTGGCGCACCGGACGTGTGGTCTCGGTGCTCACCACTCTGGTACTGTCCATCGCGGCAGCTTGCTGCATCGGCTGGATCATCGCGAACCAGTTGGTGGACGTCGCCAATCAACTCCCTCTCTACCGCCAGAACATTCACGCCAAAATTGAGGCTTTTCACATCCCGGTCACCGGACCGGTGGGCCATGCCGCCGAAAGCGTGCAGGAGGTCCTGCGCGAACTCAGCAGCCCGGGCTCGTCTTCCCCGGCCCCGCCTCTGCAAGGGCAGAATCGGAAGCAGGCGAAGGCAACGTCCGCACCCGGTTCTCCTATTCCCGTTCTCGTGGTTCCACCCGCAGCCAGCGGATGGACTGAGGTCCGCGACCTGGGCACGCCCGTCCTGGCCCCTCTCGGACGGGCGGGAATGGTGGTCATCTTCACGGTCTTCATGCTACTGAAGCGCGAGGATCTGAGGAATCGTCTGCTGCGGTTGGCCGGCTTGGGTCAGTTGAACCGGATGACACAGGCGCTCGACGACGCGTCAGGCCGCGTCAGCCGATACCTTCTGATGCAGTTCCTGGTCAACGCCGGCTTCGGCACTCTGTTCGGCTTGGGTCTTTACGCCATTGGTGTACCCAACCCGGTGCTATGGGGAGCGGTGGCCGGCATCCTGCGGATTGTGCCGTATGTGGGAACTTCCGTTGCCGCGACACTCCCGCTCGCGCTCTCCCTGGCGGTGTTTGACGGCTGGCTCAGGCCGCTACTCGTATTCCTGCTGGTGGTGTCCCTCGAACTGATCATCGGCAATTTCGTCGAACCCTGGCTCTATGGCGCCCACGTGGGAATCTCTTCTCTGGCAGTGTTGGTGAGCTCGATCTTTTGGGCGGTTCTGTGGGGGCCCGCGGGTCTGATTCTGGCGACGCCCCTGACGGTCTGCCTCGTGGTCTTGGGCCGCTACGTGCCCCAGCTCTCTTTTCTGCACATTCTGCTGGGAGATGAACCGGTTCTTGCGGCCGAGGCCCAGATCTACCAGCGCTTGCTCGCGATGGACCAACTCGAAGCCCAAACCATTGTTGGCCAGTTTCTGAAAGGAAGGCCTCTGGTCGAGCTATACGACTCGGTCCTCATCCCGGCTCTAAGCATGGCCGAACAGGACCGCCACAAAGGCGCCATCGACGCAGCCAGGGAGGAGTTTCTCTTTCTCAGCATCAACGAAATGATCGCCGAATTTGCCGAATATCAAGAGGAGACCCCCTCTGCGGAACCTCTTGGCACCCGGGTAATCTGCCTTCCGGCCCACGATCGGGCCGATGAGATCACGGTCGCCATGCTGGCTCAGATCCTGGAGCGAAAGGGTTTCGCGACCGTGTCCTTTCCCTTCGTCGGGCCGTCTCCTAACGACTGGCTCGCATTGATTGAAGCCGGGCGAGGTGACGTAGTCTGCATCTCGTCGCTGCCGCCTTACGCGTTCGCGCCTGCGCGCGCCATGTGCCAGCAGATCCGGGAGCGGTTCCCAAAACTCAAAGTAGTCGTTTGCGTCTGGGGATTCAGCGGCGATTCCGAAAAAGCCAAAGCTCGCTTCGAGCGAACTCAACCCGATCGCTTGTCCACAAGCTTGGCGGAGGCGGTGGAGCACGTTCAGGAACTGGTTCGTCCCAAGGTGGGAGCGGCTCCTCTAATAGGCCATCTAAGTGCTACCTCAACTGCATGAACACATTTGAACAATATCTTCTGAAACTGGCGGCCGTTGCCGTCATGGCCGCGCCTCTATGCGCCCAGACTGGTGAGCGCCGCGCCACTCTTGCCGGCGGGGATGGCAATGGCGCCGGTAAATGCACCATCGAAGTATCCGTGGATGGCTCCGCCGAGGTTGAAATCCGCGGCGACCGCGGAATTCTGCGGACCACGTCCGGACGGCCGGCGCAATGGCGCCGCTTCCAATGTTCGGGACCGATGCCTTCCGATCCTGCTGAGTTTCGATTTAGCGGCGTTGACGGCCGCGGAAGACAGGAGTTGATTCAGGACCCGAGCCGCGGCCGTGGCGCAGCCATCGTGAGGATTCAGGATCCCGATGGCGGCGCGGAAGGCTACACCTTCGACCTGGTGTGGCGCGCAGCAGGCTTCGTTCCCAGTCCCGCTGGCCCGTCCGTAGAGACCAGAGATCGCGAGCCTTCGCGCTACGACCCTGCCCGCGCCTGCCACGAGGCTGTCCGCGAACTAGCCAGCCGCCAATATGGCCTGCGCGACATCGATTTCAGAAACTCCACCAATGAAGACCGGGACCGTGCCGACCCCATGGCTGGTTCCTTCGATGTGCCCCAGGGCAATCGCCGCGATTCCTACACCTTTTCGTGCAAGCTGGACCGGGAAGGCGCGGTGCGCGAAGCCAATATCGCCAGAGAACACGTCGAGGCCCAGGCCCCTCGCTACTCCGAACCACGGAGAGAGGGTCCGGCCGATCGGTATCCCGGCGGCTACGATCCAACCGCGGCATGCCAGCGTGCGGTCCAACAGCAGATTCTGCAGTCCGGATACCGGAACGTGCAGTTTGGTTCGTTGACGTCCGACCTCCGACGGGACGGCTGGTTTGCCGGGACTGCCACAGCGCGGCGGAACAACAACGGGCGCTCGTACGACTTCGATATCGGCTGCTCCGTCAATCAGGACAGCGGCGACATTCGGTCGGTGCAAGCCAACCGCCGGTAAGTGGTTGTGGGACGCGGGCCGGGTGATCCGTATGCAGAAGAGAACCGTGTTTATCGTCATGACTGCCGTTTGCGCAGTGGCCGGGCTAGGGTCTTGGGCGCTGCTCGCAAACCATTCCGCTGTTCAATACCGAACGGCGCCAGTTAGCCGCGGCGACATAAACGTAACTGTCTCGGCCACTGGCAACCCGAACGCGGTGGTCACCGTTCAGGTTGGGTCGCAAGTATCCGGCATCGTGATGGCCTTGTACGCCGACTTCAATACGAAAGTGACCAAAGGCCAGTTGATCGCGCGTCTCGACCCCGCGTCGCTTCAGTCCAAAGTGGATCAAGCTCAGGGAAATCTCGACTCGGCACGCGCCACCGTCGCCAATGCCCAGGCCGGCATTCAGAAGGCTCAGGCGGGAATCCAGGCCGCCAACGCCTCTGTCGCCGCCGCCGTGGCCAATGTGGTCAAGGCAGGAGTGGCTACTCAAGATGCCAAGATTAAGGGTGACCGGCGCGTGCAACTGGCCAAGGAGGGCGTCCTCTCGCAAGAGGATGTCGACACGGCCGAGGCGACCTTTCACACCGCTGCCGCCGATCAGGATGCCTTCACGGCGCAGCAGCGCGCGGCAGAGGACAACCTGAAAGTAGCGCAGGCCGATTTGAAGGTCGCTCAAACTCAATTGACGGCCAATCAGGCCCAGGTGAAACAGTTCGAGGCGGCGCTTCAATCGGCACGGATCGACCTGGCCTACACCCAGATCCTGGCGCCAGTGGACGGCGTGGTGATTTCGCGAAACGTGGATGTGGGCCAGACGGTGGCGGCGAGTTTGGCCGCTCCGACACTGTTTCAAATCGCGCAGGACCTTACCAAGATGCAGGTGGATACGAACGTGTCGGAGGCGGATGTAGGCCGCCTGCGGGTGGGCCAGGCCGCCACGTTCACCGTGGATGCGTATCCCGGTCGCACGTTCACGGGTGCCGTAACTTCCATCCGCAAAGCTCCCATCAATGTGCAGAACGTGATCACGTACGATGCGGTAGTGGGCGTTTCCAATGTGGATTTGAAGCTGTTTCCGGGCATGACCGCAAATGTGAAAATTCTGGTGGACCAGCGCCCGAAGGTATTGAGGGTGCTCAACGCCGCGCTGCGGTACCATACGGCGTCTCAGGCTCCGGCGGCGCCCGCCGGCGGTAAGGGGGCGGCCAAGGGCGCCCCGCCCGAGCAAGCGGTTTCCGTTATGGACCCGAATAACAAACAGCGGCGCGTGAAGATCACTACCGGACAAAGCGACGGTACGTACACCGAGGTCACGGGCGGTGACCTTAAGGAGAGAGACCTGGTCATTATCGCGGAACTGGCGAAAGCCGGCGCCACTTCCGGCAGCGGAGCCGCGCCTCAGGGCGGCACCAGAGGGACCGGGTTCTAAAGAAGCGGCAGCCATGGCAGCGGTCATTGAAATCAAGGATCTCGTGAAGGATTACAGCCTCGGGGCGGTGCCCGTGCACGTATTGAAGAATATCTCGCTCAAAGTTGGCCGCGGAGAGTTCGTAGCCATCATGGGCCCGTCCGGATCCGGCAAATCCACGCTCATGAATATTCTTGGCTGCCTGGATAAGCCCACGTCCGGAACTTACACGCTCGACGGCATCAGCGTTGGACAACTCAGCCGGGATGAGTTGGCGGAAATCCGCAACAAGAAAATCGGCTTCGTCTTCCAGCAGTTCAATCTCCTGGCCCGGACCAGCGCGTCCGAGAATGTCGAACTGCCGCTGATGTACACCGAGATCGCCGCGGCAGAACGGCATGATCGAGCGGCCAAGGCTCTGGTCGCCGTGGGGCTCGCAGGCCGCGAAGCGCATCAGCCAAGCCAACTCTCCGGGGGCCAGCAGCAGCGTGTGGCGATCGCCCGCGCGCTGGTAAATCAGCCCAGGATTATTCTGGCCGATGAACCGACCGGAGCCGTGGATTCCAGAACCAGCCTCGAGATTCTGGCGATCTTTCAGCGGTTGAACCGGGAGGAGGGGATCACCATGATCGTAGTAACCCACGATCCGGACGTCGCGACGTACGCGAGCCGGAATATCCATTTCAAGGACGGCAAGATCCGCCTGGACGAGATGATGGCGCACCCACGCGACGCCCAGAAGGATTTGGACGCGCTTCCCGCCGAAGCGGAGCCGGAAGCGGTGTTGGTATGAATAAGCTCCTGGTCAGTGTGAAGATCGCATTACGTGCGTTGCGGGTGAACCGAACCCGGTCGGCGCTCACCATGCTAGGCATCGTGATTGGCGTGGCCGCGGTGATTGCGATGGTCGGCGTCGGCACCGGAGCAACGGCCCGGATCCAGGCACAGATCCAGAGTATCGGGAGCAACCTGATCGTGGTGCTGCCCGGCAGCATCAGCAGCAATGGAGTCCGGCTCGGCTCCGGTGCGGTGGCTACGCTCACTGAGGACGACGCCAAGGCGATCGCCGCCGAGTGCCCCTCCGTGTCGGCCGTGGCGCCCTCGGTGCGTGGCGGCGTGCAGGTGGTGTACGGGAGCAGCAACTGGGCCACAACAGTCCAAGGCGTGACTCCGGATTACATGACGATTCGCGACTACACGATGTTGTCCGGCGAGTTCTTCACGAACCAGGATGTGGATGCGGCCGCTAAGGTAGCAGTGCTGGGTGAAACCGTCGTGCAGAATCTGTTCGGCAATAGCGACCCCACCGGCCAGGTGGCCATCATCAAGAACGTGCCCTTCACCGTGGTGGGCGTATTGACTCCGAAAGGCCAGTCACCCTCAGGCCAGGACCAGGACGACATCATCCTCTTGCCCATCTCCACGGCAAAGCAAAAAGTGCTTGGGACCAATAAGGCCAATGCCAAGGCAGTCAGCACTCTGATGGTGCAAGCCAGCGCACCAGGCGCGATGAACCAGGCACAGCAGGAAATGGAAGCCCTGCTGCGCGAGCGGCACCGGATCCAGGCGGGTCAGGACGACGACTTCACCGTCCGCAACCTGACCGAAGTGTTTGCGGCCCAGGAGAGCTCCGCGCAGGTGATGTCGATTCTGCTGGGCGCGATTGCCTCCGTGTCCCTGGTGGTAGGTGGTATTGGGATCATGAACATCATGCTCGTATCGGTCACCGAAAGAACGCGCGAGATCGGCTTGCGGCAAGCTGTGGGAGCCAAGACACGTGACATCCTCTCGCAGTTCCTGGTGGAAGCGGTGACGCTTTCGTTGTTAGGCGGGATGATCGGAATCGTCATCGGCTTGGCGGCTTCGGCGCTGATCTCGCACTTCGCGCAATGGTCGACCCAGGTCAGCCCGTTATCGATCCTGTTGGCGTTTGTGTTTTCCGCGCTGGTGGGGGTCTTCTTTGGCTACTACCCGGCGCGGAAGGCGGCGTTCCTGGATCCGATTGAAGCTCTGCGATACGAGTAAGAGGCGATCTAAGCTCCGGCAGCCGGGCGCCCCCATGCGGGTAGCCCCCGTCCGCCGGCATGGGGAGTCTGTTGCGGAAGCGGACCTAGCGCCAATGCCCCTCCACTAAAACCCAGCCGCCCCTTTGGTGAACCCAGCGATGCGCTACCCAGTGGGCATGCCGCCGCGGAGGCTGTTCCCACCTTCCCTGGTTCCAGGCGTAAGCGTTGCCATCCCATCGATGATACCCGGAAACCCATACATGGTCGCGGCTGGGCCGCGGCCCGCGCCTTTCGACTACCACACGGGGCGGCGCAATGCGAACCACAATTTCGGCCGCCGCGGCGCTGACCATCAGCCCGCCTGCAAAGACCAATCCGATCAACCGTTTAAAAAACATAACGAGCTCTCCTTTTCTCCGTAACCAAGCTGATAACACTACCAAGCTCGTCTCCGACGGAAGGCGTGATAGATCACCAGGAAGACCACTGAGCCGATAACCGCGACGAACAGACTGTAGAGGTTGAGCCCGCTGACGCCTGGTTCGCCAAAGATGTGGAACAGCCAGCCACCGGCAAAGGCGCCGAAGACGCCCAGCAGAATGTCCAGCAGGATGCCTTCGCCTCTCCGGTTCACGATCTTGCTGCCGATGAAGCCTGCTATCAGACCCAGAACGATCCAGGCCAGAAAAGACATCGACTCGTCCTGCCTACCCGTCAGGGAACGTAGCGAAGACCGGCCATAGGCGCCAACTGCCAATGAGGAATAGAGGACAAGCGCACGTAAGATGCGATGTGTATTTCGCGGTTGGATCATATTCTCACTCTCCGGGCTTTACTATGCACGTCCGTGGCCGCAGGCAAACAAGTCACACGCCATAAGACAGCCAATCCACAGCTATTCCGCCCCCGTCACCAACGCCATGAGAAACCCCGACGCCAGGCGCAGTTCCCGATACGCATTCAGCGCTATTCGGTCCCACCGCAGGAGTCCCTTAATTCGCCCGTGCCGCAGCCCCCAGCGCATCCGAATCCAGAATCTCGACAGGTCGCGCCGCGAATTGCACAGATGGCTCACTCGGAACAGCGCGACCTGGTCCCACAACAGGCTCACGCGTGACGGTACTCGGATCGAGGGCGCCTGCGCTTTCGCCCGCAGGTCCCGCACGCGCTTTTCGGTCTCGCCTACCCGCCGCGTTGCCAGCCACAACTCCTCCATCTCGAGCATCAACCGCACTGACGACCGCAAAAGCACGAGAACCTCCGGAATCCGCCGCCGCAGGTGCGCCCACCGGCCGTCCTGCGCAAAACCTGGCCTCCGCGTCGTGCGGTCCTTCAATCGGAAGAAGCCGGTCAGCATTGGATGCGCGCCCTCCACCGCCAGGGCGTATTTGTACCACAAGAAGTTTCGGAACACGTCCCAGTAAATCGACGGATCCACGCGTCCCAGGATCGCCTTCATATTCTCCAGGCGGTAGAACCGGCTCCACGCCTCTCGATACGCCCGCATCCATTCCTCGCCGGTCATGCGCGCTTGCGGCATTGTCTCGTGACACGAATCGTACTTGTTGTAGTCCGGGTCGATCGCCACCCCGCTTTCCACCAGCCGCTTGTGATCCGCCGAGCCCGGCAGCGGGATCATCATAAAGAAGCTCGCCTGGTCCGGCTGCACCTCGAGGATCAGCCGCTCCACGTCCTCGCCCACGCTTTCTGCGGTATCGTGCGGCAGCCCGATGATGTAACCCACCTGCGGCCGCACTCGCGCCTTACGCCACGCCCGCATGGCTGCTCCGTATTCCTCTATGTGGTTCTGTATCTTGCCCGCATCCGCCAGATTCCGCGGGTTCAGACTCTCCATTCCGATGAACACGCTGCAGCAGCCCGCTTGCGAAGCCTTTTCGACGAATTCCGGTGTCCGGTAAGCCGGCAGATCCACCTGCATCAGGAACTGGATCGCGATCCCCTCCTCGCCCCGCATCGCGATCAGCGCATCCAGGATCTTACCGGAAGCCGGGTTCCGCGCGAAGTTGTCGTCAGTGAAAAAGAAGATCCGAATACCTGACTCCCGGTACGCCCGCCGGATCGCGGCCGTCACGCACTCGGGCGACCGGTAGCGCATCTTTCGCCCCTGCACGTTGATGATCGTGCAGAACGAGCAGTGGAACGGGCAACCCCGGCTGCAATCGATCGTCACGTACTTTGCATCCACGAACCGGCGCGTCGCCTCCCGGCTCACACGCGGGCAGGCCGCCTCGTAGATATCCGGCGGATCGTCAATGAGCCGGTAGATCGGCCGCAGCCTGCCCTCCCAGGCGTCCCGCAGCAACTCCTGCCACCGGTGCTCCACCTCGCCCGCCACTACGCTGACGCCTGCGTCCAGCAGTCCCTGTATTTCCGGCGACACCCCCGGAAACATTGCCAACGTCCCGCTCACATGGAAGCCGCCCAGCATCACGGGTACGCCCTCCCGGCGCAGCCCTAGCGCGATATCGGCCGCCCGGCAGAACTGATTGGTCTGCACGCCCACCAGGCAGGCCAGAGCCCGGCAGCCCGCTGTCCGGTTCCGCCGAACTACCTCGGCAAGCGGAATCCGCCTCACGGATTCGTCGATCACATGAGTCCGTATCTCGATCCCTCCCAGCAGGCCCCGCTCCCGCACGTCCTCCGTCAACCCGTCGAGACACGCGAGGCTGTTGCTCGGCACCACTCCCCGCCAGTGCCGGATCACAAACCCGTCGTCATCGTACTTCGAGGGCCTGATTAGATACACGTGAAACACCGAAGAACGCTTGCCAATTCTCATGCCGATTGATCCAGTATTTCCAGCGGGACCGGACAGTGCCCGCCTTGCTTCCTAGGGGCGGGTTTTCCTCACCCGCCCGCGGGATACCCAAACTAGCCCCGGCGCTAGGCCCAATAGGGCTTGGCGCCGTAATAGGCGGAGACTTCGGCAGCCCAGGCGCGGTCAGCCATATTCGGCCAGTGAGCCTTATTGAAACCGGGAGCCTGCTTCAGCAACTCCTTGTCGATGTCCAGGATGAACTGTTCTTCGTCGGTGTCCACCATGAGGGCGCTCCAGGGGATGGCAAACAACTTGTCACCCATGCCCAGGAACCCCCCAAACGAAAGAACCGCGTACGCGACGCGGCCCTTCGCCACATCGATCATCAAATGTTCGATGGTTCCGAGATCTTCTTTTTGACGGTTCACGACCTTATCGCCAGTAAGCGTGTCGGCCGCCAGAATACTGTGCATCCACCTTCCTTTTGCGTCTCTCGTTTGTGGCATTCATGTCTCCTATAGTTAATAAACAGACCTTAAATTCTGCTTACTGCCGGGCATGAAGTGAGCAAACATCGGACCAAAAGAGGAATGCGTGTGCACACAATCTTTCGGGTCGATTTACCCGTCAATGCGGTGCAAGTCCTGCCGTCCATGAGGCAGGAATTGCCTTGTGGAGATCGTCACTCGGCTGCAGCCGCCGTGAAATGGAACGTCGATCCCGCCCCAACTGCCGATTCCATCCACATTCGGCCGCCTTGCCCCTCGATGGCCTTCTTACAGAAGGCGAGTCCAAGGCCGTTGCCGGGGTACTCATTTCCATGGAGCCGCTTAAACGGGCCGAAGAGGCGGCCTTGGAATGCCGGGTCTATACCCGGTCCGTTGTCCTGCACGGAACAAACCCAATCGAGACCCTCGCGCCTGCAGGAAATGTGAACGCGCGGCGACGGCGTGCCGCAGTATTCGACGGCATTGCGAACCAGATGGTCCAGCACCTTGGTCAGGATCGCGAAGTCTCCCAGCACAGCAGGCAAAGGGTCGTGGGTAACGATGGCGCTCCGTTCCTCGATCTGTTTGCCGGCGCAGAGGAGCGCCTGGCGGAGTACCGCTTCCATGTCGGTTGGTGCGGAATGCTGGCCAGCAGTACCCGCGGCCCAGTAGTCCACCATGTCGGCCAGCAGCGACTGCATTCTCGCCGCGCCCTGCTGGATGCGCCCAAGGAATACGCCGGCATCGGCATCGAGCCTGCCGGCGTAGGTCTCGGCCATCAGTTGACTGAATGCGGCCACGTCCCGGAGGGGCTCGCGCAGGTTGTGAGCCGCCATCGAAACGAACGCTTCAAATTCCGCCTCAAGCGACGTTCGCAAGCGTGCGAGCTCTTCTTCTGTGCCGCTTTGGTCGGAGGTGCCCATTATTGACTGCGGGGGATCGTGAACTTGAACGTAGAGCCCCGCCCGATTTCCGATTCTACCCAGATCCGCCCACCCCGGCGTTCGACAATCCTCTTACACAGCGCCAGACCAAGCCCGGTGCCGGGAATTTCCTTCCCATGCAAGCGTTTGAACATGCCGAAGATCCGGTCGGCGTACTGCCGGTCGATCCCCATTCCGTTGTCCCGCACTGCAAAAAGCCACTCTTCCGCTTCTCTATCCGCCGAGACGTGGATTCTGGGCGCTTCCTCGCCCCGGTACTTGATCGAATTGGAAATGAGGTTTTGGAAAAGCTGCGTCAACATCACCTCTTCCGCCAGCACGGTTGGCAAGGGAGTGGAGGTGATGATGGCGCCACTCTCCGCAACGGCCACTTGGAGGTTCGCCAACGCTTTGGCGAGAACAGCGCCACAGTCGATCGGGACAAAGTTGTCCCGTTCCCGCCCGGTAACCTCCCAATAGGCAAGCAGGGCCTTTAGCAGGGCCTCAATTTTCAGTGCCCCATCCACGGAATAGGAAATGTATTGATCCGCTTCCTTGCCCAGCATCCCTGCATACTCAGTCCTCAAGAGCTCCGTAAAGTTCACGACCATCCGCAGAGGTTCCTGCAAGTCGTGCGTGAGCGCATACGCAAAATGCTGCAGTTCGGTGTTGGTGGTCCGCAGTGCGTCCTCTGCCTGCTTGCGGTCCGTCGTGTCCTCAATCGCCAGAAGGATCGTTCGCGCCTGCGCGTTCGGATTGAAAATCTCGCTGGCGTTGAGCAGCATCACTTTCCGCCCCACGCGTTCGAATTCGTGGGTCACCTCAAAGTCCCGGAAGGTTGCGTGCGCAGGGAGAATATTCTCCAGCAGTTCGCGCAGTATCGGGATATTCCATTGACCGTTCCCCAGGTCGTAGATCAGCCGATCCTCGGTTTCCTGGCGCACGGCCCGGAACGTTTCGTAGAACGCCTTGTTGGCTTTCAGGACCTGCAGGTTCTGGTTCAGAATCACCAGAGGCTCGCGCACGGTTTCCACAATGGCTTCGGCGAAGTCAAGACCGCGCTTGGCGGCGTCGATATCAATCAACATCAGCACGGCGCCGTCGGTTTTGCCATCCGGTCCAACATATGGGAGGATGCGCAGCGAATACCAGTGGCCGTGCGCGTCGCGGATATCGCGCGGTTTCCGGTTGCCGCTCTCCATCGCGTCCAATAGCAACCGGCGCAGATCCGGCAGCTCCATGTGGGGCTGAAGATCGGTGATCGACCGCCCCACGTCGGAGGCGATCAGATTCAACATGGGTTCAATCGCGCGCGTAAAGCGGCGAATGCGCAGGTCGCGCCCAACCATCACCATCGGTATACTGATGCTTTCGAGAAGATTGGCCAGATCCCGGTTCACTTTGCTGAATTCCACGTTGCTGATCTTCAGCTCTTCGTTCAGCGTATTCAATTCTTCGTTGGCCGATTCCAGCTCTTCCTGCGCGGTTTCCAGTTCCTCGTTGCCCGCCTGCGCTTCCTCGTTTGCAGCCTTCAGTTCTTCCAGCGTGCTCGCATTTTCTTCCACGATGGATTGCAGATAGTCTTTGGTGGCTACCAGTTCGCGCCGCAGCCGGGCGCTTCCGACGTGATCTTCTTCCCTGGGCTTGGGAAGCTGGCCCGCGGCACCGCTCGGCAAAGCGTCCTCGAACTGGACCAGGAAATAGCGCTCCTCGGGGGCGGATGAGCTCCTGAAAGGGGTTACCTTAATGGTGACGTCTTTCAACTGACCGCCGTCTTCGATCCGGAAGCCGGCTTCCTTGGCTACCTCGTTACTTTGCCGCGCAGTTCGGATCGATTTACCGAGACCTGCAATCAAGCCTTCGCGGGCCAGCTTGAGAAGACTCTGGGTCGGCTCCCCCGGCGAGAGCTCGAGATACGGAGCGGTGCGGCCCCGGACCTGAATGATATTCAAACTGTCGTCAATCACCACGCCAGGGGGACCATGTTCGGCCAACACCAGCCGATCGGCTTCTCTGATCACTTCAGGCCCCACTCGGCCACCGGCAGTTCCCACCTGCGGATCCACCCGGCCCTCGGGGCGGCGGCCTCTGCGCAGGCGCGGCGCCGCAGTACTCGCGGACAGCCGCAAGGAATAGATCTTGTGGGTCCGCTCCACTGGATGAAACGCCTCGGAAAGCGTGCCGATGCTCTCCGATGGACCGACTACCAGGAAACCTGTTGGCTTGAGGGCGTAGTGCAGGATCGACAAGACCTTGCGCTGCAATACGGCTCCCAGGTAGATCAGCACGTTACAGCAACTGATGAGATCCATTCTGGAAAATGGCGGGTCCTGCGCCACGTTCTGAGTGGCAAAGACGCATGCTTCACGGATGCTCTTGACCACCTGGTACCCGCGATCTGTTCGGGTGAAGAATCGCTCCAATCGCTCCTGCGAGACATGCGCCAACACCGAGCCCGTGTATATGCCGGCGCGCGCTTTTGCGATGGCCGTTTCGCTGAGATCGGTGGCGAAGATCTCGCAGGGAATGTTCAATTTCGCGTCTTCTAGGAATTCCACCAGGCCGATGGCGATCGAATAGGCTTCCTCGCCCGTGGCGCATCCAGGCACCCAGATCCGGATCGGATCGTCGGCCGCTCGTTTGTCAACCAAGGCGGGGAAGACTTTCGTCTTCAGTTCGTCGAAAACCGCGGCTTCCCGGAAGAAGGCCGTGACTGTAATGAGACAGTTCTCGCACAGTACCTTGGCTTCGTCGCGATTTTGCTTGAGGTCCCGGCTGTACTCTTCCAGCGTTGCGAATCCGCGGAGGGTCATGCGCCGCTTGATGCGTCGCGCCAGGGTGCTGGGCTTGTAGTGCGAGAAGTCTACTCCGGTGGCGTTCCGCACCAGCCGGAAAATCTCGGCCAAATCCGCATCCCCAGGCGGTTCAGCCGCCTCCCGAAGCTCGATCGGGACCTGAAAATCGCGGGCGAGGGCCACCAATTGACGCGCGATTCCCGCCGGAGGCAGCACAAAATCCGCCACACCGGCAGCGATGGCGCTGCGCGGCATGCCGTCGAACTTGGCGGTCTGTATTTCCTGAACGAACGTGATGCCCTGCGCCGTCCTGATAGCCTGGAGGCCCAGCGTCCCATCGCATCCGGTTCCCGACAGAATCACGCCAATGGCCTTGTTGCCGTGGTCCGCTGCCGCCAGTGCCTGGAAAAAGGAGTCGATCGGCATGTTTTGGCCCCGGTCTGGCCGGGGCGGGGTATGAATCACTCCGCCGGAAAAGCCCAAATTGAATCGCGGCGGAATCACGTAGACATGATTGGCCTCGGCCCGAGTCTCGCCTTTCACTTCCGAGACAGGCATTTTGCATGCTTTGGAAAGCAGTTCCGTCAGGTGGCTATCGTGCTTCGGATCGAGGTGCTGGATCAGCACGAATGCCATGCCGGTATCGTCCGGCAGATGGCTGAGCAACTCCGTGAATGCCTCCAGCCCGCCGGCCGAGGCGCCTACCCCCACAACCATGGGGAGGGGATTGCCCTCGTGGCGTTCCTCAACGGCTGGCTGCACAATAGCCACCGCGGAGACGGTCTTCTTTGGCAAATGCCACCCTTACCTTTCTGGAACCGGGCTACCGCTCCCTAAGGGAGCCGTTCTTCACGCTGCCTCGAACCCGCCAGCACATCCTTGATCGTCTTGCCGATCTCCATGAATTGATCCAGGCCGGCAGGTTTCGTGATGAATTGGGCAACCCCGAGGTCTTTGAGCACAGCCTCGTCTCGCCGCGACCGGGAAGAACTCCAAACGCAAACGGGAATGCCATCGAGGTGTCTGGCTCCTCGAATCTCACGCAAGATGTCTTCGCCGGTGTACTTGGATAGGTTCAAATCCACCAGGATCAGGTTGGGAATCGCCGCAGCCTCGTAGACCCCTTGCCTGTGGATGAAAGCCAGGGCTTGGCCTCCGCTCAATAGGTGAACCAGTTCGAATCGGACATCTTGCTTCTTCAACGCCCGGTCGAGAAGAAAGACGTCTGAGCCGTTGTCTTCAATCACCAGAATCCGTTGGACAACCATGGCCGGCCCCTCTTTCATCATTTCACACCCGATCGTGCCAGCGTTGGCGGCGGCATCTGCCGGGCCCTGACGACGAACCGTTTGGGCGCGGCTCCCACATAGTAAAACGGAAAACAGGTCACCATCGTCAGCACGTTTTCCGCTGAGGGCGCGAGTGCCCCTGCATTGTCCGGATCGACGACGAGGAGCGATTCCACCTCGTATTGGAACTCGCCGCTCAAAGTCGAAAAGTGAATCTCGTCTCCGGTCTTCAGATCCTTCAGCCCGCGAAAGAACGTATCGCGGTGGCCCGCCACTCCGATATTTCCGGCTTGCCCGGGTAGCGCCGTTGCCGGAATGTGGCCTATGGCGAGCTTTAAGGTCTTTTGGTCGATGCCTTCCCGCACCATGGCAGACAGGTTCAGTCTCGGGACCGAGAGCCGTCCGATCAAAGCGCCGCGAGCTGGCAGCTCGACGCGGCCGACCGGTGTGTGATGGGCGGCCGTAACGGCAACGGCCCCACGGTCCAGCGTCCGGTCGAACTCCCGGCTTTCATAGGCCTGGTACAGGGCGCGCTCGACATAGTCGTAGCTGTAGAGCCCCAGGCAAACCATCGCGAGCGCCAGGAAGAAGCTTCGGATCAGGGTACGAGGGGCCATTGGTGCGATGGTCAGACGGACCTTCATAAGCCCGCCGCCGGCCGCTTCGGCGGAAGCACATAGCCCGTGCGGGTATGCACTACCAGCTTGTGCCCATTGGGCATCGACGCGGTTACGGTAATCTTCCGCAACGAACCGTGTTCGTTGGCTCGAACCGGAACGTAGCCGATGGTGTACCGCGCGCGAATGTCGCCCGCGATCTGCAAGGAGATGGCGGTGACTTCGGAAAGCTCTTTGGGGAAATAGGCCTCTCCACCGCTGACCTGGGCGATCCGCCGGAGCAGCGCCGGGTTCCGGTCCGGATCGTCCTCATCGATAATCCCGATCGTGTAGATGGTGGCGCGCGACTCAAGAACCTTCTTCATCACATCGTCCGCTACGTGAACGCTGCTGTTGTCGCCCCCGTCGCTCACCAACACCAGGGTCCTTCTGTCCTGTTTGCCCTGCTCCAAGTGCTTCAGGGAGAGGACAACCGCATCGTTGAGAGCCGTGCGGCCTTGCGGTTTGCCTCTCCACAGGGCAGCGCGCAGGAGGTCGAGGTCGGCGGTGAACGGGATATTGGCGGGGAGACCCAGGCTGACGCTATCGCTAAAATGCACCACGAAAATCTCATCGCTCCGATTGCTGGCGCCGATGAAGGCCAGCGCGGCCGTCACGACCTCAGCGTGTTTGGGGCGCATGCTTCCACTGGTGTCGATGACCAGGCCGGCGGTGACCGGGACGTCCTCGCTTCCAAAATGGGAAACGGTCTGCAGCTTCCCGTCTTCATACACCGCGAAGTTGCTCTTGGTGAGGCCCGCGACCGGTTCACCCGTAACGGACTTGACACTCACATCCAGCAGGACCAGTTCGGCAGTCGCGCTGAGCGTGTAAGGTTGCTCGGATGCAGCAACCGCTGGAACCTGCGCCGGAAGGGTCCGCATGGCAAGCGCCAGCCCGAGGATGAGAATGTTTCTTAGCACCGTACCTTGCCCCCGCGCCGTGGCCCGATTGATATCGACCACGGCGGATTACAGGCGCCTGTCTCTAGATCTTGCAGAGACGACGGCGGCGGCTGGGGCGAAAGCCAAGGGCGGCAAAGATCGCCAAGGACACGAGGCCAACCAGGCCGAGCAGCGGCATGGCGCTGGCGGTATGGGGCATCGCGGGTGTTTCGGCCTCAACCAGCCGCTCTGCATTCGGCGCAGGCTGGAGAGCGACAACCGGGGCCGGCTGTGGCTGTGGCTGTGGCTGTGCGGCCACGATTTCGGTGGTCTCGCCCGCTTCAGTCACCGCCACAAGCGGCACTGTCTTCAGGTCTTCTACCACCTTGGTTTCGACGATGATAGCCGGGACGGGGGTCTTCACAAAGGCGGCGATTACTGCAGCCTTTTGTTTCGGGTAGGCAAACTCCTGCCCGAAGTTGTCGCCGGGGTAAAACCAGGCGCGAAGGGCTCTGGGCTGTCCGGCGGGAACTTCCCAGTACTGGAATACGGTTTTCCCGGTCGGCTGCAGGCGATAGTTCGGGATCGCCAGAATTGTCGTCATGACGTGCGTCTGGTCTTTGTCGAAGATCCGGACGATGTGCCGGTCCGAGAGAGAATCGACTAGCACCATGACGTATTCGCCTGGTTGCAGGACGATGGTGTGGTCGGGCGTGCAGCAATCCGGTACTTCCAGGGGTTCGTTGATGGTCAGGTTGGTCTTCTTGTTCCAGGCGTCGGCCTGGAGGCTTGGTAGCAGCGCAAAGCCGAAACAACCGGCTACGGCGGCCAATGCAATCTTCTGGATACTTTTCATTTGGTGATCTATTCCTTTCTCGAGTTCAGTAACCTCTATAGGCAGATTGGGCACCAAAGCCTAATGATTCCTGAAACTGCATGTTCGGCGTGAAATTGTCGCGATTTCATGCAGTAGTTGCCGCCAATCATGCAGGATCTGCTGCAAATGGCCGCCGCGGCCATCGAGCCCTCCCAAAGAAAAACCGCATCGGAGGCTCAGAGACCAGCAAGAGCTTCTACCGATGCGGATAACCAGGGTTCGGGCTGGGATCCGGCGTCGGACCGTCTGGAGTACCGTTGTCAATGGAAGCCGCACCTGGTGAGGTCCCGTCTTATCATCCTTCACCAGAAAGCGCCAGACGGTTACCGCAATCGCGATCCCCGAAGAAACCATCAATAAATGAAGACAGCCTACAAAAAACCCTCCGCAGCTCACCGACAAGCATGTCAAGTAGGCTGGAGCCGCGGAGGCAGGTTTCAAAGGCAACGCCAATTCACTCGACACCGAGCAACCTGATGGCCACAGATGTTAGCCGCCAGCGTGCTTGAGTCCGATGTCATGACCACCCTTCAGCTTGAGACTCGCTCGCCCGAGACGACTGGCGCAGCCATGCACGCCCTGGTTTTATCGTGGCCCTGGCCAGCCTTTCAGGCTGGCAACCTCCAACCCGGGAAGTTGGTCACCCACCGTTTCGCGATGGAGGACATCTTGAAGGCTTTCCACACCTTCGGCAACGCCGCCCGGCACGGTGCGCTGAAAGTGGCGTTGCGGGCCAGCTAAATATCTGAAAAGTAGCTTGGTCCCCCATGGGGCCTCCCGGCCAAATTGGCCGGGAAGAAAAAGTTAAGCATCTTGTTATCAATATGATCGCTCGGCGAAGCCGGCCAATTTGGCCGGCGAGCCATCAGATACTCGATATCGCCGCCGTTGCCAAGGCCTCGTGGGCCGACGCTTCGCGCGGCACCACCGCGCTCGGCGCGGCTTCCCAGCACACCCGATGCCGCCGCCCGCACGTCCGGCACTCATAGTGGCCGTGTACGGGCCACATGGGCTCGTTGTGCATCAGCCTGCACCAGAGAACCGCTACGCGCGTTTGGGTCGGTTTCATCTAGATTCCTTAGCCGGTTTCCCGGTTAACATACGTTGTGGCACGTTGGTCGCCGTTTGGCGCCCACGAATCACTAGAGCACGGCCGAATCCTGATCGAGGTGATAGTTCGAAAAAAGGATGTTCAACTCGGTTGGGCCAAGCAGGAAACTGGAGGTCACGGATCGCACGTGCCCCGGCATCCAGAAACCTTGCACCTCGACAAATTCCTCGATAATGCGAGGCGCGCCGACCAACATGGATATGCTGGCTGCGAACTGGCCTTCAATCCGTACGATGGCAAAACTGCTGGAATCCACCCAGGCTTTCCCCGCGATCAGGAACCGGCTCTTGCTCCTCGGCGCCAGTTCCAGCACATGGCAACTTCGCCCTGCTGCCACTTCCGCTCCGAGCAGACGGACCCGATAGTTGGCGGCAGTAATCTGATGGTGTGGGTTCGCCAACGGCAAGCTTTCGCCGGCCTCGGACGCGAGCACTTTATCGACAATCACATTGAGCGCTTCCGAACCGGATCGCGTCAACACGGTAAAGCGCTCGCCATCTGACTGGCGGTAAGTAGTGAACACCGCTACCGCGGCCTGTTTTCCAAACCGGAGGTTTTGCAGCGTATACTGCCGCGAACTCGAGTACCCCTTCAGCAGGGTATAACCTCTTTCAGTCTCCAGTTCAATCCTGGCCAGGATCTCATTGGCCGACAGCGCGACAGAGTCGGCCGCGACCTCTGGGGTCAACCCGCCGATCACGATCAGACATCCGAGCCGGGCTAGCGGCGACAGCCTCGATTTACCGGTCATTGGGATGAGTCAATCGGCGGGTATTGGGTGGCTCCGGAACGCCGCGAACAAGGTGACGAAGGTAGCAATACAAGTCAGGCCCATCAAGAGAAAGACCTTGACCACGAGCAGAAAGGGGCTGAACACTACCGCAATCGAAACGAAACCGGCGGCCCAAAAGTATTTCTTTAACTGAACTGCCCGCTGCACTAATATGACGGCGCCCAGGCAAATCGCGAGATTCACCCAAGACTCGTAACTTGCGGCGTAGCGCGCGAATATCGAGGCTATCAACAGGACTGGAATCGAAACCCATTTGATGATTTTGGCTACCATTTGGAACATTATTCTTCCCTTCGCCGGCCACCATAACAAGAGAGACTGAGCGGCAGAACCCACCCCGGCTCCGGTGGGCTCTCCGATCAAGGATCCTACAAGCGGACCGCAGGGTTTTCAGGCTTGGTTTCCTTCAAAACGTGCGACCACGCGTCCGCCTGCTTTTCCGCTTCTGCCTTCGCGATGGCGTACCGCTCCTGAATCTTTCCGACCAGTTGCTCCCTTTGGCCAGTGAGCGTCTGAATATCGTCGTCTGTGAGTTTGCCCCAGCGCTCCCGGGCTGAACCGGTAAACTGTTTCCACTTGCCTTCGATCTGGTCCCAATTCATGTCATCTCCTAGTCATTCCGGTTTCCCGGCTTACCTTAGCAGGGGCACGTTTGCCGCCGTTTGAATCCAAGAGGCTTAAAGGGCAAAGGCGGCGTGGGCGGTGGATGCGCCTGGCAGCACCGCGATATGTGCATTCCCAAAGGCAGAATCTGCACGTAACCTCTGCCGTTCGGCCTCGCATCTCCGCAGCGCGGCGGCCCGTGGCGGCTGGCCCGGCTCGTGCACTTACGGAACACGACAGTTCCAAAAGGGAGGAACACGAAATGGCAAGGAATACATCGGTGATGGGAATTTATCCGGATCGCACCACGGTTTCGGATGCAATCAACGTTCTCCGTAAGAACGGGTATCGGCAGACGGATATCTCGGTCCTATCTTCCGACAACCAAGGCTCGAAGGACTTCGCGCACGAGACGCACACCAAAGCGCTGGAGGGATCCGCGATCGGCGCGGCAGCAGGTGCGGTGGTCGGCGCAGTGTTGGCTTGGCTGGTTTCGATCCAAATGGTACCCGTCACGGCACTAGGAAAGCTGGTCGCGGCCGGACCGGTGTTGGCGGCTATGGCTGGCGCAGGCGCCGGTGGCACGCTGGGTTGGATTGTGGGATGGCTGGCGGGCCTGCCGGTGATCGAATACGTCGCCAAGCGCTATGCGGGCAGAATCAGGCGGGGCGGCATTCTCCTCTCTGTCCACTGCGACAGCCCTGAATGGTGTGACCGGGCGAAGAAAACCCTGAAAGACACTGGCGCCCGGAATATCTCTGCCGCCTCGGAGACCGCGGCCGACTACGGAACCACAGACAAGCCGACCGAGAGGGCGCCCGTGTGGGGACCGAACCGTGACGAAGTTCCTGCCAAGCAGGCAGTGGAGGTTGTCGCTCAGGAAACCAAGAAATAAGTGCCGCTCCACCGGGAAGCAGCAGAGGCGGACTGGTGGTCAGCGTGCGTTACCAATTAGCGAACTTAACGGAGATAACTATCATGCAATTTGTTCGAGCAACCAGTACCGCCGCCCTGTTTCTCCTCTTCGGGATCCTTCACCCGGCATACGCACAGCAAGAACGGCAGAAAGAAGAACGCAGCAAGCCGGAAGCCCGGCAAGGCGGTCAGGAGCAAAAAGGCGGGCCACCCGCACAACAGCAGCGCCCTCAGGCGCGGCAGGAACAGCACGGACAACCTGCTCAGCAACAGCAGCAACAGCGCGCCCAACAACCGCAACAACAGCAGAGGCAACCCCAAGAGCAGCAGCGCGGACAACCTGCTCAACAACCGCCGCAACAGCAGCGCGGGCAACAACAACAGCAAAGGCAACCTCAGGACCAGCGCGGACAACCCGCACAGCAACCGCAGCAGCAGGCGCAACGACCACAACAGCAACAGCCGCAACAGCGTGGACAGCAACAGCAGAGCCAGCCGCAAGACCGGCGCGGACAAGCCACGCAGCAACAGCCGCAGCAGCGCGCCCAACAGGGTCAGCAACAGCGGCCACAGCAGCAGGCAGAACGTTCCCAGCCACAACCGCAACCGCAGCGAACCCAGCAGCAGGCAGTCTCGTGGCAACAGCAACAAGGCTGGCGGCAGCAGGGCGGTTGGCAGGGGCACGCCTCGTTTCAGCAGAATCGCGCTCAGAACTGGGCTACCGACCATCGCACTTGGGCACAGCGTGGAGGTTATGGCGGCTACTACATTCCTCAGGCCACCTTCAGTCTCTCTTTCGGAAGCCAGCACGGGTTCCGGATGCAGTATCGCCCCACGATGTACATGGGGTATCCGCGCTTCTCCTACGGCGGGTTTTCGTTCATGCTCGTGGATCCCTGGCCGGAATACTGGTCGGACGACTGGTACGACGCCGACGACCTTTACATCGATTACGACGACTATGACAACGGCTACTACCTCTACAACCGCAGCTATCCGGACGTCAGACTGGCGATTACGGTCGTACTGTAGCTGACGAAACGATGGAACGGCACCGCACCGGACGCGTCGGGTGGCTGCGAGCCGCGGTCTTGGGCGCGAACGACGGGATCCTTTCGACGGCCAGTCTGGTGCTCGGTGTGGCGGCGGCGCATGCGACTCATGGCAGCATCATGGTCGCGGGCGTCGCCGGCATGGTCGCCGGGGCCATGGCGATGGCTGCAGGCGAATACGTGTCCGTACACTCGCAGGCAGACACGGAAAAAGCCGACCTCAAGCTCGAACGCGCGGAACTGAAAACAGACCCGGCGGGCGAGCAAAAGGAACTGGCGGCGATCTACGTGGCTCGCGGGCTCGACCGCACGCTCGCCAAACAGGTGGCCAAGCAACTGATGGCCCACGACGCCTTGGGCGCCCACGCCCGCGACGAACTCGGCCACTCCGAAGCTTCCAATGCGCGTCCGATTCAGGCCGCAATGGCGTCGGCTGCCAGCTTCCTCGCGGGAGCGGCAATGCCTCTCCTGGTAACAGCCGTAGCCCCGGAGGCGGCTCTAATTCCCTTGGTCTCCGGAACTTCTCTGTTGTTCCTGGCGCTTCTGGGCGGGTTAGCCGCCCGCGCTGGAGGCGCAGGCGTTGGGCCCGGAGCGCTGCGCGTCACGTTTTGGGGTGCTCTCGCCATGGCGACGACCGCCGGCGTCGGGGCGCTCTTCGGAACTCACTGACATTTCTCAACCAGCACGAAGGTGATGTCGTCAGTCTGCGGCATGCCTTGCGTGAACTCGTCAATGTCTTTCAAGAACTGCTGCTCGATCGCCTGGCTTCCTGAAGCGCCGTGTTGCCGGATGATCTCTCGAACTTTCTTCTCTCCGAGCATTTCCTGCTGCTGGTTCTGTGCGTCTGGAAGACCGTCGGAGTAAGCCACCAGAATGTCCCCTCTGTCGAGACGGAAGGCGCCGGTCTGGTAAGCTGCGAAATCGAACAGCCCCAGGACGTGGCCGTCGGAGAAAAGTCTTTCAAGTTTTCCGGTAGCCGAACGGAACAGATAACTTGGATTGTGTCCCGCACCGATGAATTGCCCCTCGCCATCCGGTTTCAAGAGGAACAGAAAGAGCGTCACGAACTGGAAGGGAAGGGATTTTTCACAAAGGAGCCGGTTCACCCGGTTCAGGACTTCCTCCGGCCGGGTCCCAGAATGGAATTCCATGCTGAGAGCGCCCAGCACCATCGAACTTAACAGGGCCGCGGATATCCCTTTGCCGGAGACGTCTGCCAGAACCCCCATCCATTCGCCTGAGCTGAGTTGCAGGAAATCGTAGAAATCCCCTCCCACATAGCGCGTGGGGCTATTAAAGGCGTGGATGCGGAAATTCTCAAGCTGGGGCAGCGAACGGGGCAGCAGACTCTCCTGAGTCTCCTGCGCCAAGGTTAGTTCCCGCTCGCTCCTCTCTTGCTCCTCCAGGTTTTTGAGACGAATTACTTCGCGGCTTGCCTCGAGTTCCCGAACCGTCTCCTCCAGCACCTGGCTGTAGGTCTTGGTTTCCTGGTGCAACAGGCGCACTTCCAGAATGTTGCGAACGCGCGCGCGCAGCTCGGCCAGATCGAACGGTTTGCTGACGAAATCCTTGGCGCCGGCTTCGAGCGCGCGCAGCTTGTGAGACGGCTGCGCGGTGATCACGAGGACCGGAAGATAGCCGCCCTGCTCGATTTCCTTCAGGCATTCCATTACCTGGAATCCGTCCATGACGGGCATCTGAAGATCGAGCAGGATCAGGCTGTAGCGGTTCACGCGGTGAAGTTCGCAGACCACGCACGGATCGGTCGTGGAATCGACGGAAGTATAGCCGGCGATTCGCAGCATGCCCTCCAGCAGACGGACATTGGCTTCCTGGTCGTCAACCACCAGGATTCTGGCCTTCAGAATGTCGGCTGGGCTGACCATGATCCCCGCTTATTTGAACTGCCCGGCCACTTGCCGGGCGAATTCCAGTGCCACGTCCAGCGTTTGCATGAACTCGTGGACCCTGATTGGTTTCGTAAGATACCGGAAGAACCCAGCCTCCAGGCCCTTCTCGATGTCGCGTGGCATGGCATTGGCGCTGAGAGCAACCACCGGAATGTGCGCCGTTGCCGGATCGTCGCGAAGGATTCTCAGGGCTTCGATACCACTAATGCCGGGTAGATTGATGTCCATCAGGATCACCTCCGGCTGCTTGGCGCGGGCAATCTGGATACCCAGGTTTCCGTCCCTGGCAACCAGCAGGCGCATATCCTTGCGGCGCGCGATGAGTTGCTCGACCAACATCAGGTTGGCCGGGTTGTCCTCTACATAGAGCAGCGTGCGTAGCGGGGCCCCGCGCTCGACCTGTGCTTGCGGAGTTGCCGTGGTTTCGGCCTTGTCGATGGCAAGTTGCGGCGCAGCCGCCGCGTTCAGCTCGAACCAGAACACGCTACCCAGACCGACCGTGCTCTCCACGCCAATCTCACCTCCCATCAGTTCCACCAGCCGCTTGCTCATCACCAGGCCGATGCCCGTGCCTTCCTCGGTGCTCCGCTCTTGTCCAAGGCGGTTGAAAGGTTGAAAAAGCTGCCTCAGCATATCCGGAGGCAACCCCGCCCCGGTGTCTTTGACGCTGACCCGAACGCGATCCGGCGAATTCTTGACGCGCACCACGTCCACCACGACGGTTCCTTTCGGCAGGTTGTACTTGATTGCGTTGGAGAGAAGGTTGATAAGAACCTGCTTTAACCGGGTCCGATCGGCGCCGACAAAGCAGGGGCGCTCGAACTGGGGAAAGGTCATTTTCATCCCGCGCTTTTGCCCCTGCGGCTCGATCATCGCCTGGCATTCGAGCATCACTTCGGCCAACGACGTTGGCTCCAGCGACAGTGCCAGCCTTCCGGACTCGATCTGCGCGAGGTCAAGGATTTCGTTGATCAGCTCCAGCAGATACCATCCAGCGTGAAGGATCTGATCGATGCTTGCCGCCTGGGAGGGCGTTGGCGGCGGAGAATCGGAATTGATGAGCTGAGCGAAGCCGAGAATCGCATTCAGCGGAGAGCGAAGCTCATGGCTCATGCTGGAAAGGAAATCGGATTTGGCGAGGTTGGCCTTCTCCGCCGTGGCCCTGGCCCGTTTCAACTCGACGTTCTGCTCCTGTAGTTCCTGGTCCAGCCGTTTGCGCTCGGTGACGTCGCGCGCGGCGGCGAAGACGCCTTGCAGCTTCCGGTCGCGGTCGTAGAAGGTGGTCGCGTTGTAGGAGACTACGGTGGTTTTGCCGTCCCGGGCGCACGCGGTGAGCTCGTAGTTGGTTAGCTTCTTCTCGCGCAGCATCTGCTTGATGCCTGCCTCGGCCCGCTCCGGATCGGTGAAGTAATTCTTGAACGGCGCGCCGATCAGTTCGTCGCGCGTGCAGCCGGTGAGCGCCTCCATCTGCTTGTTGACGTCGGTGATGATGCCGGCCGGATCGGTGGTCATGAGCGCGTCCATGTTCGACTCGATCAGGGAACGCGTGTAGAACTGCTGGTCGCGCAGGCGCTGATCCAGCTTCATCTGCTCCGCCTCCACCTGCTTGCGCGCGGAATTGTCGGTGCCGATCAGGAGGTAGCCGATGATTGCGCCTTGATCGTCGCGCAGCGCCGTGACCGACACGATGGCCGGAAAGCGGCTGCCATCCTGGCGGATATAGGTCAATTCGTAGATGTCCTCGATCCCTCGCTTGGCCTTGAACACCAGCGCCTGGAAACCCGGCGTAATCGTGGTGCCGAGTTCGGCGCTCAAAGCAGCCGCGCGGGCGATCAATTCCTGCGGATCGGAGATATCGGCCGGGGTGATTTTGTTCACCACGTCGGCGGCCGCGTAGCCCAACATGCGCTCGGCGCCGACATTGAAGATTTGAATGACGCCTTTCTCGTCGGTCGCGATACTCGAGAAGTTGGCGCTGTTGAAGATCGCGTTCTGCAAAGCCCCCGTTTTGAGCAAGGCTTCTTCGCGGCGGACCTCGGTGATGACATCCACCACCGTGCCGCCGGACTCTTCGGCGATTTCCGCCGGCACCGAAATGTTTGCCATGGGATTAATCCGGTGGAGGGAGCGCAAGCTGAAGCATGCGCCACCTTGCTCTATTTGCGCTCGAAGAAGAGAGTGATCGGCTTGAGCGCCGGCCTCATGACGTTGACAACCATGGTGCCATCCGCGGCCAGGGTGTAGCTCTCGAGAGTAACCGCGCCGGAGTGCGTGGTGGTCACCTTCAGGACGTCGTGATCCCACCTGGTCTTGCTCTTGAGGTCTTTGCCGGTCTTAATCGTGGCGTTGCGCTGGCTGTCGGTGATGTCGCTGTAGAAGACGGTCTCGGTGGCCCCTTCATACACGAAACTGCGGGAGACGGTGATGTTGCCCTGCCGGTCGTCGATGGTCACGGTACCGGTTTGGACCGCGGACTGGCCGGCAAAATCGCTCTTGGCGGGCACCAGCGTCCAGGTGCCGTTCATGGCGCTGCGGCTGCGCGCGGAAGCGGAGAACGCGAAGAGGAGGGTCGTCAAGACGGCTCCAGTAATGATTGAGTATTTTCTCATGGGAATGTTAGAGCACGCACCGTGCCGTTTGGTGAGGATAGTGACGCGAGTTGGATCTGCCGACTCGCCTGCCCCACAGCGGCGGTCCAATTGCTCTATGGGGAGTTGTCTGTCGGGAAAGGTCGTGAACTGTGCGTGGGTTTGTTTTCGGGGTCTTAATGACCTTAGCGGTGTTGGTCGTAGGCGGTTACCTGTTCGTGCATGGCGGAGGATTTTCCATGGCAACTACTTCGCCGCCCGTGCCACTGGAGAAAATGGTTGCCAGGATGGCGCTGAGGGCGAGTATTGGGACGGCCGGAGATCAGAAGAATCCCCTTCCGTTCGACGATGCCAATATGTTGGGCATGGTGAACACGTACAAAGAGCAATGCGCCTTCTGCCACGGTACTCCGGGGCAACCGCGCACGAATATATCGAAGGAAATGTTCCCGCCGCCGCCTCAGTTATTCGAGAAGGACGGTATGGTGACCGACGATCCGGAAGGCGTCACCTATTGGAAGGTGACACACGGCATCCGGCTTTCCGGCATGCCCGGCTTCGAGAGCACGTTATCGGATACGCAACGCTGGCAGGTGACAATGCTGGTGGCGCACGCCGACAAACTTCCCAGTGCAGTGCAGGCGGCGTTAGGACGTTAGCCTGGTGGGCAGGCCTGGAGGCCCGCTACTCAAAGCAACGCATGGCGGCGATAGAACCAGGTCTTGACAGCCTGCACCAGAAACAGGTAGGTCAGAGCCAGTAGCGCAATTGCGCCCAGCAACGACAGCGGTAGCGGGGTAAATCCCAGCAGCGTGCCGAGAGGCGAGTACGGCAGCAACGCGCCGGCAACGGAGACAGCCACAACCCCTATCATCAACCGCCCGCTCGGACGGCTCTTGAACGGGTTTCCGGCCGTGCGGATCACAAACACCACCAGCGTCTGCGTGGCGAGGGACTCCACGAACCATCCGGTCCGGAACAAGGACGCATTGGTGGATGCGTGGAACAACCAGAGGAGCACGCCGAACGTGAGGAAATCGTAGATGGAACTGATGGGACCGATGATGGTCATAAACTGGCGAATGAACCCGATTTGCCAGCGCTTGGGATTGTGCAGGAGGGCCTGATCGACATTGTCTCCTGGGACGGCCACCTGCGAAGTGTCATAGAGAAAATTATTCAGCAGGATTTGCGTCGGCAGCATGGGCAGGAACGGCAGAAAAAGCGACGCCGCAGCCATGCTGAACATGTTGCCGAAGTTGGAACTAGTGCTCATGATGATGTACTTCATGATGTTGGCGTAGCACCGCCGCCCTTCGATTACGCCTTCGTTCAAAACCGCCAGGTCCTTCTCCAGCAGGATGATTTTCGCGGCATCCTTGGCAACATCCACGCCGTTCATTACCGAGATACCGACGTCCGCGGTGTGCAGTGACGGAGCATCGTTGATGCCGTCACCGATGTACCCGACCACGTGCCCGCGGGCCTTCAGGGCGAGGATGACCCGGTTCTTTTGTTCCGGAGACACACGGGCGAAGATGGCGCCGTACTCGGCCTGGTAAGCCAGGGCGGCATCGTCCATGGTGTCCACCTGAGTGCCGGTGATCAAGCGGTCCACAGGCAGCCCGACATCGTGGGCTACCTTCTGCGTCACGTACTGGTTGTCGCCGGTCATGATGACCACGGAAACGCCGTTCTTCTTCAGCGCTTCGAGAACCGCTCCAATCCCCTCTTTGGGTGGGTCCAGAAAAGCCGCGAACCCAGCCAGCGTCATCTCCTTCTCGGCCGCAAGCACACACGCATCCTGTTGCTCTACCTTTCGGACCGCGACTCCGAGGGTTCGGAATCCGTCGGCGCTCAACTTCTGAAACGTCTCTGCCGCCTGAGCTCGCCGGCTTTCGTCAAACGGTTGGGAAGCCCCGTCAACCATGACGGTCGCGCAGATGGCAAAGACGCTTTCCGCCTCGCCCTTGGTGACGAGGAGGTGCTCCTCGCCACGGCGCACGACGACGGAGAGGCGTTTGCGGTTGAAGTCGAAGGGAATCTCGTCCACCTTCTCATACTCCGCAATGGCCGGGTGCTCATGCTTCAGGATGGCGTCGTCCAGCGGGCTCTTGATACCGGCTTGAAAGTGACTGTTCAGGTAGACGAACCGGAGGACGTCTTGGTTGTCCTGACCATGAACGTCCACATGCCGGTCCAGCACGATCTCGCCTTCGGTCAAGGTGCCGGTTTTATCGCTGCAAAGAATCTCCACGCTGCCGAAGTCTTCGATCGCCGACAGTTGTTTGACCAGGACCTTCTTCTTCGCCATTCGGCGCGCGCCCTGTGCCAGAGTGATGGTGATGATCATTGGCATCATCTCCGGCGTCATCCCGACGGCAAGCGCGACCGAGAACAGAAACGATTCCAGCAGCGGCCGATGCAGGACGATGTTCACCAGCAGGACGAAGAGCACCAGCAGCATGATCACCCGCGTGAGCAGCAGGCCGAAGTTGCGTATTCCACGGCCGAATTCGGTCTCCGGCGGCCGCATGGCCAGCCGTTGTGCAATCGCGCCGAAGGCCGTGTCTTTGGCGGTGCGAACGATGACCGCGGTGGCGATTCCCGTCTGAACCGCAGTCCCCAGAAAGACACTGTTGGCGGCGTCGGCAATACTGTGGTCGCCGCCTGGAAGATCGGCCGCCGCTTTGTCGACAGGCAGAGATTCCCCCGTGAGCGCAGACTCGCGCACGTGCAGGTCTTTGGAGTCCAGCAGACGGGCATCGGCTGGCGCCAGGTCGCCGGCATGAAGCTTGACGATATCGCCGAGGACTAACTCCGCGACCGGCAGTTCCGTTTCGCGGCCGTCGCGTAAAGCCGCGGCCGTGGTGGCAACCTGCCTACGGATATCCTCCACCGCATGGCGAGCCTGAAACTCCGTGTAGAAGTTGACGATCACGCTGAGCAGGACGATGGCGATGATGATTGTGCCGCCCACCGGGTCGCCCAGCACGATCGAGATGGCACTGGACGCCAGGAGAATCAGCACAAGGGGATTGGCAAGAAAGCGCAGAAAACCGAACAAGCCAGCGAAGCGAGACTCCCCTGCCAGGCTGTTGGGGCCATGGAGGCGCAGCCGTCGGCGAGCCTCGGTGGAAGTGAGTCCGGCCGGGGTGGCTTCGATCAGGCGGAGCAGATCCGGCAACGGCACATCCCAGAAGCGGTCGAGCGTCTTATCCGGTTTGTTCAGTGAGTCATCTTCCATGAATACAGAATGCTGTCCGGCTTGAGACTCCGCGCGCGGAGCTTTGGACGTTACCGGGATCGATTGCACGGCTGGGGCCAAGAGTTTATTTAGGAAACTCGCGGCTGCGGGGAGATTGACCGGCAGCAAGTGCCGGGTCCAGTGCACATTCTGCACCTTGCGACACCGGAACTCCCCAGGCGGCGGTGCAGCGGTTGGCCCGCCGTCTCTTAAGAGCCTTCGCCGCTTTGGACTTGCGCTTGCACTCTCTCATTGCGAAGGAGAATAAGATGCTTTGGACACTTTGTGTAATTCTGCTGGTTTTGTGGGCGTTGGGAATGGCAACCTCTTTCACCGCCGGAGGGCTGATTCACGTCCTGTTAGTAGCAGCCGTGATAGTTCTGTTGTTCCGCCTGATTTCAGGGCGCAGGCTGCTCGGGTAACCTTAGGTTGATTCTTAAAGTTCAGTGAGGAGAGGTAAATAAAATGCCGTTGATAAACATCGTTCTTGCGCTGATCGTGGTCGGCGTTGCTTTGTGGTTGATCAATAACTTTATCCCCATGGCCTCCAGTATCAAGACCATTCTGAATGTGGTGGTCGTAGTGGCGGTCGCAATTTGGGTCCTGCAGGCGGTCGGATTGTGGGGCCGCGTAACCAACTATAAGTTCACGAACTGAGCTGGCTCTGTCTGATGGCCACATGATGACACGGCTTAGCGTAGTCCTGCTCTTGGCAGTTTCGGTTGTAGGCATGGCTCAGCCCGTCTCGCTTGATCTGCGGAGCAAACTGGACTTCCATGCCGAAAGCGTCTATAGCCCTTTGTCGATGGCTGAATCCGGCGCATACGCTGGATTTCTCCAGGCAACGGGCAGTCCGAGGGAGTGGGGACAGGGTGGCGGCGCCTACGGTAAACGTTTCGCCTCTGTTGTCGGCACCTCCGCGATCCATGCCACTCTTGCGTTCGGTCTGGATTCGGCCCTGCACCAGGACCCGCGCTACTATCGATCGCTCGGGACAGGATTCTGGCGCAGAACCGCCCATGCGCTCCGCGGAACCATCCTGACCCGCACGGACAGCGGTGGCGAGACACTGTCTGCCTGGCGACTGGGAAGCGATTACGGCGCCGCCTTTCTTTCGAACCAGTGGTATCCCGACCGGCTAAACACGTTGAAGCAGGGCGCGGCCCAGGGTTCTCTCCGGCTCGCGTTCGATTTCGCCGGCAATCTCGGTTCCGAGTTCTGGCCGGATCTCAAAGGGAAGCTGCGCCGAATACTATGAAGGGCCCCAATCTGCGCCGGTGAAAGGTTCGACTATGAGTCTGCACATTGAGGAGCGCGAAAGCGAAGGCATTGTCATTCTTGACCTCAAGGGTCCTTTGACCTTAGGCCATGGAGACTTGGAACTGCGTGACCGGCTGCCGGCGCTGCATCAATCCGGCAAGGTCAATATCGTATTGAATTTCAAAGACGTCAGCGAAATTGACAGCACTGGACTGGGGACGTTGGTTTTCGGGCTCGCCAGGCTGCGCAAGTCCGGCGGAGGGCTGGCGCTGGCAAACGTGAACCGCTCGCATGTGGAACTCTTTTTGCTGACCAAGCTGGCCATCGCCTTCGAGTTCTTCGAGGATGAACAGGAGGCGGTAAATAGCTTCTTCCCGGATCGGCCTGTGAAGCGCTTCGACATCCTCGACTTCGTTCAGCGGCAAGAGCCTTCCGATTCGGATCGCACGGTGGCCGTTGGGCGCGGGCTGCTAGAATAGAGGCTAATGCCCAGACTGCCTGGGGTTTCGGGCCGGATCCTCATCGTCGATGACGATGAGCGGCAGCGCGCCGCGTTGGTGGCCATGCTGTCCGGCTGCGCCTTCGAGACACAACTCGCTGCCGATGGGCAGGAAGCGCTGGAACGGCTCACTGCCTTCAACGCAGACGTCATTGTCGCGGATTTGGTTATGCCGCGCATGGACGGCTTTGAACTACTGCGGCACTTAAAGGATTGCGGCGACCTTACTCCGACCATCGCGCTTACGGGCTTCGGCAGTATGGAGAAGGCGCTTTCCGCCGTCCATGACCTCAAGGCATTCTGGTTCCTGGAGAAACCGGTGGAACCGCGCGCCTTCAAGGCCCTTTTGGAGCGCGCGATTCAGTACAAGCGAAGCCTGCGGAAAACCGACGAACTGAAGCGCGACTTGAGCCTTCGCGGCGTACTGGGCGATTTGGTTGGTGCCTCTCCCGCAATGCAGAAGATCTTCTCGTTGATCCGGCAAGTAGCGCCCACGTCGGCTCCTGTATTGATTTGTGGAGAGAGCGGCACGGGGAAGGAGTTGGTCGCGCGGGAGATCCACAAGGCCAGCCCACGCGCCGACGGGCCTTTCGTCGCGATCAATGCAGCCGCCTTGCCCGAAACTCTGATTGAGAGCGAACTGTTCGGCCACGAGAGAGGCGCGTTTACCGGAGCCATGGAGCGTTCGGCGGGGTGCTTCGAGCAGGCTCAGGGCGGCACGTTGTTTCTCGACGAAATTGGCGAGATGCCGCAGTCTACACAGCCAAAGCTCCTTCGAGTTCTCGAAGACTTGCGGGTGCGGCGGCTTGGCGGCAAGCACGAAATCGCGGTAGACGCTCGGGTGCTCGGTGCCATCAGCCAGGAGCCCCGAACGCATCTGCGCGAGGAACTCTTCTATCGGTTGAGTGTATTCCAGATCGTAGTTCCGCCATTGCGTGAGCGCAAGGAAGACATTCCTCTCATCGCGGATGTCATGCTTGAGAATCTGAACAGAAAGCATGGCACGCGCGTTGCCGGACTCGATCGTGAAGTCCTGGACCTTCTTCACCGGTATGATTGGCCGGGTAATGTGCGGGAACTGCGCAATGTCCTGGAGCGAGCGGCCATCGTGACAGGCGCGGGTTTCATTCGTCTGGCGGACCTCCCTTCCCCGGCCCTGGGCGCCACATCCGGCCACAACACCAAAGCATCGCCGGGCCATCACGGCGGGATCGGTCTCCAGCCCGGTCAGCCGCTCATGAAACTCGAGGAAGAGTACATCAAAGTCACCCTCGAGCACGTGCGCGGCAATCGCAAACTCGCGGCTGAAATGTTGGGGATCAGCCTGCGGACGCTGCAGAACCGGATCGCCGAAATGCGCGAAGAGGCGAAGGCGACTACTCCCGGAGCATGACCGGTCCGTTCATTTTGCCGGTCTGCCGTGATCCAGGCAAAGTGCGACCAACTCGGAGACGTTGGCTTCGCCCACGCACATGACCGTGTCTGCGCCGCCCCAATAGATCTTGATGGTTCCATCGGGCTCCGCGACGGCGCCACACGTGAACACGACGTTGTGGACGTATCCGGTGACTTCCCAGGGATCCTCCGGTTGCAAAATCCACGAGTCGCTCACGCCGATGATCTTTGCCGGATTCTGGAGATCGTGAAGGGCAACTCCCAATCGATAGACCGATCCGTCCATCGTCTGGAAAACGCCGTGATAGATGGAAAGCCATCCCCGGTCCGTTTTAATCGGCGGCGCGCCGGGACCGATCTTCATTTCATCCCAATGGTAGGGTGCAGGCCGCATGATCAGCTCGGATTCGCCCCAGAAGCGGAGGTCCGGAGAGTAGGAAATCCAAATGGACCAGGGAGCGATTTCCGAGTGAGGGCGGTCCAGGCGGGCATAGAGGCCGCCAAACTTCTCGGGAAAGATCACTACGTTCCGATAGTCCGCCTCAGTGATGAGGGAGAATCGTTCCACCCGGCGGAAGTCCTTCGTCTTTGCCAGTGCGATCCGCACGCCATTCCGCGAATAGACGCTGTAGGTGATGAGGTATTCGTCATCGATACGGGTGACGCGTGGATCCTCCACGCCGAACTCTTCATAGCCGGCGAAAGGGCCATCCGGCGCAGGAGTCAGAAAGGGTTCCGGGTCGGCGGCGAACTGGAATCCGTCGGGGCTGCGGGCCAGACCAATGATGGACCGGCCGGTGCGCAGGTGAGAGCGGAACAGCATGATGTATTCGTTCTCATGCTTCACCACGGCTGCGTTGTGGACCGTTTCGACCGCGTAGGGGATCTGGGCCTTGGTGAGGATGGGGTTGTGCGCGTATCGTCTGACAATGTCCGGCTTCATGATCGTTTCTTCGCTTCCAGTTCAAAAATCGTCCCGTAAACCCGTTCGTACGCCTGCACCATCGTTTCGATCGAGAAGCACTCATGGACCCGTTGACGGCAGGCGCTACGATCGATCTCACCAATACGTTCCAAAGCCCGCACTGCCTCCTGGACGTTGTTGGCCAGAAAGCCGGTCTGCTCATCCTTGATCACCTCGCGGCAGGAGCCGAGATCCATCGCGATCACGGGCAACCCAGCGGCATTAGCTTCCGCCAGCACAAGGCCGAATCGCTCCGGAATAGTGTTCAGGTGCAGCAGGGCTCGGGCGCGCGCGAACAATTCGTTCTTGCCCGCTACGTCTACCGGCCCGATGTAGCGGATCGTCTGATCCAGGAGGGGCTCCACCTGTTCTCGGAAGTACGTCTGGTCCTGGATAATTCCCGCGATGTCGAGCGGCAGCCCGCTGAGACGAGCAACTTCGATCGCCAGGTGCACGCCCTTGTCCGGGTGAATCCGGCCGAGGAAGACCAGGCGATCGCCGCTCCCTTCGCGGAGCGGGTACAACGAGAGGTCGATGCCGTTGTAGACCGTCGCCAGGTAATTCAGCCCCGGCGCGCGATCGGAGTCGCTGATGGAGACAAAATATCCGTCACGATACTTCTCGTAGACGGGCATGATTCGGGGCGAGGAGAATCCATGGATGGTGGTGAGGACCGGCGTCTTCACGAGCCGGGTGTACGAGAGAGCCATGAAATCGTAATGGCTGTGGATGAGGTCGAACTCGGCAGCGTGCTCGAACACCTCGGAGATGTGAAGGTATTCAGCTACTTTGGGATCGACGCCGCGATCCTCTTCATACCCGCGATCTACCACGGCGTGCAGTTGCGCGCTGGTCACGGAATCCCTGGTGGCGAAGAGCGTCACGTCCCAACCGCGGGAGACCAGGCCTTCGGTGATGTTGCCTGCAACCGTCTCCCAGGCGCCGTATTGCCGGGGAGGTGTTCGCCAGGCCACCGGCGACAGGATGGCCACTCGTTTAGCCGGCATCGTCAACCTGCAGGCTCAGCGAAGCTTCCATCTGCGAGCGCGATCCACCGGAATACCACCCGGCCACCGGGGAGGCGAGATCGTAATCGAAGCCGGCGGCTACAGCCACGTGTCCGTTGGAAACCGCGAGACCGCGAGCCGGATCATATCCCCGCCAGCCGACCCCCGGCAGATAGACCTCGGCCCACGCGTGCATGTACGGATCCTGGCTGCTCGCCGACGCGCATTCATATCCGCTGACAAACCTGGCCGCAATTCCCATCACGCGACAGGCATCGCAGAACAGGACCGCCAGGTCACGGCAAGACCCCTCCAGCAGGTTCAGCGTTTGGTCCGACGGCCAGGGAGGACCATAGGGTCGGGTTACCTGACGGCAGGTTTGAAAGATCTGCCTGCTCAACCCCATGAGAAACGATAGTGCGTCCGACTGCGCGTTACCGGCCACCTGTTTCGCATACTGCTTCACGGACTCTGCGACGTGCCCGTCGTGCCGGTACGATGTCAAAGCCGCGCACAGCGGATCCCGATACCACAACGGAAGATTCAACGATTCGCCTGTGATCACGTAGTCGAACGGATTTTGCCGAAGCATCTCCACGGTGAACCGGCTCACCACACTCAGCTCCACGGTGGGCGTATCAAACCAGGCGTTCACGGCCAGATTGCCATCCTGATCCAGACACTCCGTGGTTCCGGCGGGGGTTGGGGCGATCTGAAGGTCGAACGTGAGCAGCCGTTGGGCGTTGGTCATCCGTGGCCGAAGCCGGAAGATGTGTGGCTCCAAAATCACCGGGGAATCGTAGCGGTATCGCGTGGAGTGCGTCACGGTAATCTTCATGGATCCACCTATTCCATCGCAGCCAGCACCTCAGCGAACGGGACGGTTGCGAAACCAGTGGCGTGATCTGCCAAGCCATAAGGAATGATCAGTTGGCAATTGTGCACGATATCCCAGGAGTCGATCATCGGATCCAGGAAGGAGACGCAGTATTCCGCAGAGATATTGAAGATGTCTGTGTCCAGGAACTCCAGAATCGCCACGCGGACTTGCTCGTAGGTGCGGTGGTTGAGTTTCGCCATCGTGCGCAGCCACTCTTTCCGCTGCAATTCCTCTTTTGCCACTCCCTGGGCGACATCCAGAAGTTTTGGCGTGACCAGGCGTTCGAGTTCGCCGAACTGTTTCCTTCTCAAAGATCCGGCGCACTTCTTTTCTTTTGGCGGAATCGCATTTTCGCAGAATTACATCCCGACACTCTTTGAATAGCGGTCGCGGCGGATCCGTCACCTTTTTCCTCAACTCCTCCTTACGCTGCTGGTCAGCCAGATTGGAAAGGTCACCGCTCGGCAGCTTCAAGGCTTTGCCGATCTTCTCTTAGATGTCGGTGCGGCCGGGCGACGGGGGAGCCTTCCTCCGAGCCAGTAGCTGTGAGATGTACGATTCAGTCACCTGGGCGGCGGCGGCCAGATCTTTCTGCTCGAGGCCAAGTTCCTTCAAACGGTGCCTGATCAATAGAGAAACGTCCACGAAGCGTCCTGTTTAGCCGTGCTTAACTAAACCAGTCAATAGGCTATTTCTATTTTGGCAGATTTGCACTTGACAAGCAAGTATGCTTAACCGTTAATAGTTAATGTCTGAGTACTTCCGCCCACCCGCAGGTCATCTGAACTAAGTCAGGCGATCTGATCCCTTTTCCCTTAGGTCACCACCAGTTCCAAGGACCAGGCATGTCTACTTCGGTTGAAACGCTCGGATCGCGAGAAGCGTGGGCGCCACCCGCAGCCAAGCCTCTCGACCAGGCAGTGTGGCAAGCATGGGTAGCGAAGGGGCGGGCGGAGGACCTGCGGAGTAGCGCGGCGCGCATAAAGGCCGTGAAGTGGGTTTCGATTGCGGCGCTGCTCGCCGCGGAGCTGCTTGGGTCTCATCTCGCCCCATTCGACGCTTTGGTCAGGTACATTGTGACCAGTGGCGCAATGGTTGTGATGCTCCAAGCCTTCCATACCCGGCGTTACGCCGGTGCAGCCGTGTTCGGAGCGCTTGCCTTGCTATACAACCCAATAGCGCCGGTGTTCCAGTTCGCGGACGGCTGGCAACTCGCGGTTGGGGTGGTAAGCGGCGCTCGTTCGCCGCATCGCTCGGTTGGAGCAAGAAAATAAGGACGGCACACCATGATTAGTCTCAGTGGAACAGTTTCCAGAACGGCTTTCACATCGCTCCTCGCTGTGGCAATGATGCCAGCGGCTGCCCGCGCGGCAGATCTCTCCAGGTACAGGGACTTTCAACTGGGAACCGATCTGCCGGCCATCGCCAAACAGGTGGGCGCCAGCGCATCTCAAGCGAAAACCATCCAGCGCCGCCCGGCCCTCATCCAGGAGCTGCAGTGGTGGCCCCAGCCTCTCGGCCCATCTTCCAAGACGGAAGCCGCCCAAGAGGTGGTTTTTCAGCTTCTATGACGGCGAACTGTTTCAGGTCTCAATCAACGACGACCGGCACGAGACGGAAGGGTTGACGGACGGCGACATGACAGAGGCGATCTCGGCCACGTATGGAATTGCCAGGAAGCCCCCCGCACCCGCTAACGCCGAACAGGCGGCATATGGCGATCCGGAAGAGGTCATAGCTCGCTGGGAGGATGAACAGTACAGCTTCGACCTGATCCGTTTCCCATACGGCCCAACGTTCAGGCTGATCGGGGTCCTCAAGCGCCTCGAAGCGCCAGTTCAATCCGCCATCGTAGAGGCAAAGCGGCTCGACGATCAGGAAACTCCTCAAAGAGAGGCTGCGCTTGTCGCGGACGCGAAGGAAACAGAGAGGGCCAGGGTGGAGAAGTCCAGGCTCGCGAACAAGCCGAAGTTTAGACCATAGAAATCGGCCGGGAAGTTGCCTGCCAAGGAGTGTACAAAAACTGATGAGCAATAGACTTGTTGCAACTGAATTTTGCGAAGGCGACCAAATCGTGATGGCCGAGGGCACATACCAGGGGACGCCGGGTGTTTTCGTCCGGTTCAGAGAGGATGCCAACTGGGCGGATATCGCGGAGCGCGATGGCAGCGTCCAAAGCCACCCGGTGGCATGGCTGGCGCATTCTGCGGACACGATTCAAGGTTCCCGGAACTGAGGCTACTATGACAGACACAATCGTGGCCGGGAGCATTCTGGTTGAGCGCGGCACGCAACTCCCAAATTCGCTACTGCTCCAGAACGAATCTCTTTCGAATGGATGGGCACCGGTGAAGGACGTTCGTTTCCGCGCCCGAAAAGGGAATTCAGGAAGCCGGCTGGACCTTCTTCTTCATGGCCGGGGAGATCGAGGCTACGGCCTTCGGCTTTGACGGTCAAAAGACGCTAGGCGCTGCCTTGAGTCGACTCACCAGGAACGCGGCAGCTCAGCACTGCAACAGTATCGAGATTACGCACGTAGCACGCAAGTCATTCCTCAAAGTGCCCTATGTGTGTGTTTCCGCCCACGCCCGGCATTTTCAGAAGGGCTTGGCTTTTTCCGGCTGACGGAGCGGTCTCCGATCCGGCACTCCTTTCACAGACTCAACTTAACTGGAGGCTAACGGCATCATGAATATTCGACCCCTATATGACCGCATCGTGGTGAAGCGGCTCGACGAACAGGAAACCACGCGCAATGGCATTGTCATCCCCGATTCGGCCAAGGAGAAGCCACAAGAAGGTGAAGTCCTGGCCGTAGGGCATGGCAAGAGGCTGGAAGACGGCACAGTGGTAGCCCTCGATGTGAGAGTCGGCGACCGCGTCCTTTTTGGGAAATACTCCGGTACCGAGACCAAGGTGGTCGGCACTGAATACATCATCATGCGCGAGGATGATGTCCTCGGAGTTCTGGATGCGTCCCCCCAAGCCCTCGCGAAAGCCAGCTAATTCAGATCCGGACAACAAGGAAAACATCCATGGCAAAACAGATTACTTATAGCGACCAGTCCCGCCAGGCGATCCTGCGCGGCGTCAACCAACTCGCCGACGCGGTGAAGGTGACCCTTGGACCTCGTGGACGCAATGTCGTTCTTGAGAAGAAATACGGCGGCCCGACCATCACCAAGGATGGCGTCACGGTTGCCAAAGAGATCGAGTTGAAGGATCCGCTCGAAAATATGGGCGCCCAGATGGTGCGCGAAGTGGCGTCGAAAACTTCCGATGTCACCGGTGACGGGACTACCACGGCCACGATTCTGGCCCAGGCGATTTACCGCGAGGGCGTCAAAGCAGTCGCGGCCGGAGCCAATCCGATGGCCATCAAGCGCGGCATCGATAAGGCTGTCGAAGTGGCCATCGACGAAGTCAAAAAGCTCTCCAAGTCGGTCTCCGGCGACATGATCGCCCAGGTCGGGAGCATTTCCGCCAACAGCGACTCCACCATCGGCAACATCATTGCCGAGGCCATGAAGAAGGTCGGCAAGGATGGCGTGATCACGGTCGAGGAATCCAAGACCATGACCACCGAGTTGCAGACCGTGGAGGGCAGGCAATTTGACCGCGGCTATCTCTCACCCTACTTTGTAACCGACACCGAACGCATGGAGTGCGTTTTCGAAGACCCGTACATCCTCATTCACGATAAGAAGATCAGCCACATGAAGGACGTGCTGCCGATCCTCGAGCAAATTGCACGCGCAGGTAAGCCGCTGCTGGTCATCGCCGAGGATGTGGAAGGTGAAGCAGTGGCCACGCTCGTAGTCAACAAGCTGCGCGGCTCGCTCAGCACCTGCGCCGTGAAGTCCCCGGGCTTTGGCGACCGCCGTAAGGCCATGCTCGAAGATATTTCGATCCTGACCGGCGGCACGGCCATCATGGAAGAGACCGGCATCAAGCTGGATAGCATCAAGCTGGAGGATCTCGGCCGTGCGAAGCGCGTAACGGTGGACAAGGACACAACTACCATCATCGATGGGGCCGGATCGCAGACGAAGATCGAGGGCCGGATCAACCAACTCCGGACCCAGGTCGAGGAGACAACCTCAGACTACGATCGCGAAAAACTCCAGGAGCGGCTGGCGAAGCTGGCCGGTGGCGTCGCGATTATCAAAGTCGGCGCCGCAACCGAGACCGAAATGAAGGAGAAAAAGGCCCGTGTCGCGGACGCTCTACATGCCACTCCCACGCCGATCCAGCGTCCAAAGTAGACGTGATCGTGCAGTTCAAACAGATGCCAACCGAGGAGCACCATCAAAAGGTCCGGGATCGGGGCGGGAGGCACAAGGCTACCCTCGACCTGATCAAGGGTGGCGTGTACTCCGTGCCGGCCGGGAGCCTGGAAGACTTGGCCGACGATCCCGATGTCGCCTACATCACCCCTGATCGACAGGTCCATGGATCGCTGGACTATGCCACGGTCACGGTGGGGGCAAATTTGGCGTACAAAGCCAACTGGACCGGCAAGGGAGTTGGTGTCGCGGTCCTCGACAGCGGCTTGTATTCTGGCTGGCCTGATGTCAATGGGCGCGTCGTCTACAGCCAGGACTTCGGAACCGGCGACCCGGCAGGCCAGGACCTCTACGGCCACGGATCGCACGTAGCCGCCATCATCGGCGGCGCGGGAACCAAGTACGACAACTACCTCCACAGGGGGATCGCCCCGGGGGTCAACCTGATCGTGATGAAGGTGCTCAACCAGTGGGGAAGTGGGACCGACAGCAGTGTGATCGCCGCCATCAACCAGGCCATTACGCTGAAGAGCAAATACAACATCCGGGTGATGAACCTCTCGCTGGGCCGCCCGGTATTTGAGAGCTACACGCTCGATCCCCTTTGCCAGGCGGTGGAAGCTGCCTGGAAGGCCGGTATTGTGGTGGTGGTCGCCGCGGGCAGTGACGGCCGCAACAACTCGGCAGGCACCAATGGCTATGGCACGATCGCTGCTCCGGGCAACGATCCCTATGTGATCGCGGTCGGCGCCATGAACATGAATGGAACCACGGCGCGCGGCGACGATGTGATCGCCAGCTATAGTTCCAAAGGACCCACCCTCTTCGACCACATCGCCAAACCCGACCTGGTGGCGCCCGGAAACCGGGTAGTCTCCCTGAACGCAACCAGCGGCGGCAATCTCTACTGGACCTATCCCTCGGTCATATTCGACGGACCTTGCCCCTTGTGCTATATCAGGCTGAGCGGGACCAGCATGGCCACCCCGATGGTCAGCGGAGCGGCAGCTATCCTGTTGCAGCAGAATTCGAAGCTGACGCCGGACCAAGTGAAGGCCCGGCTGATGAAGACCGCCTCCAAGACTTTTCCGGCCGTCACCGTCGCAACCGACGCTGGCACGGGTGCTGCCTATACCAGCTATTACGACCTGTTCACCGTGGGGGCCGGCTATTTGGATATCATGGCCGCATTGAACAGCACCGACACCGCGGCGTCGGGCGTTACCGCTCTCTCGCCGGCGGCGGTCTACGACCCCTCAACGGGGAACACAGGCCTAATCTTTGGTTCCAATGTAGTCTGGGGCACCAACGGGGTCTGGGGCAGCAACGTAGTCTGGGGCACGGCCGTGGTCCAGGGTACCAACGTTGTTTGGGGCACCAACGGGGTCTGGGGCAGCAATATTGTCTGGGGCGACTCGACCACCGCCGGTTTCAACGTGGTGTGGGGAACCAATGGGGTTTGGGGAACGGGCCAGCCGACTGGCGAGAGCATCGGCGTCATCATCAACGGGGATAAGTAGGAAAGCTGCACGCAGACAGCCGGCAACCGGCACACAACGGGAAAACCGATGCCAACATCAGCGAGGGTATACATCTACAGCGTGATCGCCGCCGGCGGGTTGGTGCTGGCCGCATCCCTGGCGAACTGGTCTTCGCCCGATCCCCTGTTATGGGCGATCTATCTGG
>Ga0209067_10000104_pt1 | contig 55848 bp, 46 predicted proteins | sample ColStrG_CSR_2013_FD_187199 | JGI IMG/M metagenome (GOLD analysis project Ga0209067, IMG submission 187199) | Freshwater sediment microbial communities in response to fracking from Pennsylvania, USA - Cold Stream Run_MetaG_CSR_2013 (SPAdes)... | ecosystem: Environmental > Aquatic > Freshwater >...
CTGCTCGTCAAGTCACTATTATCAGCCGTGAATACATTCAATCCATCCAGCAGCTTATGGGGCTGAGTGCCATAGACCCAGCTGGACTAAGGCGCAATCTCGTCATCTCCGGTATGAACCTCAATCTTCTCCGCTACCAGCGCTTACAAATTGGTGGAGTGATTCTCGAAACCTCCGCGCTTGCGCATCCCTGCTCCCGTATGGACGAAGTGCTCGGAAAAGGTGGCGCTGCTGCCATGTTTGGCTACGGCGGCCTTTGCGCCAAAGTTATTCAGGGCGGGCGTTTGGCGGTGGGAGATACTGTGGTGCGTGTGTCGAATTTAAAATCACCGGCGCTTACTTCATTAGACCTTTTTAATCAATAAGGGCTGAATTTTTTAGGCGTGTACGCTTTGTCATTCTCAGGAGTTTATGATGACTGCTACTTATTCCCGAATTGCTATTGTGACCGGTGCGACCTCTGGTATTGGTGAGGCTACGGCTAAAAAATTTATTGCATCCGGTTTTGCAGTTGTGGGGTCAGGACGTAATCATGACAAGTTACAATCGTTGCATGATGAGTTAGGTGATGCTTTTGCCTTTATCTCTGGAGAGGCTTGGGAGCAAAGGGTTATTGACCAGTTATTTGCCAAAGCGCAGTCGACATTCGGATGCGCGGTAGATTTGGTGGTGGTCAATGCTGGTCGTGGATTGGGTGGTTCGGTGAAGGATGCCTCCCTGTCGGAGTTTGAGGAAATGTTGAGCGTAAACCTCACGGGTGCACTTAGGCTCATGCAAAAAGCCGCGCGAGAATTTACCCGCCCTGAGCTGCTGACGTTTCCTGCGCAAGCGAAAGATATTGTGGTAATAGGCTCAGTAGTGGGTAGAAGTGTTTCGCCTTTTAGTGCTGTGTATGGCTCATCCAAATTTGCCATACACTCATTGGCGGAGGGTTTGCGCCGCGAAGTATGTGGTCAAGGTGTGCGTGTTACTTTGGTGGAGCCGGGTATTGTTGCATCGGGTTTTCAGGCGGTTGCTGGTTATAGCCAACAAACCTTAGATGGTTTTCATGAGCGTTTTGGTCCCGTACTTGTGGGTGAGGATGTCGCTGATGCTATCTATCATACGGTATCTCTTGCACCGCATATCCACATTAGCGATTTAGTGATCCGTCCTACGCGTCAAGATTACCCTTAGGTTTGGTCTAAGTTAGGCTAATATTTAACCACAGAAAATGTACTTAGAATCTCCAACCGTGTATTATCCGCGCCCATTTTCCCGCTCTTGAAACAGGTGTTGTCGATGCAGGTTTTTCACCATATTCAATCCCTTCGTGAGGCGCTGGCCGTTGAGCGCAAGGCGGGTAAGCGCATTGGGTTTGTGCCTACAATGGGGAACTTACACAGTGCGCACATTGAATTGGTAAAAATCGCCCAACAGAATTGTGATGTGGTGGTGACCAGTATTTTCGTAAACCCATTGCAGTTTGGGTTAAACGAGGATTGGGATAAATACCCGCGTACCTTGGCGGCGGATAGCGCCAAGTTGGACGCTGCTGGGTGCGATTACCTTTTTTGCCCTAGCGAGAAAGAGATTTATCCCAATGGTATGGCCGAGCAAACCCGCGTCATAGTGCCTACCATGACGGATGTGTTGTGCGGTGCCAGTCGCCCTGGTCACTTTGAAGGGGTGACCACGGTAGTCACCAAGCTGTTCAATATTGTCCAGCCGGATGAAGCTGTGTTTGGGGTTAAAGACTTCCAGCAGTTGGCGGTGATTCGCCGGATGGTGGAAGATTTATGTATCCCTATTAAGATTACCGCAGGAGAGATTTTCCGCGAGCCAGATGGTTTGGCCATGAGTTCGCGCAATGGTTTTATCACCTTCGATGAGCGGCCTCGTGTAGCGCAACTCAATCGCAGCCTTAATTGGATTAAACAGGAAATTACCGCAGGACGCCGCGATTTCAGTGCGCTGATTGATACGGCGAAGGCGCAAATACTGGGCGCCGGTTTCAAGGTAGATTACGTCAGTATTTGCAACAGCCGAACCTTGGAGTTGGCGGCACATGACGATAGGGAAATTACCATTCTTGGTGCCATGTATACGCAGGGCGCGCGCTTGATAGATAATGTTTCTGTGGTGTTGGGTTAACGACTGCATTGCGGTTCAGCCCCATCCTAACCCGATACCTGTAGAGGATTTTCCATGCTGACACATATGTTGAAAGCAAAATTACACATGGCCAAAGTAACTCAAGCGGAGCTTTGGTATGACGGTTCTTGCGCTATTGATGCTGACTTGGTGGCATTGGCAGGAATGCGTGAGTTCGAACAAATTGATATTTACAACGTGAGCAATGGCGAACGTTTTCATACCTATATTATTTTAGCTGAGCCCGGTTCAGGTACGTTTTCTATGAACGGTGCAGCGGCGCGTAAAGTACAGGTGGGTGACCGCGTCATTATTGCTACTTATGGCTACTTCAATGAGCAAGAAGTGGCGGCGCACAAACCTAGTTTGGTGTATTTAGATGTAAACAACAAAGTTGAGCGTACATCCAATACGATTCCCATGCAGTTTGAGTAGTTGCGCGCAATTTTTTAAATTGAGTAAAATAGTTAAAGAGCCTCAGCAAATTTTTTGTTGGGGCTTTTTTTATGCGCTGATGTTTTATGATTGTTGCGTAAAATTGCGGTTGATTATTTGTCTTCAGGGAAAATCCGCACCGCTAAAATATCGCATTGAGTACCGTGCAAAATGCTATTGGCGGTAGAGCCTAATAACAGTGAAAAACCGCGTTGTCCGTGCGTTCCAATTACAATAATACTCGCCGCTATTTTATTCGCTAATTGTTTTATTTCTGGCGCTGGATTGCCAACGATGAAATGTTGATTAGGGGTTGGAATATCAAATGTTTGTGCAAGATATGCCATTTTATTTTTTGCATATTGTTCCATATCTCTTTGAACATGGGATAAATCAACAATAATATTGTCATTGCCATAACCCACCACGGGCTCAAGCACATGTACCAAATGTAATTCGCTGCCATAAGCATCCGCCAAACTACGCGCTTTACTAATCACAATGTCTGCTTCTTTCGATAAATCTACAGCGGCCAATACCCGTTGATAATCGCTCATCATGGTCTCCTCTTATGCTCAACAAGGTGGTTTTTAGGCGAACTTCTGCATCGCAAGTCGCCGTTGTGATTGTGCTCCAAGCCCGCTAAAAAATTTGATCTGGCGCAATTAAAACGATGGCAATTGTCCCGTTGGTCGGAATTACGTAAATCTTTCAATCTGCTGAGTAAAAATACGCGATATATTAGCGAGGCAAGGTGAATTAACACGGGAGTTATTTAATGAAAGTGGCGGTGTTTAGTGCAAAACCTTACGATGAAGATTATCTATTGCGGGCCAATCATAGCTGTCACGAATTTGTATTCCATTCTGAAACCTTAACGCCAGAGACCGTCATTTTGGCGCAGGGATCTACTGTTGTTTGCTGTTTTGTAAACGATCAACTGAATGCTGCGGTGTTAAAGGTACTCGCGTCCTATGGGGTTAAGTTGATTGTGTTACGTTGCTCTGGGTTTAATCAAGTAGATATTCCTGCCGCTAAGAAATGGGGGATTTGTGTAGCGCGCGTGCCGGAATATTCGCCTCATGCGGTGGCTGAGCATGCGTTGGCACTCATATTGATGCTCAATCGTCATTTGCATCGCGCTTATAATCGTGTGCGTGAAAATGATTATTCATTAAATGGTTTATTGGGTTTTGATTTGGTGAATAAAACCGTAGCGGTCATTGGCACGGGAAAAATCGGTCAGGTTTTTGCCAATATTATGCTTGGCTTGGGCTGCAAGGTTATTGCTTATGATCCATCGCCCGCGCCAGCACTTTTAGCAAAAGGTGTGGTGTTTTGTGAACTACAGGACGTGTGGCCACAAGCCGATATTATTTCGCTGCACTGTCCCTTAATGCCGCAAACCAAACACGTAATAAATTCAGGTTCGATTGCACACATGAAGCCCGGCGTGATGTTAATTAACACCGGGCGCGGCGGTTTAGTGGATACGCCCGCCGTGATTGTTGGATTGAAAAATAAAACGATCGGTTATCTCGGTTTAGATGTTTATGAAGAGGAAGCAGAATTATTTTTTGAAGATTATTCTGACCAACTGCTACAAGATGATACCTTTGCCCGGCTACTCACTTTCCCCAATGTCGTGATTACTGGTCATCAAGCTTTTTTTACGCATGAGGCGCTCACGGCAATCAGTGAAACTACCTTAGCGAATATTCATTATTTTGAAAGCGGTGAATTACAAAAAGTATTATGCGTTGAATAGTATTTTGTGGAATAGCTTCTTAATGTATTGATGATGTTTTTCATGGACAGGAGCACAGTATGCCAACATTTTTTGATGACGTTTTACCCGAATCGCTAAAAGTGTTACGTGATTTGTCTTTCGACTTACGTTGGAGTTGGAATCATTATAGCGATAATTTATGGTGTCTCATCAATGCTGATGTGTGGGAGCAAACACAAAATCCCGTGCGCGTTTTACATCTCACAACTGCCGAGCGTTTTCTGCAGTTATCGAGAGATAAGGAATTTATGTCGCTACTGCAAGATGTTGTTACTGAGCGACAATCCTATCTTGATCAATCCACATGGTATAGCCAGCAGTTTCCCTCCCAGCCTATTCGTCATATTGCCTATTTCAGTATGGAGTTTGGTTTGTGTGAAGCTTTGCCGCTTTATGCGGGCGGATTAGGCGTATTGGCGGGCGATTATTTAAAAACTGCCAGCGATTTAGGTGTGCCATTGGTGGGTGTTGGGTTGTTATATCAACAAGGTTATTTTCGCCAAAGTTTAGGGCCTGAGGGCTGGCAACGCGAAAGTTATTTGTACAATGATCCCAGTGAATTACCTGTTTCCCCGGTGTTGCAACACGATGGCAATTGGTTGCATATTCACATTGAACTTTTCTCGCGCACCTTACGTTTTCGCGTGTGGCGTGCGCAGCTTGGGCGCATTGCACTTTACTTGCTCGACAGTAATTGCGCGGCCAATCAACCTGCGGATCGATGTATTACCAGTGCGCTTTACAGCGGTGGAACAGAATTGCGCCTGCTGCAGGAAATTGCTTTGGGTATCGGCGGTTGGCGGTTGTTGGAGGCGCTAGGAATTCCGGTGGATGTTTGTCATCTCAACGAAGGGCATGCCGCCTTCGCAACACTGGAACGTATTCGCAGTTACGCGCAAAAACATCAATTGGATTTTTGGCAGGCATTATGGAGCACTCGGGCGGGTAATGTATTCACGACTCATACGCCTGTTGCTGCGGGATTCGATCGCTACTCGGCGGGCCTGTTAGGGGAATACGTAGGCCAATATGCAAGCATACTGGGCATCTCTCCCACTGTATTGATGCAACTTGGTCAAGCTAACCCTAACGATGTTGATGAGCCGTTCAATATGGCCTACCTTGCAATGCGCACCTGCGCGTGGAGCAACGGCGTTAGCCAATTACATGGAAAGGTTAGTCAGCGTATTTTTCAGCCTTTATTCAAGCGCTGGCCGGAGCGGGAAGTCCCTGTGGGCTGTGTGACTAACGGGGTGCATGTGCCCAGTTGGGATTCGCGGGCAGCGGATCAGCTCTGGACGCAAGTGCTCAACAAACAGCGTTGGTCGCAGCCTTTCAATCCTGCGGATCTCAATAAGTTTCAAACCTTGAGTGATGCAACACTCACGCAGTTTGCAGCGGATGGGCGTGTGCAATTGGTAAATTATGTACGCGCACGTTTTGCTGCGCAGCACCAATTTGTCGATGAGCAAACCTGCCCATTGGCGCTTGAGGCAGATGTGCTGACTATGGGTTTTGCGCGCCGCTTTGCGGAGTACAAGCGCCCCAACTTACTGCTCAAAAATCCTGATCGTCTTGCACGGTTGCTCAGTAACCCCACTCATCCAGTGCAATTGATTGTGGCGGGCAAGGCGCATCCGGCGGATATACAGGGTAAGCAGGCCATCCAAGAATGGTATCGCTTTATTCAGCGGCCTGAAGTGAATGGCCGTGTGATCTTTATCGAGGATTACGATTTGGCCTTGGCACAGCAATTGGTACAAGGCGTAGACCTTTGGCTTAATACCCCGCGTCGCCCGTGGGAAGCCTGTGGCACTAGCGGCATGAAAGTCTTGGTAAATGGTGGGCTCAACCTTTCCGCACTGGACGGTTGGTGGGCCGAGGCTTATCGACCAGATGTAGGTTGGGCTTTGGGGGATGGGCTAGAACATGGCAGTGATTATGATGATCGAGATGCGGAAGAGCTTTATGATTTACTTGAAAATCAGGTAATCCCCTTGTTCTATACCCGAAACAGTCAGGGGTATGCGGCGGCTTGGTTGGCTTTAGTGCGCAATAGTATGACCAGTCTTACCAGCCGTTTTAGCGGTAAGCGCATGATAAGCGACTACATTGCACAATATTACCTTCCTGCTGCTAAGGCTACCCACGAGCGCCAATCCAACAATAATGCAGTCGCAAGACAATTGCACTTGTGGCAGTTGAACTTGCAGTTACATTGGCATCAACTGAGTATTTTGGCGGTGAATGTAAGCGCGCAGCCATCGCAATTGCAGGTTCAAGCAAGGGTTTTTCTGGGAGATATCAACCCTGATGCTGTTGCAGTACAACTGATTGCTGATCCGGTAATTGCCAGCTCAGGAGTAGAAATGCCGGCGGAAACCCATAATTTACTCATTAACCCACATGCAAAAGATGAGGATTCTGTCTATGAGTTCAGCGGTCTTGTAAAGACGGAGCGTATTTCCACAGATTTCACCTTGCGCATTATTCCTGCAAGCCCATATGCTCAAATTCCTGCCGAAAACTCCCTTATTATTTGGCAGGAGCGCTAGTGTTGCATGATCGCCTTGCCCAATTTTTTAGCGATGATTAAGCCCCCTCTTTTCTCAGCAAGAGGGCAGAGGATATTTTCAGCTGCTTATTTCGGAGGTCTTTCTATTTTATGGACAACGTTGTCATTGTGATTTTATATGCTTAGCTGATATGCTAAGCGCCCTCGATAATAGGCACCCAAACGGCGTCAAACCCGTTATATAACAGTGTTTTCCATCAACCAGCTTGCCCATAACTAGATAACGGCAGTGAGACTAAACCATGTCAGACGTGAATCTTTACCCAGTTCCTGAAGCATTTAAAACCGGTGCAGCTATCAATGCTGAGCAATACCAAGCTATGTATCAGCAGTCAGTAAACGACCCCGATACTTTTTGGGCTGAACAAGCCGCGCAGTTTTTGACATGGCAGCAGCCTTGGTCGCGTGTCACCCAAAGCGATTTGCACAAAGGCGAAGTCGCTTGGTTTATTGATGGTAAGTTGAACGTCAGCGTTAATTGTATCGACCGCCATTTACCAGCGCGGGCTGATCAAGTTGCCATTATTTGGGAAGGGGATGACCCAGAGGAAGACCATTTCATCACCTATCAAGAATTGCACGATGAGGTTGCTCAACTGGCCAATACCTTGCGCGCTCGCGGTGTAAAAAAAGGTGACCGCGTGTGTATTTATATGCCGATGATTCCCGAGGCCAGTTACGCTATGCTCGCCTGTGCGCGAATTGGTGCTATTCACTCAGTGGTTTTTGGCGGCTTCTCGCCAGAGGCACTAAAAGACCGCATTCTGGATGCCGACTGTAAAGTGGTATTAACCGCCGATGAGGGCCTCCGTGGCAGCAAGCGTGTACCTTTAAAGGCGAATGTGGATACAGCCTTGGCTCATTGTCCCAATGTACACACCTGCATTGTGGTGCGTCGTACCGCCGGTTCCATCAACTGGGATAACAACCGCGATTTTTGGTATCACGATATTACGGCTAAGCAATCCACTCACTGTGAACCAGAATTAATGGATGCGGAAGATCCACTGTTTATCCTCTACACATCCGGTTCTACCGGCAAACCCAAAGGTGTATTGCACACCACTGGCGGCTATTTATTGCAAGCGGCCATGACGCACAAATACGTATTCGATTACCAAGAAGGTGATGTTTACTGGTGTACGGCAGATGTGGGTTGGGTTACTGGCCACAGCTATATTGTTTACGGTCCACTTACCAACGGCGCGACCACGCTCATGTTTGAAGGTGTGCCCACCTACCCAGACCCCTCGCGCTTTTGGCAAGTGATCGACAAACACCAAGTGAATATTTTCTACACCGCCCCCACGGCTATTCGCGCACTCATGGGTGCTGGCGATGATTGGGTCACCAAAACTGCGCGCACTAGCTTGCGTGTGCTGGGGAGTGTGGGCGAGCCCATCAATCCAGAAGCGTGGGAATGGTACTACCGCGTAGTGGGCAATAGCCGCTGCCCGATTATGGATACTTGGTGGCAAACCGAAACTGGTGCCCACATGCTCACTCCATTGCCTGGTGCTATCGCACTCAAGCCCGGCTCGGCCACCTTGCCGTTCTTTGGGGTACAGCCGGTATTGTTGGATGCGGAAGGCAAGGAAATCCACGGTGCAGGCGATGGCAATCTCTGCATTAAAGCGGCCTGGCCCAGCCAAATTCGCACCGTTTATGGCGATCACCAGCGCTGTATTGATACCTACTACAGCACCTATCCCGGCTACTATTTTACCGGTGACGGCGCGCGCCGCGATGAAGATGGCTACTACTGGATTACCGGTCGCGTTGACGACGTATTGAACGTGTCTGGTCACCGCATGGGCACTGCCGAAGTAGAGTCAGCATTGGTGTTGCACGAGAAAGTGGCTGAAGCTGCCGTGGTGGGTTATCCGCACGATATTAAAGGTCAGGGCATCTATGCCTATGTGACTTTAATGAGTGGTGAGGAGCCAAGTGATGAACTGAAAAAAGAATTGCTGGCACTGGTAGTAAAAGAAATTGGTGCCATCGCTCGCCCCGATATTATCCAATGGGCACCGGGTTTACCCAAAACTCGTTCCGGTAAAATTATGCGCCGCATCCTGCGCAAAATTGCTGCCAACGAAATTGATTCTTTGGGCGATACCTCGACCTTGGCTGATCCATCGGTGGTCATGCAGTTAATTGAGAATCGTGCGGTTAAGTAGCGCTGCTACGAGTAATAAAAAAGGGCGCAAGTTATTGCGCCCTTTTTTATTCTTTCTGTTTTCTTTCTCTAATTCTTGAAAAATTATATTTCAAGAACCGTTGTCATTTTCGCGTAGTCGCGTAGTAGAGATCCGGCCGTCTTTTTCTCGCGTGATTAGATCGGCGAGGTATTCATCATCGTAAATTACCCTGCTGCTTACATTTGCGTATTGCTCACAAACGCAATTTTTGAACCATCGGGCGACCAGCTTGGAACATTGATCGTACCTTGCCCGCCGTACACATAGGCGATAATTTTTGCGTCGCCACCTTCAATGGGCATTTCACGTAAATAAACATGGCGATAAAACGGATGCTCGTTAGGATCTATATCGGTCATGTAACTCAAGAATACAATTTTTTTACCATCGGGAGAAACATGGGGAAACCAGTTATTGTGATTGTCGAAGGTTAATTGCTCTTGTTGGCTGCCATCGGCCTTCATGCGCCACAATTGCATTAGCCCAGTGCGGTTGGAATTAAAATAAATAGTTTTTCCATCGGGTGTAAACTCGGCACCATCATCCAACGCCGTTGAGGTTGTTAACTGTACCTCCTTCTTGGTTTTTAAATCGATGGTAAAAATATTAAATACATTGTTGCGCTGGCCGGTAAAGATTAATTGTTTGTTGTCGGGGGAGAATCCGTGTAGATAGGAATGACCTGCGCCTGTTGCATTTATTTGTAGTGGTTTACTACTGCCTTGAATAGGCAAGGTGTAAAGTGTTGAATGATTATTGTCGGCAGCCACATGATTGCTGATGCCTAATTGTTTGCCATCCCACGAAATGACATGATCATTATTGTTAGACTTGGCAAAGCCTGTATTAATTTGCGTTGGTTTCCCGCTTGCAATATCAAAGTTATATAGCAGGCCGTTAGAGTTATAAATCAAGGATTTTCCATCGCGAGTCCAATTGGGTGCTTGAATAGAGTCGGGTGCGCGAAATACGATTCGGCTGTTGCCAGTATTTAAATCCAAAATTTCCAAATTACTGCCAATATAATCTTTATAAGGTTTGAAATCTTTTGCTGCTGGAATGGTAATGCGCACATTTGAAAAAGTGGCTGTTTCAATAACATCAGAATTATGTGCGCAGACCGCTAATCCCACATAAACTTTTTCACCGAGCTTGATATGCGAGACCGACGTAACTTGGAAGGGATCCCCTTTTTTGGCTGCGCTGAAAATATAAATATCACCACGGCGCTCTAATTGGATAATATCGGGCGCTTTTATTTGCAATGGATATTGTTCAGTTTCTCCACCGGCTTGTGCGCGAAATTGTAACGAAGCCAAGCCATCGCCGTGAATTGCCGTGTTAACGTTAGGCGAGCCTGAATCTAAACTGCTGCGAACATCCCAGCCTATTTTACGATGTGGGTCGGTACCTGCACCTTTAAATGCAACTTGTGCCTGCACAATAAAATCACCCGTTATTTGGTTGTAGGTATAATGTAACTGGTCTTCACCTACCCACATATTTTTACCGGAGGCGCTGATTGTATATTTCTGCTCTACTGCGTCATACACTACAGCGCCTGGATGCTTTACCGCGCCTATATCCGAGTGATTAGAAAATTGTCCGACAGATTCAGCTACCGCTAACATAGAGCAACTCATTGCAATTAACCCCGCTATGCCGATTTTCACTATTTTTATATTCATAATATGCTCGTATTTAATTAGGTTTAGTGCCCAGACGAACTAATCCTCGGGTGATAATACAGGATGCTATAGGAATACTAGTGCGCGAAAACAAGGGCATTTCGATTGTTGTTCAAATCCATCATTAACGGGTTTTTTTTACTCATTTTTACAAAATATTGCGCCTCCTTATCATTAAAAAATAATATCCGTTATAGGTCTGTTATGAACGGAGGCACATAAAAGCTAAAAATCAAAATGCTAGCGGCATTAATCTCTATAATGCAGGCGTAAAATTTATAGTGGCTGTCAACCTAATTCCTCCCATCGCGTTAAACCTGCATGTCTAACCCTCCGCGAGGAAATCATATGTTGGCTCAGTTATCGAAGCTTTTTACATCCACGTTTGCCTTATCCGTTTTCGCATTGTGTTTTGCGAACGCTTGGGCGAGCAATACTTCGTCTGTATCAACCTCGGTGCCCAGTGTTTTATTGCGCACGCATGCTGCCGCAGAAACGGCGCAACATAATGCCGCGTGCCAAACGGTAAAACCTTTTTATTGGGAGATAGGAAATAAATCTGAATCTCTTGCGTCTGGCTCTGTGGGCGGTACGCATTACACTGCATCAACGCTAATGCCTATTGCCTCTTCTTCGAAATGGATATGGGGGGCGTATGTGGTGCAGGCACGCAATGGTCACTTAAGTGCGAGTGATGTCGCTTCGCTTACCATGACCTCTGGCTACACCAACTTTGGTGCTACCTCGTGCATCAAACTGTTGCCTGCCAAGCGCGATGCGCAGACGGTGAATGAGTGTTTTAATAACGCTAACCCCAAGGGAGGTAATAACAGCGATTTTAACGCAGCAGCTGTGGGTAAGTTTTTTTATAACGGCGGCCACTTTCAAAAGCAGGCCGTGGATATGGGCTTAGGCGCAGACAGTAACGAAGCCTTGCAGCACGATATTCAAACTCAATTGGGCAGCGATTTTGTATTTACTTATGGCTCGCCACAGTTGGCTGGAGGCATAAATACCTCTCCGAATAACTACGCAATCTTTTTGCGCAAAATACTTAACCGTCAGCTCTACCTAAGTGATTTGTTAGGCACCTATGCTGTCTGCACTAATCCTGCGACCTGCCCTACAGCGCTTTACACCCCGGTACCCTCAACCAACAGTTGGGACTATTCGCTAGGGCATTGGGTTGAAACCGATGGCGATGGTGCATTTAGCAGCGCTGGTGCTTTTGGATTTTATCCTTGGATTGATGCAACCAAAACCTATTATGGCATCCTTGCGCGTCAAGGGCGCCCCGGCAGTGGTGCAGATTCGGCTATTTGTGGTGGTCTCATTCGCAAGGCGTGGATGACCGGCAAGGAACAGTAGTTAGATTGGCAGATTTCATCGGTGCAAGTCTGGCGATAGTGCGTTAATTGCTTCACAATTCGCGCCTTTAGTGACTGTTATTGCCAGATTGCACCATGACCCACAACGACGACGAATTTTTTCTGCAGCAGATGAAGGGCGTTAAGCCTATAAAGGTGGAGGCCAAAGTCGACTTGGCCAAGCCTCATGTCGATAAAGTCAGTGTTGAGGTGCGCCGCAAGGCTGCCACCGCGGAATTGGCGAAGGATAAAAACTTTCTGTCCGGTGAATACATTGAACCTGTTGATCCTTTGGCCATCTTGGAATTTAAGCGCGATGGTGTGCAGACAGGGGTGTACCGCAACTTGCGTTTGGGAAAATACCAAATTGATGCGCGGCTGGATTTGCATAACATGACGATTGATCAGGCGCGCAACGCTGTATACCAATTTATTAAAGACTGCATGGGGCACGATATTCGCTGCGCACTGATTACTCACGGCAAAGGTGAGGGGCGCAGTGTGCCTGCGCAATTAAAAAGTTGTTTAAATCATTGGCTGCCGCAATTTGATCAAGTGCTCGCGTTTCATTCGGCGCAAAAACATCATGGTTGGGTCGGAGCAACTTATGTGTTACTGCGTAAAAGTGAAAAAAAGAAATTAGAAACCTGGGAGTTGCATAATAAAAAATAATGGAGATCAGCGAGCATTTATTAAACTCCTAATATCACGCGAGCTATTAATCCCGTGTCGGTCATTAAAGCGACAAGTGCTGTACAATAATTACGATTTTCAGCAAATAGGATTTTCAGCTGCCAAAATTGCGGCGATATTTTATAAAACCTAATTTTGCATCTGGATCGTAACCCATTGCCGTATAAAAATCGTGCGCCGCGCGATTGTCGCTGTTGCTCAGCAACATAATTTTTGAACAATTGTGTTGTAGGCAAAACTCTTCTATGTGTTCCATCAAGCTTTTGCCAATGCCTTCACGTTGATAATCCTTGTTAACCACTACATTTTCCAGTAAGGCAAAAGGTTGTTGTTTGAACATCACATCGTCACATAAGGTGAGCAGTGCCGTAGCGAGAATTTCACCGTCATTATCTTCGCACACCGTTAAATAGGTATTGGGATTGTTACTAACGTCGCTAATGCGCTCCGGTAAAACATCCACCGGCGATTGCGTTGTCAGTTCGCGATAAAGCGTGGTAATTGCTTCTGCATCTGCCGCGTTGGCTTTCCTAAAGGTACGCATCTATGCCTCTTGTTACAGACTTTTATCGGGGTGTGCCAAATGTAAATGAAAGCAACTTAGGCCTTCTTGTGTGTGTTCATAAGAAATCAACGCTTGATTTGCCTCACACAATTCTTTGCAAATATACAATCCTAAACCTGAGCCAGTATTTTCGGTGGTAAAAAAAGGCTCAAATAAATGCACTAAATTTTCTTTACTAATGCCGTCACCAAAATCAATGACTTTGATAAAGGGTTGTTGGGTGTTGATATCTATGCCCGCTTCCAAAACGAGATGAGGGCAATCTTTAGGGGGATTGCTGTAGCGCAGGCCGTTATCGCATAGATTGGTTAATACTTGTTGTAACTGACCAAGGTCAAATTTAGCTTGAATAGGGTTGGTTGCTATGCAATCGATAAAGGGTTTTTCGTTGGGGCTTTTCCCTGCAGAAAAATCATTAATAAATTTAGGCAGCCATTCATCTAATCGAATAGTTTGTGGGTTGGAAATGCGACGACGCGAAAGCTGCAGAACATTTTCAATAATTTGATTGACGCGCTTGGTGTGTGAATGAATGATTTCAACCAGGCGTTGGTCGCTGGTTCGGATGTTGCTGCTTTCTGAGAGCAATTGACTCGCATGGCTAATGGCGGCGAGTGGGTTCCGCACTTCATGGGCAATGCTTGCGGTTAAGCGGCCAAGAGAGGCCAGTTTTAGTTGTTGTGCTTGTTGCGTAATAACGCGATTGTCTTCTAAAAAAATTAAAGTATGAGTGTTTTCGTTCTGGTCTAGTCGCGCAAAATTGACTTTAACTTCATCCGCGGTGTCGCTATCTGCATGCAAAATGGGTGAGGGATTTTTTTGGGTTTTTTGCCAGTGCTCCACTTTTTCTTGCAGCTCGGGTGAACCACTGAGGCGAGGGGATTTGTTATTGCCCAAATGCAATAATTTAGCCGCCGCATTGTTGAACATGGTGATTTGATTGTCTTTGTCTAACACCATAATACCCGTTCGCATACGTTCAACAATTTGCTGCGCCAGTTGTTGAACGTGTGCAGCGTGGCTTGCTTGAGAAATTGCCTCTTCATTGCTGGTAAGAATTTTTTTGGTGAGATATTGGAAAATGACGGTGCTGATAAAAATAAGTGCACCCAGAACGCCTGCGGAAAAAAATGTGTTGGAACTGTCTGGGAGTGTCCCCGTAATGGTGCGGTAAACACTTTCAGCAATAACCGCTAAGGTGGCGAGTGCCGCTACAAAAAATGCAATCTGACCACGCAATAACATACCGCTCGCAGCGGCTGCCACGAGCAATAAATAGCCCAGTGCATTTGGTGCTCCGCCGCTACTGTGCATCAGTAAAATGATGGTGGCAATTTCAATCAGAAATAAACCAAATAATATTTTTTGTGACGGTGAGAAACGCAGCCGCCATAAAATAATGAGGGTGAGAACGTTAAATAGCGTGTAGCTCACGGAGGCATAAAAAAATAAAGATGGATTGTCTGATCCCAATACTTTTCCGGCCAATTGCAATTCAAACATGCCGAGTAACACTATGCCGAGAAGCGCGCGGTAATAGGTGTAAACTCGCAGTAATTCAAAAGGGTTGTAGTTTGCTGAAATGGGTGTAAATGAATTCATTGGCTCATTACTTGTTGTTAGTTATGCGAATGGTTTTTTAGGGAATCTTAATTTCTGGGTATTGTAAGTGAGTGGACGTTAAGAGCCCCAGTTGTCACTGATTTTTATTGCGAAGATGAGTGGCTAGGGTTTGTTCCCTTTGCTTATGGGAACGTATTAGCCGACAATGCGCTACTTTTGCGCGCTCATCTTTGCCTTTTTGCATTCTCCTTCTGGCGGGGCTTTCCGCCTGTATTGCAAATAACACTTGTGCATATCTTGTCGCCAGCACTTGTTTGAGAGACGCTAGTTTACGCTCGTTTGCAAGATTCTTGGCTAGCTTGTTTCACACGGCGCCATAATTTTTGTGTTTAATATTAAAACCTCTAGAGATGATCTGCTTATGTCCCTATTGACCATCGCCCTTGCACAGTTGAATACCTTGGTTGGCGATATTCCCGGCAATACCCAGAAGACTCTGCAATTCGCACAGCGTGCGGTGACTGAGTTGTCTGCAGATGCGGTTATTTTCCCTGAGTTAACACTTACGGGCTATCCCCCGGAAGATTTGCTGCTGCGGCCTAGTTTGGCGTTGCGTATTGAAAAGGCTCTGGCTGAGTTAATGGCAGCTAACCTGCCTATTGCCATCATTGTTGGTTACCCCAAACGCATTAATGGCGAATTATTCAATATGGCGGGTGTGATTCAAGGTGGCAAACTGGTGGCGGAATATGCCAAACAGTGTTTGCCCAACTATCAAGTATTTGATGAGAAACGCTATTTTGCTGCAGGTAATCAAACCTGCGTGTTTGATTTACAGGGTATTCCCACTGCACTCACTATTTGTGAGGATATTTGGCATGCAAGCCCGATGGTACAAGCGAAGGCTGCCGGCGCGCAGCTAATGCTGAACCTTAACGCATCACCCTATCACCAAGGTAAACAATCTGAGCGCGAAGCTATAGTGGCTGAGCGGGCGCGTGAAGGTGCTATGCCGGTGGTTTATGTGAATTTAGTGGGTGGGCAGGATGAGTTGGTGTTTGATGGCGGCTCGGTCTTGATCGATGCTCAAGGTGCCACCCGATTCCGCGCTCCAGCTTATGCTGAGGACTTGTTTGGTGCGCAGCTTGTTTTCGAGCAGGGCAAGGTATCGGCTCCGGCACAAGCTTGCGCACCCATTCCTGCCAATCTTGAGGCCGTATACCAAGCCTTGGTGCTCGGCATGCGCGATTACGTCAACAAAAATCGTTTTAAAGGCGTAGTGTTGGGCTTGTCGGGTGGGATAGATTCCGCGCTCACCTTGGCGATGGCTGCCGATGCTCTGGGGGCGAATCGCGTTGAAGCGGTGATGATGCCGTTCCGCTACACCTCCGCGCTGAGTAAAAATGACGCCGCCGAGCAGGCTCAGCGTATGGGCGTGAAATACAGTTCTATCAGTATTGAGCCCATGTATGAAGCGTTTATGACGCAGTTGGCAGAAGAGTTTACTGCCACCCAGCGCGATACCACGGAAGAAAACCTGCAAGCGCGCTGTCGCGGTGTGTTGTTGATGGCTATCTCCAACAAAAAGGGTTATCTAGTGCTCACCACGGGCAATAAAAGCGAGATGGCAGTGGGTTATTCCACGCTCTATGGTGATATGGCTGGCGGTTTCGATGCGTTGAAAGACGTACCTAAAACGCTTGTGTTTGCATTGGCCCGATACCGCAATACCTTAGGCGAGATAATTCCCGCAACTGTGATTAGCCGCCCACCTTCAGCGGAGTTGGCGCCTGACCAAAAAGATGAAGACAGTTTGCCTCCTTACGATATCCTCGATCAGATTCTCTATCTTTATGTGGAACAGGATTTCAGTGCGGAGGCGATTATTGCCCAAGGCTTTGCGCGTGATCAAGTGGAGCGCGCGGTGCGTTTGGTGGATGTTAACGAGTACAAACGCCGCCAAGCGCCGGTGGGAATTCGTATTAGCCAACGTGGTTTTGGTCGCGACCGTCGCTACCCGATTACCTCGGGCTGGCGGATGGGTGAGTAAATGAGGGCAACAAAAAAGGCGGGAATTGCCCGCCTTTTACCCTTGAGCTAGCTTGTTACCCATTAGCTAGCTTGGCTTAGATGATTCAGTTGTTAACGCGCGGCACCTTTTTGTACTCTGCATCGTAAATGTCACGGGTATCAAAACCAATGCCATCGTGTTTGGTAAACAAACCGAGGGTAATTAACCCAAGCCAGCTTTCGTTATCCAGCTTTTTGGCGTAGTCGTAGTCAAATTCGCCTTTTTTGTTAAGTGCGGGGTAGTTAGGGTAGTTGGTATGCAGCACATCGAGATACTCTTTTGAGCGATCATCCATGCCGAGCAGGTGATAACCCTGTACCATAACGGCCAATGCATCTGGAATGGCTGGCGTTTGTGGGTAGTTTTCAAGCACATAGCGGCCACGGCTCACAGAGGCAACATAGGCCTGACGTTTGAAGTAGTAGTTGGCAACGTGTATTTCATAGCGTGCCAGTAGATTGCGCAGGAACAACATACGCTTTTTGGCATCTGCGGCGTAAGTGCTTTCGGGGAATCGATTGAGCAATTGAGTAAAGTTAGCCAATGATTCGCGTGCTGCACCTGGGTCGCGTTTGGTCATATCGGTAGGCATAATGCGCTCGAACATGCCTTTGTCTTTGGTGAAGGATGCCATACCCATCATGTAATAGGCGTAATCTACATTGCGGTGTTGAGGATGCAAGCGAATAAAGCGGTTGGCGGTAGCGATGGCTTCATCGGGCTTATTCAGGTTGTAATAAGCGTAAATCAGCTCCAACTGACCTTGTTCGGCATAGGCTCCAAAAGGGAAGTTTTCTTCGAGTTTTTGCAAGTTTTTCACAGCGGTTTCCCACTGTTCGTGCTCAAGCTGCTCTTCGGCGGCGTGGTAAAGGTCTGCTTCGCTAACAAACTTTTCTTCTTTTTTATCGCTGTGAGAACACGCGGTCAGAAGAACGAGGGAGCCGAGCAGAGCAACAGTCAGGAATCGCTTAAGCATATCTAGTGAACTCAAAATATGGGTGACGGATTTTTCGCGTCGTGATTTAGAATAGCGGCGTATTTAAACACAGAGCTAGCCGATACCAAAGCGGCAGTGTAAATAAACTGAGGTTTTACTCTTAATGAAAGATGTTTTTGAACTCACCGCGCAAGTGCCTATCAGTATGAATGGTCTGCGCTTCGACCAAGCAGCGTCGGAGTTGTTCCCTGATTTTTCGCGTTCACGGTTACAAAGTTGGATTAAAGATGGCCAACTCAAGGTGGACGGCAAGCAGGGTAAGCCAAAAGACAAGCTAATTGGCGGTGAGATGCTGGAATTGAATGCCGAGCTGGAAGCCCAAGGCGACTGGGAGCCGGAAGATATCGAACTGGATATTGTTCATGAAGATGACGATCTGCTGATCATCAACAAACAGGCGGGATTGGTGGTGCATCCAGCGGCCGGAAACTATACCGGCACCTTGGTTAATGCTTTGCTCAGCCATTGCCCAGGACTGATTAATATCCCCCGTGCTGGTATTGTGCATCGCTTAGATAAAGAAACCACGGGGTTGATGGTGGTTGCCAAAACCCTTGAAGCACACACAGATTTAGTTGAGCAGTTGGCCGACCGCACGGTCAGTCGCGAATACGAAGCCGTTGCCGTAGGCGCCATGACGGGCGGCGGTACCGTAAATGCACCTATGGGGCGTCACCCCATTCATCGCAAACTGATGGCGGTGTTAAGCCAGGGCGGCAAGCGCGCCGTCACCCATTACCGCGTGGCGACTCGGTTTCCGCATCACACACACATCAAGGTAAAGTTGGAAACGGGGCGTACTCACCAAATTCGGGTGCATATGGCGCACATCGGTTTCCCCTTGGTAGGAGATCCTACCTATGGTGCGCGCTTTAAAATCCCCAAAGGAGCCAATCAGCAGTTGATTGATACGTTGAAAGCCTTTCCTCGCCAAGCCTTGCATGCGGCTAAATTGGGCCTAGAGCATCCAGGTACGGGTGAATACACCGAGTGGACAGCACCTTTACCGCAGGACTTTCAACAATTACTTCATGCCCTTAAGCGTGGGTACGAACACGAAGATGATTAGCATTCAGTAGGCGCTGCTTCAGCTGCATACTAATGCATGGTTAAATTCGCGGCGCAAGTTGCACTGGCGACAGGGTTTTCAGCATGAGTAACCATATTATTCCCAACTGGCCCGCACCTGATAACGTGCATGTCTGCATCACCACCCGTGCGGGTGGCGTTAGCCTTGCGCCTTATATGTCTAACAATATGGGTTTGCATGTGGGGGATGTGCCGGCAGCGGTGGAGCAAAACCGCGCCGCCCTTTGTGAGTCTTTGCATTTGGTTAAAACCCCGCAATGGTTGGAACAAATACACGGCGTAAAAGTCGTCAATGCCAAAGGTGATGGGCTAATACGTACGGCCGATGGTAGCTATAGCAGTGAATCAGGCCAAGCCTGTCTGGTGATGACGGCTGATTGCTTGCCGATTTTGTTGTGCGATCAAGCGGGCACTCAAGTCGCCGCTATTCATTGTGGCTGGCGCAGTTTGGCTAAGGGAGTTTGCGCGCGAGCCTTAGACAAATTCAGCGGTTCGCCTGCCCACATTCTGGCCTACCTTGGTCCTGCAATTTCTCAGCCACATTTTGAAGTGGGGGTGGATGTTCTAGAAGCTTTTTTCAACGCTGCGCGTAACCCGCAACACGCGGAGGATATCGCCAAGGCTTTTGTCTCTGCCGCGCGTCCGCTGCATTTTTATGCCGATATTTATGCGCTGGCGCGCGCCGAACTAAAAGCGTTGGGTGTTACTCAGGTGTACGGTGGCGACTACTGTACCTTTACTGAGGCTGAGCGCTTTTACTCCTACCGGCGCGATAAGGTTACCGGCAGAATGGCGAGTTTAATTTGGCTAGATTAAGCCGCTGTTGGTAAAAGATTATTCGGCTATTAAGTTAAAATGTAGAAAGTGGAGTTTTAATTGTCATGTCGTTAATGATGATGGTGTAACCAAAATTTATTAAATTGTAATGAGGTAAACCATGAGTGTTGTACGTATCAATCATTTTGAAGCGAAGGAAGGCAGTGAAGCAGATTTATTAGCTTTTATGCAGCATGTAGTAACTGAAGTTATCAAGGCGGACGGTTGCCTTAAGTGTCAATTGTTAAAAGGTGCAGAAAATCCTGCACAACTGGCGGTAGTTGAAGAATGGGTTTCAATTGCACACCATCAAAAAGCGGCAAGTATTATTCCTAAAGAAAAAATCGAACAGGCGATGGTATTTTTTGCCAAGCCGCCTTTTGGTATCTATTACGCTGCCGAGTAATTAAATGTGGATAATCACTATCACATAGTCGCGAATATTAATGAGATTTATCGTCGCGAATCACGTCGCGTACTTGCAACATTAATTCGCTTGCTGCGCGATTTTGATTTGGCCGAAGAAGCTTTACACGATGCGTTTATCGCTGCGTTAGCGCAGTGGCCGGTTGAAGGTGTGCCTAATAATCCACGTGCATGGCTGGTATCCACGGGTCGTTTTAAAGCAATAGATCATCTGCGTCGCCGTGCATTATTTAATAAATCCCTCGCGGACATTGCACAAGAGCTCGAAAACTCCGTAAGTGATAGTGAAGACTGGCTCAATGAATCGATTGAAGATGACCAGTTAAAGTTAATCTTTACCTGTTGCCATCCAAGCCTGTCAATGGAGGCACAGCTTGCATTAACCTTGCGTGAAATTTGTGGTTTAACAACAGAGGAAATTGCACGTGCATTTTTAGCAACGCCCGCTACTATTGCACAACGTATTGTCCGTGCAAAAAATAAAATTCGCGATGCTGCCATTCCCTATGAAATTCCTGCAACGCATGAATTACCTGAACGGCTTGCATCTGTTTTGCAGACAATTTATTTGCTTTTTAATGAGGGGTATTCAGCCTCATCCGGTGAATCGCTAACTCGTCAGCACTTGGTGCAAGAAGCTATTCGGCTTGGTCGATTGGTGATGGAGCTAATGCCACAGGCAGAAGTTATCGGCTTGTTAGGGCTTATGTTGGTGCAGGATTCGCGTCGTCTAGCGCGTGTCGATTCTCAAGGCGATTTGATTAAGCTTGAGCAGCAAAATCGCTCTTTGTGGAATTACCTGCAAATTGCAGAAGCTTCACAGTTAATTCGGCGCGCTTTAACCATGGGCGGTTTTGGTGTTTATTCGGTGCAAGCGGCTATAGCTGCCGTACATGCTGAAGCACCTTGTTATGCAGATACTGATTGGGCCGAAATTGTAGGGCTTTATGATTTGTTGTTGCGCTTGAGTCCTTCACCTGTTATCGAATTAAACCGTGCGGTCGCCTTGGCAATGCGCGATGGTGCAGATGCAGGTCTGTACGCGGTCGAAGCTATTTATGGGCGAGGGGAGCTATCCGATTATTATTTGTTACACGCTGCGCGCGCTGATTTTTATCGTCAACTAGGGCAGACTGAAGCAGCAAAAGCTGCTTATCTACAAGCTTTAGCGCTAACTCAACAAGAGCCGGAACGCCGTTTTTTGCGTGAAAAGATTAGTCAACTTTCAGCCTTATCTACGTTGCTATGATTTATTGTTCAGGCTGTACGGAAAAGGCCTAACGACGTTAATGTGAAAAATAATAAAAATATTTTTGCCCTGTATGTCGATTTCCTAGATTCGCGAACGACTATTTACTGTCTCTCACCTAAAAGAGTTATGCAATGCAAAAAATTACCCCGCTTTTATGGTTCAACGACAATGCGCTTGAAGCTGCAGAGTTCTATTTATCTATCTTTAAAAAGTCGGTTATCACTAATATTACTCATAAAGGGCAGACTAATACGGTTATGTCTGTCAGTTTTGAATTGGAAGGGCAGGCTTTTCACGCACTAAATGGCGGCCCTCACTTCACGTTCACACCGGCTATTTCCTTGTTTGTTGATTGTGACACTCAGATGGAAGTTGATACTTTATGGGAGAAATTATCTGCTGGCGGTGAGCAATCTCGCTGCGGTTGGCTGAAAGATAAATTTGGCTTGTCGTGGCAAATTATTCCCAGGCAGATGAGTCAATTATTGCGTGATTCTAATCCCGTAAAAGCGCAAGCTGTTATGAGTGCAATGATGCAAATGACTAAAATTGATATTGGTGTGTTACAAAAAGCCCATTCGGACAATTAAGCGAGGAGTTGGTTATGCAATATAAAGGCAGTTGTCATTGCGGCAAGATTGCATTCACAGTAGACGGTGAAATTACGAGTGCATTAGCATGTAATTGTTCAATTTGTTCGCGCAAAGGTACGCTCTTATGGTTTGTACCCTCTGAGCACGTTAAATTGCTTACGCCACGTGAAAATATCACGACTTATTTATTTAATAAACACATTATAAAGCACCAATTTTGTGCTGTGTGCGGTGTTCAGCCTTTTGGCGAGGCGATAGATTCCAAAGGTAAGCCAACATTTGCGATAAATATTCGTTGTATTGAGGATATAGATCCACTGGCAGTACCTGTACATCATTATGATGGAAAATCTGTGTAATTTATAGCGGAGTAAAAAAATGGCTACTCAAATATTTGTCAACCTAGCAGTAAAAGACTTAGCTAAATCAAAAGCGTTTTTTGAACAATTAGGTTATAGCTTTAATCCACAATTTACTGACGAAAATGCCGCTTGTATGGTCATAAGCGATACTATTTATGTCATGCTGTTGACTGAGCCATTCTTTAAAAATTTTACCAGCAAAGACATCGTTGATGCTAAAAAATCTACTGAAGTGTTGGTGTGTTTATCAGCGGAAAGCCGTAAACACGTCGATGATATTGTGCGTAAAGCAGTTGCAGCGGGTGGGCGAATTTATAAAGATCCGCAAGATCACGGTTTTATGTACGGTCACAGTTTTGAGGATTTAGACGGTCATCAATGGGAGTTTGCGTTTATGGAGCCAAGCCACGTTCAGTAATTGATTGTTATTGATCCTGAATAAAAATAGCGTAATTGCTAATTGCAACCATGATTTTATTCCAACAGAGGTAGAGATAAATAAATGACAAAATTACGTGTTGAAAGCTTCACTATATCATTGGACGGTTTTGGTGCCGGATCCAATCAAAGCCTTGAACATCCTTTAGGTATCGGTGGAAAAGCATTACATGGATGGGCATTGCCTACCGATACATTTCAAAAAATGTTCGGCAACGAAGCGGGTACTACAGGAATAGATGAAGATTTTGCAGTGCGTGGTTTTCAAAATATAGGTGCATGGATTTTGGGGCGCAATATGTTTGGTCCCATTCGTGGAGAATGGCCGGATATGAATTGGAGAGGTTGGTGGGGTGATAATCCTCCCTATCATGTTCCAACTTTTGTGTTGAGTCATTATCCACGTGAGTCTATTACCATGGAAGGGGGCACTGTGTTCCATTTTGTGACTGATGGTATTCACAGTGCATTGGAACAAGCTAAAGCTGCTGCAAATGGTAAGGATGTAAGACTTGGTGGTGGCGTATCAACGATCAAACAATATTTGCATGCAGGATTGGTTGATGAAATGCATATCGCTATTTCACCTATTTTATTGGGCACTGGTGAGCATCTTTTTGCAGGCCTTGATTTGCCCGCTCTTGGTTATTATTGCGCAGAACACACAAGTTCACCTAATGCAACCCATGTCATTTTTAAGAAGAAAATATAGTTAATTTTGTTATTGCCAAGGCATATATTGATTCGCACTGAGGGTAAATACCATGGTTAAAATTGTTGTCATTATTGTAGTTGTCATTGTGATGGGGGTTCTGGTTTATGCATCCACTAAACCTAATACATTTAGTATTGTCCGCAAGATAAAAATCAAAGCGTCACCCGAAAAAGTATTTGCAGAAATTAATAATTTTAAACAGTGGAAATTATGGTCTCCGTGGGAAGTAAAAGATCCGGATATGCAGCGCACATATTCTGGTACTGCCTCCGGCGTAGGTACTATTTATGAGTGGAGCGGCAATAACAATGTAGGCCAGGGACGAATGGAGTTGACTGAGTCCATTGCGCCACAAAAAATTGTTATTCAATTGGATTTTTTTAAGCCATTTGAAGCTCACAATATCGCTGAGTTCACATTTGTACAGGAAGGTGATGCTACGCTTGTAACCTGGGAGATGCGCGGCCCGCAAATGTTTATGAGTAAGCTTATGTGTATATTTATGGATATGGATAAAATGGTTGGAAGTGATTTTGAGGCGGGCTTAATGAATTTAAAAAAACTGGCAGAAACCAATTCAGATTAAGTGAGCTAATTATGAAATACCTTGCACTGATTTATTACGAAGAAAAAGCCATTAATGCGATGACACAACGTGAATGGCAATCATTAAATGAAGAGTGTGTCGCATGCGGTGAAGATTTACGCAGTGGTGGCTATATGCTGGGGGGTAATGCGCTGCATCCAACAACTACGGCAACCAGTGTGCGCGTACGCAATGGTAAGCCAATCATTACTGATGGCCCTTTTGCAGAAACCAAAGAGCAGTTAGCTGGTTTTTATTTGCTGGATGCGCGTGACTTAAATGAAGCGATTCAACTTGTGAGTAAAATTCCACCGGCGCGTTTAGGTTGTGTTGAAATTCGTCCAATTAGAGAATTAGATCCAGAAAAAGATGAGCGATTTCAAGCAAAGTTTGCTTAACTATTTTCTATAGGGAATTAATATTATGCAGTCATCGCCACGTTTTGTAGCACTGCCGCCATTATTAATAGCGGGGATGCGCGAACCACTTAATGAACAAAGTGCGCAAACAATTCCTTTGCTTTGGCAAAAGTTCGCCCCTTACATTGGCCATATTTCTCATCAGCGTGGTGCAGTCGCTTATGGGATGTGTGTGCACAGTCATGAAAGCAGTAATGGTCATTATTATTACATGGCTGGTTGTGAGGTGAGTGAGTTTGGAAATTTACCTGCAGACTTAAGTCCGCTCATTGTGTCTGCACATAAGTATGCAGTGTTTGTACATGAGGCTCATGTGGCAAGCATTAAAGACACCATTGATTATGCATTTGATCAGTGGCTGCCCAATACAGAGTGCAAGCATCATTCGCAATCGATTCATTTTTTTGAGCGCTATGGTGAAAAGTTTGATCCGAACACCGGTTTTGGCGATATAGAGATTTGGTTGCCACTGGTGTCTTAAGCAAAATTTATTTTTAACGGGGTAACTTGCCAATACAGTTCTCCAAATTTTCTACCGCTACTGGCCGCGCAAAATAATACCCTTGATAGGCATCGCACCCCATGGTTGCCAGTGCATCGCGCTGCTCTTGGGTTTCTACCCCTTCGGCGATAACGCGCAGGCTGAGACTGTGACCGAGGGCGATAATAGTACTGGCGATAGTCGCATCATTAGGGTCGGAAAGTAGGTCGCGCACAAATGATTGGTCAATTTTGAGCTGGTCGAGTGGCAGGCGCTTAAGGTAGGACAGGGACGAATAGCCAGTGCCGAAATCATCCAGCGAGAAGGTGACTCCCAGCGCTTTAATGGTAGACATTTTCACAATCACATCATCCAAGTCTTTTACCAGCATGCTTTCAGTCAGTTCAAGTTTGAGTTGGTTGGGATTGGCGCCTGTTTTTTGCAGCGCTTGGGTGACATTGGCGACAAAATCCGGTTGGGCAAATTGCGAGGCGCTTACATTGACTGCCATAGTCCAGTGTGCTTTTTTGGCATCGCTTGCCCACTTGGTTAGTTGTGCGCAGGCTGTTTCCAACACCCATTGGCCTATCGCGAGAATCATGCCGGTTTCTTCTGCGAGAGGAATAAAGGCGGCGGGCGATACCGCTCCATGCTTGCCGTGGTGCCAGCGTATAAGAGCTTCTACCCCCGTGGGGGCGTTGTGGGCATCAACTTGTAATTGGTAGTACAGGGTAAACTCTTGTTTCTCTAATGCTTGTCGCAAGTTTTTTTCCAGCTCTATTCGCACTGAGGCGGCGGCTTGCATGGTGGGGTCAAAAAAGCGGGCATTATTACGCCCCGCCGCTTTGGCTTGGTACATAGCGACATCGGCTTTTTTCAGTAATTCGTCCACAGTGTCGTTTTGATGTAGAAACATGACGATGCCGATACTGGGGGTGATGACATAAGTATGTTCGCGCAACTGGTAGGGTTTGCCGAGCGCCGTGAGTACTTTGTTGGCAATGGTTTCGGCTTGGCTGGCAGCATCATTCGCTTGGATATTAAGTTCTTCAATTAACACCACAAACTCATCGCCACCCATGCGCGCCACGCTATCGCCGGCGCGTATGCAGGTGTGTAAGCGCGCGGCGACTTGTTGTAGCAGGACATCGCCTAAGTCGTGTCCAAGGCTGTCGTTGAGTTGCTTGAAGTGATCCAAATCCAAAAACATCAGCGACCCGTGCTGGTTGGTGCGGCTGGAAGTAATCATGGCTTGTTGCAGTCTATCAAATAGCAAGCGGCGGTTGGGCAGGTTGGTGAGTGGATCGTAAAACGCTAGGCGGTAGATTTCATCTTCGTGTTTGCGCTGTTCGGTAATATCGCGCACCAACCCGACAAAGGTGGCTCTGCCTGCCTGTGCAATTTTTGAGATTGACAGGCTCATGGGGAACAGGCTGCCGTCTTTACGCTGTCCGTTTACTTCGCGCAAAGCGCCGCTGATTTGCAAGTCCGGTGTGGCAAGGTGGCGCGCAAGATAGCTGCCGTGTTGACTGCGGAGCGATTCTGGCATGAGCCGAGTGACGTTATTGCCCAGCACCTCTTCAGCGCTATAACCGAAAATACGTGCGGCGGCTTTGTTGAAAGATTCAATCGTCCCTCGAGTGTTGATGGTGATCACGCCATCAAACATGTTGTCGAGTACAGCTTGGGTGTGTTGCACTGATTCACGCAGTGCCAGCTCTGCTTCTTTGCGCGCGGTTATATTGAGCATCACCACAAAAAAACCGATGACTTCATTGTTGGCGAAGTCGGGAATAAATTGCGTCCAAACATGCACAATAATGCCATCGGGGCGCTGCAAGGTGCGTTCAAAGCTTTGTGCTTCGCCACCCAGAGCCGCGTGTACATGTCCTTCATTGAGTCTGTAAAGCTCTTCGCCCACCACTTCCCAGGGTTTTAATTTGTGGATTTCCTCGGCCGTTTTTCCAAACCAATTGAGGTATTCCTTATTGGCAAAATCGCACCAGAGGTCTTTCGTCCAGTGTGCCACCATACCCGGAATATTGTGGGCAAGGGTAGTTATAAAGCGTTCATTGTGACGCAGGCTTTCTTCAACCCGCTTGCGCTCGGTAATATCAATGACGACCGACATTAACAGGCCATCGGAAATATGGGTGGAGATGATTTCGGCGGGAAAAGTAGAACCATCTTTACGTTTTAATTGCCACTCGCGCAACAATCCGTGACCATTGGCAATGGTGTCAATGGCGCGATTAATGTGAATCAGTTCGGCGGCGGCAACGACATCCTGTGGTAAGAGTTGACGCAATTCTTCTACGCTGTAGCCAAGTAGCTGACATAGCCAAGGATTAGCGTCTATCAGTGGTTGTTTGGGGTCATCAGAAAAAATATTAATACCTACCCGAGCACTGTTAAACAGCGTACGGTAGCGCGCATCGCTTTCTTGTTTATCCGCTTCAGCTTGCTCGCGGGCATCGCGCAGTCGCTTCAAGTTGTGTTGGGTTTCGGCCAGCCAGCCTAAAATGCTATCGTTTTGATGCTTTGCTATATCATCAATGTTTGTAACAAAATCGTCTTTGCCGATACGGGATATTTGCGCGTAAACCTCCTGTACTGAGCCACCCATGGTTTTGTACAGAATTTGGTTAATGCGCCAAATGCTGAAGAGTAAACTGAGTCCTGCGCCAATTAAAAGCATCCGCATTAAAGTGGCACACTCGGCGGCATTTTTTACTTCGGTATCGGTGCGTTTGCTCATCAATTCGTAAAATTGACCGATGGGCTGCATAATGGCGGCCTTGGCTTGGTCGTAGTTGGCGCCAAAGACTCGTGTGAGCGCTTGTAGTCGTCGAGTATCAAGATCTTGTCCGGGCAAATCAATGAGCTGCATGGCTTCAACTTCGGTGGCAGTTAGCGCATCGGATTTACTTTTTGCATCTCTGAGAATACCTAATTCTTGTTCTGTAAAATGGGTTTTACGCATGAGTTCCAGTAGCGATATGTAGGGCTCATTAGGCGTGTGTACTGGGCGTTGGCCTATGAGTACTAAGTCCCAGTATATATTCTGGTAGTCATTGGGGCGCGCAACTTTGCCATCGCGAATCGCTAAAATTTCCTGATAACTGGCTTTGTACATAGGGTTGCCGGTTGCAACGTAACTGCGCACCATGCGAGTTAGATCATCAGAGGATTGGCGCAGCTCATCGGCGAGTAGAAATGATTGATGGCGCAGTTCGTTGGCGCGATCAATTTGTTTTTCGGCGTTAACGTACAGAACAAAGGTAATGACCAAGCTGATCAATAGGCCAAGGGCAATCTTGATGGTGAGGCTGAAAGAAGAGGCATGCTTGAACGCCATAATTGACTACATCCTGCGCGAGCCGTTTGCTGATGACATTGGTTAAGTGTAGACACTTATTAAAAAACCACGGATTATCAAACAGTCGGTTTTTCACTCATGCACCATAAACTTATAAAATGTGCACTCAGGATAAATTGACCATATTACAAGTTACTTTGGTTAAGTGATGAATGGCATAGCTGTTGCTCAATAATAAATACCTATTTTAATTTTACTCTCAGCAGTAAAAGCCCCTTACACAAAGCAATAATTCGGAGAACAAGATGGCAAATGGTTCCTTCACGCAAGTGCTGACACGTAAAAAATCCGTGGTAGATGATGTTGAAAATTTTGGCTTAAAGCGTTGTTTAAGTGCATTTGATTTAACCTTGATGGGGATTGGTGCAATTATTGGTACGGGTATATTTGTACTCACCGGTGTAGCCGCGGCAACAACCTCTGGTCCTGCCGTTATCTTGTCTTTTGTGGTGGCGGGCTTAGCCTGCGCCTTTGCGGCCTTAGCCTATGCCGAATTAGCCTCCAGTGTCGGCGGCGCTGGCAGTGCTTATGGTTATTCTTATGCGGCGTTTGGCGAGTTTGTAGCTTGGATTATTGGCTGGGATTTAATTCTGGAATACGGTGTGTCAGTGGCAGCCGTTGCCAATGGTTGGTCCGGCTATTTTAACAATGCGCTGCATGGCATTGGTTTGGGGCTGCCTGCGGCACTCACCAAAGGTCCTTTCGCAGTGGATGCAGCTACGGGTTTGCCTGCGGGCGGCATTATTAATTTACCTGCATTTGGCATCGTATTTTTATTAATGGTGATGTTAATTGTTGGTGTAAAAGAAAGTGCTAAATTAAATACTGCGATGGTATTTGTAAAATTATTGGCCATAGTTATTTTTGTTTCTGTCGCAGTTTTTCACGTCAATACTGAAAATTGGAGCCCCTTCGTGCCCTTTGGTTGGTATCACCTTAATGATTTGGGAAAACCCGTAGGTATTTTTGCGGGTGCCTCGGTCGTTTTTTTTGCGTACGTAGGTTTTGATGCAGTATCTACTGCCACTGAAGAAGCGAACAAACCACAGCGCGATGTTCCTTTCGGTATTATTGCTTCATTGGTTTTTTGCACAATTATTTATATTGTTGTATCGGGTCTGCTAACGGGAATTGTGTCGTACAAAGAGTTAAACGTGTCATCGCCGGTTGCTTTCGCGTTAGAGCGCATTGGTATTAATTGGGCTTCAGCATTGGTTGCTACAGGTGTGATTGCGGGATTAACCACGGTTATGTTAGTACTTTATTACGCACTCACGCGTATTCTCACCGCTATGTCGCGTGATGGATTGCTCTCGCCACTCTTTTCTGAGGTAAATCGCACAACTCAAACGCCGGTTAAAAATACGGTTATTTGCGGCATGATTATGGCTGTTGCAGCAGGTTTTCTTCCACTCGGTATTTTAGCGGAATTGGTGAATATAGGCACGCTCGCCGCTTTTGTATTGGTGTGCATTGGGGTTATCGCATTGCGTTCTTCTCATCCCAACTTAAAACGTCCATTTAAATTGCCAGGCGGGATGTTGATCCCTATTTTGGGTGCAATTTCTTGCAGTTTGTTGATTTGCTTTTTACCTTGGGAAACACACGTGCGTTTTGTGTTGTGGTTGGCCGTTGGTTTAATTATTTATTTTGCCTACGGTGTGCGTCACAGCCGCTTAGCGAAGGTGACTCAATAAATTTTAAAAATGGGCGATTTAAGTCGCCCGTTTTTTTATATTTTTTTGCTGTGGTTCTCTCGTTTTTCCACTTAACGTTTCCAAGAAATATTTTCTTGCAATTTTTCCATTGAATTGGCGCTCTGTGTAAATTGGTTTTAATGTTTGACAAAAGTCATTCAATCGTGACTTCTCATTGAGAGTTTGTTGAATTCTGTGTTGTCGCCCCAACTGAGTAGTGACCATTATTATGTTGATAAGGATTACTCATGTCCCATTATCTTCCCGCACTTGTTAGTTTATTGGCATTGTTATTGTTTGAAGCTACGGTAGTGGCGGTAGTTTTCGCGCGTAAAAAATTCAATATTGTTGCGCCTGCTACGACAGGTAATTCAGATTTCGAACGCGTTTTTCGGGTGCAAATGAACACCTTGGAAAATCTTGTCATGTTTTTGCCTGCGCTCTGGTTATTTGCGTTTTACGTCAGTGATTTATACGCGGGTATTCTGGGGTTTGTCTGGTTGGTTGGGCGAAGTTATTACGCTTTTAGTTACAGTCGCTCAGCCGCAGCGCGCAGTCCTGGATTTGGTATAGGTTTCTTAGCTTTCGCGGTATTGTGGGTGGGTGCGCTAATGGGTATTGGTGTGCGAATAGTCGCGGGCAATTAAAACTAACTTACTCTTACGAGTTGAAAATGACAGAAAAAAATGTATCGGCTAAACCAAAACGTTTAAGTCCATTGTTGGGCTTGTTACCGTTTTTAAAACCCTATGCAATCCGCTGGCTGTGGACATTTGTATCTTTGACCATTGCAGCGGGTGCAACGCTGACTATTCCTGTAGCGTTTCGTCATTTAATCGATTCAGGTTTTTCGGCAGGGCAAAGCCAGCATATTGATAATTATTTTCTTGCATTGTTTGGTTTGTCTGTAGTGTTGGCCATAGCCACCGCATTGCGTTTTTATTTTGTATCTTGGTTGGGAGAGCGAGTTACGGCAGATCTTCGCACTGCAATTTATTCGCATATTTTGCGCATGAGCCCACAGTTTTTTGAAACCACTCAAACCGGTGAGGTTCTATCTCGCCTTACTACCGACACCACCTTAATTCAAACCGTTGTTGGCACAAGTTTATCTATGGGCTTGCGCAATGCGTTTATGTTGGTGGGTGGTATCAGCATGTTAATTGTTACCAGCTCAGTGTTGGCGGGCTATATTTTATTAACATTAATCTTAGTCATAGTACCCATTTTATTATTTGGTCGTCGCGTGCGAAAACTCTCGCGTGAAAGCCAAGATCGTGTTGCTGATTCCAGCGCGTTGGCTGGTGAAGTCTTAAATGCAATGCCCACGGTACAATCGTATACGCAGGAAGATCGCGAAAGCCTGCGTTTTAATCTATCAGTAGAAAATGCGTTTGAAACAGCACTTTCACGTATTCGTGCACGTTCATTGTTAACCGTGGTAGTCATTGTATTTGTGTTTGGCGCAATTTCATTTGTACTTTGGCTGGGTGCACAAGCCGTGTTATCGGGTCAAATGACTGCTGGTGAATTATCGCAATTTATAATGTACGCAGTAGTAACCGCTGGTGCTATAGGTGCCATTACAGAAGTCTGGGGCGATTTACAGCGTGCGGCGGGCGCAACCGAACGCTTAATGGAATTATTGCAAGTAAGCTCGCCGGTGATAGAAACGCATCACCCTTTACCATTACCGGCAACAGGTGATGGTATTGAATTTGAACAGGTAAATTTTTCATACCCTTCTCGCCCTGAAACCTTGGCATTAAAAAATTTCTCGCTAAAAATTCGTCACGGTGAACACGTTGCTTTAGTCGGTCCTTCCGGCGCCGGTAAAACAACACTGTTTCAATTGTTGCTACGCTTTTATGATCCGCAATCTGGCGCTGTGAAATTTAACGGCGTGAATGTACGTGATCTCACGTTGAACGATGCACGCCAACCTTTTAGTGTGGTGTTACAAGAAACGGTCATATTTGCAGGCAGTGTGCTCGACAATATTCGTTATGGTCACCCCACTGCAACCTTGGATGAGGTAAAACAGGCGGCGCATATGGCGGCTGCCAGCGAGTTTATTGAAGCTTTACCGCAAGGTTACGATACATTTTTAGGTGAGCGTGGTGTGCGTTTATCCGGTGGTCAGCGCCAGCGCATTTCTATCGCCCGCGCCATTCTCAGCAATCCGCCCATTTTATTATTAGATGAGGCGACCAGCGCGCTGGATGCTGAAAGTGAACGCCAAGTTCAACAGGCTTTGGATAACGCAGCACAAAACCGCACAACGTTAGTCATCGCACATCGTTTAGCGACTGTACAAGCCGCTGACCGAATTGTGGTGATGGAAGCCGGGGAAATAGTGGCTGAGGGAACTCACACGCAGTTGCTGCACGAGAGTGCGCTTTACGCGCGCTTGGCAAAATTGCAATTTACTAGCTAGTCTGTTCGGGTACATCCTTCAAAAATAGCGAGTAAGGCGACTAATTATGTCTACATGTTTCCGCAATTCTATTCTTGTGTTGGTCATTGGGCTTTTCATGTCTGCATTTGCACTTGCTGCAAAGCCCACTCTTTATGTCAAGGGTTCGCAGCTTTACGCTCCTGATGGTGAGCCTATTCTGCTGCGCGGAATTAACCACATGTTTATCTGGACCGATAAAGAAGGCAAAAGCATTCCCGAAATGGCTAAAACGGGCGCTAACAGCGTAAGAATTGTGTGGGATACCTATGGTGCAACGGAAGACTTAGACAAATTGATTGTTAAGTCGATTAACAATGGAATGATTCCCATCGTAGAGGTGCATGGCGCCACGGGAAAATGGGAAAAGTTACCAGAGATGGTAGATTATTGGGTAAGGCCTGATGTCGTAAATCTTATTAAAAAATATGAGCGTTATTTGTTGGTGAATATTGCCAATGAAGCGGGTAAAGATGCCGTGCCGAGCACTGAGTATTTAGCGGTTTATAAAGCCGCTATTCTGAAAATACGCAAAGCTGGGATTCGTTCGCCCTTAGTGATTGATGCGGATGGCTATGGTAATAACCCTAACAATTTATTATCCCAAGGGCAGGCCTTGATTGCTGCAGATCCACGACACAATCTGCTGTTGTCGCTCCATATTTATTGGCCTTATGCGTGGCATGATAAAAAAGCCAGTGGTTATGACACGGTAGAAAGTCGTATTACGGGGACTATGGAACAAGCCATTGCGCATCATTTGCCATTATTGATTGGCGAGTTTGCTTCGTTGGGGCCAACAAAAACCTGTGATTTACCCATCCCTTATCAATTTCTTATTGCCGAGGCGCAGCGTTTGAATATTGGTTGGTTGGCGTGGTCATGGGGCCCGGGCAATAGTGATTGCAAAGATATGGATATGACCACAAATGGTGAGTTTAGTACGCTGGTGGGGTGGGGATTAGATGTTGCGGTCACCAATACTTATTCGATTAAAAACACCAGTAAACGCCCTGCATTTATCAGCGAGCATCACGATAAGTTTTAAAGCCCATCTTGCCGAGCCAATTATTTGTATTGAGAATAATTGGCTTAGCTGGCGTTTATTTTTTCACGGCATTGATGGCCTTTTTTAAGGTGCTACCGCTAAAAACTGGCCTGTTAAATAAGTGGTTCCGCTAATCACACCGACACTGTGTGACGGATAGACTTCGCGTAGTTCTATTTCTGCATTTCGATTGACCAAACGCACTTGGTGTTGTTGGTACTCTGTCTCTGAACCCTGCACAATTAATTGATAGAGCGTGAGTGTATCGCCTGAGTGCAAACCATTGTTGGCGCCACCTTGTAAAATAATTTGGTTTTGACCGGGACGGGCATCAACTTGTGCAATAAAGGGTTGGCATTGAATAACATCGCCTACATCTTTCGCGGCTTTTTTTACTAAGCCTTTCACTTGTTGTCCGTAGTCGCTTTTCCAAAATATGGGCGTGCCAAAACCAACTTCGTCAGTCACATTCCACAAGCCATAGGTATCGTAGCGTTTGCTAAATAAGGTTTGTCCGGTAAAACCATCGCGCAAATTTACTTCAAAGCTAAATAAACGATCGCGTTTATCAAAACGATTTTTTACTTCAATAAAATCAAACAAACCGTTTAAAAAGCGTGTGTAAACGCCAGGGTTATAGGTTGCCTCTGGGTGCGTCATAGACATATCTACAATATTACCGCTAAGCACTAGCTGACTGTGCTGCGCGCGCGCCAAGCGCTGTATTTGTTGAGTGAGCATGGCGTCACTGTTGAGGCTGGGTGAAGGCAGGCTTTCATTCAGCTGCGTGGGCACTGTCGCTTTGTGTTTACTGATGAGTTGTTGGCTTAACAATTCGGGCAGTTGTTGCTCCACATCATTAAGTCGCCCCGCATTGGAGCTGTTGGGGGTCAAGCGGGGAAAGTTGGTAACCAATAAGGATTTTTGCAGTGAGTTAGTTTCGCTGCCGCCGCATTGATTGCTGTAGGTTTTGTGATTGTCGATTTTTGATTCCACTACAGCGGCGGAGGATGTTTGATTATTGAGGCGATACTGGTTGTCAGGTGCTTCCTGTGAGCTTGCGGATTTTTTGGGAATGAAAATATCGGCCTTTGCCCAAGCATGCGCAGAGACTTGAATTCCCGCAAGAATAATCATTAAACCCAGTAGCCGAGAATGTGTAGGCATGACAAACTTCCGCCTCAATGAAATTCATAACTAAAATAGCTGTCTCTATAAGCCTCTTTAAAACACCCAATCTTGATGGTTGGATTAAGTGTTTTTTACGCGGTCGAAAGGGTTATCGGCCAGTTAGTGGGCTTCTTAAGTGCAGTTTTTACCTAATCCTTATTTATGAGCATTGAGCTCGGTGAGAGGAATTTATGGCGTTTATTCGTTTTACTGGATTGGCTTGGGTCTGTTTGAGTTGTGTGTTGGTGGCTTGTACATCTACGGGGCGCAATTACGTAGGTTCCAACCTTCAAGAAACCCTTGAAATAGAGATTTTACCCAATACCAGCAAAATGTTTGTGTATCGTCTGCGCACACCGGAAGATCGTATGCCTGGTGGTGTGCGTATTGCGCGCGAGGGCGGTGGCCGCCGTGAAGAAGGTGAAGGCGGGCGTGGTGGTGTTTCATTAGATCGCTCATCACTAACCCGCATGCATGAAAATGCGGCTTTTGTGGTGCAGCATATGGGTTACTGCCGTGAAGGTTTTTTGGAAATTGACTCCAGCGTGTCCCCATTTAATTTATGGCTAAAAGGTGAGTGTAAAGACGGCGCCACCGATGATGACATTAAAAAGTTCGGCACCAAGCAAACCTTACCGGTGACCTTAGCTAAGTAGGCGCTAGTCGTGGTGAGTAGCGTATAATCCGCCACCTTTTATGTTTCCCGAGTTGGATACCCTCATGTCTTTACCTGTTCTTATTTTAAAGTCCCAAGCAGATCGCCGTTTAAAGCTCGGTCATTTATGGATTTACAGTAACGAAGTGGATGTTGAGCGCTCGCCACTCAAGCAGTTTGGTCTGGGGCAGCAGGCGTTGGTAACCACCCACAGCGGTAAGCCGTTGGGAATTGCGGTGATGAATCCCACCAGCTTGATTTGTGGCCGCATTATTAATCGCGATGAATCTCATCCGCTCAATAAGTCCCTCTTAGTGCATCGCTTTAAGCAATCGTTGGCACTGCGTGAGCTAACTTTTTCTGAACCTTATTATCGTTTAATTTACGGCGATTCAGATTTGCTGCCCGGTTTGGTTGTAGACCGTTTTGGTGATTATCTGGTGGTGCAAATTGCCAGCGCTGGCATGGAGTTGGTCAAAAACGACATTATTGATGCGTTAGTTCAAGTGTTAAAACCACAGGGCATTTTGCTCAGCAATGATCACAGCGCCCGCGCATTGGAAAACCTGCCGGAATATACCGAAGTCGTTTATGGTCACGTGCCCGAGTCTGTTGAATTAATTGAAAACGGTACGCGCTTTTTGGCGCCTGTGCATGGCGGCCAAAAAACCGGTTGGTTTTACGATCACCGTATGAACCGCGCGCAATTACAGCAGTATGTAAAAGGTAAGCGCGTGCTCGATGTGTTTTCCTACATTGGCGGCTGGGGTATTCAAGCTGCGAAAGCCGGTGCCAGTGAAGTATATTGTGTGGATGCGTCATCCTCCGCATTGGATGGCGTTGAGCAAAATGCGGCACTCAACGGCGTGGAAGATATTGTCACCTGTATTGAAGGCAAGGCCATTGAGGTACTGAAACATTTAATTGCTGAAGATGAGCGTTTTGATATTGTGGTACTTGACCCTCCTGCATTTATTAAAAAGCGCAAAGATCAAAAATCCGGTGAGGCCGCTTATCGTCACATCAATGAATTGGGCATGCGTTTATTGGGGCGCGATGGTTTATTGGTCGCGGGTTCTTGCTCCATGCATTTAGCGAAAGACACCTTAGTGGAAATTGTGCGCGCTGCGGGGCGCCATTTGGATCGCCATGTGCAAATTATCGGGCAGGGCGGACAGGGGCCAGATCATCCTGTACATCCAGCCATTCCAGAAACGGATTATTTAAAAGCAGTATTTGCGCGGGTTTATTTGCCTTAAGCATTATTTTGCTCATGTTTTTTGTTCATCTGCTTGTCCCTTCAGCGTTTTTTTCTCGCAAAATATTATATTGCCATCCTCGTATCTATGAGGATGGCGTTACTCTGCGTTGATGTTCCGTGCAGTGTTATCGCACCTATTTCACTAAACTTTTGATATTGCCGACATTCGTTGTGCTAATTGCCCCGAAAGTGTGCGTTATACATAAGATTGAGTGCCTATCTTGCGAGATTCTAATTCTCAGCTACATTTGAGTATCACTATGTCCCTTAGCAATAAATAAAGTGTGTTTATCTACTTGTTCGGTATTCTTATGAAAGCTTTATTTTCGCCTGCTATTTTTTTTATGACGCGCCTGCGTTTTCCGCAAAAATTTGCTGTTCTCGGTGTTGTCGCGCTCGTGGCGGTAGGTATTCAGCAGTGGATGCTACAGTCTTTTTACGACAGCAATATTGATCCTTCAATTCAAGAATTACATGGCCTTGAGTTGATGAATGATTTGGCACATGTCACCCAAAATATGCAGCAGCATCGCGGCTTATCGGCCGGTATTATTGGCGGTAAAAAGGATATGGCCGATAAATTGAAAAGTAGTGAACAGGCAATTGATAAAGATTTAAATCACTTAAAAAGTGTGTTGGGTGCAGAATTAAATCAGGATAAAAATTGGCAGCAAGTTCGCTCTGAGTGGGAGGCAATTCAAACGAGTGGTTTACAGTGGTCTGGCCCTGAAAATTTTAAACGGCACACGCAGATGATCAATGTGCTGCATACTTTTACTGTTCAGGCCGCCGATACGACAGCGCTCACGCTTGATCCTGATCTTAATACCTATTATTTGATGCTCAATATTGTGCAGGATACGCCTGAGTTGATCGAGCAATTAGGTCAGGTGCGTGGCATTGGTACAGGGTTTCTTGCCGCCGGATCAATTCCTGAAGGGCAGCGCTACGAATTGCCTTTACTCTTGGGTGGAATAGCCAGTCACCGCAATAATGTCAGCTTGAATACCAGTAAAGCGTTCGGTTCTTCTGCGGATGCTAAAGAGCGAGTGCTAATACAACACGTAGAAAAATTTATTGCGCTTGCCGATGGCGTATCCAAGGAATTGGAAAATACGACAATGTTTGAGCAAGGCACCAAACAGCCGCAGGTATTTTTTAACGAGATGACGCAGGTTATTGATAGCGGATACTCGCTTATGCTGGATGATATGTTGCCCGATCTTAAATTATTAATTGAGCAGCGTATTGCACGTCAGAAACAAGATTTAATGATTTCTCGTTTATTGGCTATTGGAGCCACGTTTGTTTTTATTTATTTTGCTGTTGCGGCCTACAGTAATATCATCGATGAAATTAAGGTGATTGGCCACAGCGCCAATCAATTGGCCTCGTGCGATTTTTCGGTTCGTACGCAAGTGCATTCGCGCGATGAGTTGGGGCAAGTTGCTCAATCATTTAACCGAATTGGTGAATCCGTTGGACAGTTGGTCGCTCATGTTATGACGAGCGCTAATCAAGTTGCTGATGCGGCACAACATCTTGCGGCATCTACTGATCAAATTGCCCACTCCACGGAGCAGCAAAGTGCGGCGGCCACTGAAGTCGCTGCTGCGGTAGAGCAGGTCACAGTGAGTATTGATCATATTGCTCAGAATGCGGTCGAAGCACGCGAAGTTTCCAAGCAGTCTGGTGCCGTCTCTGAGCAGGGGCGTAGTGTGGTAAACGAAACTGCCGGCGAAATGCAGCGAGTGGCTCTTGCAGTAGGTCAAGCGAGTGAAGTTGTTGAGGATTTGGGGCGTCAGTCGCTACGTATTTCCGATATTGTTACGACGATTAATGAAATTGCTAGTCAAACTAATTTGTTGGCGTTGAATGCAGCCATCGAAGCGGCCAGAGCCGGTGAATCTGGGCGCGGTTTTGCGGTTGTGGCTGACGAAGTACGTCAATTAGCCAGTCGAACGGCGCAATGTACGCAAGAAATTTCTGGCATGGTGGATAGTATTCGCGGCGGCACTGAACAAGCCGTTGCGAAGATGCGTACTGGTGTGGACACCGTCTCTCGCGGCGTTGAGCTTTCACAGCAGGCAGGTCTTGCAATGGGTGATATGCGCAGTAAGGCTGATGCAGTTATGAGTGTTATCAATCAAATAACAGAAGCACTGCGCGAACAGTCTTCGGCGGCAAGTGGTGTTGCTACAGGTGTTGAAAATATTGCGCAAATGGCCGAAGAAAACCATAAAGCAACTCGCACAAATGCAGAAACTGCTCTTGAACTAAAACAGCTAGCATTGCTGCTGCGCAGTGAACTTGAGCGTTTCCGTGTTTAACAAGGGCGTGAAAATGATAGTTTGATATTTGTAGAAAATGACACTTTCATTCGCCTAAGTCTAAAGGCTTGATGTTGTTAAAAAACACCGTGCTAAAAAATGTTAGAAGAGCGCGGTGTTTTTTTTAAAATTATTTATTATTGATGTTTTTAAAAATGTTCATTAGTTGTTTGTTGGTATGAGCCGGTTTTTTTCGGTTTTTTCGTGCGCGGCCTTATCAGCTTTGGCGCGTTCTTCCTGTTCCTCCTTTGCTCTTTTTTCACGCTCTAATCGTTCTCGCTCTTCCTGTTCGTGTTGCATTTGTCGCTCACGCTCAGCACGTTCTTCTTGTTCATGTTGAGCTTGTCGGTCGTGCTCGGCTCGCGCATTGGCTTCTTGTTCACGTTGTCTTTCGTGTTCGGCGCGCTCACGGTCCTCTTGTATCCGCTTATTTTGCATGTCTTTATCTCGTTCTAAACGTTCGTGTTCTTCTCGTTCACGTTGTTCTTGGTGTTCATGCTCGGTGCGTAATAATTGCTCTTGTAGACGCTGAATTTCTTTATCGTGTTCAACTCGTTCGCGTTCTTGCTGCTCGTGCAGTAATTGTGTTTGGCGTTCATTATCAGCGTGCAGGCGATTTTCTTGTTCTTGTTGCAACTGTTGGTTTCTTGCAATTCGCTCGCGTTCATTATGTTCACGATCTTCGCGCTCACGTTGTTCTCTTGCCTGTCTTTCGTTGTCGAAGCGCTCTTGCTTGGCACGCATTTGTTGTTGATCTTGTTCGTCGCGGTTAGCGCGATCTCTTAATGCTTCTTCACGTGCATTTTTAGCCCACATTTCTTGCTCGCGTGCAGTGCCATTTTTAGGGCTCTGTTCATTGTTGTATAAATCGACTTGTATGTTGTGAACTTCTTGTAGGGGTGTAGATTCGCGTTTGCCGTTTAACAAAGCAGTCGATAATCCACCGGGATTTGTGTGGCTTGTAATGGTGGTGTGATTGTCTTGCGGTAGATCGTGGTGTTGCGAATCGTGCTTATCATTTTGAGCTGTGTGCTCGCTGTAGTTGTTGTGTTCGTTGTTATTGCGCGCCATATAGTGTTTGCTAGTGTGATGCCATTGGTGATCGTAATTGTTATAAATTTGGCTTGGATAGAGATATTCGTAGTGATTGACAATAATAATGTCTCGATTTGGCCAATCAACATCGCAGGTGTAAAAGCTTGCATCCAGTGACTGATAACTGTTTGTAGTGTTGGTTAGATTGTCTGTTGTGGTGTCTGTTTGGTTTGAAGTCAGCCAATTAATCGGAGGTAAATCTGTCGGCCATCCATTGCCAAATACTTTACTCGTATCATAAAAAGGCAAACTGATTTCAGTTTGGCGATTAAAATCAATTAAAACGTCGTACAGATTGAGTGAATATTGTAGGTTTTTCATTTTTTTTAAACTGCCTGCTTGCAGGGCTTTGTGACGTAGCAGTTGTACGTTATTTAATACCTTAGCGTTGTCTGCTAAAAAATTATCTCCGAGTGTTGTTGTCCACTCCACGTCTTCGCTCATTTTGGTAAGAATTTCTGGAAACGCAATTAAACGTTTTACGCTCGTGTCCCAGTCTTTTTTATCGGCTTCCTTTATTGCGCTGCTGCTGGATAAATATTTGCCTTCGGTGTGCAACCAATGCTCAGCTTGTACAACCTCCAGAGGATAGGTAGAGGCAATTAGTACGTGACTTAAGACTGAGTCAGGAAATAGCGCAATGGGTGCTAACAGTGAGCAAAGTTCTTGATCCGTTAATAGCTTCAGTGTTTCAAAGGGTATAGGGGCGTTGTTGTAAAGTGGCGCGCTATTGCTGCGAGCGTCATTTTCAGCGACTACATATTGCAGAGAAAATAAAACGCTGACTAAGAGTGTGAGTGTAACGGAAAAGCGAGTCGATTTTTTGTCCATATAATGACCTAAGTAAGTCAGGCACTCGATGTATACCGAGCAAAATTAATCCTTTGCTCTCATCGTTTTTATACGTGTTGAGAGCTTAATTAAGGCTGAATTTTTGTGCGTTATTTTTATTCTTGTTTGCGCGATGATTTAATTGCGCAAACTGATGACTTTCCAGCGGCGCTCTTGCGCTATAGCGGCTAAGCGCTCATCTGGATCTACGGCCACTGGATTGGGTACTTGTTCCAGCAAGGGTAAATCATTTATTGAGTCGCTGTAAAAATATGCATCGTCCAACGAGAAGTCTTTATCGCGTAACCACTCGTGCAAACGCACAACTTTGCCCGCCTGAAAACAGGGGGTGCCAATGCTGTGGCCGGTGTAGTGGCCGTTCAGTAATTCTGGGTCGGTGGCAAGTATGTCATCGACGCCTAAGCGCTGTGCGATGGGGCGCGTCACAAAGCCATTGGTGGCAGTGATGATTAACAGATAATCACCTTGGTTGCGGTGGTCTTGGAGCAGTGCTCCTGCTTTGGGTAGCATCATGGGCTCAATCATGCTGGCCATAAATTCGGCATGGAAAGCTTGTAATTGCTCAAACGAGTGCTGTGTCAGGGGGGCAAGAGAAAAGCGCAGGTATTCGTGAATATCTAAAGTGCCGGCTTTATAGTCTTGGTAAAAGCGGTCATTGGCTTGGCGATAGACCTCAGCATCGACCAGATTTTTTTGAACCAAAAACTCACCCCAACTGTGATCGCTGTCGCCAGCGATGAGCGTGTTATCTAAATCGAAAATAGCTAAGCGCACGAATTACCTTCTTGAAAAAAATAGGTTCAGGGAGACAGGGTGCTAGCATAACCACTGACTAATGGCGGCTCAACAAAGATTTACCCCAACTCAGGGTTGCGGCTTTGCATAAGCCTGTTATAGTGCGGCAAAGGCTGTTTTGTGGAGTGTCTCCACCAGCGCAACATTTTGTAGGGATGATTCCCGTGATAGATAGCGACGGTTTCCGCCCCAATGTGGGCATAATTCTAACGAATGATCAGGGGCAGCTACTCTGGGCGCGTCGTGTGGGTGGTCAGGATGCTTGGCAATTCCCGCAGGGCGGCATTAATGAGCGCGAGTCGGCAGAGCAGGCACTCTACCGCGAGCTGCATGAAGAAGTAGGCTTGCATCCTCGTGATGTAGAAATTTTGGCGTGTACCCGTGGTTGGCTGCGCTATCGCTTGCCTGACCGTTTGGTGCGCCATAACTCTCAACCCTTGTGTGTCGGTCAAAAACAAAAATGGTTTTTGCTGCGTCTGCGCAGCGATGATTCGCTGATATCGCTCAATAATGGTGGCCGCGCTGAGTTTGATGATTGGCGCTGGGTTAGCTACTGGTATCCGCTGGGGAAGGTTGTTTCTTTTAAAAAGGATGTTTATCGACGGGCACTTAAAGAGCTTTCGCAAGTCCATGCACAGCTGGAATTGGAATTGTTGCTTAGCCGTTAGTCGTTAGGTCTCCATAACACAAAGCTTTTAGCCATAAGGGTCCATGGTTGTATGTTGAGTTCGCTTCGCAGTATTGTCCAAGAGGTTAACGCCGCGCGTGATTTGAACTCGGCGCTGGGCATTATTGTATCCAGCGTAAAAAATGCTATGCGTACTCATGTATGTTCTGTGTACATGCGCGATGATGATGGCGGCTATGTGCTCATGGCTACCGATGGCCTTAATCAGGATGCAGTTGGCCGCGTGCGCCTTGCGCCCGGTGAAGGGCTGGTCGGCCGCGTAGTAGCTCGCGAAGAGCCTATCAATCTTGAGCAAGCTGAAGCTCACCCTAGTTACCAATATTTTCCTGAAACCGGTGAAGAGCGCTACAGCTCATTCCTTGGTGTGCCTATTATTCATCAACGCAAAGTACTTGGTGTGCTGGTAGTGCAGCAAGTTGATCAACGCCGCTTTGATGAAGGCGATGAGGCTTTCCTCGTTACTATGTCCGCGCAATTGGCGGGCGTGATTGCTCATGCTGAGGCGACTGGTGGTATTAACAACGACCAAAACAAAGTGGCCACCCAAGCGCGCTTCATGGGTGTTGCGGGCGCGCCCGGTATCGCAATAGGCGAAGCGGTCGTTATCTCTCCGGAAGCTGACCTTCGTTCCGTACCTTTTAAGCCCTGTACTGATGTTGAAGTTGAAATCGCCTTCTTCCAGCGTTGCTTAATGGCTGTGCGCGAAGATATCAAAGGCTTGGGTGCCCAACTTAAAGAGCGCTTGAACCGTGAAGAGCGAGCATTGTTTGATGCCTATTTGGCAATGCTCGATGATGCCTCGCTCGGTGGCGAAGTGAGTGAACGTATCCGCAAGGGCGCAAATGCTTCTTTTGCGTGGAGCAGTGTCATTCTCGAACACGAGCAGACGTTCAATAGCATGAACGATCCTTACTTGCGTGAACGCGCTACCGATTTGCGCGACTTAGGCCGGCGCGTGTTGGCGTATCTGCAAGAATCTAACCGCAAAGAGCGTGTTTTTCCTGCCAAAACCATTCTGATCGGTGAAGAGCTAACGGCGTCCATGCTGGGCGAAATTCCCAAAGAGAAATTGGTTGGTTTGGTCTCGGTGCAAGGCTCTAGTAACTCTCACGTGGCCATCTTGGCGCGTGCCATGGATATTCCCACGGTGATGGGGGCTGTCGACCTACCCTTTATGCAAATGGATGGTCGTCCGATTATTGTGGATGGCTATCGCGGTGCGGTTTATAGCAATCCTAACGAACATGTACTCAAGCATTACACGGCCATCGACCTAGAAGAGCAGGTGTTGGTTAAGGGGCTCGAGGCGCTCAAAGATTTGCCTTGTGAAACCCTAGACCATTATCGTTTGCCTTTATGGGTCAATACAGGATTGATGGCGGATGTGGTGCGATCCTTGGAGCGTGGTGCTGAAGGTGTGGGTTTGTACCGCACGGAAGTGCCTTTCTTGATGCGCGACCGCTTTCCCAGCGAAGAAGAGCAGCGCAATATTTACCGCGAGCAATTGGCGGCTTTTGCCCCCCAGCCTGTGACCATCCGCACTTTGGATATCGGTGGCGATAAAGCGCTGCCCTACTTCCCCATCGAAGAGGAAAACCCCTTCCTCGGTTGGCGCGGTATTCGTGTAACTTTGGATCACCCGGAGATTTTCCTTACCCAAGTTCGCGCCATGATTAAGGCCAGCGAGGGTTTGGATAACTTGCGCATTCTCTTGCCCATGATTACCAATGTGCCAGAAATGGATGCAGCACGCGGCCTGATTACCCGTGTGTATAACGAATTGGTCGAAGAAGGCCTAAACGTTAAAATGCCACCTGTAGGAGCCATGATTGAGGTGCCTGCTGCAGTTTATCAAGCGCGGGAACTAGCAGCGCGCTCGCAATTTTTATCGGTGGGCAGTAATGACTTAACTCAGTATTTACTGGCCGTAGATCGCAACAACGCGCGCGTGGCTGATCTCTACCAAGCCTTCCACCCAGCGGTATTGCGGGCTCTTCAGCAAATCGTCAACGAGGCTCACGCTGAAGGCATTAGTGTCAGTATTTGCGGTGAGTTGGCGGGTGATCCCGGCGCCGCTATCCTGTTAATGGCAATGGGTTTTGATACGCTCTCCATGAGCGCCACCAACCTGCCGAAAGTCAAATCGGTTATTCGCGGTGTCACCCTCGCGTTGGCTAAGGAGCTGCTCGCCGAAGTGATGGTCATGACCGATGCGGATCAAATTCGTCTACGGGTAGAGCAGGCGCTCAACGATGCTGACGTCACTCGTTTGATTCGCCCTGTCGGATCGGATGATTTTGAAGAATAAATCTATCGCCTAAGCCCCATCGTTCTGATGAGGGCTGTTCTTGTGCGGCATCCTGTAAGACTAAATTCCCTCGGTGTGGTAATAATTGCCTGATTGGCGTTCATGCCGAGCTATGCACCATGTACAATAGCGCCCACTTTTGCGCCCTCAAAACCTTAAGGTTTGCATAGATGATTCTGTACCCTAACTTCAATCCAATTGCTGTTTCCATTGGCCCAATTGACCTATTTGGCAAAGCAATTGGCCCTTTAGAAGTTCATTGGTACGGCGTCATGTATATGCTGGCGTTCCTTACGGCTTGGTTGCTGGCGCTGTATCGCTGTGGCAAGCCATATTCACCTATTACTAAAATTGAAGTAGAAAACCTAATTACCTACGGCGCTTTTGGTGTGATTTTAGGGGGGCGTTGCGGCTATGTGATTTTCTATGAATTTGATCGCTGGATGGCTGACCCTTTGTGGATTTTCAAGGTCTGGGAAGGCGGCATGTCGTTCCATGGCGGGCTCATAGGCGTATTGGTTGCCATGTATGTTTACGCTACGCGTATTCGTGTTCCCTACCTTGCGCTGATGGATTTTGTGGCACCTATAGTGCCTCTCGGTTTAGGTTTTGGTCGGTTGGGTAATTTTATCGGGCAGGAATTATGGGGTAGGGTGAGCGATGTACCTTGGGCAATGGTATTTCCCAAAGCGGGCGATCCTCTAGGTGTTGCGCGCCATCCTTCGCAGCTCTATCAAGCTACGCTGGAAGGATTAGTGATGTTCGTGGTGCTTTTTTGGTTTTCAGCCAAGCCGCGTCCACGAGGTGCTGTGAGTGGATTATTTTTGGTTCTTTATGCAAGCTTCCGTTCGCTTGTTGAAAACTTCCGTGAGCCGGATGCTGATATAGGTTTTGACTTGTTCGGCGTCATCACTCGCGGCCAATTGCTTTCGGCCCCCATGCTAATAGCTGGCGTGATACTTTTGGGCTCTGCCTATATTAACGAGCGTAAAAAAAATCGTGCTGCGACAAAGGCTGCTACTCCCCAATAAAATCTGCTGTGGATTTATGCGATGCAACAATATTTAGCGTTAATGAAAGATGTGGTTGTAAATGGCATTACCCGTGGCGATCGTACTGGCACAGGTACGCGCTCGGTATTTGGCCGTCAAATGCGTTTTGATTTGAATGAAGGCTTCCCTCTGGTGACGACTAAAACGGTACATTTAAAAAGTATCATTGTTGAATTGCTGTGGTTTTTACAGGGGCGCACTGATGTAACATGGTTGAAGGAGCGCGGTTGCAGTATTTGGAATGAGTGGGCAACAGAGTCGGGCGATTTGGGACCCGTGTATGGAAAACAATGGCGTTCGTGGGCGTGCCCTGATGGTTCAACCATTGACCAAATTTCTGAGGTTATCGAACAAATTAAAACGCGCCCTAATTCAAGGCGTCTTATTGTTAGTGCGTGGAATCCAGCTGATTTACCGGATGAATCTTTAAGTCCGCAACAAAATGTCGAGCAGGGCCGCATGGCGCTAGCGGCGTGTCACACGCTGTTTCAATTTTATGTCGCCGACGGAAAACTGTCTTGTCAACTTTATCAGCGCAGCGCCGATTTTTTTCTCGGTGTGCCATTTAATATTGCCAGCTACGCGCTGTTAACCCATATGATCGCGCAGCAGTGTGATTTGGGTGTAGGTGATTTTGTACATACCTTTGGCGATTGTCACTTGTATAACAATCACATCACCGATGAGATTGTTTACGAGCAATTAAAACGCGAACCCAAAGCTCTGCCTAGATTAATTATTAAGCGTAAACCAACGTCAATTTTTGATTATGCGTTGGATGATTTTGCGTTTGAAGGCTATGAGCCTCATCCGCGCATTGTCGCGCCCATTGCTATTTAATATGCAATAGACTGCCGAATAAAACCTAGATGTTAACAATAGGCACATCCATGAAGCTCTCGCTCATAGTGGCAACTGCCAACAACAATGCCATAGGTCGCCATAATGAATTGCCGTGGCATTTGCCAGAAGACTTAAAATATTTTAAATCGGTGACGCTGGGAAAACCAATCATTATGGGCCGCAAAACTTTTGAGTCCATTGGCAAACCTTTGCCCGGGCGCACCAATATAGTGGTGACTCGCCAACAACATTGGAAGCACGCAGGTGTGTTGGTCGCAAGAAATGTTGAAGAAGCCCTGGCAATTGGCAAACAATTTCACAGTGAGCAAAATAAACTGGCTGATGAGATTATGGTGATTGGCGGTGCAGAAATTTACCGTCATGCACTGCCTCTAGCTAATCGTGTTTACTTGACAAAAATAGCAGTTGATGTGGATGGTGCAGATGCATATTTTCCTGAGTTATCGCCTGTGGAATGGAAGTTGGTGTCTGAATTGCCTGGCAATACGGAGGCGAATTTAGCGCATAGGTTTTTAGTATTGGAAAAGATTGCTCATTAAGTTTTCTATATTTATGGCACCTTAGCTAATTTACTCAGGATACACAAATACAATGTCTTATAAGTATTCTATTGCTGTAGTTATTCCAAGTTACAAAGTTACAAAACATATTCTTGGTGTTATTAATAAGATTGGCCCTGAATGTGAGCGCATTTTTGTTGTTGATGATGCATGTCCTGATGGTAGTGGAAAGTATGTTCAGGAATATAATAATGACTCCAGGGTTGTTGTTCTTTTTCATGAGTTCAATCAGGGGGTTGGTGGCGCTGTCATGTCTGGCTATAAGGCTGCCATAGCGGATGGTGCGCAGGTTATTGTAAAGATAGATGGCGATGGGCAAATGGATCCAGCATTACTGCCCGAATTTGTTGGTCCTATATTAAATGGTGATGCAGATTACACCAAAGGCAATCGCTTTTATGATCTTGAGTCATTACAGACTATGCCCGCCATTAGATTGATAGGTAACTCAATTTTGTCACTTATGACAAAAGTATCCTCTGGTTATTGGAATTTGTTTGATCCAACCAATGGATACACTGCAATCCATGCCAGCGTAGCTAATCATTTACCCTTTAAAAAAATCAGTCACCGTTATTTTTTTGAAACAGATATGTTGTTCAGGTTGAATACTCTGCGCGCAGTGGTGGTAGATGTGCCTATGGATTCCGTGTACGCAGATGAAACCAGTCATTTAAAAATAACAAAAATCATGAGTGAGTTTTTTCTAAAGCATTTACGCAATACCTGGAAGCGAATTTTTTATAATTACTATTTAAGGGATATGTCATTGGCTTCGCTAGAGTTACCGCTTGGGTTACTGATGTTGCTATTTGGCGTTTGCTATGGTGGCTACCACTGGTACTTGTCTTCACTTGTAAAGGCCGCCACGCCAGCGGGTACAGTCGTACTTTCTGCTATTTCTCTGGTGATGGGCCTGCAATTGCTCTTAGCTTTTATTGGCTATGATATAGCTAGTATCCCTGTACGCCCTATACAGAGCAGAGGTTTAAAATAGTAGCGTTTATGGTTATCACGTTTATAAAAAATAATTTTTTATCTATCTGTCGTTATGTGGTTGTCGGTGCTGGCGTGTACGGCATTGAGTATTTATTGTACCTTGCTTTTGTGCTTAATTTGGGAGCCCTCCCCCTGTATGCTAATGCCTCTGCCAAAATAGTTGCCGGCCTTACCGGTTACTTTTTTCACAGGATATATACATTCAAAAAAGGCTTTAAGGGTGGGTTTTCAAAAGATTTGGCTAAATATATGGCAGTGCTGTTAGTTAATATCCCTTTATTTAGTCTTATTTTTGTTGCTATAGCATGGATGGGGTTGGATTTTAAAATTACTAAAATAATTGCCGATATTTTTTGTATCGCAATTGCTTATCTGCAGACTAAATTTTTAGTGTTTGGAACGTTTGAAAAAAAACAGTGAAATTGTAGAGCCGCACAGTTTGTGTCAGCCCCGAATGTTAGTGTTTAATAGTTTATTTTATAAACATTAATATTCCCCGCAGAAAACTCTTTTTGCCCATAGCGAGAAATAGTGTCGGTGATGAAGTCTCTGAAGTAAAAGCTATTACTATCGGGCAATTCGCTCCAGTATGCATAGTGTATGTTATTTTCCTTGAGGAATTTGATAAGGTCTTCGGCGTTGTGCATACCATCAAATGCGCTCAGTGTTTTGGGTGAAACCCAAGAGGGGTAAAAGGGCTTGCCTAGAAGCATTGCTCCAGAGGGGCGGGTCATGTCAAAGAGTACATTTTCTCCTGGGTGCATCTTATTCATATAATGATTGAGTACATATTCATTATTATATTTCTTGGCTGTCTCCAATTTTTGTTGCTCGCTAATACTCTCTAATGGGTTGCTATTTAAGAACCAGCATACGCCTGGAAGGTAAATAATATTTAATAACAAGTAGCAAATAAATATACCGTCACTAAGTTTGCCGAAAACTTTGGACTTTATTTGGTTGCCAAATGGCATAAACATGGCACCGGCCAGCACACTGGCAAGGGGCAGTATGGGAAACATATAGCGCCAGTATTGCATCATGCTAAACATAATGCCGCCGAAGACTACCGTTGGAATCAGCAGGTAGGCTAATTGTTTGTGACGCTTAAAGGTTAATAAATATAATGCCCCTAATACAGGTAGTATCAGGTACTGAAATCCTGCAATAAAATTCAGTGACTCAAAATATTTAGATGAGTTAAAAAAGAAACCAAGATATGCGTCAAGGCTTGCACCTTTGGTGAAGGTTGTATCTTTGAAGTTGGTGGGTGCGTAAAATGGAGATTTGAAAATCGCATTATATAGCGGGAATGTCGGGTTTCCGGTGATCAGATAAGCGTTGATATAGGCATGGAGTGCCACCGCACAACCAATAACAATAAGTAATGCTACGCTCAACCATTGCTTAAAGGATAATTGCTTAAATATTGATAGCGGTTGCCACTCGCTCCATAAAAAACAGGCAAACAGCGATACGGCAATGATCCCCGCCGGTAGTTTTATTGATATTAAAATGCTGCATACTAAAACCAATAGCAGGCATTTTTCTATATAAGTAATTTTGCTATTGCACGCGATGCATACCCCACTACTTGTTAATAGTGCCAGTAGCAACTCTGTTTGTAGCCCTAGTATTAAATTAATAACCATAGGGGTTGATATAAATAATACGAGTATGAGTAGTTTATAATTATTGTTTTGCGTTACTAGGCTGGAAAGTTTGAGCACAGCGAGCATCAGAAATGACAATATAAATATATTGATTGGACCCCGTGCATCCTGCATAGCCATGATTGAAATGGCACCGTGAAGCATGTCAAGAGTGAATGGTGCGGCATACCATATTTGGGTTGTTACATCAAAAAGATATTGGTGATGTGCTTGTAGTTGAGCCCACATAGCGAGGTGATAACTATTGTCATCAGCAGTCACACTTGGCAAAAAGGCGTAGCTTCCAATAAAGCCGACAAATATGAGTGTGCCACAGAGTTGCCAATAACTTACGCTGGAGAGTGCATGATTAATTGCTACAAATGTGTTGTTAATGTCGCCTCTTATTAGATCTCGCGATTTTTTTTGCGCTAGCGTTAAATAAAATGGTATGACGAGAATAAATAAATAGGTGTAAGCGTAGTTGACTGGGAAATGTATCATCGTACCAATAATAACAAGATAAATAGTAAGCCCAATAACGCCTGCTGCCATCCAAGAAAGGTTATCAGTGGTATGAAATAATTTAATGAGTGTCCATCGCCCCAGTAAAAAAATTGCAGCTAAAAAAAGCAAGCATGATACAGCGGCACTAATGCCTGACCCCATGAGCAATAGTATTAGTACTAAGCTAGCTGCGAGGGTTGCTGAAAATTCAGGTTTTATCTTTCGGATGCTGATAAAGACAAAGCTTCCTCCAATTAGCCAAGTTGCTAATGTTTTATAGTTGCCATCATGCCAAGGAGATGAAAGAGAATTACCGCTGTATAACATACCAGCTATTACAAATAAGGTAGATAGCAAAAGCAGTAAAGGTTGTGAGGTTCCTAGTAATTTTTTGGGGCTTGGCATTTGCTCTATGGTTTCCTCATGTTGTCTTTACTCAAGTTTAGAATGTATATATTGTGATTAGGTTTTTCTATATCTATAAAAAGTTTGATTTTTTGTATAAAAGACAATACTAAATTGATATGGCTTTTTGTATTGTAGTTCTTGCTAAATCTTTGTTGGTTTTAATCTAAAATTTGAAAATGAGGTGTTTAATTTTTTTAAGATAATTGATTGGAAAAAACGATTTTTTAACGAAAGTGATGGATGCTCTATAAAATGCCAAGATAAGTAAGCTAGAGGCAGGACTATAGCCGTGGAAATTAAAATATTGCCTTTGGGGTGCAGTGCGGGGAATAAATATGCAACTAGCTCTTGTGTTGGCCAGCCATAAATGTAAATACCATAGGATATGTCACCTACTTTTTTGTCTACGTTAATAAAAGGTGTTGAGTAGGCAAAGTAAAAAATAAAATAGGCGAATGACATTGGGAATATGGCGTGAAACCATTTTTCACCAAAGGAGGAAAAGATAAGGATTAAAGCTAAAAACGCTAATCGGGGGTCAAGCCAAATCTTGTCTCGATTGATATAAAAAAATACCCCAATAAGAAAAAAGAAAGATAGAGATGGCCAGTGAATTGTTGCTCCTTTTCCTAAAAATGGTATGCTTTCATAAAAGAAAAGACCAAATGCAAACAATGCTAATAAGGTAAAATTTGCCATTATTTTGTTTCTAAAAGCACCAAATAGCCCCAGTAACATTAATAAAAAATAACAGCGTAACTCCACTATTAGAGTCCAAAGTGAACCATTTACCGCAGAATCACTATGGTTTTCAAATACGCCAGGTAGTAGATATTCGATATTGATAAAAGGCAGCAGATTAATAAAGTACTTGCGTGTTTGCGGGTTGGTAAAATAGGCGTGAGTATCGAGCGAGGTCACTGCCCATCCGAGCGCAAAAACAGACAGCAAAACGCAAATGAACAATGCCGGAAAGACTCTGAGTATTCGTGAAACGGCATAGTAAGCGGCGCCTTGTTTTAACAGACTAGCCGTGACAAGGTACCCACTAATAATAAAAAATGCATCTACGGCAAATCCGCCAATATAATCTGAGCCTTTAAAAATTATATTGAGCGGGTCATTCATATTGATTGAGTTTTGGATGGCGTAACTATGTCCATAGATAACGAGCCATGCGCACATAATGCGAATTAACGTAAAATTATTTTTACGGTTATTATCGTGTGAGCTTAACAGTGTGCTGGCGAGCTTCATCCGCTAGGTGTCCTTGAGGTTAAATAACTGTGTATCAAATGCCATGGCCGCGTCGCTTCGGCCATGTGTATTTTTCAGGTCTTTTTAATCCAACTTGCTCAAATCTCTAACAGCGCCCTTATCTGCACTAGTAGCCAGCATCGCATAGGCTTTTAAGGAGGCTGAGACTTTGCGCGGACGAGCTTCGGTGGGTTTCCATGCCAGTGTACCTTTGGCATTTTCAGCGGCGCGGCGTGTATCCAGTTCGGCATCGGTTAACACCACATTGATGCTGCGGTTAGGAATGTCGATGCGGATAATATCGCCCGTTTGAACCAGCCCAATTGCACCGCCAGCGGCAGCTTCGGGTGAAACGTGCCCAATCGATAGGCCTGAGGTTCCGCCGGAGAAGCGGCCATCGGTTAAGAGTGCGCAAGCTTTTCCTAAGCCTTGAGACTTCAAGTAGCTGGTTGGGTAGAGCATCTCTTGCATGCCGGGGCCACCGCGAGGCCCCTCGTAGCGAATCACAACTACATCACCGGCTTTTACTTTGCCATCTAAAATGTCGGCAACGGCTCTGTCTTGGCTTTCCACAACGTAGGCCGGGCCTTCAAATACCCAGCAGCTTTCGTCCACACCCGAGGTTTTTACTACGCAACCATCGAGTGCGATATTACCTTTAAGTACTGCCAAACCACCTTCTTTGGAGTAGGCGTGTTCTACCGAGCGAATGCAGCCTTCAACACGATCTGCATCCAATGTTGGCCAGCGAGTGGCTTGGCTAAAGGCGACTTGAGTGGGTATTCCGGCTGGGCCAGCACGATAGAATGTGGCTACATCTTCCGCGGTGGTCGTGGTGATATCCCACTTATCGAAGGCTTCTTGGAAGGTTTTGCTGTGTACGGTGGGAAGGTTTGCATGAAATAAACCGCCGCGATTCAACTCGGCCAAAATGCTCATCACACCGCCAGCGCGGTGAACGTCTTCCATATGGTATTTGGGTGTGTTGGGTGCGACTTTACACAGTTGCGGCACTTTACGGCTCAAGCGGTCAATGTCGAGCATAGTGAAAGGTACTTCGCCTTCTTGCGCTGCGGCCAACAAATGCAGAATGGTGTTGGTGGAGCCGCCCATGGCGATGTCGAGTGCCATGGCGTTTTCAAATGCATCAAAGCTGGCGATGGAACGTGGTAACACGCTCGTGTCGTCCTGCTCGTAATAGCGTTTGGTGATGTCTACAATGCGGCGGCCGGCTTCCAAAAACAACTGTTCGCGGTCAGCGTGAGTTGCCAACAGTGAACCGTTACCGGGTAATGATAAGCCTAACGCTTCGGTTAAACAGTTCATAGAGTTGGCGGTAAACATGCCCGAGCAAGAGCCGCAAGTTGGGCAGGCGGAACGCTCGTAAGCGTCGACTTTTTCATCGCTGGCGTTTTTGTCGGTGCCGATGACAATGGCATCCACTAAGTCGAGTTTGTGTTCGGCAAGGCGTGTTTTACCGGCTTCCATCGGGCCGCCCGATACGAAAATCACAGGAATGTTTAGGCGCATCGCGGCCATCAACATACCGGGGGTGATTTTGTCGCAGTTGGAGATGCACACAATCGCGTCAGCACAGTGCGCATTGACCATGTACTCCACCGAGTCGGCGATAATATCGCGCGACGGCAAACTGTAGAGCATGCCGTCATGCCCCATAGCGATACCATCATCTACGGCGATAGTGTTGAATTCTTTGGCGACACCGCCCGCTTTTTCAATTTCACGCGCAACTAACTGGCCAAGATCTTTCAGGTGTACGTGACCTGGTACGAATTGGGTAAAGGAGTTGGCAATGGCGATAATGGGTTTATCAAAATCGCCGTCCTTCATGCCTGTTGCGCGCCAGAGTGCGCGGGCGCCTGCCATATTGCGGCCGGAGGTGGTGGTTTTGGAACGATAAACAGGCATAGTGCTACCTCAAAATTCACCCGAAAGGGTTTAATCAATAATCTTCAATAGGTTCAGTCAGGGGCGACCATAGTTTCTACCGTCGCGCAAAAAAGAAGGCGGCTAGCATAGCAGAAAGGTAAGCTGAGGTATTAGAGCGGATGATTATCTAGTGAAGTGAAATCTATTCAAATTGGCGCTTGCATAATTCTGTACGCTTATTCACCATCGGCGAGCGGGTTTTACCGACAACAATCTATAAACAATAACGTCAACTGGGAATAAGAACCTATGACTGATCAGAAAATGGATGTATTTCTCTTGGGGGTTCCGCAGCCCGGTATTGAGCGCGCTACGCTCATTAGCAATTTGGCTGTCGCGTTTAAAAAGGATGTGCCTTCTATCGAAAAAATGCTGCGTCGTCCACGCACCTTGGTCAAGTCTGATATTGAGTCGACCTTGGCTGAAAAATATAAAGCTATTATTGAGCGGGCGGGTGGTCAATGCGAGTTGGCCGTTCATGGCGCCTTGCCTGAGCCATCTTTGGCGGAAACACCTAAGGCACCAGTATTGGCGTTAGAATCCATCGCATCGGTGAATAACAAAGAGGAAGCTGAATCGCCTCAAGAGGATGAAACTGATTCCGATGCGGCAGGCTACTGTGTTAAATGCGGTACTGTGATTCGCGTTGGCCAAGTAAAATGTTCGCGCTGTTTTACGCCGGTTTCTGAGTTCAGTTCCAAAAATAAAACCACGGCGGGCCTGTTGGCTTTCTTTTTCGGCGGCTTAGGTGTGCACCGTTTTTATTTGGGACAATGGTGGGGCATATTTTATTTGCTGTTTTGGGGTACATTTATTCCCAGTATTGTATCCATTGTTGAAGCGGTCGTATTTTGGTCAAGCTCGCAAGAATCTTGGGATAAAAAGTATGGGCGAGTGCCGCGTTCATCGGGCACTATGGCGCTGGTATTAATTGTGGGTGCGTTCTTGATGGTCGCTGTCATGGGCATATTGGCTGCAGTTGCCGTGCCTGCTTATCAGGACTACACCACCCGCGCCAAAATTCAGCGCTCTATGCCTTTAGTGTTGGATGCGCGCAATAAAGTCACAGCATTTGTGAAACAACACAAAACGTATCCTGACGACAATGTGTTGGTCGGCTTGCCTGAACATATTCAGGATGTTGCGATTGAATCAATTAAATTAGGCGATCAGGGAACCTTAGAGGTGACTTATCACATTGCCAATTTGCGTGAAAATAATAGTATTGTATGGACGCCATTGGTTCGCGGTACCGAGCTTGTATGGACGTGCCAAGCGGGCACCATGAATGATCGCTTTCGTCCAACTGAGTGTCGCGGCGGTGATCACACAGCAACTCTCGCCCCTCAGTCACATAAAAAAGCCAGTGCAACCTTGGCGAAAACTATTGACAGTAACGACAAGCATTTTTCACTTAAAGTACCTGAGTCTTGGGAACCGAAGAATTTGTTGGAGACGGCGCTCTTAGGCGCTGCTAATTTGCGCGAAGAAAATTATGTAATTGTGATGGTGGACCCCAAGACGGATTATGCCGAGCAAATAACGCTGGATACCTTTAGTTTTTTAATTCAAAAGCAGTTAGCGGCCAATATTCAAAATGGCAAAATGCAGG
>Ga0209067_10000105_pt1 | contig 55678 bp, 50 predicted proteins | sample ColStrG_CSR_2013_FD_187199 | JGI IMG/M metagenome (GOLD analysis project Ga0209067, IMG submission 187199) | Freshwater sediment microbial communities in response to fracking from Pennsylvania, USA - Cold Stream Run_MetaG_CSR_2013 (SPAdes)... | ecosystem: Environmental > Aquatic > Freshwater >...
GAATCATTGCGCTTACATATTGGGATGGTAACGCAGGACACATCTTTGTTGCACCGTTCAATTCGCGATAATTTATTGTACGGCAACCCCAAAGCAACCGAATCACAAATGATTGAAGCCGCTAAGCAAGCTGAAGCTCATGATTTTATTTTGTCGCTCAGCGATAGCCAAGGTCGCACTGGTTACGATGCTCACGTTGGTGAGCGCGGCGTAAAACTTTCTGGCGGTCAACGCCAGCGAATTGCCATTGCGCGCGTGCTTATTAAAAACGCACCTATTTTAATCTTAGACGAGGCGACTTCTGCCTTGGACTCGGAAGTAGAAGCGGCAATTCAAACAAACTTAAACACTTTAATGCAAGGTAAAACCGTTATTGCTATTGCACACAGATTATCCACTATCGCGGCGATGGATCGATTAATTGTGATGGATAAGGGCAAAATTGTTGAGCAAGGTACGCACAGCCAGCTGATTGAACAACAAGGTATTTATGCTCAGCTATGGGAACGGCAGTCAGGTGGGTTTCTTGGAGAGATGTAGTCATTAGGCATGTGATACGCATAAAAAAACCGAGCCACAGGCTCGGTTTTTTTATTTCAAATGCAATCAATAAACGCTACAAAAACAATTTAGTGCCCGCATAAAATAAACCACCGGCCAACAAAATGGTGGCGGGCAAAGTCAAGACCCATGCCATTAAAATAGTTTTAATCGTGGAAAATTGCAGGCCTGATTTATTAGCCACCATAGTGCCCGCCACCGCCGAAGATAATACGTGAGTTGTAGAAACTGGCATACCGGACCAACTGGCAATACCAATAGCTGCAGCGGCGGTAATTTGTGCAGACATACCTTGCGAGTAAGTCATTCCGGTTTTGCCAATTTTTTCTCCCACTGTTTTTACCACACGACGCCAACCGGTCATAGTACCCAAACCCAATGCCAATGCCACAGCGATGATGGCCCAGTAAGGCGCAAACTCAGTGGTAGTTGTAATATCTTTGCGCAGCGTATTTAAATCACCTTTATCTTTACTTGATAGCTCATCTATCTTAGAAACTTTCTTGGCTGTATCGTCAATGCACAATAATAAACGGCGAACTTCGCGACGCTTATTAACATCCAAATCTGTATAAGCATTAACATCTTTCAAATAGCTTACCAAACTGTTAATGGTCGCCAGCGCATGTTTGCTCTGACATTTTTCATCAGGCACGGCATTAATAGCGGTGTATGTGAAATCAATTTTGCTCGATAACTTAGCACTATTTTCAGTGTAAAGACGTCCAATATAAGTAGCTGCATCACGTGTTTTATCAATATGGAGTGTTGAGGTATTCAGATCCAATACAAATTGGCCGGGAGCCATACAAATCAATACCAACATCACCATACCAATACCTTTTTGGCCATCGTTAGATCCATGCACAAAACTTAAGGTCATAGCAGAGACAACTAAGGTTGCTCGTGTCCAAAAGGGTGGATGCTTTTTACCATCAATTTTTTCGCGCTCTTCGGGGGTTTTATGAATCTTTGGACCGGTCCAAAAGCGCTTGAACAACAGTAATAATATGGCCGCCAAAGCAAAACCAATTAAAGGGGAAATTAATAACGACAACATTATTTCTGTTGCCTTTTTTGTATTAATACCATCCGCCAAGGGCATATGTGTTAACAGCGCATGAGCGCCACCAACACCAAGAATAGAACCAATTAATGTGTGAGAGCTTGATGAGGGAATACCTAAATACCAAGTACCAAGATTCCATAAAATAGCAGCGAGCAACAGTGAAAACACCATTACCATCCCGTAAGATGAGGTTACATTCAACAACAAATCCACCGGCAGCAAATGCACAATTGCATAGGCAACACCTAAGCCACCAGCCATTACACCCAAAAAGTTAAAAACCCCCGAGGACATCACTGCCATATAAGGTGGCATAGCCTTGGTATAAATCACTGTTGCCACAGCGTTAGCCGTATCGTGAAAGCCGTTAATAAATTCGTAAGCCAACACAAACAACAGCGAAAGTGCTAAAGCTACGCCAACGGAAAATTCGAGACCGGTAAACATATCTAACATAGGAAGGTCGCCTGTTAAAAGTAAGATCGCCTGTAAAGCTTATTGAGACCAAGGTGTTTTGTTGCCTTATTATGACACAAGCCAATGTGGATTCTAAGAATGGCCAAACTCACCCGTTTGTGTTACCACATTAAATCATCGGGAATCACATAATCTTTATAAGGATCATCTTCATCACTGTGCTGTTCTGTTTTAACGTTTGCTACCACGACCGATTTTTCATCACGTAAAGCAATTTTATCGGCCACAATACTCGGAACCAGCTCATAACCCTCGCCCAGCTTGACCACGGCCAGAACACCGCGGGCAATTTGTTCTAGAATTTTGGGCGAAACACGAATTTTTTTGATCACTTTACCATCAGTAAAGTTGTACTCCACATCGCCATTGCCAGTACCTCTAGATTGACGATGATTTTCAATTAACTGTTTGATTTGTGCGGCTATGGCTTTTTGTTGGCTCTCTAAATCGCGCTGACGATTTAACTCTCGGTCGCGCTCTGCCTTTTCTAACCGCGCCTGTTCGGTAGATTGCTTGAGCTCATCCACTACGGGTTCGGCAGAGCGGCGTGCAACATTGGTTTCCTTACGCTTTTCTTTATTCGCTTGCTTGGCTTTTTTGGTATCAATTAAACCGGCTTTGAGGAGTTGGTCCTGGAGAGAGGCCATGATTTTTTCCCGCTTATGAAGATTGTTGCGCATAATAGCGCCCTATCTTTAGCTGCGCCAAGAACTCTTCAGTCACTATGAGCAAGATCAAATCCTGGGACATTTTTTGCCGCGTCATAGACAACTATGGAGACATAGGCGTTTGCTGGCGTTTAGCCCGTCAATTAGCCAACGAATATCCTTTTCATATACGGCTTTGGGTAGATGACCTGACGGCCTTACGGCATATATGGCCTGAGACCAAAGTCACCAATCAACAAACATTGGAAGGGATTGACGTGTGCCTTTGGTACGAACAATTTCCTGAAGATATTCAGCCCGCCAATGTGGTCATTGAAGCGTTTGCTTGCCATTTGCCAGAGGTCTATCTAAAAGCAATGAAGAAAAAACCGCCCCAATGGTTCAATCTGGAATACTTAAGCGCCGAAGATTGGGTTGAGGGCTGTCATGGCTTAGTCTCCATGGATACCCAAACCGGGCTCAAAAAAACCTATTTCTTTCCCGGTTTTACCGTTAAAACAGGGGGGCTTTTGCGTGAGCAAACACTACTTTCAGCACGAAATGCTTTTCTTGCCGATGCGCCCACTAAAGCTGCTTTTTTGAGTAGACTGGGTATTTCCCTGACCGGTGAGAGCAACCTGCTCGTATCATTATTTAGCTACGAAAACACGGCTATTGGGTCATTATTAGATAGCTGGATTCAATCTTCTGAACCCATAATGGTCTTAGTCCCCGCCAGTAAATTATTACCGGATATTAATCGACATCTACAAACACAATTAAACATAAATGATGAATATTCATGCGGGGCTTTGCGTATAAGGATCATTCCTTTTCTTACCCAAACCCAATACGACCAATTGCTATGGGCTTGTGATATCAATTTCGTGCGCGGCGAGGATTCATTTGTAAGGGCGCAATGGGCCGCTAAGCCCTTTATTTGGCACATTTATCCGCAGGATGACGGCATCCATTTGGAAAAACTCGGTGCCTTTCTAAATCACTATCTTTCAGGCTTATCCCTAGAAGAGCAGACTGCCATCGCCAATCTTTGGCATAACTGGAATCAGGGCAAAAATTGTGGGGAAGCATGGAATGAGTGCCTCAAAAACCGCCAAAACTGGGATAAACACACGAAAGAATGGTGTTATCAGCTAAATTCTTTGGGCGATTTAGCTTCAAATATGGTGCAATTTTGCCAAAAAACGCTATAGTAGCGCCCGAATTTATCTCCCTTATTAATACTTTTATCTTTACTGAGAGTTATCATGAAAACAGGTCAAGAATTACGCGCCGGTCATGTAATCAACATCGACGGTTCACCTTGGTTAATCCAAAAAGTAGAAATCAGCCGTTCAGGCCGTAACACTGCCGTTGTTAAAACCAAGCTGAAAAACTTACTGAACGGTTATTTGACTGAAACCCCATACAAAGCTGACGACAAGTTTGAAGACATCGTGTTGGATCGCAAAGAAGTAACCTACTCTTACTACGCCGACCCAATGTACGTTTTCGTAGACAACGAATACAACCAATACGAATTGACTGTTGATGAGCTGGGTGACATGGGTCCCTACATCGAAGACGGCATGGAAGACGTATGTGAAGCAGTATTCTTTGACGGCAAAGTAATCTCTATTACTCCACCCAACTCAATTACCCGCGAAGTTGTCTACACCGAGCCATCTGTGCGCGGCGATACATCCGGCAAAGTCATGAAACCTGCTCGCTTGACCAACGGTCACGAGTTGCAAGTTTCTGCATTTGTAGAGATCGGCGATAAAATTATCATCGACACTCGCACTGGTGAATACAAATCTCGCGCTAAAGACTAATTCTGCTATTCCAGAGCTACTAGTCATGACTGGCTAGTAGCTTTCTTCTTCCGCTTTACCATTTTCATCCCTCATCGTTAAACCACTCATAATTGTTTTTTGCCGCTCGGCACCTTTCTAATTCACCCTACATTTTTACGCGCATAATTAATGCTCCAAAAGGAGGATTCGATATGCCTATAGCGTTAAAAATAATTATTGCTTTCTGTCTTGCTATTTATGCCCCGTTAACAGTCAATGCGAGTGAAGTATCGCCAATACCTGAAACACCCAAAACCTTAGATGAATTAAAAGTAGCGATAGAAAAAATCCGAACAGAAACTCACACACCAGCCGTTGGTATTGCATTGGTCAATGATAAGGGCCCCTTATGGGTTGCAAGTTTGGGGGAGGCTAATAGCGAAAAACATATCAAGGCCGATGAAGACACCATGTACCGAATTGGCTCCGTTTCAAAAATGTTTGTTGCACTCGCCGTCCAAAAATTAGTTGAGGAAGGAAAATTACACCTTAACGATAAAGTAAGAAATCTTGTGCCTGATGTTGCCTTTAATAATCCTTGGGAAGACATGCACCCCATCCTACTCGTACATCTATTGGAACACACAACAGGTTGGGATGACATGCACTTAGCTGAATATGCGCATAATCAATCAACACCCATCAATCTAAAAGAAGCACTGGAATTTCATCCTGACTCACGTACATCTCGCTGGATTCCTGGTACTCGACATGCGTATTGCAATACGGGGCCGGCGGTAACGGCTTATATTATTGAACGAGTCACTGGTCAAAAATTTGAAGACTACATTCAACAAAATTTCTTCAATCCATTGCAAATGCATACGGCAACCTATTTTTTATCCGCTGCTTATCAGCAACATGCAGCAACACTTTATTCCGGTATAAAACCTGAAAAATATTGGAATATTATTTATCGTCCTGCTGGCGCCATAAATGCATCCCCTAAAGATATGGCAAATTTTTTACAGTTTTTAATCAAGCGTGGAGAGTTTGAAGGGAAACGAATTATCAGCAATGAATCCTTTGATCGCACCGAAGTTTCTAAAACTACTCTCGGCGGTGAAGTAGGATTAACCGCTGGGTATGGTTTACATAATTACACCACTGGCAGAAAAGGATTTGCATTTCACGGTCACAATGGCGGCGTTATTGGCGGTCTGACTGAACTCTCTTATCTGCGTGAAAAAAACGTAGGTTATGTGTTTATGATCAATTCAGACAATGGTGTTGCCTTTCAAAAAATATCAGATCTTATTCGCGATTATTTATTGCAAAATCTCAAAGCGCCAGAATCTAAAACAATTAATTTACCGGAAGAATTCAAATTGTTAACGGGATGGTATAAGCCCATTAATCCACGTAGTGATCTACTAAAATACCTACTTGATGTTGTGGGATTATTACATATAACCCTAACAGACGGCGAACTGCATAGCAGCCCATTAACCGCTCCTTGGCAATCAAATTATGGTGCCATCAACCATACGTATTTAGTAGATAAATGGACTGGTCTTGCAACCCTAGCTAGAGTAAAAGATCCACTTGCAGGGGAAACAGTTCAAATAGACACTACACTTTACCAACGGATATCACCTTTCCATGTATTTGGATTGCTTGCGCTTTTCATTTTATGGTCGTTAGTGATGGTTGTCGATTTTATATTCGCGTTTTTTTGGATACCTCGCCGTGTATGGGGAAAACTTCAAGGTGGCCCGTCTATCCAATTGCGTATTTGGCCACTAATTAGCAGTGGTTTAATTTTATTAGCCACCTTTTCCGGCATAATTTTTGGAGGCAATGCCAGTACTTTGGAAAGCTGGGGAACACTATCAATGGTTTCCGTTAATCTATTTGTAGCAAGCATTGCATTCTGCTTAACTTCAATTTGGAGCCTATGGTTAGCCATTCGTTACTATAAACAACCTATTTATAAACTGGCTTATTGGCACTCTACTTTATTAGCAAGTTTACATGTTGGCGTTATGATTTACTTATTATATTACGGTGCAATAGGTATACGTACTTGGGTCTATTAAAATAAATAGCCCCAGCGCATCTGGGGCTTTAAGGTTTTCAATAATGAAAGCACAATTTTTTCCAAAAAATAAACAATTCTGGATTTATCATGCTTCAGTAATTTTTCTGTTAACATTAGTGGAGGCAGCATTTACCCTTTCCAACATGACGGGCGCGCTCCTAATTTTTAACTTAATAGGCTGGCTACTCATTATTTTGTTTTACTCACTTGCCATGTTAGTGTTTAGAAAGATATACCTACAAAGAAAATGGCAAAATTACAATACGTTTCGTACCATGTTACAGGTTTGCACCTATGCCTTATTGACTGGCACCTTAGTCACTGCAATTACGTTTAGTATTATCGTACCACTCTTCTGGAACTCATTATTTTCCCCAGAAATTGTTTCCAAAATGAATATTACGCCAGCCAAAGCATTAACAATTACTTATTTTTCTAATGTTTTAGCCATCTCGGCATATGCTTGTCTTTGGATTTTTATTTATATTAGTATAACAACCAATCGTCGCATTAAAGAAACTGAACTCATCAATTTACGATTAGAAAACCACTTAAAAGAAGCTCAATTGCACAGCCTCGCCAATCAACTTAACCCTCATTTTTTATTTAATTCACTAAACAACATTCGCTTTATGGTTCATGAAAATAGTGAACGCGCAGACAGAATGATTGTTAACCTTTCTGATATTTTGCGCTACTCCTTGGAAACCAGCAAGCAAGATAAAGTTGTATTGGCAAAAGAGCTGGACATTATTAACCATTATATTGCGCTGATCAAAATACAATTTGAGGAGCGATTGCAATTCAACTGTCTTATTGGCGAAAACTTAGAAGACTGCCTGATACCACCAATGACCTTACAGCTTCTTATTGAAAATGCTATTAAACACGGGATTGATCAATTACGACGAGGCGGAAAATTAACACTCATCATTAAAGAACAGACCAATAAATTAATTATTTCACTGACCAATGATCTACCCGAACAAAAGATGGAACCAGAAGGGACAGGAATTGGCTTAAAAAATATCGCCAAACGTTTACATTTACTTTATAACTTAGAGGCACAACTGCGTCACACCATAGAAGACCATCAGTTTGTAGTTACCATAAGTTTACCCAAGGAGAATTAGGTGAAAGCGATAGTTGTTGAAGACTCGCGTTTAGCTCGCGAAGGCCTGTTAAAAATGCTGCAGAAATTCTCAGAAATTACATTAGTTGGCTCTGCGGATCATCCAGAAACAGCGCGCCAATTAATTAAAGAACAACAACCCGATGTTATTTTTTTAGATATTCATATGCCAGGCGAAACAGGATTTGAGTTGCTTGAAACACTGGATTACACACCGCGCATTATTTTCACCACAGCCTATTCCGAATATGCCATACGCTCCTTTGACTATAATACGTTAGATTATCTACTTAAACCCATAAGCCACGAACGCCTAAGCACTGCCATCCAAAAGCTTTTTAGTCCTATACTCGAACCCCATCCAAATCACAAGCCACCACTGGATATTACCAGCCGTATGTTTGTTAAAGATGGCGAAAAATGTTTTTTAATTCCACTAAGCAATATTCGTTATTTTGAAAGCTGTAAAAACCATGTCCGTATTTTCTTTAACAATGATAGCGCCTTTATAAAAAAATCCATGGCAATTATTGAAGAGCGTCTACCCAAACAACATTTTTTTCGCGCCAATCGCCAATACATTGTAAACCTTCATGCCATCATCCAAATTGAAGAAAGCCTAAACGATGGCTATGAAATAACCATGAGCGACAAAAAAGTATTGGAAATATCACGCCGCAACGCGGTTGAACTGAAAGATTTATTGAGCTTTTAGACTTTTGTTCTTTTTTTTAAGAACCAAAATAAGCGAACACCCAATAAGAGCGCAGTTAAGGTGCCAAATAAAACAGCATCAGCATAGCTGGAACGCACTTGTAAAAGCACATGAAACCAAGCCAATACGGCGATAATATAGATAGATTTATGCAACTTAACCCAATTTTTTCCCAATCGACGCATCATGCTTTGAGTTGAAGTTGCACCCAATGCAATCAACAACAAAATCGCGGGAATGGTAAGCAAAATATAAGGACGTTTAATTAACTCACTGCCAAAACTAGAAAAATCAAAGCCTAAAATAAAAATCAAATAAGCAACAACATGTAAACCTGCATAAAATAATGTAAATAGCCCAAGCATTCTACGGTGAAGCATCAACCAACTTTGCTTTGCCAATTTTTTTAATGGGCTTATGGATAAGGTTATTAAAAGAAAATAAAACGTCCAAGTACCTGTGAATAACACTATAGTTTTAGCAGGGTCTGCACCAAGATGACTCGTGAACACCTTACTCAAAAGATAAATCAGCGGAAACAAACTGACAATAAAAACTAACGCTCTTCGCCAAATAACGGGCATGTATACCTCTAATAGAATTTTTTCAGATCTAAGCCTTTGTACAAATCCGCCACTTGCTCACCATAGCCGTTAAACATTTGCGTGGGGATAATATTAGGGCTAAATAGGCCACTAGGTAGGCGTCGCTCTTTGGCTTGACTCCAACGCGGATGATCAACCGCTGGATTTACATTTGCATAAAATCCATATTCATTTGGCGCGATTTGGCTCCAAGTTGTTTTAGGTTGTTGCTCAGTTAATTCGATTTTTACAATAGATTTAATACTTTTAAAACCGTATTTCCAAGGCACAACCAAACGCAAAGGTGCACCATTTTGATTGGGCAAGGTTTTTCCATAAAGACCAACTGCCAGTATAGTTAAAGGGTTCATAGCTTCATCGATACGCAAGCCTTCACGGTAGGGCCAATCAATAGTGCTGAGTGAACTGCGCTGTGCGGGAAACTGTTTAGAGTCTTTCAACGTTACAAATGAAACGAATTTTGCTTTGCTCGTAGGTTCAAATTTTTTCAATAAACTTGCCAAGGAAAATCCAATCCACGGTATCACCATTGACCAAGCTTCAACGCAACGTAACCGATAAACCCGCTCCTCCAAATCTATGCCTTTCAGTAAATCCTCCAAGTTATATTTACCTGGCTTAGCAACCTCACCCGTAATGTCCACCTGCCAAGGATGTGGCTTGAAGTTTTGAGAGTTCTTCGCGGGATCGGTTTTATCATAACCAAATTCATAAAAATTATTATGGCCGGTCACATGCTCATAAGGTGTTAAGGGTTCACTTAATTTTTGTTGGTCTGCCTTAGCGCGAGCAATTAGGTGAGAAAGCCAATCTGGACCAGCATTAGCCAGGTCTGTGGCCACATTAACGGGATCAGCAAATACACCTGACGATGAAAAACTGGCGATAACCCCGGTCGCTATGGCACCACGCATAAAATCCCGTCGTGCATGGTAAATGGCCTCTGGAGTGATTTCCGAGCTAAGAATGTCCGTTGGTTTTTTAATTAGCATATACAATGTCCTAAGGTTTAGTTACAGCTTAGATGCAATAGGTAAGCATTTGTTACGCGAGTACATGAATTTTTAATGTGTGGTTGGCTATATTGCTTCCTAATCTGCAATAACGGATCGATTTTTACCTCACTGTATTGCTAGCAACTGCACCCATGCTGTTGCAATGTACAAAGAATATAAAATTTACAGATATTACACTTAATGCGTAATTAACCAACATTGATGAATTTTAGGATTGCGTTTAAAGTCCTCGTCAATCGTTTGCGCGCTGATATTTTTTATTGTGTAAGCACTTAAAGCTTCACCGTCTAACTTAAAGGTACGTAAATTATTGGAAAAAATTAAAGTACCTTTTTCATCCAGCGCACGCATCGCATTATTAATCATTTCTACATGATCACGCTGTACGTCAAGCACATCCTCCATACGTTTAGAATTAGAAAAGCTAGGAGGATCAAGAAGGATTAAATCATATTGTTGATCATTTTTCTCTAACCACTTTAAACAATCTGCCTGTTCTAAACGATTTTTAGATTCACTTAGTCCATTCAATGCGAAATTTTTACGCGCCCAATTTAAGTAGGTATTAGACATGTCTACACTAACGGTATAACGCGCCCCACCCATAGCAGCATGTACGCTAGCTGTCGCGGTATAGCAGAATAGATTTAAAAATCGTTTATCCTTTGCCATTTGCGCAATCATTGTGCGCACAGGACGATGATCTAAAAATAAACCCGTATCCAAATATTGCCACATATTAATATGCAATCGCGCCGAACCTTCTTGCACGCTGAATACATCTCCAGTGGGTAACTCGGTTAATTTTTCGTATTGCTGAGTACCTTTATTACGGCGGCGTTGTTTATAGCTAATGCGTGTAGCAGGAATATCTAACGCATAAGGTACAGCTAATTCAATTTCTGCAAAACGTTGCGCGGCACGATCTTCATCAACCGATTTAGGTGCAGCATATTCTTGCACATTGGCGTACCACTGTGCGGGCTTACCCGGTTGCGTTTGGCCGCAATAAACGTCAATAGCTGCAGAATATTCCGGCATATCGGCATCGTATAAACGATAGGCATTCACTTCATTTTTACGTGCCCATTTTTCTAGTTGTTTTAGATTTTTTTGCAAGCGATTTACTAACATTTGCGCACCGTTCGATAACGCAGCGGCTTGCTCTTCACGATTGGTTTCACGCACACGCTGCTCAGCAGCGACGCGCTCTTTTTGGTCATGACTAAAACGACCATCCTGCTCTACGCGGCTTTGCACAAAAGCTTCGCTAGCGATACTGAACATTAATAATTCGCTGGGAATAGTCCCGTTAAAAAATTTGTATTTTTTATCGGCCCGTAAACCCATTTGTTTTCCCAATTCTGGGTTGCCAGTAAATACACCCGCACGCCAGCCTTGAAACTCATTGCGCAAACGCTCACCCAAATGGGCGTAGAGTATTTTCAACGACTCAACTTCACCTAAACGTTCACCGTAAGGCGGGTTACTTAAGACCAAACCATTTTTCAATTCTGTATGCGTAGGCTTTTTAAACTCGGCGAGTTCTTTTCTGCTCACTCTCAACCAGTGGTCAAGCTCCGCGCTGACAATATTTTCTTCTGCCGCGCGAATCACTTTAATATCTGCATCGTAACCGCGTATTTCAGGCAAATTTTTCGCCAAACCGATACGACGACGCTCCTGCGCTTCTTCGCGCAAAGTCAACCAAATGTCATTGCGATGATTTAACCAACGCTCAAAACCAAAGCTGGCACGCGCCAATCCTGGAGCTATATCTGCCGCCATTAATGCAGCTTCAATTAAAATCGTACCCGAGCCGCACATTGGATCAAGCAAAGCACCACCGTCAGCGGCAATTTCAGGCCAACCCGCACGAATTAAAATACCCGCAGCGAGGTTTTCCTTCATGGGCGCGCTACCCTGCTTCAAACGATAGCCACGACGATGCAAGCTTTCACCCGACAAATCTACACTAATGATTATTTTGTCTTTACTAAGGCGCGCATTTATACGCAAATCTGGATCGCGCTTTGCGACTGAAGGACGCTCGCCACTGAAATCGCGCAAGCAATCTACAATGGCATCTTTGACTTTGACCGCGCCGAATTGGGTATTGCGAATTGCATCACTAGTACCCACAAAATCAACCAACAGACTTCCATTAGGGCTTAAATGCTCCTGCCATGCAATCTTGCGCACCCCATCGTAGAGAGCATCCTGACTGTCCACTTCAAAATTGGCCAACGGCAACAGCACCTTATTGGCTAGCCGCGACCATAAACAAACGCGGTAAGCCGTTTCGATGCTACCACTAAAATACACACCTGCTACAGTTTCACGCAGTTCAGTAGCACCCAACTGTGCAAGTTCGGAAAATAAAAGCCCCTCAAGACTTTTAGGGCAGGTCGCAAAGAATTGGAAATGAGTCATGTATAACGCCAGTTTAATAACTTTTTACACTGAAATTCGCTTTATTGAACAGAGTTTGTGCGAATGTGGAGGCCAGCCTGTTTGTCAAATTTAGCACTAGAGCTTTAAGTGCTATCCAAATAGATATCTATAAGAATTAAATCGTTCACAAGTGGAACCTTTGTTGGTGTACTGGTCAAACCCTCTGTATTCACAGAGATTGTTCAGCAACCCAAAGGAGGTATTGTAGCAAGTCGCGCTAGATGTCTATATAACTTTAGTTATTTGAAAATCTAATTGCTCAAAAATAAAGAGGTGCCTTATAGGATGAAAAGTCAGAAACGAGATCAAACTGAACGCGCTTTTGCAAAAGGCTATCAAGCCGGGATAGATGGTCGATCGCGTAGCTCATGCCCTCACGAGACAGGTATGGTCCGACAGCAATGGTTAAATGGTTGGCGCGAATCTCGCGTAGATCAATGGGATGGACTCAACCGAATGGCACAAGTCCAAAAACTTACCAATTTACAACCGGGAGCCCAAATGGCTGCGGCAGGCTGATGAACGACAAAGTACATCAGCAAATACATTGCAAACACCTTTACATTGAATAAAAAATTATTCGCCGATGGGCGAAATCGAGCTACAAAAAAGGCCTCATAAGTGAGGCCTTTTTCATTTATAGAATATCGACTGGATTTATTTCAGCAACTTAATCGCCGCCGCCGCTTCATTAATTAATGCAGGGCCACGATAGATAAAACCACTGTAGATTTGAATTAATTTTGCACCGGCTTTGATTTTTTCCGCTGCGCTTGCACCATCAGTAATACCACCTACACCAATAATAGGTAATCGCTCACCAAGCTCTGCGTAAAGTTGTTTAATAACCTGCGTGCTTTTATCGCGCACAGGCAAACCACTCAATCCACCCATTTCTCTACTGTTTTCGTATTGCTCAACACCCTCTCGACCAATTGTAGTATTGGTCGCAATCACGCCATCCATACCTTGCGCTATCAAGGATTGTGCAACTTGTATAACCGCATCTTCATCCATATCCGGCGCAATTTTTACAGCGATAGGTACATAACGATTATATTGAGCTTGCAACCTTGTCTGCTCATTCTTGATGATTTCCAGTAACCGATTTAATGAATCACCAAATTGCAAATCGCGCAAACCTTGTGTATTGGGTGATGATACATTTACGGTAATGTAATCCGCATGTTCATATACTTTTTGCAAACCAATAACATAATCATCAGAGGCATTTTCTACCGGAGTTACCGCATTTTTACCAATATTGATGCCCAATATACCCTTATAACGACGACGCTTTACTTGCGCAACTAAGTGATCAACACCTTTATTATTAAATCCCATACGATTAATAATACCCTGCTCTTCAGGAATACGAAATAACCGCGGTTTAGGATTGCCTGCTTGTGGTTTCGGGGTAATAGTACCAATTTCAACAAAACCAAAACCCATAGCGCCCAGCGCATTAAAATAATCGCCATTTTTGTCTAAGCCAGCAGCCAAACCTACAGGATTAGGAAAAGTAATACCCATCACCTCTACAGGATTGTTCGGAACTTGTGTTAAAAACAGATTGACAAGCTGCAAGCGATCGGCCGCACCAATCAAATCAAGACTAAGCTCATGAGATGTTTCTGCATCAAGTTTAAACAACAAATCGCGAATGTGGTTATACATAATCAGGCTCATCAAGCAGTAAAATAAAGGTGCGAAGGATACTTGAAAGGACCACACTAGTCGATTTTTTCAATACTGTGAAAACGATTGTCATCCGTAAAACTAATAGCAAAGCTTCCCACCACACCTGCATGAGTTACAAAAGGTCTGAGTATATGCGCGGGAAAGCGCACATTGCGGCCATCAAGACTACGGGCGTTCACATTTTGTGCAACGCCCTCATAAAGCCGCTGAAACTGTTCTGGAAGTATATTAAGTTGTACAACAATTGAACGCACTTCTGATATCCACTATATCTTCAGGTTGATGTTGAGCTTATGATTTAATTGATTCGCAGCAAATACGCGCGAAACACATACCTTAGTTTACGAAGCCGTAGTTTCACAATGCTGTGTTGATTGAGCAAGATCAAGCAATTCACGTAAAGCAACTGAAAACACAGCAAAATCAGCACCATTAGCAGCTTGCAGCTCATTAACCATTTGTTTCCAGCGGCCAATCAGTAACGATTGTTGCAGGCTCCAGCGCTTCACTACACTCTCGATGCTACATTTTTCATCAACACCCCTCATAAGTGAAATAGTAAGCGCGCGTAATTGCGACTCCAAATCGTCCATATAAGTTTCACGTGCCATCGCCTGCCAAAAAGTGTCTACTTTAATTTGTGAAATTTGATTCGCAAACCAAGGCAAACTAAGCGCATCACTTAATAGAAAATACAACTCCGCGACTCTTTCCATAGATTGGCCACTACGTCTCGTCGCTTCGGCCACACTTAAACCAGAAAATAAGTAAGAAGCCGATGTCGCACGCATAATTAAATCTTGCGGCACCCCACTCTCTTGTAAACGCTGATATTGCCCAGTTAATTCTTCCAATTGACCACCCAATAACAACTCAGGCAAACGATCCGAAATTATTTTCACTGCTGGCGCAAAAAATTCGACTTCGACTGCAGGATTAATATTGCTACGACGATTACGTAAAAACCAACGAGTTGCGCGACGTACACGGCGCATCATATTTACCATAAGCTCATGTTGAATATGCGCAGGCACTCTATAGTCCAACGCTTGCAGATCCACGACAAACTTTTCCATTTGATACACATCGCGAGCGGTGATGTAGGCTTTAGCAATCTCACCTATAGTTGCACCAGTAGACTCCATTAAACGATGCGTAAAACTAATCCCCATATTGTTAACCATATCGTTAGCAATTTGGGTGGCAACAATTTCTCGCTTTAAGCGATGCCTATATAATGGGCCGTGAAAATCCTGAGCAATTTTTGCAGGAAAAGCACTTTCAATAGCCTTCGCTACATAATCATCATCTGCGATATTATCACCGGCTAGATCCTCTTTTAAAACCGCTTTTGCATAAGAAATAAGAATCGCCAACTCTGGGCGCGTAAGACCAAAACCGTGAGATTGACGTTCCAGTAATAACTCATCACTCGGCAAAAACTCTAAGTTGCGATTAAGGCGTTTTTGACTTTCCAATGCACTCATAAAACGCCGATACTCTACGCTACGCGCAAGTGATTCCATTTCTGCGATACTGATTGCAAGCGTTTGACGATAATTATTTTTTAATACCAGTGAAGCAACATTGTCAGTCATATTGGCTAACAATTGATTACGCTGTTTAGCCGTTAAGTCACCATTACTTACGACTTCATTCAATAAAATTTTGACGTTAACTTCGTGATCGCTACAGTCCACACCGCCTGCGTTATCAATAAAATCGGTATTACAAGCTCCTCCATTTAACGAATATTCGATGCGACTCAGCTGCGTCATTCCTAAATTACCGCCCTCTCCAAATACCTTACAACGCAATTGGTTGCCATTAACGCGCAAACTATCATTTGCTTTATCGCCAACCTCTGCATGAGTTTCTGTAGAGGCTTTTACATAAGTGCCAATACCGCCATTCCATATCAAATCTACAGGCGCTTTTAGTATTCGATTAATTAATTCCGTTGGTGTCAATGCATTTTCTTCAATCGCTAAAGCTGCTTTCATTTCAGGTGTTATGCTAATGGTTTTGACGTCGCGATTAAAAACGCCACCACCACGGCTTATCAAGTTTGCATCATAATCTGCCCAAGTGGTTTTTGGCGTATTAAATAAGCGTTGCCGCTCAATAAAACTTTTCGCAGCATCAGGTGTAGGATCAATGAAAATATGCACATGATTAAAAGCGGCCAGCAAACAAATATGTTGCGACAATAACATTCCATTTCCAAATACATCCCCTGCCATATCACCAATACCAACAACAGTAAAATATTGCTCCTGAATATTGATGTTTTTTTCTTTAAAATGACGCATTACCGAAATCCATGCGCCACGCGCGGTAATTCCCATACCTTTGTGGTCATAACCTTGACTGCCGCCTGAAGCAAAAGCATCACCTAACCAATGGTTATATTCAGCAGAAATGCTATTAGCGATATCAGAAAAAGTAGCTGTACCTTTATCTGCGGCCACGACTAAATATGGATCCTCTTCGTCATATGTCAGTACCTGCTTGGGCGAAACCAATTTTCCTTCGCTTAGGTTATCGGTTAAATCCAACAGACCGCGTACGAAAATTTTATAACAAGCAATACCTTCTTGCTGAACAGCCTCTCGCCCTCCTGTAAGGGGTGATTGCTTGCAGACAAAACCACCCTTGGCACCATTAGGGACAATGACTGCGTTTTTTACTTGCTGGGCTTTTACCAAGCCCAGTACTTCAGTTCGATAATCTTGCAGCCTATCAGACCAGCGCAAACCGCCTCGCGCCACTTTACCACCGCGCAAATGCACACCTTCTACACGCGATGAAAAAACAAAAATTTCATAAAGTGGTCGCGGTTCTGGAATATCTACAATCGTGCGTGGAGTTAACTTAATAGAGAGATAATCTTTTGTACCACCATCTGCTTGCAATTGATAATAATTAGTGCGCACGGTAGCATCCAACAAAGCCAAAAAACGACGCAGAATACGGTCCTCATTTAAATTTACAACCCCATCTAAATCTTCAATAATTTTATTCCGCAAATTATTTATATTTTTTTGACGTTCGATAAAGTCAAAAGATAGGGTAGGATCAAACTTGAATTTAAATAAATCAATGAGTTGTCGCACTATTTTATTCTGGTTTACTAAGGCGCCTGCGATATAGTGCTCGCTAAAATTAAACAAAGTCTGACGCATATAGGCCGCATAGGTGCGCAATATAAACGCCTCTCGCCAACTCAGTCCTGCGCACAGCACAAGCTTATTGAATGAATCACTATCAGTTTTTTTATGCCAAATAGCCGAAAAAGCTTCTTGAAAAATATCCTTAACTTTCAAAACATCGATAACACCAGATAAATTGTAACTCAACTGAAAGTCATGTAACCAAACTACCGCATCATCCTTTTTCTGTATTGGATATGGGTTTTCCGACAACACACGCAAACCAAAATTTTCCAATAATGGAATCACATCAGAAAGCTCAACGGTTTGCGCTTTTCTGAATATTTTAAAGCGGACTACAGAATCAGCTGCCCCTACAGGCTGATAAAAACTCATAGCGATATCATCGATTGTTCTTAAATCCGCAATAGAATTTATATCGTGCACAGCAGTGCGAGACTCAAAATGTTCTTTGTAAGAGGATGAAAAACCATTGCGGTAATCATCAAGCAAACGCATAGCCTTCTCTTCACCATGCGACTCGATCAATGACACTTGTAAATGATCCTCCCATGAGCGACAAAGTTCACGAATTCGATTTTGCAACTTATCTTGGTCATATTCCAATGGCAAACGCTTATCAACTTTAAACACTAAGTGTACACGCGCTAAAATAGATTCCGAGAAATAGGTATTAAACTCACATTCATTCGAGTTGATTGCTTGCCCAATAATATCCTGAATACGCAAGCGTATTTGAGTGGTAAATACATCGCGGGGAACATATACAATACAGCTAACGAACTTCCCAAATGGGTCACGCCGCATAAATAAACACACACGATAGCGCTCATTGATAGCCGCAATTGCAGTTACTGTTTCATATAACTCTGCACTGTTACTCAAAAACAATTCATCACGGGGAAATGTTTCTAATATTTGTTGCAGATATTTCCCATCATGGCTATGAAGATTTAAACCGGAACGCTCAAACACTTTGTTTACTTTATGGCGCACTAAGGGAATTTTATTGGGCTGCATCGTATAGACTGTAGAAGTATATAAACCGAGAAAGCGCATCTCACCGATAACTTCACCGCGCTCATCAAATTGTTTAACCACCACATAGTCCGAATAAGAATAACGATGAATCCGTGACCGAACAGATGACTTAGAAAAAGTTAAAACCTGCGGCACTAAATGAAAGCGCGCAATACCGGAATTTAAATCATCCTCTTCCGCAAATTTTGCAGACCCACCTTTATGCGCAAATAAACCCAAGCGTTTATCTATTTTTTCCCGTAGAAATTTTTTACCATTCTCGTCACCAAATTCGTATTCGCTATAACCTAAAAAAGTAAAATTGTTATCACGCAGCCACGCTAAAAACTGCTGACTTTCATCCACATTGGCAGCAGCCGGTGAGTGTATTGCATTTTTTAAACTTTCTTCTGCAAGGATTGCCGCTTGCATCATAGGGTGGTAATCACGCACAACCGCACTTAATTCCGCCAGAGCAGCGTGCAAACATTGCGTGATATCTTGTAGATCCTCTGGACGCGTCAGCAAATTAATTTCTAGATACACCAAAGCTTCTTTGTGTGAATTTTTTTCTACTGTTGTACTATCAAGAAGATCCACAATTTGGTGGTTGTTATCGCGAGCAATAGTCAGCACTGTGCTTTTAATGGCATGAATAGCAATATTGCGGCGGTTCAACTCAATGCGAATAGAATCCACGAGAAACGGCATATCAATTTGGTGTACCACCAATACGGTGTGTGGACACACCCAACCCTCCACATCCAATTTGGGGTTGTACAAATTCACTTTCGGGGAACGTCCATCAAATTGCTGAATATATCGCCAGCATTGGTAAACACTGCCAAATACGTCGCCAAGATAACGGCCTGAAATTTCATCTAAGGGAAAGCGGTTAAAAAAATATTCGGTGAATTTAATGAAGCCTATCAACTCATTATTGGGTATTTTTTCACCAGCAAAGAGCCGCAAATCTTGTACAAAGGTCTTAAAATCTTGGGCTGCAACGAGTTGACTATTCACACGAACACTCCTTTAAATGGGCAAAACTTACAATATGCAGACAAATAGACAGAAGGAAAATTCCCTGTATAAGATTAGTCGAAAAAATGTTCAAAGTTATGTTTGTTACTGTAAATGCGATCTATATAAAATTTAGAAGAGATAACTCTTGAAAACCGAAGGAACTGTCACCAGATTTAAGGGTCTATCCGCAGCCGGTTGGAACTTGACAGCCTGCTCCCCTTAATAGCGTGTTGAATACATTATGACGATTTTTATCTCGGATTTAAGGCAGCATTGTTTATGAGTAATTACCAGCAAATTCAGACATTAAACCTGTGGTTGAGAGAACAAATTATCGGCCAAGAGCATTTGGTTGAACGCTTACTCATTGCACTCTTAGCCGATGGTCATTTATTAGTCGAAGGTGCGCCAGGCCTTGCCAAAACGAAAGCCATTAAGACTCTAGCGCAAGCCATCGAAGGCAACTTCCATCGCATTCAATTTACCCCAGATTTACTGCCCGCAGATGTCACAGGCACAGATATTTACCGGCCGCAACAAGGAACCTTTGAATTTCAGCCCGGCCCCATTTTCCACAACCTTGTGTTGGCCGATGAAATTAACCGCGCACCCGCCAAGGTTCAATCGGCGCTCTTAGAGGCTATGGCTGAGAGACAAGTGAGCGTGGGCAGCAAAACTTATCCCTTACCCTCATTGTTTATGGTGATGGCCACCCAAAACCCTATTGAGCAAGAAGGCACTTACCCTTTGCCTGAAGCCCAACTCGACCGGTTTTTATTGCATGTTAACGTGGATTATCCCGATGTGGCCTCCGAGCGCCGCATTTTGCAATTAGTGCGCAATGAAGCAGCCGCTGTACCCATTTCTGTACCACCGAAAATCAGTCAGGCCAGTTTACTAGCCGCTCGTCATGAAATTCTTAACTTACATATGGCTGCTAGTGTTGAGGAATATATTGTTCAGCTGATTAACGCCACACGTCGCCCTGCACTTTACAATGCCGATTTGGGTGAAATGTTGGAATACGGAGCCAGTCCGCGCGGCACCATTGCATTGGATCGCTGTGCACGTGCTTATGCATGGTTACAAGGCAAGGATTTTGTTAGCCCTGATGATGTACAAGCTGTTCTTCACGATTGTTTGCGCCATCGTTTGATTTTAAGTTTCGAAGCCGAAGCAAGTGGCGTCACCAGCAATAAAGTTATTGATGCTTTGCTAAGCGCCGTGCCTGTAGCTTAAGACTATGCAAACGCGTTTGAAAATAAGCGAACAACTCGCGCACTTAAATCCCACAGGTCCTTATGTCAATTTAAGTGGCCTACTGCGGTTGCGTTTTGCTGCACAAGATTTACGTTTATTTATTCCACGCCCAGTAAAAAGCCAACTACAGGGTGCGGAACGCACGCGTTTTCGCGGACGAGGTATGGATTTTGAAGAGGTTCGTCTTTATCAGGCAGGTGACGATGTGCGCACCATTGATTGGCGAGTGACCGCACGCACGCAAGTACCGCACACCAAACTTTATCGCGAAGAACGTGAGCGACCTGTGTTTGTAGTGGTCGATCAACGGGCCTCATTATTTTTTGGCAGTCAGCGTTGTTTCAAATCCGTATTAGCTGCACATATAGGTGCAAATCTCGCATGGGCTGCATTAAATAATAGCGATCGTATTGGTGGTTTAGTGGTTGGCGATAACGCACAACGCGATATTCACCCGCGTCGCAGTAAACATGCGGTGCTCGAATTTTTGCATCAATTGGATTTATTTAATCACCAATTAACAACACCCGTAGCGCCAACGCAAAGCAAAAATTTAAGTCAAGTATTAACCGATATACGCCGTATGGCAAAACCAGGCTTCGCCTTATTTATTGTGAGTGACTTTCACGATTACAATACAGATTGTGAGCAGCAATTATTTGAGCTTGCACGTCACACAGATGTAACCTTGATACATGTGTTTGATCCCATTGAAAAAAAATTGCACAGCAATAACCGCTTGACCGTGAGCAATGGACTTCACCGCTTGCAATTGCCCACTGATGAAATAGGGTTTCAAAAAGCTTATGAAAACGCTTACTCAACTCGATTGGAACATTTAACACTAAGCGCAAAACGGTTGGCGCTACCACTAATTTCTTATGCAACCACCGATAATCTGCAGCAGTTGCTGCGTGAACGATTTACGGCGAAAAAATAAACCATGACTGCACAAGATCCATTACATTATTCACCGACGACACAACCACCTGCAGCGAACGGACAAGATCCTTTAGCGCAATTACAAGATATACACTTACCCGATGCCGTCGGCATTTGGCCATTAGCATGGGGTTGGTGGCTGATTATTATTGTTATCCTTAGTGGCCTTACTCTGCTAATACTTTTAATAAAACGCAAACACCAACGTAATACTTATCGCGCGTTAGCACTTATGGAATTAAATGCACTCGCAAACCAATTTAACACCGAACAGAATGCCGAGTATTTACAAGCACTCAGCATTTTATTACGCCGAACCGCTCTAAGCGGTTGTGGGCAATATTTTGATGTCAGTTTAAAAGGTCTCAACTGGTTAGCATGGTTGGATAAACAATGTGTAGCAACACAAAATCAATTCAGTCAAGGTGTAGGCACCGCGCTATTAATTGGCCCCTATCAAAAAGCCCCACAATTTGATCGCGATGCACTACATCAATTAGCTATTCTCTGGCTAAAAGAGCATCGTAATCAATGGCAACAAAAAGCATACCAACAATCAGCATCTGAATCAAAAATGGTGGATCAAAGTAAAAAAGCGGAGGTAAAACAGCATGTTTGAACTCCAATGGCCTTGGTTATTATTACTGATTCCAGTGCCGCTGCTGATGCTTTTTATATCGACAAATAAAAAAGAAGAGGCCGCACTGCGCGTTCCCTTTTTTGAAGAAGTAGCACATTTACAGACACAGAACCATCACCATCGAATTAAAGCCAATACGCGTTCATTGGCACTTTGGTCGATATGGTTGTGCTGTGTATTGGCCGCTGCAAATCCTCAATGGATCGGGGAGCCTGTGAGCATGCCCAACAGTGGGCGCGACTTACTTATGGCGGTGGATTTATCCGGCAGCATGGAAATTCAAGATATAGATGATCACGGGCACTATATTCCGCGTTTAATTGCGATTAAACGTGTTGTGGGTAATTTTATTGAACATCGCAAAAGTGATCGCATGGGTTTAATTTTATTTGGTAGCCAAGCCTATCTACAAGCACCGCTCACGTACGACACAAAAACGGTTAACACTTTATTACAAGAGGCTTTGATTGGTTTTGCAGGAACAGGTACAGCCATTGGCGATGCCATTGGTTTAGGGGTAAAGCGTTTACAGTCTCGGCCTGATGCACAACGGGTAATCGTACTACTGACTGACGGTGAAAATACCGATGGCAATCTTAGCCCTAGCAATGCGGCTGACTTAGCGCAACAAAATCACGTTAAGGTTTATGTGATTGGTTTCGGTTCTGACCTTACTAGTCGCAATGGTGAACGATTAACCCCCATCAATGAACCCGCCATGCACGAAATTGCCGACAAAACCGGCGGTAAATATTTTCGCGCACGCGATTTAGAAGAGCTAAGCGATATACACAACGAACTGAATCAGTTGGAACCGATTGAATCCGATAAAGAAACCTTTCGCCCAGTAAAAGATTTATTTTATTGGCCACTTTCAGTTGCACTCATATTAAGCATTTTATGGGCAGTGCAATTTATTCTCGCGCAGCGTGAGCTTAATCATGCGGGGAACAACCAATGAATACACTCATTACACAAATGAATTTATTCTTAAACCAATTTCACTGGTTAAGACCACATTGGTTGTTAGTATTACTTCCATTATTATTACTCGCTATTTTTTTATGGCGAGTAAAACGCCAAGCACATCAATGGCAACAAATGATTGCACCTGAATTACTGCCCTTTTTGCTGGACGGCAAAACGACAGCGACCAAAAAATCATTATTATTCGGATTGTTTTTAGCTTGGCTTCTTGCTGCCATTGCTCTCGCTGGCCCCAGCTGGGTAAAGCGCCCCACCGCTGTAGAAAAAAATCAAAACGCGTTGGTTATTTTATTGGATTTATCACAATCCATGATTACTGAAGACATAAAACCTTCACGCATCGTACGCGCACGTTTAAAAATTAATGACCTTTTGCGCAAACGCAAAGATGGCCAAACGGCTTTAGTTGTTTACGCAGGCGATGCCCATACAGTAACGCCACTCAGCGATGACACTGGCACAATGATGAATTTATTACCCACCTTAACACCCAGCATAATGCCCAGCCCCGGCAGTAATACGGAAGATGCCGTTCAACGCGGCATTCAATTACTGCAAGATGCCGGCGCACCCGAAGGCGATTTATTGTTAGTGACCGATGGCGTAGTGCCTGAAGCCTTTGCAAAAATTCGCGAATTAGTCAGCGCAAATCATGTACGGTTGAATATTCTCGGTGTAGGTACTAATCAACCCGCGCCCATTCCAGCAGGAAATGGTGGATTCTTGCGCGATAAACAAGGCAACATCATCACAGCCCAATTAAATAGCAGCGAACTGCAAGATCTCGCACAATCGGTTCACGGCAAATACCAAGAAATTGTTAATAATGATTCGGATATTGATGCCTTAGCACCGAACGAAGAAAAGAGTGAAAAAAGTAAACCCACACTGGAGCGCGATTTTGATCAGTGGTTTGATCAAGGCCACTGGCTAATTTTTATTATTTTACCCATTGTACTGTTTTGTTTTAAACGCGGTTTTATTCTTATGCTGTTGTGTCTTCCACTATTAATTGCTGCGCCTACACCTGTTTATGCAATGGGTTTTGAGGATATGTGGCAGACTAAAAATCAACAAGCGGCGCAGGCTTTGCAAAAAGGCGACGCTAAAATGGCGGCGCAAGAATTCGAATCGCCGGAGTGGAAAGCCGCCGCACAGTATCGTGCTGGAGATTACGCGGCGGCGGCAGAAAGTTATGCAAACGGTGATTCTGCCACCGCGCATTACAATCGCGGCAATGCTTTGGCTAAAGCTGGAAAACTGGAAGATGCGATCAAAGCTTATGATGAAGCGTTAAAACGCGATAAAAATTTGGAAGATGCCAAGAAAAATCGAGCCGTGGTCGAAAAAATCCTAAAACAAAAAAACCAAGAAAAAAATCAAAATCAGCAAGATAAAAAAGATCAGAACGATAAGAGCGATAAGAAAACAAGCGACCCAAAGGAGCAAAATTCACAAGATCAAGACCAAAAAGATCAACAAAACTCGACTCAAAAAAACCAAGAGAAAAAGGACTCAGAAAAAAAAGATTCAGAGAAAAAACCGGATCAGGAAAAACGAGACGATAAAAGCGCTGATGCTAAAAATCATCCATCAAGCAATGGCAGTGAATCCTCTGCGCAACACCAGCAACAAGATTCTGGACAAAGTTCTAGTGCGAGCACACAAAATCAAGCACAGCAAAGACAGCAACAATCTGCCCAATCGTCCACCACCAGTTCGACTCAACCGCAGGCAGGTGCGCAACAAAGCTCTGTCAGCGGAACGGATGCGGGTCAACAATCTCAACCAACGGGTGACGACAAACTGAATAATGAACAAAAACAGGTAATGGAAAAATGGTTACGCCTCGTACCCGATGACCCAAGTGGCCTATTGCGCAAAAAATTTCAATGGCAATACGATCAAACTCATCGTAGCCAACAACAAGGGACTTATGAAAGCCCCGACAACAAAGCTGATCAACGCTGGTAATTTTGAATAGATGAACATTATGATTAACTTAAAATCCATTCATTCAACACAACAACTTATTTATCGCCTGCTGGTGATATTTACACTGGCATTAATCCCTCATGTAACACATGCTGATAATCTCACTGCCAGTGTGGATAGAAATGAAATAGGTGCAGAGGAAACACTAATACTGACAGTTGCAGCCGATTCGCAAACTCAAAAGCAACCAGATTTTTCCGCACTCAAAAATGACTTCGACATTTTAAATACCAGTACATCACGTTCTATCAGCATCACCAATGGGCATACTGAAAGCGTACTGCAATGGCAACTGACTCTCGCCCCTAAGCACACCGGAAAATTACTCATACCATCCTTTAAAATTAATGATGCCATTAGCGATGCCATTGAAATTCAGGTAAACAAACAAGCGGCGACAAACACCAACAGCAACTCACCTGTACACATTGAGGTTGAGCTATCCAAAAATACTGCATATGTACAAGAACAGGTTCTGGTTAAAATTAAATTAATCAGCGATGTCAGCCTTGCAGGTGCCGAATTACAGCCACTGGAATTAAAAAATAATTTGCTAATTAGTTTGGATCAACGCTCATATCAAATCACCAATAATGGTAAGCCACAATTGGTGGTAGAAACTGACTATGCGCTTTTCCCACAAGTTAGTGGGGAAATTATTATTCCCAGCTTGCTCTATACAATAACCTTGGATAACCGCAGAGACTTTTGGGATGCCTTTGGCCAAACGAGTAGAAATAACACCTTGCGCCTACGTACGGAAGAACAACATTTAACCGTGCAACCCATTCCGGATAAAAATTTCGCGAACACTTGGCAACCTGCCAATGAGCTCACACTCCATGAAACTTGGAGTTCTAACCTCGACCATTTAAAAGCAGGCGAGCCTGTAACTCGCACAATTACCATCAGTGCAGATGGGCTAACCGGCGAGCAAATTATTCCTGTGTCCGCCACATCGCTAGAAGGTTTTACTTTTTACCCAGATCAAGCACAAACCAAAACTGACAAATCTGCCCGTGGCGTTGAAGGTACACGTACCGAAACCACCGCAATTATCCCCAACCAAAGCGGCACATTTACGCTGCCAGAAGTAAAAGTAAATTGGTGGAGTACTAAAACTCAAAGTATGCAAACAGCAAGCCTGCCTGCAAAAACAGTGACAGTTATTGGTAACGTAGCTGCACCTATATCATCAAGCGCCTCAAGCACAGCGACAACTACTATACCGGCTCCCTCAGTGACTGCGCCTACGACAATTCAAACTTCAAATTCACCTTGGCTATGGCTGAGCAATATTTGCTTCGCATTATTGAGTTTAGGCCTTGGTGTATATGTTTATAAACTAAAATCCATCATCAACGAATTGGCAGTCCAACACAGTGAAGATCAACAAATTATATCGGAGAAAGAAAAAAATATTTGGGACTCGTTAAAATCTGCCACTGCAGCTAAAGACGCTCTCTCACTGCGCAAAGCTGTTTTAAGTTGGGCCAAATTCCATTGGCCGTCTGCGGCAATTCACTCACTGGACGATATAGCAAAATTAGGCGATAAAGTGGAACTCACTCGATCCCTGAAAAAGCTGGATGAAATACTCTACAGCAATCACCCTGCAGACGTTTGGAATCCGCATGAATTGCTTCAACAATTAAATGAGTGCAGAAAAGAAAAGAATGCAATAAAAAAATTCAAAGGTTTGAAGCCACTTTATAATAACTAGAATAAAATATCCCGAATTGGGCATGACTGCCTAATTCAGAAAACATGGTTATAGATACATGGCCAAGTTCGTACCTTCAATTTCACATACAGATTGCTGCGCTTTCAAAAATGATCAATTCATTATCAATCAACGTGGGGATTCGGCCTGTAGGATTTAACATTAGGTAATCATTGGCTTTTTGCGTATTGAGTTTTCTATCTACCAACATCAATTCATAATTTGCACCTATTTCAGCCAATACCAAATGCGGCGCCCAACTCGCATTCCTTGGGTAGGAAAATAATGTATACATATTAATGCGTCCGTCTCGCGCTCTTAATATCTCGAAAATTTGATTGATTTAAAGCGATATAAATGCAAATAGGGAATACATAAATGGCGCCACTTGGCGCCATTTATTTTTTACAATTATAACCCTGCTAAGGTTAATCCAGATATATTCATATACGCCAGCAATGCATCTTCGCTAGCAAAGCGTTTAACCTGCAATTGATTCACATCCACATTGATTGCCAAACTTAATTTCTTTGTCACCAACACACTCAAAGCTTGCTTATCAACCTTACCCTTAATGGTTACAGATTTTAATTCATCCTGCGTCAAGCTGGCATGCCTGCCATGAGAGGTATAAATAGTGCCATTATTAAAATCTACCGCAAAAGCAATCACACCCGGAATAAAGAAAAATAACAACCCAATCGCATCCGCCACAGCAACAACCGGGTCAATGGATCCAGATTTTGCGCCTTTACGTTCTGGATAAAAAACCGTTCCGCAAGCAGTGAGTTCTAATACCATAATCATCGCCAGACTCAATGCGATGGATTTCGTCAGGATGTTTTTATTCATAGGTGTCTCCTTATGAAGAACAATGTGGGGTAGTAAAAAAGAAGCCATGTGCCTGATTCAAGCTCAAGGACAACTCAAGTCTGACCTATTTATGGGCACTTATAAAGGCAATATTTGGCATTTTCAGTAGGAAAATGACAACCAAAACTATATAGTCGCGCCTATAAATTACCGCTTGGACAACTCTATGAATGATATTGAATTTGAATTTTTTTTAACCAGTGCCACCAACGAATTAAAATCCAAACAAGAGGCACTCACACATAATTTTGGTTTTGGCAGTCATAAGCGATGGATGTTTGAAAACGATAAAGCCAAGCTGCAGTTTTTTAATCAAGAAGATAGGTTAGCCATAGAAGCCAATATAATTGACATAGGCAGCTATTCACCCAGCGCCAGTACGTGGAAATGGGCATGGGCTTACGACAACATTAACGCCGCAATGAAAGCAGAATCATTGCGGATTAAAGATCTAGAAGAAATTACCGATTTGGTTATTTTTGGCGAATCAAAGCCTGTTGAAGCTGATGAATATTTAGCTTGGGAGCTGGCAGCTATGGCAGTAAAACATTTAAATGCACTTGGATGTTATCGCGCATTTTCTTCAGCACGGAATATCAGTATGTTTTTCGCCATTACTGCGGTGAATATTATTGAATAAGATATCGCGTGCATTTTGCCCCGATATCTTATTGAACAGGAGCGGCTTTATTTACGATGAAATTGCATTTTATCCACTTGGCGGTCGAATTCTAAGAGCACATGCTCAATACAGCCTGTAGCTAAAGTAAAATATTCCGCGGGCGTAATTGTCGGAGCGTCAATCATTACCTGCGCTTCAATTATCTGAAGTAAATGTGCAAAATCGCTTTTAATTAACTCTGCCCAATTTGGATTGATGTTAGACGCTATTTTACCCTTTAAATGATTAAGTTGAATGCGCAACACACTAGAACAATAGCCTTTAGTTAACGCCCCCATTCCTAATGCGCGCACTTGACCAATATATTCAGCCATAAAAAGCAGATTACGCCAATCTGTATCGGTTGCGTCAATTACCCCCAGTTGACCTAAGTGGTGTACATAAGCAAGATCATCTATAAAATATAATAAATTAGCGATGAGCAAGTTATGTTGCTTAAGATTCATCTCTGCATCTATATTTTTATAACGTGCATGAATACGTCCCCAATGGTCTACTATGCTTTCCCATTTTGAATTAATGCTTATCCATCCCTCTATTGCGCTAATATCAACGATTTCTTTTTCGATCAAAATCTCTAGTCGCTCAATATCTATTTCAGCCTTTAAATTTCCATTTAAATAACTATTCGAAAGTCCACGATGCTGCTGAATATACATAAGCAGACTACGCATATTTTTTAGATAAAGAATACCTTTACGAAATAACTTCTCCTCTATGGATTTGCGCTTAGCGACATTAAAAATAGCCACACTTAATGCACAAAAAGGAACGATGAAAAAAATGAATATAAATGAAAAAGGAACGCTCATATCGCAACTCCGCATGACGAATTAAACGATAAGATCATTAGGGAAATTCCGCAGAAAAATTACATCTCGGTTAATGCAAGCAAAATGAAAATCGTCTTTTCAGTTCTAGAATAATTACTTGTGCTTGCCGCGGAGCATCCTCGTAAATATCATAGACGTAATCACGAAAACGAGTGTTTAAAAAAATAAGAGAGCTTAGGGTAAATATTAAGTATATATATTAGAAAGCACAACTTTAAGCCACACAAGAAACTGGCCGCTACCAATTGGTGCACTAAATTTTACTAAGGCGCAATTTCAATTGAATTTCACCCTTTTTAAGATTCACAACCAATGGACTAAGATAATAAATTCAACTTCCATGCCATTAACAAAAAATAGAGGTGTCAAGCAATGATTTAATAGTAGTCTGCAATCCTTAAACACTGGGCCAAACAAGATACCAAGGCATTTTAAATGCTTCAACCGAGGCCAAAAATGTGGGCGATAAAAACCGTTCTCCCTCAAAAGGAAGCTGTGTAAAACGGTGCTTTGTTCCATTCAAGGTAAAAGCAATGCTATATGCATGTAAATAGACCCTATCCATATTTTCACAGCTCAAGGCATCTGCATAAAGTAGATCGCCGGCAATAGGAGCCCCCAAACTTTTAAGTGCAACACGAATTTGGTGTGTTTTACCCGTTGTTGGCTTCAGGATGAATAGACGGATGCCCTCACCCATCGACACGCTAAAAAACTGAGTAATTGCTGGATTTTTTTGGCTAGGCATTAATTTCCAAGCACCGCGCCTTGAAGCTGTCATATCACCCTTAATCATTCCCTGTTTCTTTTTTGGCTTTTTTATACTAATTGCCAAGTAATACTTTTCAACTTGACGTGTTTTAAATTGCTCAACTAATTGACGATTGGTCTCAGCCGTTTTTGCCATAACTAAGATGCCAGAGGTCACTTTATCTAGACGATGAACAGGATAAAGCTCCGCCAAACCTTCAAGTTGTTTGATGGTCTCAAATAAGCCTCGCTGCCCATCCTCACTGTGAAAGTTAGTGCCGGGCTTTTTATAGACCACTAAAAAATTTTCATTATTCTCAATGAGTGTGTAAAACTGATTCATAAAGATTTCATCTATTAATTGTATTTAATGCGGCATAAAAAACTAAGCACAAACTCGCGAATAAATTCTTGCTAACTATACTCATAACAAGTGTCCGCAGTTGCTGCACAGTAACGGGTAACACCAAAGAGCGCTCATCTCAGCGCTCCTTAAATCCTGACTGTGAAGCTAGAGGATTTACCTAACCACTGCAGCCTGCGGATACCCTTGTTAAGTTTTTGTTATTGTTTAATCAAAATAAACGCAAAAAATTTCCCCTCCATACTGCGTTATAAATCTATAATGCGACACCATTATTTAGCCCCGCGAAACCATGAGCGACGCATCTAAACCACAGGTTGAACTTTACCGCACGCAACACAAACTGCGCTTAAGCTACATGCCATGGCTGTACGCCGAACTAAAGCCAAGACACAAAGCATGGGCGCAAGCTTGGCAAACGGAAATACAAGCTTATTTACAAACGGTAGAAACAGTTCAGATTGGCGAAAATTGTTTTATTGCACCAGAAGCAAAATTATTTGCAGAGCCTGGGCGCCCTATTGTTATTGGTGACCATTCCTATATTGCTGCTGATGCAGTTATTCATGGACCTGTTACCTTAGGCAAGAATGTCTCCATCAATCACCATGCCACCCTAGACGGTGGCAGCAAAGGTATTCACATTGGTGACAACAGCCGCATAGCCGCTTACTGTCAATTCTACGCATTTAACCACGGAATGTTGGCGGACAGGCTAATAGCTGATCAGCCAACATACTCACAGGGAATCCAGATAGGCCGCGATGTATGGATTGGTGCCAATGTTGGTATCGTAGACGGAGTGACCATTGGAAACCATAGCGTTGTCGGTATGGGCAGCCAAGTGACCAGACCAGTGGCAGCTTATCAGATTGTGGCAGGCAACCCAGCTCGCCCCATTGGCGATAGGCGCGATAAACGATAGCGCGACAAAATACGGCGCCCAACAAAAAATGGTTGAGTTGACCATCCTGCAGCTTTAGAATGCGCCAACTTCTCTCGGGGGAGTAATCTACCAGCTGTTTTGTAGAAACACTGGTGCCATTATCAACAAACTTGCTCGTACAGCATGGTAATGGCGTCCTGCATTTTCTGGATTGATGAGACCTGAGACATAGCTACCGCCACTAGCGGGACGGTTGCTGTGTCTCTGGTTTTAAATCCCGCTCGGTATTCATAATGGAAGCCTTCCTTAGCTCTACCTTCGCAGTTGCTGTTGCTGAAATTGGTGACAAAACTCAACTTCTTGCACTATTTCTGGTAACCAAATACGGTCGCCCCTACATTATCTCCCTAGGCGTTTTACTCGCCACGCTTGTTAATCACGCACTATCAGCATGGTTTGGAGCGTGGCTAGGCAACCAACTTCCAACTCAATATATACCTTGGGTCCTTAGCGCCAGCTTTGTCATTGTTGCAATTTGGCTGTTAATTCCAGACAAAGAAGACGATGATGAAAGTAGGTTCAGCCAATATGGGCCCTTAGTAGCCACCTTAATTCTATTTTTCCTCGCAGAAATTGGCGACAAGACTCAAATTGCGACGGTAATTCTTGCCGCCAAATACCAGAATGAAGCCATGTGGGTTGTTGCTGGCACAACATTTGGAATGTTACTCGCCAACGTTCCTGTAATCTTTGCTGGCAAGTGGTTAATGCAAAAAATGCCTATGGCTCTTGCGCATAAACTTGCATTTGCGTTGTTTTTTACTCTAGGCATCGTCACATTAATTAGCGCATTTCATCAGCAAACCTAGTTTCTTAATTGACCGCTAGCTAATAGCGGCCAATCTAGGTAGTATGCGCGTCACGATACTCCTAGGTCAGTATCGCCTTTCTCTTTTAGTCTCAGAAATCCCTGAACTAAACTCTCTCGCTCGCCAGACCTATCCCCACTGCGGGAGGCCGAGCAACAGGAAAATACTATGTCATTCGCGTCACTCGGCTTAAATGCCGACATTCTTCGTGCTATTGCCGAAGAAGGCTATACAACGCCAACCCCAATCCAGGCCCAAGCTATTCCCGCAGTACTTCAAGGTGGCGACATTCTCGCTGGAGCACAAACCGGTACGGGCAAAACGGCAGGGTTCACTCTACCACTATTGCAAAAATTAAATGCATCCGCCAAAACCGCTGCTGGGCGCCGGCCAGTGCGCGCGCTTATTCTTACACCTACCCGTGAACTCGCCGCTCAAGTATTTGAAAGCGTGCGGACTTACGGTAAATATTTACCGCTACGCTCTACCGTTGTCTTCGGTGGTGTAAGCATAAACCCACAAATGATGAAGTTACGCGGCGGCGTAGATATTTTAGTCGCCACACCGGGTCGCCTACTCGATTTGGTTCAGCAAAATGCCGTATCACTAAAAGAAGTAGAAGTGTTGGTGCTCGATGAAGCTGACCGCATGCTCGACATGGGTTTTATTCACGACATTAAAAAAGTATTGGCGCTGTTACCCAAACAACGCCAAAACTTATTATTCTCTGCGACCTTCTCCAACGAAATTAAAGAATTAGCAGATAAATTACTCAACAAACCAACACTGATTGAAGTTGCTCGTCGCAACACCGCGAGCGAACGCGTAACACAGCGTGTTCACCCAGTTGATCGCAACCGCAAACGCGAATTGCTGACGTATTTAATTAAACAAGGTGATTGGCAACAAGTACTTATTTTTACCCGCACTAAACACGGTGCTAATAAGTTAACCGAACAATTATCAACCGATGGCATCAGTGCTGCGGCTATTCACGGCAACAAAAGTCAAGGTGCACGCACAAAAGCCTTAGACGACTTTAAACGCGGAACAATTCGCGCTTTAGTCGCAACGGATATTGCCGCGCGCGGCATTGATATCGATCAACTACCACATGTAGTGAACTATGAATTACCTAACGTGCCAGAAGATTATGTACACCGTATCGGCCGTACGGGACGCGCCGCGGCAGAAGGCGAAGCCATCTCACTGGTGTGCGTGGATGAAGATAAATTTCTGCGCGACATCGAAAAATTAATTAAGCGCGATATCGATAAAGAAATTCTTGCAGGTTTTGAACCGGATCCAACCATTAAAGCAGAACCTATTGTATTAGGTCGCAGCATGACCATCGGGCGTAACAATGGCGGTGGCAACAACAATAGCACGCGCCGCCCTCCTTTGGGCGCAAAGCCTAAGCCAAAAAATTCTGGCAATAAAGGCAATGGCAACAGCACTTCCGCAAAAACTGATGGTGTCAAGCCAACACGTAGAAGTAAACCACAAAAAGCTGTTATCAAAATCGGCAACAAATAGTTTTCCATAAAACAAAAAACCGCTGAAATTTCAGCGGTTTTTTTATGGAAAATACATCAATTGATACTATCGTTCCAAATCATATTTACGCATTTTTTCTACCAATGTCGTACGTTTGATGCAAAGCCTATCGGCTGCACGGGCAACAACACCACCGCAATCATTTAATGCTTGCTGAATTAAGCTCATTTCTAAGTTAGTAATATATTCACGCAAATCAATTCCCTGCTCAGGGAGCAGAGGATTATCATTCATATTAACGTAACCAGTACTTGCTTGAACCGCTGATTGTGCAGGAATAAAGCTCTCATCAGCTACATCTATATGGCGATATTTCGCAGGTAAATCCTGCACGCCTATAACACCGTAAGGATGCATAATCGCCATCCGCTCTACTAAATTCGCCAGCTCACGCACATTACCGCTCCACTCATGCTGGCATAGCGACAAAATAGCAGCTGAATTAAAACGAATAGAACCACGCTGCTCACTTTCCATGCGCGATACTAATTCATTAATTAATAATGGGATATCTTCTGAGCGATCCTTCAGTGAGGGTAATTCGATGGGAAAAACATTCAAGCGATAATATAAATCTTCACGAAAAGTATTCTCAGCAATCATAGCCTCTAAATTGCGATGCGTTGCGGCAATAACACGCACATCTACACTTTGGGTTTTATTGCTACCAACACGCTCATAGCAACGCTCTTGCAACACACGCAAAATTTTTACTTGCATATTGAGCGGCATATCGCCAATTTCATCTAAAAATAAAGTGCCACCTTCAGCCAACTCAAAGCGTCCGGCACGAGAATTAATGGCACCGGTAAATGCGCCTTTTTCATGCCCAAATAATTCGCTCTCCAATAATTCAGCGGGGATTGCACCGCAATTTACAGGTACAAAAGGCTTATCGCGGCGCGGTGAATTGTAATGTAGGTTACGAGCAACAACTTCTTTACCTGTGCCTGATTCCCCTGTAATCAAGACCGAAACATCTTTGTCGGCCACCTGCGCCATCATTTCACGGACATTTTGAATTTCGCGACTTGTGCCTACTAAACTACGAAACAGGTGCACTGGGCGACGTTGGGGCTGACGCTTGCTGGTGGATTGCGCTTCACGGTATAACTGCGCGCGGTGCAATGTATCTATGAGCTTGTTGTAAGTGGGTGGAATCGGGAGTGATGCTATTATCATATGGCGCAACGAATCTTCCATTGCATCATCGGTAGACAGACTTTCGCCCACCATAATGACCGCCAATTCATCATTCCATTCACGGATATTTTTCAACGAATGTTCGATATTGTGTTTCGACTGAGAGAAATCGCCTAAAAAAACTGCAATATAATCTTCACCTTTGTTTTCACTCTGCACTAATTCCAACCAATTTTTAGAGTTAGCTATTAGCACTGTCTCACTTAAAAACTCTAATAACACTTTTAAATCGTGTTGGCGCGATTCATTGTCATCAATGACCAAAACCTTATTATTACGCCACATGCTTTTTAACCTTTGTAGATGCGCAGAATGAAACACATTCCGCGGACTTATCCAGAACCATGCCTGAGCCATGACTATTAATGGATAGGTTTAGACGAGGATGAGAGGCGAGTCAAATTAATGGCATAAAAAAACTAACTATTTTTTCACAAGCAAGAAAAATGGTGATTTTTTGACTTATTTTATCGAAGAAACGCCAAGTACTATTAACAGTACCAAATAAGCATTTGGCGCAAAGGAAGTCATAAACTGTAGAATGTCTAGGCCTGAGGTTCAATACCATCCCAACCAGATTTGACCGTTTTCAGTAAATCTATTACTTCAACCAACATTTCAACTTTGTTAAACGTTGAAGCCTCAAGTAAACGACGCCCCATGTAGTCGTAAAGGTTATCAAGGCGTTCTGGTAAATCAGTTCCCTCAACATTCATATCTAAAGAACTGCGCAATCCTGAAATGATCCCCATCGCTTTACCTATGAGAACACCTTTCGTAGCCGAATCCCCCCGCTCAATCGCAGCCTGAGCACCATTAAGCCGCTCCAGCGCACCTTCCATTAACAATTGGATTAAACGATGAGGGCTAGCGTTGTTGATTTGGGTTTCAAGCCCGAGCTGACGATATTGCTTCAGGGCTTCTTGGGAATTGTAGTTAGACAATGTTGGCGCTCCTTTACTGGCTCAGCTGTTAGTTATAACGCTAAGCCTAGCATTAAATCAAGACGCCAATGAAGCAACTTCGCGTTTACACTCAACAATAAGACTTGCATACACATCTTTTAGCTCACTCAATGCTTGCAGAAGTGTCCGAGTATCATCTTTATTGGCTGCAATGACCTTATCTATTAGAGCGGCGCAGCTTTGATCCAAACGACGCACCATCGCCCAATCTTCATGCTCGAGCGCTGTATTTAAAGCGTCTTGTAGGGCGCGCACCTGAAGGACACCAGAATTACCTGCATACTCTACCCGCTCAACCAATTGGAGACGCATATTAGCGAACCTCATCGGCTATAGCATCCCACCCAGATTTAAGCTCACTCAATAAACGTCCACACTCATCCAAAAGTGCTGGATCATTATTAAAGTTAGCCTTGGAAAGCTGGCGAATAATATAATCATAAAGGCTTTCAAGATTTGCCGCTAATTGCCCGCCCTCTTTATCATTTAGGCTACCCTGTAAACCACCAACAATATTAATTGCTTTACCAATTAACTCACCTTTGCGAGCAACCTGATTCTGTTGCATAGCACCTTTCGCTTGAGCAATACGCTCTAAAGCTCCCTCAAAAAGCATCTGAATTAATCGATGGGGAGATGCATCTAACACATTGCTTTGGTTTTTTACTTGGGAGTAATGCTGTGCCGCTTGATATGAATTCATAAATACCACTCTCATCAATAACCATTATTGTTGGCCAAAGCCCCTCCTAAAGCTTAGCGGCCACACTTATAGTTTCTTTAGGGGCAGAAAGAAAATTCTCTTACTAAACTCAGCATATTTATAAAGGGAACCCGCTATAGCTCATATATAAAAAAGGCCGCATAGCGACCTTTTTAAGTAGAAAATCAAGTCAATCATAAGCCCTTATAAGCAATTCCATCTCGTAAAACATAATTAGAATGGGAGTCCAATAGTTTTTGCCAACGCTGCAAACCAAACAAATTAACGCAATCATCCAAAGCTAAAGCCTGAAAACCTTGCTGCACTAAAAGATGGGCAGCTGCGCGACTACGGCGCCCAGTATTACAGTAAAAAATATAAGGGCGCATTTTATCAAGCATGCGAGATTTAATGCCTAACAAATTTAATGGCACATTGACCGCCGATTGCAAATGTAACTCGGCGTACTCTTCTTCACTACGAACATCAACTGTAACTGCACCCCCTTTCATTTTTCCCTCTAATAATTCCAGTGAGATTGATGGTACTTGGGGCTCTTTTAACAGACGATAAAAATCTTGCTTATCCAAGCGCATCAAAACACCGTCGGAGCGCATAATGACCGACGCATTCCGAGCCGTTTCATTGACCAATGCATCCTCACCAAAACAACGACCAACACCGATTGTTGCCAAATGCTGGCGACCAAACTCATTATGCCGCCAAACCTCGGCCTCCCCCTCTTTAATGAAATAACATTGATCACCCAGCTCTCCTTGGCGAATAACCACATCACCTGCATAGACAACCTGCGGTATTAATCGCGAAAAAATATCTTCAACATTTATTGGGGGAACTTTGAAAAACAAGTTTGACTTTAAGACCGTCATCATCCAATCCATGTCTTCATCGAGATCACGTTGACGGGAAATATTGAGCTGCAAATAATCTGCAACCTGACTCCACGCAAGAAGCTTATCTAAGCGGTCGCTATCAAGCCTAAGTACACTACAATCAGACTCTGCAATCGCGGTTACTAATCGTGGTTGATGATGTGCAATAGGTAATAAAGTTGAGCGCCCTTTTATTAAAGCTGTCACATTATGTTCATCAACAAGACTTACATTGCCATGCAACAAATAAACATGATGCGCATCGTAACTACCACGAGAAAAAATTGTTTGCCCACTACAAACGATTTCAACCTCAACATTGCGCAACAACTCTAACAAATGGTTTTCGCTCATATCTTTAAGCGGTACCAAGGTATGAGTTAAGGATAAATCAAATTCGTCATGTGCAGGTATCAGACTTTTTTGTGGTTGCATAGAAAATTCCTTCATTTACAGCAACAAATTTCTTGTGTTCAACACATGGATAGCAAACAGCTTCAACGCTATGGCAAATCAAACCCGCGCCGCCCCTGCAAGCCACCCGTGTGAATTAAGATCAACTTACTTCCTGTAGGCCAGTAATTTTGCGCTAACAATTGCGCAACCCCCCAACACATTTTCAGGGTATAAACTGGATCTAGTCGGAGCTGTATTTCAGCTTCAAACTCACGCATAAAATGTGTTAAATATTGCGGCAACTTATTGGCATAACCGCCGCCATGATATCCACTAATCAGTCGCCAATTAGCGGTCTGCTGTCTGAGTACTTGCTGCTCAGCCACAACCTTACCCCCCAAACCAACATCACCTTTCAGCACAGAAAAACCAATAACATTTGGCACAGTAGCAGTAGCCACCCCCCCCAAATTTTCAGCTAGCCCCATAGCAATCCCCGTTAGGGTGTTAGCAGTACCAGACGCTAAACAGACTGAAGTATAACCAGCTTTGACTTGTTGGCCTATCGCCTGCCCCAAGGCTCTGGTGCCTTTCAAGCCGTAACTATTTGCACCGCCTTCCGGTATTGCAAAAAAATCACCATACAACTCACGCAAATGTTCGTGCAACTCGTGCGCCGTTTTTTGCTGATACTCGGCGCGTGATACAAAATGCAATTTCATACCCCAAGCTTCAGCATCAGCCAAAGTAGCACTTAATTGCGCTGGGCGCTCACCACGAATTACGCCCACCGCCTTAAAACCAGATTGCTTTGCCGCAGCAGCCAAAGCATGTATATGGTTTGACCATGCGCCGCCAAAAGTTAAAAGTTGATTCGCTCCAAGCTGTTGTGCTGCCTGCAAATTATAAAAAAGCTTGTAAAATTTATTGCCACTGACATGGCTATCAATCAAATCATCGCGCCTTATCCAAACCTCAATGCCCTTTTGCTGAGCCAGCCCCCAGCATAATCGCTGCAGAGGTACTTGTTGAATCTTGGATAGAAATTCATCTTCAGATTGTAAACTAATCAAACCACACCATAATTAACAATTAGCCGCTAACGATTATCCGCAACCAGCTTATAAGAAATTCGTTGATGATGCTCGCAGCGGTCACTTTCACCCTCATGGAACTCTACCGGTGAACCTATACGCACTAAAGACTTACCGCACAGATGCCCACTATTATCTACTGCTGTACACGCCGGATTTTGGTAATGACTAAACCAATGGGAGTAAAGTGTTTCGCCAACGCCTGCATTCTTAGCAACATAAGCAGTAGGGTTTTCAAGATAACGACTTAAATCCACCAAAGGAATTGTAAACTGCCCAACACCTGGATGATAAACCACAAAATTTACACCAGCTTTATTCAAGCGCGTCAATAATTGCTCACCACTATTATTGAGCAACTCTTGATGCTCGCGCTTTAATTTAACAATTTCCTCTTTGAGTGCAGTTTCATTTTGATGGCGATAAAACAATTCTACTTCGCGCATATCCAATATTTCACGCAGGCTGGCGGTAGCTGACTGCACCTTTAATTCCAACTCAATCGCAAAATTTTCTTGCACGGCTTGCAATTGGCTTTTTTCGTCACTCAGTGCTGATTGCAATTTATGGCTAAAATACTCACGGATACCTTCTACTTTGCTGGCCTGAACGTCGAGATTTTCTTTTAGCGTTTTATTGCGCGTATCTAGATCTATATTTCGCTCCTCAAGCTCTCTTAACTTATCTTGATAGGCTTGTAAGCGCTGTTGATGTTCATGCTGCAGCTTATGAATTGCATCCTGTTGCTTTGAATGAAGCGTTGCAATACGAAGCTTTTGCTCTTTTAATAAATTAGCTATTTGATCACGCAACTCTTGTGAATAGTGTTCGTGTAGCTTTTGCTGCAGTGACAGATTATTTTGTTCATTGGGCACAAATGTAGGTATTGCTGCAACATTTTCGATGGAAGGCTTTTTAAAAATGAGCCCAATGCGATTATTTTTAACTGCCTTCGCCAGCAGGCTAAAACTGGATGCGGCTGGATCCATTTGTGGATCCCATAATTTTTTTTGATGCCAAGCAATTGCGCATTGACTATAGCAAGAAAGGCGTATCGGCCCAGCACCTAAATCAGGGCCGCGCCCAGAAACATCCGCGAGCTGTTGTAATGGAACATTCCAACGACGATCCACCATGCCTTTTTCATCGAAATCGAGCAAGAAAAATACCGCTGCAGAAATACAGAGATTGGAATTTATAACCAGATAAACCGCTTTTGCACTCTGGCTTTTAAAATCTGGCACAGGAACAAAACCATCCAGTATCGCCTCAAACTCTGGGTACAGCATCTCACGGGTAATCACATTACCCGCAAACAAGACAACCGCTTCAGCGGCATCCGTGGCTTCTAATGTCATAGGCGTCATCCTAAATATCGACGTGGGAACTGCCATGGCTACTCATTTCAACTGAGTATATGCCAGCTGTACCATCAACTAATTGATGCCTACCGCAAAAATAAGGATTTAAACCATATTTGCGGCCTATTCGACGAAATAAATTGGAAACGCTAAGACTATCGTGCGTGATTGATTTGGCGTTTTATCGAAGAGAGCAGACAAACACTGGCTTAGCCAGCGTTAAACGCTCTGGAGACATGGACATCTAGGTGCGGACAAACATCAATAAACAATAATTAAATATCGGAATAATCATCAGCAACATCATCATCAAACTCTTCCATGACATCTTCGAGTAGATCTTCAATATAGTCTTGCATATATAGACTCCTTATAGAGTTATTGTAGTCAAAGGCAGGATTCCCTTCCAAAATCTGTTCCTTAGCGATTAAGTTACCCACCAATCATGACAAACCGGTGAACAAAAAATAAACATTCAATGACATTATCAGGAATATACTGTGGCAGGAAGAGAAAACAAGGGGAGAATAAGACTAAGGAGAAATAAAAAAGCCCCTTTAAAAGGGGCTTTTTGGAATTAGTGGCGGACCGGACGGGGCTCGAACCCGCGACCTCCGGCGTGACAGGCCGGCATTCTAACCAGCTGAACTACCGGTCCGCAGAATGTCTCAACAAGCAAATTATGGTGGGCGGTACAAGACTCGAACTTGTGACCCATGCCTTGTAAGGGCATTGCTCTACCAACTGAGCTAACCGCCCTTGTTGAGAGGTGCGCATTCTACCTAATTTTAGAGGCGTGTCAAAGCTTTTTTAAAGGGATTTAAATTGTGTATAAAATCTCGCTACAGAGCCTATAAAGTATTCAGTATAAAAATACTCTGGGTGAATCAAAATCTTTGGCCGCAAGACTTTTGAAGAATCGGTAGCAGTGCGACAATAGCAACATATCAAAGATGCGATAACACTATGCCCTTATCACTTAACTTACCCAGCCGCTTGCTGATGCTGTCTCTGCTGACAGTTACCCACAAAACCTACGCAGCAGGTAAAGAAGTGGAGACCAGCGAATCTCTGATTGTGATTATTGCGATCTTGTTAATAGTACAAACACTCCTAATTATTGGTTTGCAGCGCAGCCGTTTGAAAAACAAAGCCGCAAAAAACTTGCTGAAGCTGCATCAAAAAGACCTAGAAGAAAAAATTCAGGAGCGCACCCAAAGCCTGCACCAAAAAAATCTTGAGCTGGAGAACTCAATCAAAACGCAAAAAATAATTGCCAGCCAATTGCAAGATACCAAACGCCAACTACAAACCATGATTAACTCAGTGCCCGATATTTTGGTAGGCGTAGCTGCCGATGGAAAAATAACCTATTGGAATACGGCCGCCTTTGAACGCACGGGCGTTGCCTTTGATAAAGCATTGGGTTCACACATTTTAACAGCCCTACCCAAGCTGCCAATTACCACTGAGCAATTAACTGAAATTATTAAAAGCCAAAAGCCTTTTATTCATCAGCATATTCAACAAATTGAGCACGAAGAACCACATTTTTACGATTTACGTATTTATCCTCTAGTAAACAATCAAGCTTCTGGCGCGGTAATACAACTTAAAGATATCACTAAGCGAATTCAACTTGAAAATATGATGATTCAAAATGAAAAAATGTCATCACTCGGCGAACTAGCTGCAGGGATTGCACATGAAATTAATAATCCTTTAGGTATTATTTTACATAATGTGCAAAATATTCTGCGTCGCACATCAACTGATTTAGCTAGCAATAAAAAAATCGCAGAAAAGCATCAACTAAATCTGGAAAATTTTAGCCATTACTTGGCGGAACGAGAAATTCTACAATTTTTGAATAACATTAAAGAGGCGGGTGAACGTGCAGGCACAATAGTAAGCAACATGCTGGAATTTTCTCATGGCAATTATAACGAAAAAACGTGGGTAGATTTGAAAAAGGTAGTTGCTCAAGCAGTGGAGCTTAATCACAGCGCTAGTGTAGTTGATCAGAAAAAAATGGCGCAGATAAAAGTCATCGTAACATTTAGCCAAGACTTTCCACTAATTTATGGTTCAGCGGCTGAACTCCAACAAGTATTTTTAAATTTGTTACGCAATGCCTATCAAGCGCTGATTTCTGAGGACTACGAAAAAGCTGACGAACTCAGTGTTTCTATTTCTGCCTACACCCGTAAAAATGAAGCGATTATAGATGTTACCGATAACGGCCCAGGCATGAAAGAAAAAGTAAAATCTCATATTTTTGAACCATTTTTTACCACCAAAGATGTTGGCAAAGGTACCGGACTCGGTCTGTCTGTTTCGTACTTTATTATCACAGAGCATCATAAAGGTAACATCAGCGTAAACTCACACTATGGTAAAGGCGCAACCTTTAAAATTCGTTTACCCATGACTGGCGATCGCCAGTTCTCACTTGATATTTAAGATACTCAATTATTATGACGCAAATGCAGTACACACCCACTCAATACCAATCTCAGTTAGACGAAAAAGTGGCTATATTCAAAGAGGATTTTGCTGAATTTCATTTACCGAAAATAGACATCTACAACTCACCGGAAAAAAACTTTCGCATGCGCGCCGAATTTCGCATTTGGCATAAAGGGCCAATTTCTACCTATTGCATGTTTAGCAACGATGAGTTTAAACGCCCTTATGATTTAACCGAATTTCCTATTGGCTCCACATTAATGAATACATTGATGCAGAGTTTGATGGTGGAAATTAATGCGGACGAAACAGTTCGCACAAAACTATTCCAAGTAGATTTTTTAACAACGCGCAGTGGCGAAGCCCTAATTTCATTGATCTATCACCGAAAACTAGATGAGAGCTGGCTCATAGCTGCAAAACATATTGAACAAAAATTAGGGATTCATTTAATCGGGCGCAGCCGCGGGCAAAAAATTGTGGTGAGCCGCGACCATGTTATTGAACAAATGCACGTAGGCGATGAAACCTATTTCTACCAACAAATTGAATCCGGCTTTACTCAGCCAAATGGGTTTGTGTGTGAAAAAATGCTTAACTGGGCGATCATCAAAAGCCAAAATTGGGGTGGCGATCTCATTGAGCTTTATTGCGGTAATGGCAATTTTACGATGCCGTTATCCCGCAACTTTAATCGTGTACTGGCCACGGAATTAGCCAAGCCCTCTGTTCATTCTGCACTATTTAACATGGCGTTAAACAATATCAATAATATTTCAATTGCCCGCTTATCCAGTGAGGATTTTTCGCAAGCAATAGACAAAGTGAGAAGCTTTAATAGACTAAACGGAATTGACTTAGAGACTTATCGTTTCACCAGTATTTTTGTCGATCCGCCGCGCTCTGGCATGGATCCACACACCACCGCCATCACTCAGAAATATGAGAACATCATGTATATTTCGTGCAACCCAGTTACTCTGCGCGAAAATTTGCGCAGCATTGTACAAACACATGATATTACCAACATCGCCGTGTTTGACCAATTTCCCTACACTTATCATCTGGAAGTGGGCGTAACCCTAAAAAAGAAACCCGCGTAAAAAAGTTACAAAATACCTATCGTCCAAATAAAAAAGAGTGCGGATTAGCTGCACTCTTTTTAGAAAATCACGCAAAGAATCAACAGCCCGTGTTGGCTATCAACCTGCTGACACAGCCGTATTTAACACCAACTCATTGCTATCAAGCAAACGCAACCAAGTGCGCTGCAACATCAGCGCATCGTTACTGGCTCTGTGACGTTTTAGACCCAGCTCAATTTCAACATCATGATGTAACTGATTCCAGCGCGCTGAAGTACACTCAGGCGTTATGCTCGCAAGATGCTCTAATTTAAATGATGGTGTCATGTTGGCTGCATCAAACAGCACAGCTAACCATGCATAATCATGACCCCACGCATCGGAATATACGGTCATATTGTGCAATTGTTTATTTAACCAACTCGCTACCTGATCAACTGGACGACCAAATGCCAATAATAATTCACGGGTAATGCCATGTACCGCATATGCAGATTCATCCCAGTGAGTCCATGTTGGCTCTGGACGAACCAACGTACATTCCAAACGACCATTTGGTAACACAAAACCAACCTCAATAGGATAGCTGTTACTACCAAAGCCTGATGCCTCTAAATCTATAACCGTAGGTATCTTAGGAACCAAGAGAATGGAACTCCATTAAGTTATTTGCTGTTGTTTGGAATATTAAAATAGTCCCAGGACATATACCAAGAAGGATGATCGGAAAGTCTAACGGAATTTATACCTTTTGGATATTTTTTAAACTAATTACCAATTGATAACAGAGGTATTTTAGCCAAACCAGAGCTTGCACTTTGCGTTAAAATGTTCGCTATCTTTTCAGGTATCCATTTTCGATGTCAACATCTGTTCAGTTAGTTCCCATTAACTATGTACCTGAATCCACTCATTGGTTTCAGCAGTTACGTCATTTCAACAATCCAGTTTGGTTAGATTCGGGGCGCCCACGAAGTCTTTATGGCCGATTTGATATCTTAAGTGCAGCACCAAGCACTTATCTGCGTAGCATCGGTAAGACGACTTATATTGAAAATGTGGGGGGCTTTAGCAGCACGCACGAGAATCCATTTACGTTGCTCAAACACTATTTGGCGACACAACAAACCAGTCTCACTGCAATTCCGTTTTGCGGTGGCGCCTTAGGCTATTTTGGATATGACTTAGGGCGTCGACTTGAACAGCTACCAGAAAAAGCTGCCCAGGATATAGATCTTCCCGATATGAGCATAGGTATTTACCCTTGGGCCATAGTGCAAGATCATCAAGAACAACTCGCATGGCTGGTTATCAATCACGCGCTAGCACCCGACTATAACTTCTCTGAAATTAAAGCAATTTGCAGCAACGCTGAAAAAAGCAGATTCTGCACTGAACAGGTGCTATCGCGTAATTATATAAATCCCTTTAAAATCAATGTGTTTTCAAACAATATTAATGTAAGTCAATACCATAAGGCCATAGCAAAAATCCAAAGTTACATAACTGCTGGAGACTGTTATCAAGTCAACTTTGCGCAACGTTTTAGCACAAATTTCGAAGGGGACACATTCTCCGCTTATCTTAGTTTACGCACTTCGCTCCCCTCACCCTTCTCTGCGTATATGGAAACTAAGGACGGAGTAGTTTTAAGTCTATCACCAGAGCGATTTATTAAACTGGCAGAAAACTTCGCTGAAACTCAACCGATTAAGGGCACTATTAAGCGCGGGAAGACCCCTGCTGAAGATGCCGATAATGCCCAGATTTTACAAAACAGTCTGAAAGATCGCGCTGAAAATTTAATGATTGTCGATTTATTACGCAACGATTTAAGTAAAACCTGTCAGCAAGTCAAAGTGCCAGAGCTTTTTAAGTTGCAAAGCTTTGCCAACGTTCACCATTTAGTGAGCACAGTTACGGGAGAACTAAAGCCGGGAATGCACGCTCTGGACTTACTCGCCAGTAGTTTTCCTGGTGGTAGTATCACGGGCGCACCTAAAATTCGCGCGATGGAAATTATTGAGGAGCTGGAGCCCTGTCGCCGCTCAGTGTATTGCGGCAGTGTTGGTTACATTAGCGCTTGCGGCAATATGGATACCAATATTGCTATCCGTACCTTAGTGGCAAATAAAAATAAGCTTTATTGCTGGGGCGGAGGCGGTATTGTTGCCGATTCGAATACCAATTTAGAATATCAAGAGAGCATGACCAAGGTACAACTATTAATGGATACACTGCAAAAAAACTTTGGCCATTAACACTGCAACAGTGCTTATCTTGTCATGTGCTAAGCCCGCCACAACTGAGGTCATTATGCTAAAAACGTTTTTATTATTTACATTCACTGCTGTGGCGGAAATTGTTGGTTGTTACCTACCCTATTTATATCTCAAAGAAAGTAAAAGTATCTGGCTGCTCGTACCCGGAGCATGTTCGTTGGCATTATTTGCATGGCTATTGAGCTTACACCCCACGGCAGCAGGCCGTACTTATGCTGCCTATGGTGGAGTTTATATTGCCGTTGCCATTGTCTGGCTTTGGCTTGTTGATGGAATACGCCCAAGTTACTGGGATTTAATCGGATCCTTTATCGCCATCTCAGGCATGGCGATCATTATGTTTGCCCCTAAAAATACCTAGACCAAGGAAATATTATGTTACTTCAACACCATCAAGTCGATTTAGAAACGCCCACTGGAACTATGCGCTGCTATGTGTATCACCCAAAGGAAACTCCAGAAACGAGCGATAAAAAATACCCCGCTATTTTGCTTTATTCCGAAATATTTCAACAAACATCCCCCATTCGCCGCAGTGCACAAATTATGGCTGGGCACGGTTTTATTGTTATTGTGCCGGAGGTATTCCATGAGTTAAACCCAATCGGAACCGTATTAGGTTATGACGATGCAGGTCGAGACAAAGGTAATGCGGATAAAGTAAACAAAACTCTGGAAGCACATGATTCAGACACCCAAACCATGATTGGTTATCTGCAATCACTATCTTATTACTCTGGTAAGGTGGGTGCTATGGGCTTTTGTTTAGGCGGAGGATTGGCTTATCGCGCCGCCATCAACCCAGCAATTAAAGCAACTAGCTGTTTTTACGCAACAGATATTCACTCAGGAATAACGCCATCGCAAGCGGGTAATGATAGTTTAATGCGCACTAAAGAAATCCGCGGCGAACTTCAAATGATTTGGGGGAAACAAGATCCACACATCCCACCAGAAGGACGCGCATTGGTCTATAAAAACCTCGTTGACAATAAGATCCATTTTACTTGGCACGAGTTTAATGGCGTACATGCTTTTATGCGGGATGAAGGCGATAGATATGACGCAGAACTACAGTTACTTGGCTATCAAATGGCGATAGGATTGTTTAGAAGTAAACTCTACTAATCGATGGTTAAAATCACAAAACAAAAAGGCAGAAGTTCAGACTTTTACCTTTTTGTTTTGGCTTAAAACATTACAAACTTAATTCGCGATTACTGGCTTTAATAAACTCTTTTTTGAGATCTTCGTAAGTATGCACTGCGGGAAATTGCGGGAACTGCTCAATCACGTTCTGTGGAGCATGGAACAAAATACCCTTATCCGCCTCACCCAACATAGTAGTGTCATTATAGGAGTCGCCAGCAGCAATGACGCGATAATAAAGTGTTTTCAATGCAAGAACAGATTGACGCTTTGGATCTTTCTGACGCAGGGTGTAACCTACTACTCTGCCGTGCTCATCAACATTTAGCCGATGACACAAGAGCGTTGGAAAGCCCAATTGGCGCATTAGGGGTTGGGAAAATTCGTAAAAAGTATCAGACAAAATAATGACTTGAAAGCGCTCGCGCAGCCAATTCACAAATTCAACTGCACCATCTAAAGGCTTGAGAGTGGCGATTACATCCTGAATTTCTTTCAATCCCAGATTATTTTCTTCCAGAATGCGAATACGTTGCTTCATAAGTACATCGTAATCAGGAATATCACGCGTAGTCGCCTTTAAGGATTCAATACCGGTAACTTTTGCAAATTCAATCCAAATTTCTGGAACCAAGACACCTTCCAAATCAAGACATGCAATTTCCACAACAACCTCCACTCAAATATATATCATAAAGAAAATGCCGACCTTAGGTCGGCATTTTCTTTGTTAAACGCTCAATAACTTACTGCTGCCAAATCATACTGGCCATCTCAACCAGATTAATCAGCGGCGTTGGCCAAATGCCAATTACTAAAATAAACAGCGCGGAACCTAACACCATAATACCACCAGCGTGCTGCCCCCAATCCATCTGCGCGTCAAAACGGAACATATCCTTCTTGGCCAAATACAAACTGATAATGGTACGGAGGTAGAAATAAATGCCAATAGCAGAGCCGAGCACTACGAATATCAACGCAATCCACGCCAATGGACCAGCTTCAACGGCGGCCTTAATCACGTAAAACTTACCAATGAACCCAGCAGTCAAAGGGATACCAGCTAATGAAAACAATGAAATAGTAAAAATGGATGCCAAAAATGGGCGGCGCCAGAAAAGACCACGATAATCATTTAAAAGATCTGCATCGCGTTTGGCATTGCCAGCCGACATTAACGTTACCACACCAAAAGCCGCTAATGAAGTCACAACATAGATAGCCATATAGACGGCAAAACCTTCCAAACCTACTCCACCACCGCCCACTAAAATCAAAATAAACAAGTAACCAAAGTGTGCAATAGATGAATACCCCAGCATACGTTTGATGTTGTTTTGTTTCAGTGCCAATAGGTTACCGACCAACATAGACAAACACGCCACTACAAATAACGTCATGGCAAAAGGCGCGGAAACAAAGAAGGCACCTTTGGTTTCGATCATCGCAAATCTTACCAAAACTGCAAACACTGACACTTTTGCTGCGGTGGCAAGGAAAGCACCTATAGGCGCAGGAGCGCCTTCATATACATCGGGTGTCCACAAATGGAACGGAGCTAATGACAGTTTGAAGAACAAGCCTATAGTAATCAAAATGCCGCCGACCAAGGCAAGCGTGCTAGGGGTTTGGCCAATCTTGCTGCCGATTTCAGCAAACGAGAGAGTACCAAACTGCGCATAAACCAAAGCTATGCCAAACAGCATAATGGCTGAGGCTGTTGCTGAAAGCACCATGTACTTAATTGCTGCTTCCAGCGAACGAGCACGGTCATAGGTATAAGACACCAGTCCATAGAGAGCTACGGACATCATTTCCAAACCAATAAACAACGACGCCATATGATGCGCCATAGTCAAGACAATACCACCGGCAGCAGCAATCGTAATTAGCAAATAAATTTCTTCGCGATTACGCTTAGAAGACTCGATATAAGCATTCGTTAAAGTACTGGTACCTAATGCAGAAATAAGTACCAAGGCGCCAAAGAAAATCGAGTAACCATCCACTACAAATAAAGGGGTGATAGTTTGTGGTATCGCTTGTAACGCAAAGTAAGAGGAGAGCAGAGCCAAGTTAAGACCGACAACCGTTACAGTAGCGTTCCACCAGTGATTACGGCGAATGGCGATGGCCAACATAACAAATACCGTAGTCGCACAAGTGATTAACAGCGGCAAAAGTGCTTGGAAATTTTCTAAAGTCAAAGTCATTACAACCTCACTGTGCAACTGACACAGCAGGCGTAGCAGCCTGTGCGCTATGCATTAACTGTTCAATATTAGCCATTACTGCCGACGAGGTATCCAATACGGGTTGAGGATAGAAACCTAACCACACCAGCAGAAGCATCAAGCTCAGCATCATAAAGAACTCACGTTTGTTCATTCCGGCAATAGGCTCATCACTTCGCGCTGGGCCATGTAGAGCGCGCTGAATAATAATGAGCGAATAGACAGCACCCAAAACCAAACCAGTTGTAGCGCAGGTAGTGACAACTTGATTGACTTTGAAAGAACCAATCAAAATCAAGAACTCGCCCACAAAATTACCTAAACCGGGCAAGCCTAAAGATGCTGCAGCAAAGAACATGGTAATGGGCGGTAAGCCAGCAATTCTGGATGAAAGGCCGCCCATCTTATTCAGATCACGTGTTTTTAAACGCTCATAATACTGACCAGAGAGAATAAACAAACCCGCAGCCGAAAGACCATGAGCCAACATTTGCACTACGACACCCTGCATAGCGATTTGATTAAACGAGTAAATACCAATCAACACAAAGCCCATATGGGAAATAGAGGTATACGCGATCAAACGTTTAATATCGTCTTGGGCATAAGCGGCGAAAGCACCATAAATCACACCGAACACACCTAACCACATGGCGATAGGTGCAAGTTCTTGCGATGCATGTGGGAAGAATGGAATAGCAAAGCGCAACATACCGTAAGCGGCTGTCTTCAAGAGGATACCGGCCAAGTCTACCGAACCTGCTGTAGGTGCCTGCGAGTGCGCATCTGGCAACCATGAATGAAAAGGCACAATGGGGAACTTCACTGCAAACGCGATGAAGAAACCCAGCATCAACACCATTTCAGTTTTGGCGCTCATTTGAGTATTGCGCAAAGCTTCGTAATCGAAAGTCCAAACTTGCGTTTGCAAGTAGTGAACGAACACTAGGCCAACAATGGCCAACAACAACAATAAGCCAGACGCTTGCGTATAAATAAAGAACTTGGTCGCCGCATCCACACGGCTTTTGCCTTCAGCAGATTTATGACCCCACAGAGAAATCAGGAAGTACATAGGTACCAGCATCATTTCCCAGAAGAAGAAGAAAAGAAACATGTCCAGCGCCAAAAATACGCCGACTACAGCACCGATAATCCACAGTAGATTAAGATGGAAGAATCCGACTTTGCGCTTTACTTCACTCCAAGAGCAGATTACTGCCAACATACCTAAGAAGGCCGTTAATAACATCATCAATAAGGAGAGTCCATCTAACGCTAAATGGAACGTAATACCAAAGCGTGGAATCCAATCCAGTCTTAATTCGTCTGCCCATACCGATTGGCCAGCAGACAAATGCGCCAACGAATAATCATGGGCGAACCATAACTTCAAGGTTAAGACGAATAACAAAAACATGGCGCCAACCGCAACAAAACGCGGTGCCTTGGGGCCAAAACGTTCGGCTTGCCAAGACAAGAAGCCGCCGATAAAAGGTATGAGTATGAGCCAGGTAAGCATCTTTCTCTGGTTCCTTAAAGTCTTACAATAAAACGAGTGCAGCGAGAATAATCACTACACCAGCGGCAATAGAAGCAGCGTACCAACGTACACTACCGGTTTGGGTAGCACTCAACATTCTGTGTGCCAGCTGGGTACCAGCAGGAATCAAGTTGAAGGTCTTATCAATAGGATCTTTACGTAACAAACTCGCAAGGAACAAATAAGGTTTCACTAAAACCAAGTCATATAACCAGTCAAAGCCCCATGCGGCAAACCACAATTTGGTCAGTAACTTACCGATAGGTGACGCAGCGATGGATCTCACGATACGTGTATCAAACATAAACAGGAACCAAGCTATTACTGTACCCGTCACTGCTATGCCAATGGTGATAAATTCCACATGATGCTTCATTGCCTCTTCACCCTCTGGGCTCATAGGTAAAACACCTTGTAATGGAGGCGTAATCAACGCCCCCACGCCAGTAGACAATACCAAGAGCACCGCCAGTGGCAGCCAATAATCCACACCATGAATAGCGTGAACTTCTGTTTTAGCTTCGCCATGAAAGGCAACAAATATCAAGCGGAAGGTATAAATGGCAGTCATAAAGGCGCCAAGAAGACCTGCATAAAACAATTCAGGATGATGTGTGGTGAACGCTTGCCAGAGGATTTCATCTTTTGAATAAAAACCTACGGTAAACCAAGGTAAAGCCACTAATGCAGAACCACCAATCAAGAAGCAGGCGTACACAAATGGGATTTTTTTCCACAGGCCACCCATTTTGAAAATATTTTGCTCGTGGTGGCAGGCAATAATTACTGCACCTGACGATAAGAACAACAAGGCTTTAAAGAAAGCATGAGTCATAAGATGGAAAATCGCAGGCTGATAAGCCTTAACACCCAAGGCCAAGAACATATAACCAATCTGGCTCATGGTTGAATAAGCCAAAATACGTTTGATGTCGGTTTGTACCAGCGCTGCAAAACCGGCTAATACGAGAGTTACCGCACCAACAACGCCAACTAGATACAAAATATCAGGTGCCATCTCAAATAAGGGATGAACACGAGCGATCAAATAAACACCTGCAGTTACCATGGTAGCGGCGTGGATCAATGCAGAAACTGGCGTTGGGCCGGCCATTGCATCGGCCAACCAAGTTTGCAAAGGTAATTGCGCTGACTTACCTACAGCGCCACCCAACAACATCAAGGCAGCAAAATTAACCACAAAAGAACCGACAACAAAGGTAGTAGAAGCGTGAGCCAGCAAATCGTGAATATTCAGGGTGCCCGCTTGTTGGTAAATCACAAACAAGCCGATTGCCATAAACGCATCGCCCACACGGGTTACCACAAAAGCTTTACGTGCCGCAGCGCCATTGGCTGGATCGCGATAGTAATAGCCAATTAAGAGGTAAGAGCAAAGACCTACACCCTCCCAACCAAAATAGAGTGAAACCAAACTATCACCCAACACCAGCAACACCATGCTAGCGAGGAAGAGATTCATGTAGGAGAAAAAGCGCGCATAGTCTTCATCGCCACGCATATACCATGAAGCAAAGAGATGGATAAGTGAACCAACACCCGTAATAACACCCAACATAGTCAACGATAGACCATCAAGGGATAGATTAAATGCGGGAGTAAAACCGGGTACATTCACCCAAGTCCACAAAGGCAATACAAAAGCACCCGATTCTGGTTTGTGCTGCAGGAAATCATAGCCGGCGAGCGCTGCAAAAACCGCGGCCAAGCCAACAGAGCCCACACCTACTACTGCCGCAACATTTTCAGATAAACGTTTGCGTCCAGATACTAGGATCAAGAAGCCAATTAGAGGTAATAAAATTGTTAGATAAAGTTGGTTCATCCGCGCATCTCACTTGCTGCATCAATATCCAGAGACTGGTAGCGACGGTAAAGTTGAATAACAATTGCCAAGCCAATAGCGGCTTCTGAGGCAGCCAAGGTCAAAATTAAAATAAACATAATCTGACCATCCGGTTGCATCCAACGACTACCCGCCACCACAAATGCCAAGGCTGTAGCATTCATCATGATTTCAATACTCATGAGTACAAACAGCAGGTTGCGGCGCACCAAAACGCCGGCCAAACCCACGACAAAAAGCATGGCGGCGAGAATTAACCCGTGCTCCATAGGAATGCCATTAAGCATGTTTATTCTCCTTATCATCTTTGTCAGCATCGCGACCCAAGTGCCAAGCTGCAACCATCGCCGCTAATAACAACATGGAAGCTAGTTCTACAGCCAACACATAAGGCCCAAACAAAGCGATCCCCACTTCTTTCGGCCCTACTTTGGTAATGGTGTAAAGAGTTTCAAGGTTTGGCTTGATAGTGCAGAACAACTCCACCAACAAAGCCAACGACAGAAAAGAAGGACCAACCCAAGCCTTAGGTGACAGCCACTTTCTTTCCTGCTCATCAATCACTGCGCCTAGGTTAAGGATCATGACCACAAACACAAACAGCACCATAATGGCACCGGCATATACGATCATTTCCAAAGCACCGGCAAAAGGTGCACCCAAGGCAAAGAAAATCATAGCTACGGCGAGTAGCGATACCACCAAGTACAAAAGTGCATGTACGGGATTGGTGTTAGTAACAACTCTAACCGAAGCAATCAGTGCAATCGCAGCGGCGAGATAAAAAGCTAATGCAGTTCCCACGTCGTTATCCTGTGCTCGTTAGTGTTATGGCAAAAGGCTCTTCACGTTTACCGGTTCTGCTTCATCTTGTGCAGCACCTTTTGGCTTGCCCGCAATGGCCAAACCAGAAACGCGATAGAAGTTATATTCATGGTATTTACCTGTGCCAGAGATAAGTAAATGCTCTTTCTCGTACACAAGGTTTTGGCGATTGAACTCCGCCATTTCAAAATCCGGCGTCAATTGAATTGCCGTCGTTGGACAAGCTTCTTCGCACATGCCGCAGAAAATGCAGCGTGAAAAATTGATGCGGAAAAATTCAGGATACCAACGGCCATCTTCACGCTCGGCTTTCTGTAGGGAGATACAGCCTACTGGACAAGCAACCGCACACAAGTTACAGGCTACACAACGCTCTTCGCCATCGGGATCGCGCGTAAGCACAATACGACCACGGTAGCGCGGCGGAATGTAAGGCATCTGTTCAGGATACTGAATAGTGTCACGCTTGCGCCAAGCATGAGAAAACACCATCCATAAACTGCGCACATTCGTGAAAACATCACTGATAAATTTAATCATTTTCTTACCCTCAACCTTAGGCTGGATTGTTCAGCAGCAATACCACAGCTGCAGTGCCAACCAGGTTAACCAGCGTCATCGGCAAACAAATGCGCCAACCAAAATCCATGATTTGGTCGTAACGAGGACGCGGTAATGCTGCACGGATCAAAATAAACATCATAATGAAGAAAGCTGTTTTAGCGGCAAACCAAAAGAATGGTGGGATGTAATCAAATACAAACCACTCAAAAGGTGGCAGCCAGCCGCCGAAGAACAATACCGACACCAAGGCTGATATCAACACCACACCCACGTATTCACCTACGAAGAACATACCCCACTTAAGACCAGAGTATTCGGTGTGGAAACCAGCGGCCAACTCTTGCTCGGCTTCAGGTAAGTCAAAGGGCGAACGGTGCGCAACTGCAACACCCGCAATAGCAAAGGTGAAGAAACCAAGGAATTGTGGGAACACAAACCAGCAGTGTTTCTGTGCATTGACTATATCGGTCAAATTGAAAGAACCCGTCACAGCCACAATACCCATCAGCGATAAGCCCATGAATACTTCATAACTAACGGTTTGCGCGGTAGAACGAACACCACCCAACAAGGCGTATTTGTTATTTGATGACCAACCCGCAAACATCACGGCATAAACCGCCAAACCTGCCATAGCTAAGAAAAACAGCAGACCGATATCTAAGTCGGCTACGACCCAGCCAGGGATAATAGGCACAACTGCCATAGAAATAAGCAAACCGCTCATGGCGATAGCAGGCGCAATCCAGAAGGTCAGTTTGTCTACGAAAGGTGGAGTCCAGTCCTCTTTGAAGAACATCTTCACCATATCCGCAGGCAATTGCAGCAAACCAAAGGGGCCAGCACGGTTGGGGCCATAGCGGTCTTGCCACAACGCCAACAACCGACGCTCAACAAAGCTGAGAAATGCGGCGCAAATCACCACACCGAAGAGGATAATGAGCGACTTCACAATCGAAAAAATAATCGCTAGCACTTCAGGGGTAAAAATCGACATTACACACCCCCTTTCAGGCTAACAGATTGACCTGAACTAACCTTGGGTAAGCCAGCAAGTACCGGAATACCCACCACGCCCACTGCTAACTCAGCATTTACTTTAACCGGGACAACAAAAATATGGCCACCGACAACCACTTCGGCTTTCTGTCCATCCACCAAACCAGCAGCGTGGGCATCGGCAGTAGA
>Ga0209067_10000106_pt1 | contig 55656 bp, 47 predicted proteins | sample ColStrG_CSR_2013_FD_187199 | JGI IMG/M metagenome (GOLD analysis project Ga0209067, IMG submission 187199) | Freshwater sediment microbial communities in response to fracking from Pennsylvania, USA - Cold Stream Run_MetaG_CSR_2013 (SPAdes)... | ecosystem: Environmental > Aquatic > Freshwater >...
CCGTTGCGAGTAATTCACCGTGCCCGAATCAATATACAGTTGATGGTCAAACCTTTTGCGTGAGCCTTACAAAAAATAATTCAAGCGCTAGTTCTGTCGGTTCTTCCTCTGGCGTTGCTTCTAGTGCTGGTCATTCGCAAGCGTGGGATTGTGACCCAACGTCAAAAGATTATTTAACGTGTTTTAAACCGACTATGACGGCTCTGCCTGACCCAACTGCAACCGATTCCGGCGCAAAAGACGTGGACACAATTTTTAAAAATTTTAATACCCGTTTAAATAATTCGCCCATTGTTTCCAGTTTTACCAAATTTAAAAATTTAGTAACACTTTCTAATGCTCAATGCCCCGTATTGGGATTTACGATATTTAATAGGTATGTGTCTACGGATATTCATTGCAATCTGTGGGCTATTTGCGCCACCGTATTAAGTCCTATCATGATTGCGCTTTGGTCGTTTATTGCGTTCAGAATTTTTGCGAGTGCTTAAAATGGATAACTCTTGCGCGTGGTTTGATGGTTCCTGTTATTTGAGTTGGTGGCAGCAAGAAATAAAAGGCGTTTATCTTTGGATTTTGGATTCTTTTTACAACGGCCTTGCGACTGTTTTGGAAGCTTTTCCTGTACCTGATTTTATGGCTAATTTTAATCCTGTTTTAATGCCGCCGAATGTGAGTTGGTTTTTACAGCCGTTTAATTTACCCTATGGTTTAACGGTTGTTGTTTCTGCGTATGTTGCGCGTTTTATTTTACGCCGTATTCCTTTTATTGGAGGTTAATTAATGACTCTTATTGATGCTTTGGAATATACAGATTTGATTTTGATTTTAATCAGTGTGGGTTTTGGTTTTTTTCTTGGTAGGATTTCCAAAGAATAAAAAATTAGGTAGCTAATCAATGTCAATTCTTGCTTATACGGGACTCCCTGGCCACGGTAAAAGTTATGGCGTAGTTGAAAATGTTATTTTGCCAGCGCTCAGAATGAAACGTGTTGTATATACCAATATCCCGCTTAATGATGAGCTGTGTATTAATGATTTTGGCATGTCTGTCGTACCGTTTGATATTCAAGACATTATTAAAAACCCTTTTTGGTTTCGTGATGTTTTTGAAGCTGGTTCCATTTTAGTGCTTGATGAATGTTGGCGCTTATGGCCGTCCGGTTTAAAAGCGAATGCTGTAAGGGAAGGGGATAAAGAATTTTTAGCTGAACACAGGCACCTAGTCGGTGTTAATGGCATGTCTACCGAAATTTATTTAGTGACGCAAGATTTATCACAGATTGCGAGTTTTGCACGTGCCCTTGTTGAAAACACTTTTCGCGTTACAAAATTGATTAGTTTAGGCACTTCAAAAGCTTATCGCGTTGATGTGTATTTTGGCGCTGTTACTGGTGTTAAACCGAATCCAAAAAATCGCGAGCGTGAAATATTAGGAAAATTTTCGAAGGAAGTTTACAAATATTATAAGAGCCATACTAAATCGCAGTCCGGTGGTGCTGGTGATGAAACGCGAACGGATAAACGTTTTGGTGTGCTTGGCCGTTTATCGTTAAAACTCGGTTTTCTGTTTGTTGTGTTGATTATTATTTTCTGTATCATCGGGAGTCACAAAGTTTATGATGGTTTTCATCCAAAGCCGAAAAATTCCGTTCCTGCTGTTCAACCTGATAATAAAACTACGCAGCCACCGAATAGTTCGCCAGTCAATCCAGCTAACACAGCTAATACTCAAAGCGTTATTAATCCTCCTTTTTTGTCTCTTGCTAAGCATTTGTTTATTGGTTTTAGCATTAAAGACACCGATACCAATTTAGTGTATTACGTTGTTCAATTTCAGGAATATGCCGTAACTGTTAAAGCGTCAGATCTGGAATCGTTAGGCTATGAATTAACTGTTGTAAATGACTGCCTTGTTAAAGTCACAGGTTATGACTTTAAGGGTTTTTTCATGTGTCCGGCGCATCAATATCAAGATCAAGGATTATTGGCCGGTGTTGCTGATGATGTTACGCAAATAGGCAAAAAAGCCGATTAGTTTATATTTTTAGCCTGTTACCACGATTTCGCATAATGTATATTATGTTAATACTGACACCAAGTATATCTATGTCGTTTACGCTGCACTGTGTACGACCCTAGAGCCTTGATGAAGGCCCATGCCTGATTACCCTTTATGTCACGTACGGCATTCCACTACAGGCTTTACTCTAGTGTTAATAATAAAAATTTATTCATGCGGCTTTGTTGGCTGACGTACATACTCTGTTCATGATTATTTCTACAGTGTTAATTGTGCTTGATAAATCACTCAAGCGGGTTATTAACTTAATAAGTTGGAGATAAATATGAATTACGAAAATCGAGATACATATGGGATATATAAAAGTAATATCCACATGGAACATGGCCCCAAATTAATGGGCGCTAACACGTTAGTGGGTAATGATGTTTACAATCTTGAGGGTGATGACATTGGTGAGATTAAGGAAATTATGCTGGATATGGCAACGGGGGATACTTGTTATGCTGTATTATCTTTCGGTTCGTTTTTGGGTATGGGTGAAAAATTATTTGCTGTGCCATGGAATGCCTTGACATTAGATACAATTAAAAAGCGTTTTATTCTTAATGTCGAAAAAAGTCGACTGCAAGATGCCCCCGGCTTTAATAAAGATCACTGGCCCAATATGGCTGATCAAACGTGGGCAGCTGATTTACATAAATATTACCACACTAAGCCTTATGCTAGCCGTCAGCACGTTTAAGTTATATTAAAGTGCTGTTCGCTATGAAAGCTTCTTATTAAATTTGAGGAGCTTTTTATGGCGGATACATTTTATGTCGCATCTACATCCATGTAGTCACCAATGGATCCTTTGATAATTTCTTGAGCTGTAGTTGTTTCTGCGATCGTTAGAGTCTCTGCCACTGCAACAATTTGACCGTTCCTAATTGCATCCTCAATTAATACTGACAAAGGTTTAGGGTATTCAGCGGCAACCGATGCTCGCGCCTCAGCTGGGCAACATGTTTTTGAGCACGCAATATATTAAGTAGCATTGGAGTACTTAGTGTTTCGATAAATTTCTCGGTAATTTTCAAGTTTCGTTTCCATAGCCATTCAAGGTATAAATTAACTTTATTCCCGTGCATTCCAATGTTGGCAATATGTCCGCACGATGCAGTAATTTTTTTACATAATTCAAATGTCGCTGGCACTCCAATAGTTTCAATGGATGTATCAACCCCGCCGTTTAATGTTTGCAGTAAAACTTTTTTCGCTGCTTGTCCATCGGAATTATTTATAGTCATAGTGGCACCAAATTTTTCAGCAGTTGCAAGACGACCATCATCAAGGTCAATAACGATTATCTCAGTTGGCGAATAACACTGAACTGTTAATAATGCCGCCAGCCCAATAGAGCCTGCACCAACGATGGCAATTCTTCCTCCGAGTGTAACTTTTTCATTTGATGCGGTGCTGTTAAAACCCACAGGGAAAATATCACTTAATAATGTAAAAACATCATCATCCATTCCATGCGGAATGGGGTATAAACGGGTGTCAGCAAAAGGGATTCGCACAAACTCAGCTTGAATACCATCCAGTGTATCGCCCTGCTCTTGCATATTGCATGAGCACTGCAAAATTTTTTGACAACATTTACACTTTCCGCAGGTGCTCATACCCGAAATTAAAACTTTGTCTCCAGTATTAAAGGTGAATACCGTTTTACCGACCGATTCAACAATACCTAGGCCTTCACGCCCCTTTGATCCATGCAAGTCAGTTCTGCAATTTGTAGTTTTTATTATGCGTACAATTGCATCTCGCGAATTCAAAATGATAGGCATGGGCTGACATTTTACTGATTGTTGATTTTTTTCTGTATAAACGCGCGATTTCATGTGAAGCCTTTAGAAAATTTAATGCTCTTTTATGCCATTTTACAATGAATTAACAAATCTTCATTGAGTGAGTAGATGGCACATAATCTATGATAGCCATCCGCAACAATAAGCTTCCCTTGATGCCGTACCAATAACAGTGGTGAAAATGAAAAACCTTTAATGATGCGCTTTTTGTCGCGCGCAACTTGAACGCTGCTGGTTCCCAGCAAAGAAAGTTTCGATGCTCTAAATATATCTTTTGATTTATATTCAACAATCTCAGATTCTTGTAGTTTTTTTATAAAGCCATCCAATATTTTTTTTGAATATAGCAAAGATAGGTAACTTTCTGCCGCAGTATAGTTCTCTTCACTAGCCAAGGTAAGCCAATTAATTTCGGTAAATTTTTTCATTGCTACATCTCATGCCTTGTTACATTGAACGAAAACGCTAATTTATTCACAAGCCCCCTCTTTCGTCTGTGCGCTAGCTAACGCACTACCCATACACAAAGCCTGTTACCGCACAGATATCTATAAAAAAGGTGGCTAGTCTTAAACTCCATTTCATTTTGGAGTTGTGCTATGCAAACAATCAAGTTGTCATTCATTGTGTTTTTGATTTTCCCACTCGTCGCCTGCCATAGCGAGCCGCGCCAATATTCATCAAGACACATCCAACAAATGCCCCGCCAAACGGAGCAATATGGTCGTGTGAGTGATATTGAAATAATATCCACTGAATCTCGTTCTTCTGGCGGAGGTGCTTTGTTAGGGGCTGTCTTGGGCGGTGTTGTTGGTCATCAACTCGGTGCTGGTCGTGGTAATAATGTAGCGACGGGTTTGGGCGCAGTGGGTGGCGCAATTGCGGGAAGTCAAATTGAAAAACGCAATGAAAATAATTCAGAAATTTATCGCGTTACCGTAAGACTTGAGAATGGTCGTTCACAACAATTTGATTATCAAGATGTGGGGGACTTACATACGGGTGACTCAGTCAAAATTCAAGAGGGGCAAATTTATCGTCTCTAAAAAGCGTTGCTTTCTTTCTCACCCACCCCAAGGTTCATCCTATGAATAGTACCAACTGGGGTAAGACGTTGTTACTCGTTATGTCTACCTACTGCAGCCAGTGGCTTAAAATCCATTGTGAGGCGACAGATGCAGAGCAACCACTGTTGCGCGCTGAGCTCCTCAGTGCCGACCAAATGGAACAGCACGGCAAGGTGTTAGCTGCGGAACATTCATTAGGTGCGCTCAGCAAAAGCACACGATTGTTATTGCGTTTAGATGACAATGAAGCCGTGCTCTTGGCAACGCGACGATTGCTTACGGATATTGTGAATACGAAAAATCGTATTGCACCTGCAGGTGAGTGGTTGTTGGATAATTTTTATTTAATCGAAGAACAAATACGCATTGCTCGGCAACATTTACCCAAAGGCTACAGCCGCGAGTTGCCCCGCTTAGCGACCGGCAGCTCAGCGGGGTTGCCGCGAGTTTATGATGTTGCTCTTGAAGTCATTTCACACGGCGATGGTCGTGTAGATACCGAAATTTTGAGTCGTTTTGTCGGCGCTTATCAAACTGTAACGCCATTAACCTTGGGTGAGTTGTGGGCTATTCCGATTATGTTGCGCTTGGCATTAATTGAAAATTTGCGCCGTGTTGCGGCGCGAATTTCGGCGGCGAGGCTTTACCTTAAGCAAGCTCAAGACTGGGCAAATTTAATGATTGAGGTGGCCGAAAGCGACCCCAAAAGTTTAATTCTTATTATTGCCGATATGGCGCGCTCTAAGCCGCCCATGGTCAGCGCTTTTGTGGCAGAACTGACGCGTTTGCTGCAAGGTCATGGCCCTGCTCTAGCGTTGCCCTTAACTTGGATTGAGCAACGCCTTGCGGAGTCCAGTCAGACCATTGAACAAATGGTCTTGAGCGAAAATCAACAACAAGCCGCCGATCAAGTATCCATCGCTAATAGTATCGGTAGCTTGCGGTTTTTGGGCGCAACGGACTGGAGAGATTTCGTCGAAAGCCTGAGCGTCGTGGAAGCTATTCTACGTCGAGACTTAGGGGGCGTTTATCCTGCGATGGATTTTACCAGCCGCGACAGTTACCGCTTGGTGATTGATCGCTTAGCTAAACACAGTCATCTATCTGAAGTGGACATTGCTCAAGCAGCCATTATGTTAGCCGCGATCAATGCGGCCAGTAACGGCGATACCATCAAAGTACAAACCGAACATGTTGGTTATTACCTCTTAGCTAAAGGGCTTAAGCGCTTAGAATTGGCAGCACGAGTTGAACTTTCTTGGGGGGTTAGGCTAAGTCGATTGGCCGCACATTTTCCACTGACCATGCATGTGGGGGGAATCATATTGATGACCATCACCTGTACGGCAGGATTGGTCTGGCAAGCGCATATTAGCGGCGTTCGGCACTGGCCGCTGACAATGATTGCTTGTCTTGCGTTGCTGGGAGCCAGTCAGCTCGCCTCTGCTGTTGCAAACTGGTTGGCAATTTTACTGGTTAAACCTCGCCTATTACCGCGCATGGATTATCACCTAGGTGTGCCACCCGAATTGCGTACGTTGGTGGTAACACCAACACTGATTTGTACGCAACAAAACGTCGAGCAACTGCTTGAAGCACTAGAGGTACGCTTCTTGGGAAACCGAGATGACTCCCTGCATTTTGCTTTACTGACCGATTTTGCTGATGCTGCGCATGACACCTTGCTGACGGATCAAGCCTTATTAGACCAAGCTCAAAAAGGCATCGAACACCTCAACCTGAAATACCCTAGCCTGCCCACGAATACGCGCTTTTTTCTACTCCATCGCCCAAGGCTTTGGAACCCCAGCGAACAAGTGTGGATGGGGCATGAACGCAAGCGCGGAAAACTAGGAGACTTGAATTCACTGTTACGCACGGAGGGCGACGAATTAACCTTAGCGCGAGCTAAATTCACTCTCATTGTGGGTGATATTGCCAAGCTTACTCGCGTGAAATACATCATCACCTTGGATACCGATACCCAGCTACCACGCGATGCAGCACGACAGCTTATCGGCGCAATGGCGCACCCTTTAAATCGCGCACGCTATGACAGTAAGGGTGAATATGTCATTGGCGGTTACGGAATTTTGCAACCGCGCATTGCCGCCAGTCTCGATGGCGCCAACCGGTCACGTTATGCCCAACTATTTGGCGGAGAGCCTGGTATCGACCCTTACACTCGGTCGGTATCGGATGTCTATCAGGACTTATTCGGAGAGGGTTCGTTTATAGGAAAGGGTATTTACGATATTGATGTATTTGAGCATAGCCTTAAGAATCGGCTGCCAGAAAACCGTATTCTCAGTCATGATTTACTCGAAGGATGTTATGCCCGCTCAGGTTTGCTGAGCGATGTGCATCTCTATGAAGAATATCCTGCTGAGTACTGCAGTGATGTTGCACGGCGTGAACGCTGGATACGGGGTGATTGGCAAATTGCGAGTTGGATGCTGCCCTTAGTTCCCAATGCGCAAGGCAAACACTCACCCAATCTGCTCTCTGCACTGTCACGCTGGAAAATATTGGACAACCTAGTGCGCAGTCTTATTCCTATTGCGCTTCTCTTACTGTTGTTGCTGGGTTGGTGGTTGGCCGGACAGGTCTGGTTTTGGACCTTGATCGTGGTAGGAATTATCTTTGTCCCTTCGTTATTATTTGCCTTAGTGGATGCATTGCGTATTCCCGACGAAGTGATGCTCAGCCAGCACCTTCGGGCGGTTATCCATGCGACAGCACGAAATTTAGCACAAGCGCTATTTCGCATTGCCTGTCTTCCACACGAAGCGGTTTTTAGTCTGAGTGCAATTATGCGGAGTACCGGCCGCGTACTCTTTACCCACAAAGGGCTACTGGAATGGAACAGTAATAGTCACACCCGTAACCCTGTCCATAATGCGCATGATGATACCCAGCGCAACATAAAACCATCTGAAAACACTGTGTTGTTTACACAACTGCCTTCTGCAAATCCCGCACACAGTATTACCCCAACATGTAGTCTGTGGCCGTCACCAACCTTAGCGGTGATTGCACTAGTCGGCTTGGCCATACTTAATCCCATAGGTTTACCCGCTGCAGCGCCAGTGTTATTACTATGGCTCATTGCGCCAGTATTAACACGTTGGATAAGCCTGCCGCTTGCGCGCCGCGAAGAAGTACTTGCGCCTGAAGATCAACTGTTTTTGCGTAAAATTGCACGCAAAACGTGGGCATTTTTTGACACCTATGTCACCCCTGAAGATAACTGGTTGCCACCGGATAATGTTCAGGAGGAGCCTGGACCTATGGTGGCGCATCGCACCTCGCCAACCAATATGGGGCTTGCCTTGCTGGCTAATTTATCTGCCTATGATTTTGGTTACAGCAGCATGGCGGCCTTTATTGAGCGCACTCAAAATGGCTTAGACGCTATGTCCAAGCTAGAACGACACCAAGGCCACTTTTATAATTGGTACGACACGCGCAACTTACAACCACTCCCTCCGCGTTACGTGTCCACAGTAGATAGCGGTAATTTATTCGGGCATTTATTGACGTTACGCGCGGGTGTTGCAGTTTTAGCGGATAATCCCATAGTGCCGAAGCGGTTGTTTGAAGGTTTATTGGATTGCTTGCTGATACTGGAAGATTGCGCCTCATCTGTGCATCAACCCGCCATTAATAAGCTTGTGGTGCAACTCAAAGCGGCCTGTAGTGCTCAACCTGCAACCTTGGTTGCGGTACAGCATTTTTTAGAAATGCTGATTACGGCCGCGGGCGATCTGGATAAAAGTTTTGATGCCAGTGAAGACTCCAATGCCGGCTATTGGGCGCAAGCTTTTGCTCGACAAGCACAAGCTGCAGGGCGAGATATGTTGTTTTTAGCGCCTTGGCTGGCTCAAGCACCGCCGCCAGCCAACTTGAGCTTGTTTGGCGATTTTGGTGCAATTCCCAGCCTGCGTCACCTGGCTGAATGCGATAACCTTTTGGCTACTTTGGATGCCCTTCTCTACCCCGCTGCCCCACTCAAAGAACCGCTGACAGAAATCGCCAAAACTTGGTTACAGCAAAAACGCTGGTTGTTCAGTGTTGGTCATGCGCGAGCCCTTGAACGCATTTCAAAACTACAAACCTTAGCGGATAGCTGTACTCAATTTTGCCACATGGAGTTCGACTTTCTTTATGACCATACGCGCCATCAACTTGCTATAGGTTACAACCTTGATGATTTTAGAAGGGATGCAAGCTATTACGATTTACTAGCGTCTGAAGCGCGGCTATGCAGTTTTACTGCCATTGCTCAAGGTCAATTACCGCAAGAAAGTTGGTTCGCTCTTGGCAGATTACGTACGACCGCCGGCGGTGAGCCGATTTTAATGTCATGGAGCGGCTCCATGTTCGAGTACTTAATGCCTATGTTGGTGATGCCAAGTTACCAAGGTAGCTTGCTCGACCAAACTTGCCGTGCTGCTGTAGCCTGTCAAATCGCCTATGGCAATCAGCGCGGTGTACCTTGGGGTATTTCGGAGTCTGGCTACAACACCGTTGATGCCAATCTCAACTACCAATACCACGCTTTTGGCGTACCGGGCTTGGGTTTAAAGCGTGGTTTGGCAGAGGATATGGTTGTAGCACCCTACGCATCGGTATTAGCCCTGATGGTGGCTCCCCATGCAGCTTGTGCAAACTTACGTCGCTTAGCCGAACTTATGTTTGAAGGTCGCTATGGGTTTTATGAGGCGATTGATTACACACCGGCACGGCTCGCACGAGGACAAGCATTCAGTTTGGTGCAGTCCTTCATGGTGCACCATCAAGGCATGAGCTTATTGGCACTTGCGTATACCCTACTCGACCAACCTATGCAGCGCCGTTTTGAGGCCGATCCAGCGTTGCAAGCCACCTTGCTATTACTGCAAGAACGCATTCCTAAGCGAGCCATTATCCATGTTCGCACCAATGAAGATAATGAAGGAGGGGCGGTATTTGATGCGGTAGACGCCACAGTGCATACCGCCTTAGGCGCAGATACGGCAGTACCTGATGTCCAGCTGCTCTCTAATGGTCGCTATCAAGTCATGATCACCAACGCTGGCGGTGGTTACAGCCGGTGGAAAGACTTTGCCATGACGCGCTGGCGCGAGGATACCAGTTGCGATAACTGGGGCAGCTTTATTTATTTACGCGATCTTACCAATGGCGAATTTTGGTCTAGCGCACATCAACCAACGCTCAAACGCGCCGATACCTATTCAGCCATGTTTAGCGAAGGCCGCGCCGAATTTCGCCGACGCGATCATGATATTGAAACTTATTCAGAAATTATTGTTTCCCCAGAAGATGACATAGAACTGCGCCGTCTGAAAATTACCAACCGTTCTAATCGCAGCCGCCAGCTTGAAATCACTAGTTATGCCGAAGTGGTGCTCGCCCAGCAAGCGGCAGATATGACCCAGACTGCCTTCGGAAAACTGTTCATACAAACTGAAATTCTCGCCCAACACCAAGCCCTACTGTGTACCCGTCGGCCGCGCTCAACCGAAGAGCAAACCCCACTGCTATTTCACTTATTAGCCAGTAACGGCAAGCACCTTGATAGTATTTCGTATGAGACCGATAGGCTTGCTTTTATAGGTCGGGGCTGCACCTTAGTTGCACCTCAAGCGCTGCAAGAAAAACGTGATTTATCAGGAAGCCAAGGTTCAGTGTTAGACCCCATTGTGGCCATTCGCTGTCGCATTACCTTGGCGCCAGAAGAGTCAAGAGTGCTGGACTTTGTGACAGGGGCAGCGGATACGCGTGCTGCCACGCTGTCGCTCATCGAAAAATATCAGGACCGCCACTTTGCTGAACGTGCACTTGAAGTAGCCGCGAGTCACAGTGGCATCACGTTGCGGCAAATCAATGCAACCGAAGCGGATGCCCTACTCTATCGTCGTCTCGCTCGCTCAGTGCTGTACAGCAATGCGTTATTGCGCGCTGAACCTCATATACTCCTGCAAAATCGACGCGGCCAATCAGGCTTATGGGGTTATGCCATCTCTGGTGATTTACCCATAGTGTTGCTGAAGATCGCTAACAGCGAGCAGATTGAACTGGCGCGCCAATTGATCCAATGTCACGCCTATTGGCGGCTGAAGGGGTTGGCTGTAGATTTGGTGATTTGGAATGAAGATCACGCCGGTTACCGCCAGCGCCTACAAGACCAAATCATGGGCTTAATCGCCACCGGAACTGAGGCCAATAGCATAGATCGCCCCGGTGGAATTTTTGTGCGCTCAGCAGAACAAATCTCCAATGAAGATCGCATTTTGTTGCAATCCGTGGCCCGCGCAATTTTAGTGGATGGCGCAGGTACTTTGGCAGATCAACTCAACCGTCGCGCACTCACTGACGCACGCACTCCACGGCTACACCCTGTTAGGCGCCACCTTCAAGGGCCTTATGTACCGGCAACACTTCCAATAGGCTTATCGCTTCCCAATCCCATTGGCGGCTTTAGTCCCGATGGTCGGGAATACCTTATTCTTACCAATGCTCAACAACTTACGCCATTGCCTTGGGTGAATGTGCTCGCTAATCCTCAATTTGGCTGCGTAATAACCGAGAGCGGGCTTGCCTACACATGGAGTGAAAATGCCCATGAATTTCGCTTAACACCGTGGAGTGACGATGCAGTGGGGGCCACCAGCGGTGAAGCCATGTATATGCGCGATGAAGATACGGGGCACTTTTGGTCACCCACACCTCTACCTTGCCGTGGTATCGCGCCTTACACCAGTCGCCATGGCTTTGGTTATAGCGTCTTCGAACACACTGAAGATGGCATCACTAGCACCCTGTGGGTGTATGTGGATTTGGTGGATGCGGTGAAATATTCAGTTTTAAAAATCCGCAATCAATCGGGGCGTAGCCGACGTTTATCCGCCACTGGCTATGTGGAATGGGTCTTGGGCGATTTACGCAGTAAGACTGCCATGCACATCACCACAGAAATCGACCCGAGTAGTGGCGCACTCTTTGCCCAAAACGCTTACAACACAGAGTTTGATGGGCGAGTTGCCTTTATGGACGTGGACGAACTCTCACGTACCCTTACTGGGGATCGCCGCGAATTTTTAGGCCGCAATGGTTCGCTCGCCAACCCCGATGCGATGAGTCGTACGCGCTTATCGGGGAAGCTCGGTGCCGCGCTTGATCCTTGCGGCGCTATCCAAGTCCCGTTTGAATTGGGCGATGGGCAAAGCCGTGAGTTGATCTTCCGCCTAGGTGCTGGGTGCAATCTTGAACAAGCACGCGCCCTCGCCTTGCGGTTGCGCAAACAGGGCTCCGCGCGCGCCGCTTTGCGTAAAGTACAAGATTATTGGCTGCAAACCTTGGGCGCAGTACAAATTCAAACACCAGAGCCCAGTATAAATGTGCTTGCCAATGGATGGCTTCTGTACCAAACCCTCGCTTGTCGACTTTGGGCGCGCAGCGGTTTTTACCAATCAGGCGGAGCCTTTGGTTTTCGCGATCAATTACAAGACGCTATGGCATTGGTGCACACACAACCAGAATTACTGCGCGAACATTTGCTGCGTTGCGCGCAGCGCCAGTATCGCGAGGGTGATGTGCAACATTGGTGGCACCCCCCTTCTGGTCGCGGTGTTCGGACGCGCTGCTCAGACGATTACCTGTGGCTTGTGCTGGCTACTTGCCGTTATGTAAGTGTCACAGGCGATATGTCGGTATTGGATGAGCGCTTACATTTTATTGAGGGCCGCGAGCTAAGTAAGGATGAAGAATCTTACTATGACTTGCCCAGCCACACGGCTGAAGCGGCTAGCCTTTATCAGCACTGTCAAAGTGCGCTTGTTTACGGACTGCGCTTTGGTGAACATGGCATACCCTTAATGGGTAGCGGCGATTGGAATGATGGCATGAATTTAGTGGGAATTCGGGGTAAGGGAGAAAGCGTGTGGTTGGGCTTTTTCTTGTACGATATGTTGAACCAATTTACCGATTTAGCCACAGCCTACAAGGATACGCTTTTTGCGAGTCGCTGCAGAACAGAAGCCATGACCTTGCAGCAGAACTTAGAACAGCACGCATGGGATGTCAGCTGGTATAAACGCGCATGGTTTGATGACGGTGCTGAACTTGGTACACGCAATAACAGCGAATGCGCCATAGATTCTATTGCACAAAGCTGGGCCGTATTATCGGGTGCCGCTAATGCAGAGCGATCCAAACTCGCCATGGATGCCGTTAATACTCATCTCGTCAATCGCCATGCAGGTTTAATTCAGCTACTCAATCCGCCTTTTGACAAAGGTGATCTCAATCCCGGATACATTAAAGGATATGTTCCGGGCGTACGCGAAAATGGTGGTCAATATACTCACGCCGCCATTTGGTCAATTATGGCTTTTGCCGCACTGGGCGATGCGGAGCGCGCATGGGAATTATTGGCCTTAATTAATCCTATCAACCATACCCAATCAGCACAGCAACTCAATATTTACAAAGCTGAACCTTATGTTATTGCCGCCGATGTGTACGGTGTTGCACCTCATATGGGGCGCGGTGGCTGGACGTGGTACACAGGTTCGGCTGGTTTATGTTATCGCCTAATTATTGAATCACTTTTAGGAATTAAGCGTACAGGAAACCAATTAAGCATTGAGCCTTGTATTCCTAAAGCGTGGACAACCTATGCAATGGATTATCATCTTGGAAAAACAATTTATCATATCCTTGTAAACCAACACCATTATGAAGGCCATGGAAAAACTGCGCAAAAACAGGTATGGATATTAGACGGAAAATCCCAATCAGAAGAGTACCTATCATGTATGGATGATGGAAAAGATCACCAAGTATATGTGGATTATTTCCGGCCTAACAAATAATAAAACTGATCTCCATATGCACAGAAAAATTTATGGGAGCCATTGTTAATGATGCACACTATCAATAGTGAACTCTACGACTACCGCATTTTTTGATTTCAATCAAAAAGGTTTTTTAAAAGAATCATATGCTTAAACTGGAGAAATCGGTTTTTGTTATCTATTCGTTGCTTTTGGGATTTTAGCATTTTTTGTGCGCTCCAACTTTTGGATTCCAACAGGTCATACCAGTCATAACTATGTCTGTTGTCGAACAGACTTTTGAGCAAGTTTTTTGATAAAAGAGCATCGAAAGAGAAACTACACTTATTCAGGTTTTTATCATGACCACAGAGCTTCTCAAAAATAGTGAATTAATTCCAGCGCCAACTGTTGCAGCAACGCCACCTGCAACAATCAATACACCACCGCAAATACCGATAGAGGGAACGGCTGAAAATATTACCGATAAACCTGTCTACCCTTGGATGAAAATAGGAATATTCTTGTTAATCGCTTTAGGTATCGCGGGATTTTTCATGCGTAATATTATTCTGGGAATGCCGGTTAATGCGGCTATTGTGGGTGCGGCTGAATTGCGTCAATCCGTGGTGGCAAGCGGGCATATTATTTGGCCGCAACGCGTTTCAGTAGCATCAGAAATTACTGGACGTGTCAGTCAAATTCCCGTTATAGAAGGACAGCAAGTTCTTCAAGGGCAACTGCTTATTCAATTAGACAACAAAGACGAACTGGCAAGTCGCACTCAAGCAGAAACGACGGTTACACAAGCCGAAGCTAAAGTTCGCCAGCAACATGAAATCACCTTGCCAACTGCGCAACAAAATTTACAGCAAGCACAAATCGATGCAGACCAACTTCAGAAACAATTAACACGATTGCGTGCTTTACAAGCAGAACATTTTGTTAGCCAAGCAGAAGTAGATACTGCAACCCGCGATCTTGATATTGCGAACAGCAAATTAAATTCCGCAAAATTACAAGTAGAAACCAATCAAGCTAAAGGCAGTGACACCTTAGTGGCGCTTGCAAATCTTGCAGAGGCAAAAGCCAATTTACAATTAGCGCAAGTTAAACTTGAGCAAGATTCTATTCTTGCCGTTGCCGATGGAACACTGATTAGTCGAAGTGTTGAACCGGGCGATATTGTACAGCCGGGCAAAGAGCTAATGGCCTTAGCTGCCAAGGGTGAAACCGAAGTAGAAGTTCAAATTGATGAAAAAAATATTGCCAAATTAGCCGTAGGCCAGCAGGCGCTAGGCTCTGCAGATGCATTTGCAGATCAACGATTTAACGCCGAAGTGATGTATATCAATCCCGGCATTGATGCTACGCGTGGTTCAGTAGAAGTTAAACTGCGCGTTAACCAGCCACCGCCCTATTTACGGCAAGACATGACCGTTTCGGTTGATATAGAAACTGCAAAACGGCATGGCGCGTTAGTGATTCCAATGGATGCACTGCGCGACGCTTCAAGTGATGCACCTTGGGTAATGGTGGTACGCAATCATCACACCTATCATCAACCCGTGACAGTAGGTTTACGCGGTGATACCAACGTTGAAATACTCAACGGAATTGCAGCGGGTGAGCCCGTGGTAATTGGTACAATAAATTCCATTACGGCCAATCAACGTGTGCGCGTTAATGTGGTTAACGAATGATGAAAATCCCCGGCATTAATGTCTTAATGAGTTTTGAGTGGATATTAGCTTTGCGTTTTATGCGTGAAGCGCGCATGCAAACATTATTAATTGTGTCTGGTGTTGCGCTCGGTGTGTCTGTGATTGTTTTCATTTCAGCATTGATTAGCGGATTACAAACCAATTTGTTTCGCAGAACGCTAGACTACCAAGCACAGATTGTTGTTCTACCGCCAAAGGAAGTGGCACGACCACTCTATAAATCAGAATCAACTATCAGTGCCACACTGATTCAACCGCGCGCACAGCGTTTGCAATCTATTGATCAATGGCAAAAAGTACGGGCTCAAATAGAGAAAATGGAAGGAGTGGTAGTAGTGAGTCCCGTCGTTTTAGGTTCAGGGTTTATTGTACGTGGCGACGCTAATAATGCCATTAGCCTTACTGGTATTGAGCTGGAAAGCTATCTCCGGCTGATTGCACTAAAATCGAAAATTGTAGATGGAACTGTAAACCTTACAGGCACAGACATATTAATAGGCACTGAAATTGCTAAAAATTTAGGTGTGAGTGTCGGCGATAAATTAGATATACAAACAGCAACCGGTGGGTCTGCCACCTTAACTATTTGTGGAATTTTTGATTTAGGAAATCGCGGTCAAAACCAGCGAGCAGTTTTTGTCGCACTACGAACAGCACAAAGTTTATTAAATTTAACCGGCGGGGCGACTAATCTAGAAGTCAATTTGGTTGAACCTTTTAATGCCGAAATTATTGCACAAAATATTAACGCGCAAACAGGGTTGGATGCGCAAAGTTGGATTACTAGCAATGCACAATTTTTTACCGCCTTAGCGGCGCAATCTATGTCGAATACCATTATTCGTTTTTTTGTTGGGCTCACAGCAGCCTTGGGTATTGCGAGTGTATTGGTTGTTTCCGTGGTACAAAAATCAAAAGAAATAGGCATATTGCGTGCAACAGGAACTTCTCGTGAACAAATTTTGCGGTTATTTTTATTGCAAGGCGCATTAATGGGTTTAATGGGTTCAGTATTTGGCGCTTGCGTTGGTTGGGGCTTCCTAAACCTCTGGCGAAGTATCGCTAAAAACCCCGATGGTACCCCTTTATTTATTATCAATTTTGATCCTATGTTGTTTGTCTATGCCGCTGTTGGTGCGACACTGGTGGGTACTCTGGCAGCGCTTTTCCCTGCGCTACAAGCTTCACGACTTGATCCTGCGGTGGCAATCCGTGGCTGAATTTCCAGTAAAAAATCTTCCCCCAACGTTGCGCCTAGAGGGAGTTAAAAAAATCTATAATCAGGGTTTGTCCTCGCAAACCGAAGTACTTCATGGAATTGATTTAATTATTGAACGCGGTGAATTTGTTGCACTGATAGGCCCTTCAGGTTCTGGAAAAAGTACACTGCTAAATTTAATTGGCTTACTGGATAAGCCAACATCTGGAAATCTATTAGTGGCCGGACACCCTACTGCTCACCTTAACGATAAAGAATTGACACAGTTACGTGCAACCACTATTGGGTTTGTATTCCAATACCATCATTTATTACCTGAATTTACGGCTGTCGAAAATGTCATGATGCCATTATTAGCGGGGCGCGGTCATCTTGATGAGCCCATGCATTTACGTGCACAAACATTAATAGACGAAGTGGGTTTACATGATGTCGCCAATCACATGAGTAATGATCTTTCTGGCGGACAGCAGCAACGCGTAGCCATAGCACGAGCCTTGGCAATGCAACCCGCTTTGGTGCTTGCAGATGAACCCACAGGAAATCTTGACACCAAATCTGCGGATAATATTTTCGATTTATTGCGTAAAGTTAATAAAGCTTTCAATACAACTTTTTTAATTGTTACGCATGATCCTCGTTTAGCGCAGCGCTGTGACCGAATTATTGAACTCGTTGATGGGAAAATTTGTTCCGACAAATAGCTGAGTTCGCTTGCGCACAGACACTCTACGGCATGGTATTTATAGTTGACCCTCTACTTGGGGTTGATAAGCCTATAAGGTCAGGCTTATCAACCATTAATTAATACCTGTCTTTGGAGCTATTTATGCAACCTATATTAGGATCATCCTTCGCGGTCGACAATGAAAAATTTGGTCACTGCACATCTGCACATAAAACATGCGAAAACATTTCACATGAATATAAGCACTTTATTAATGAAATTGATGGTTTAGTTCATGCCTCCGCATCGGCAACGGGCGATGAATTGGCACACATTAATCAGCAAATTAAAGATCGTGTTAATGCTGCCAAATGTACGCTTGATGAAAATAAAGCCTCTATCGTCAATCGATTTAAAAAGACCGCTGCATTTACCGAAAATTATGTACATGAGCAACCTTGGCGAGCAGTTACGGCAGGCGTAGTGGCAGGAACATTATTGGGCGCGTTATTTTTTCACACTAAAAAACAGCCTTGAATGTAAACTAACTGTCGTCATTTGGGGTGGATCTAGTATCCCCCCTTATCTACATATTCTTATGAGCATTTCTTAACACCGACCTTATCTTTTTCATTCAATAATCGTCTGTTAATTCTACCGTCTGCAACGTCCAAAATTTCTTTTTTATAAATTTGAAAGTTGTTTCGCCCTAGTGATTTTGCTTTATACATGGCGGCATCTGCATTGTTCAACAAAATTTCAGCACTTTGGCCATCCCTAGGATAAACGCATAAACCTATGCTAAGGGTAACTTTAAGTTCGTGCCCACCAATTATAAATGGTACTGAAAAAGCCGACATTAATTTTTCAGCGGTTAATGATGCATCGTTTATTTTTTTAATTTCTGTTAACAATATGACAAACTCATCACCACCTATCCGACAGATAGTATCCGTGGTACGCACACAAGTGGTTAGGCGTACTGCAATCGCTTTTAATAACTCATCGCCAATGGCATGACCCAGCGAATCATTAATACGCTTAAAATAATCCACATCTAAAAATAAAATAGCAGCTTGTTTACGGTGTCTTAACGCCAAACCTATTATCCATATCAGTCGCTCCGTCATTAATAATCGATTGGGTAACCCCGTCAGAAAGTCATGCTGAGCTAAGTGTGTCATTTTTTGGGTTACAGTTTGGGAAGCAGACGCGTGGTGGAAAATGATAACCACGCCATTTATATGACCATGGCGATCATGTACAGGAAGTGCGGTATCCTCAATTGCACACTCAGTACCATCGCGCCGAATTAGCACTGAGTTCAAGGCCAAATCTACCGATCTATTTTCGTTAATAACTAATTGCACGGTGCTGGGTGATGGCAAATGTGTTATTGCATTAACAATATTAAAAATTTCGGTAATTTCATGTCCTAAGGCATCCTCTTCAGGCCATCCAGTTATAGATTCTGCGATAGCATTTAAGTAAGTAATAATACCTTGCCGATTCGTAGCAATAACGGCATCACTAATATTATCCAGTGTTACTCCTGTATATTTCTTAGTGTTAAAAATAATTTCTTGCAGAGAGACAATTTTAAACTCATTAGCTTTTGATTGCACAAAATAGACTAATAGTTGTGGAAATAATTTTTCATCAAAGCAACTTTTATCGAGAAAAATACTGCTTTTTCGTTTGCAAATTTTTCGTGAATAGGCTTGATCTTTTTTTTCACCAATGAGTACAACTACAGCACTATTAATGCTTGATAAAAATTCCTTCACTGAAATGTTGTTTTCTTTTATAAGTGTGTGAATATCGACAATCACTACGTTAATTTCATTCGCTTCAGCTTTGCCAAAGCACTCAACTGCTTCTGAGAAAGTCAACAGCCACTTAACGCAAAATGACTGCTCATGATAACTATGAAGAACACCCTTAAGATGCTTAGCTTCATTAATATCTTGCCCAACCAAGAGCACATGGATTTTTTTGGCTAGTCTCATCGCATAGTCACCAACACTGGACGAATCATCATATATTGGGGGAATATCTGCAGGCTATTAATCGCTGTGTAAAATATGTGATTCATGACGTTTACTCACGAAAAATACCACACCAAAATTCACATAATGGGCAGCTTATCTGCAGTACCGAAGGTCTTCAGTGCGTTAACGAACAGATCCTTTTGACCCCAGCAATCATTATTAAATCCCCAGTAATAAGCATGGGGATGTTATATCCGTCTCTTTAAATAGAAATTTACTCGTCACAAATCATGAAATTTAAAAGCTAATAATATATAGCTGTGAGCAATGCTATGAATAGTAAAAATGCTACTCAACCATCGATTAATTCTGTACCATCGATAGATACGATAAACACTATTTTAATAATCAATGCAGGCACATCGACGATTAAATTTGCCCTCTACCAACCACGAGAGCTTAAACTGGTATTTGAGGGAAAAATAGAGCGCGTTGGGCAAGAGGACTCAAGGCTTATCTGTAAATACACCGCAATTAATTCACTCGAAGCTTTACCTCTTGTCATTACTGATCGTAAATCAACTATTAATTTTTTAATCCATTGGTTAGAACAACAAGCGTGTTTTGGCACCATTAAAGCCGTTGCTCACCGTGTTGTTCATGGCATGCATCATACGGCGCCTGAACGAGTTTCAAAGTCATTATTGGTAGAGCTTCACCAGATTGGCGCAAATGACCGCGATCATTTACCGGGAGAGGTTGAGATCATTGAAGCGATTTTCTGGCGTCACCCAATGCTCACACAAGTTGTTTGTTTTGATGCTGCATTTCATCACTCCTTGCCACGAGTTGCGAAACTGCTAGCGATTCCTCGTCGATTTAGCAATAAAGGAATTGAGCGTTATGGCTTTTATGGTTTTTCTTACGCTTATTTATTATTTGAGCTTGAGCGCATTGGTGAGCCTAGTGCGTGTAAAGGTCGCGTTATATTGGCTCATCTTGGTAGCGGCGTTAGCATTGCCGCAATTTTAGACGGTAAAAGTATTGATACCAGCATGTGTTTTACACAGGCGAGCGGTTTACCAATGGCAACTCGCAGTGGTGATTTAGATCCGGGCTTAATCAGCTATTTAATGCAAAACGAAAAAATGACGAGCACACAGTTACGTCATATTGTTAATTATGAGTCAGGGCTTTTGGGTGTGTCAGAAACAACGTCAGATATGCGTGATCTGCTTGTACTTGAAAAAACAGATGTGCGTGCGGCAGAAGCCATCGAAATGTTTTGCTATCAGGTTAAAAAATGGCTTGGAGCTTATGCTGCAGCTCTTGGCGGCATTGATACTCTAGTGTTTACCGGCGGTATTGGGGAATATGCAGCGAGTGTTCGCACTCGTATATGCGAGGGATTGGAGTTTTTAGGGATTAAGCTTGATGAAGTAAAAAATACTTCAAATATGCAAGTCATTTCATCTGTAACCACTCGCGTTAAAATTTTTGTTATCCACACTAATGAAGAATTAATGATTGCTCGTTGTGCGTTGCAGATACTACCTACACGTAGAGCCAGTTCAAGGGTTTTAAATCAAGAAAAATAAACCAAGATTAAGGTGCCACTTAAAAGCGATTATTTTTTGTAACAGCATTATCTATCGTCGCAAGACAATTGATTCCAACCAATACATCTCGCGGTCGTACAATAAACAGCGTACTCTGTACGCTATCGAACATAGCGCTAAAAATGATTGCCGTACAATCGCTTCACCTAAAGACAATATACTCCAAGGATGTCTCATGCATAAACCGCCACTACCTCGCCCGGAACAAAATCATTTATTGGCCGCATTACCCGAGGATGTTCGAAATCGAATGTTTAGTTATTTGGAATTAGTTACCTTGCCGCTAGGAAAAGTCATTTATGAATCTGGCGATAGGCTGCGCCATGTGTACTTCCCTACAGACTCAATTGTGTCATTACTGTATGTCATGGAGAGTGGTGCTTCAGCAGAGATTTCCATCGTAGGTAATGAAGGCATTATAGGTATTGCATTGTTTATGGGGGGGGGAAAGCACACCAAGCCGCGCCATTGTGCAAAGTGGCGGTTATGCGTACCGCCTACTAGGGCTGCGGTTTAAAGAAGAGTTTAATCGACATACCGAATTGTTAATGTTGTTGCTGCGTTATACACAATCCCTTATTACGCAAATGGCACAAACGGCGGTGTGCAATCGCCACCATTCAATTGACCAGCAATTGTGTCGATGGTTATTGTTGTCATTAGATCGCCTGCCGTCGAATTCTTTATCAATGACACAAGAACTCATTGCCAATATGCTTGGTGTAAGGCGCGAGGGAGTTACTGACGCTGCAGGAAAACTACAACGTCAGGGTATTATCAGTTATTCACGTGGGCATATCACCGTATTGGATAGGCCGCGTCTTGAAGCACTTTCTTGTGAGTGTTATGCCGTTGTAAAAAAGGAGACTGACCGCTTATTGTCATATGTCCCCGCTCATAAATCGAAACAAATTTATTCTGACAATAAAATTACAAACATAGTATAAAGGTTATAAACCCGCTTGCTTGGTGGCAGGATAGTTGAGAATAATATTAACTCGACGATTTTCTTGTCGACCTTCGGCAGTAGAATTATAGGCATAACGGCGCGACTGACCGAACCCTTCTGCTGTTAAACGCGAGGGGTCAATACCAAAGTTTTTTTCCAAATAGCCAACAACAGATTGCGCACGCTCTTGAGAAACTTTTGTTGCATTTTCTGGTGAGGTATTTGCAGTATGCCCTTCTACTGTTGCAGTCACTGAGGTATTTTCACGTAAAAATTTTCCCACCTTAGCCAATTCGATTTGGTATTTTGCTTCTACGTTGGCACTGTTATGATCAAACTCCATCGCCAGTGCCATAGTGACGCGCGCAGGAAGCGGTTTTAATCCTTCAATATCATTGGCGCAGGAAATAACGGCTTTAATGCGACGATTATGGCGTTTACCGTCCTCCGATCGATTATCATCAATTGGTTTTGTTTCGCCATAGCCGACGCTACTGATGCGACTTTTATTCAGACTGAAATTTTCTACCAAATAATTCATTACACTGTCAGCGCGACGGCGCGATAATTGAAGGTTATCCTCTGCGCTGCCAACATTATCAGTATGACCTTCAATAACCGCAGTCGTGTTAGGGTATTTCATGAGAAATGTACCCACCACACCTAATTTTTCCTTTTCTTCGCGTTGAATAGTGTCTTTATCGATTTCAAATTCGATATCAAGAATACTGCAATATTCTTGAGTAGCAGCAAGCGTTGGTGGCGAAGCTACGGGCGCCGGTGCTGGCGCAGGAGCGGCAGGAAGAGCCGCACTGGTATGTCGCATTTCTGAATTTTGTGCAAATCTATAAATTAAACCTAACGAAACCAAATTCATTTTTCCAGTATCGCCCATAGCATCGTTCAAACGATAACGCTCGGCTTCTAAACGCCATGCCCAAGAGGGACTCATTTGATACTGGAATCCTACACCCAATTTTCCATCTGTGTTTTTGTCAGTGCGATTTGTGAAAGGCAGAATAATAGGCCCGCCTGCATACAATCTATCTTTAGTTTCTGTGTAGGTAATACCGGCTACACCAAAAATAGAAAACTTATCATCCACAGGCATTATTCCTACAAGATCAAAATTCAATCCTTGAAATTTTATTTCACTGCGAAGTGTGCTGGCTGGTGTCATTTGGGCATTAAATCCCGTTTTACCTAAATCAAAATATCCACCTTCCAAGCTGAAGTAGTTGTTAAATTGGTAACCCGCTAAAATTTTGTAACCTGTATCTCGTCGGTCAGTGTTGAGCGCATCTATGGTGGCCTGCCCATTTAGGATTTTTTCAGCAATACGTTCATTGTTCAGATTAGATGTGGCATCACCAACGCCAACACCTGTATACCAACCCTCTAATTCACTGTCATCAGCACGCGCCATTGAGGTATTGAAAATACCTAATACCAACAACGTCATTGCCGTGTAGGGCGGCGCAAATTTTTTGTGTGAAACTTTCATAGTAAACTCCTCGTAAGTTGCAGACCCTAAATGGCAGATTGCACATTAGGGCACATACACCAAGAATAGGTGTTACAACGTGTAAAAGTTTACTCCCGTCGATTTTCGAGTCAGTGCGCTGCCATACATAAATAATTTGCTTATATAATTTATTTTTTAACATTAAATAGCAATGTGCATTAACAAACAGATAGATAAAAAAATCCGTTCCATTCTGACACGCGGCATTGCTTCAGCCCCTTTCCGTGCCTTTTTGGCTTTTTTGCGCTGTAGGCTACGGATATGATTCCTATTAAAAATATTTTATTAGAAGGCTTGCCGAAAAAAACGTTAACGCGAATTATGAATAATTGTGAGCAAGTGGAATTAACATTTGGTACCGTTTTGTGCGAAGCCAACAAAATGTTAACATTTATTTATTTTCCTCTTAGCGGCTTTATTTCCCAAGTGACTGTTTTACAGGAACATCACCCCCTAGAGATGGGATTAATTGGTAACGAAGGTATGTTAGGTGCAACACTTGCGTTAGGTCTTGAGACAGCACCTATGCGCGCACTGGTGCAGGGAGCAGGCAGTGCTTTGCGGATGACGCGATTACAATTAGCGCTAGAGTTGCGCAAGTCCCCTGACCTCTTAGGTATTATTCATCGCTACTTGTATATGATGATGGTGCAATTAGTTCAAACAGGTGCATGCATGCATTTCCATGAGATAGAACCAAGGCTAGCGCGCTGGCTGTTGATGAGCCATGACCGAGCTCATGCCGATCATTTCCATCTCACACAAGAATTTTTAGCGAATATGCTCGGAGTAAGACGTAGTGGTGTTACCGTTGCAGCGGGTATATTGCAAAATAAAAAATTAATTCATTATAGTCGCGGCGATATTCATATTATGAATCGTGCTGGATTGGAAAAGGCGGCGTGTACGTGTTATGCAGAAATGATAAAGATAATGTCGAAAGTTTCAAATAATTAAGCGCCAAGAAAACCCTCTCCTTCTCAACTAGATATTGAAAAACAGCGCTGGCGATTGGCAAGCCTATTTTAACGTGAGTGAGATACGTTGAAAGAGGCTGCCACTGTGCCACCCAACCTTACAGATTAGGTCTGCCAATATCCTTGTAATGAACATCCTGATTCATTGAATTGTTACACATTATTTAATGCGCATATCATCTTTAACTGATTTAACGCCGCCCACATCGTTAGCCACTTTTACTGCTTTGCGCTCTTCATCTGCAGAACTTACAAATCCACTGAGCTGCACAATACCTTTAAATGTTTCAACATTAATTTCAGCCACTTTAAGGTGTTCATCACCTAAAATAGCCGCTTTTACCCGGGCAGTGATGACACTATCATCAATATACTCACCCGTTCCCTCGCGTTTCGCCGTAGACGCGCATGATACAAAGAAGAACAGAATAAAACTCATTGCAACGAAAAATACAAAAAAACTTTTAATTAATGCTCTCATGATTAAGTACTCAACAGTAATTTTGGGTGGAGCTAATTCAGAAAAATCGCCAACCTTCATAAGGTCTTTCTTAAATGCGCCCCATGATTAATAATATTAATATAATGATGACCAGCAGACCCAACCCACCACTGGGAATGTACCCCCAATTGCGACTATGCGGCCAAGTTGGTATTGCACCCAATAACAACAGAATAAAAATAATGAGTAAAATCGTTCCCAAGTTCATAAAATGCTCCATTTTGTTTAGTGATGAATTTAATCTATTTCGCGCTCACAAGTGTATTAGCAATAATAACCTCTACGCGCCGATTCATTTGTCGCCCTGAAACTGTTTCATTGCTAGCAACCGGAAAATTTTCACCCTTGCCGACTGCACTTAATCGATTGGCCGCTATGCCTTGGCTCTGCAAAAATTGCAGTACAGAATTGGCTCGTCGTTGTGATAAACCTAAATTGTAATCGTCACTCCCAACACTGTCAGTGTGCCCTTCGATGGCAACTGTGCGATCAGGGTATTTAGTGAGGAAAGCCGCCAGTTTATTTAAATTACCCACAGCACCACCTCTTAGTTCAGATTTGTCCGTTTCAAATAATACATCCCCTAAAGTAACCACTAAGCCTCGATCAGTTGCCTTAGCATTCATGTCCGCAATTTGCCGCTGTAAATCGTCTGCTCTTTGGCGAGCTAATTCCGCTTCTAGTTTCGCGTTATTAGCATCACCATGAGCTTGGTCTGCTTCACGTGTGCGTGAATCCAGTCGGGATTTTTCACGTGCCTCACTCAAATCTTTACGCTGTGATTCAAGTAAGCGCGTCTGTGCCTGTGCCGATGCAATATCAACTTTGCGATCTGCAATCCACACCAAATGCTCGCTAACATCACTATCTCTTGTTGGTTTTTCAGCATCGCGCACCGCGGCTTCTGCATCTTTTATTTCAACGGGAGCCTGCGTTGCCAAAGGCGTATTTTCCTGCAAACGCGCGAGCTTATCGCGTACGTCATTTAAGCCGGCAGGTGTTTTAGGCTCGCTGGCACAAGCAACCATCAGTAATACTGATATAATAAATAGACTTGAATTTTTAACGTGATGATTATAATAAATATTCATTTTTGCTCTCCTGTATTACGCTGCATTTCTTGTTGCAACGCGGATGTACTTTTAGCCATTTCATCATTAACTAACTTGGCCTTAACGGCATTAGAGCGCGCCGCCGCCAAATCTGCATCTAACTGTGATTGTTCTGCTAGCCGCTGCGCATCGACCATGTGATCTTGTGCAACCGCAGCACGCGCCGCCGTTAATTTTTCACGCGCCTCTCTTAATTCAGGTGAAGAGTATTCCGCAACCTGTTGCTGTTCCGCATGAGAGATAGCCAATTCCGCAGCCTGAATTTTTTGCGTGGGTGGCTTTGGAGATGCGCAAGCAACCATCATCAAACTGAAAATGGCAGCCAGACTGGAGGTGAGCGCCGTAATAGGTAAAAAATAATTTTTAGTAACAGATTTTAAGCATTTACTGGGGCGAGCCATAGGAGTCTCCTTAAGAGTTATATGGGTTGGCAGCGCCAACCCTACAACCAATTTGTGAACATAAAAATTTGCTTCGACAGACCAACCTGCATTACCGTAGCGACATTAACTTCGTGTAATTCAGTTTTCATCTACACTTAAATCGAACCAATTAATTGGTTAAATCTTTAGCATTTACGCTTTTAACACCGCGTAAGTTTTGCGCCAATTCAATGGCCAATGCACGTTCAGCACCACTATCAACCCGACCTTTCAATGTAACCATACCCTGCACTGTATTAACTTCAATATCTGAACCGCTAACATTACTGGAATAAAAAAATGTGGACTTCACTTTGGTGGTAATCCATGCATCTGAAATTGCTTGCGTAGTTTCGTGCGGCACAGCTTTGTTGGTCACAGATAGTTGATTAGAGACAGAAATAACACCTCGTGTCGCCATTGCTAGACGACCACTTGCATCTTTTGATTCTGAGTTTGCTACAGTTCCAGTGAGAGTTACCCGGCCATTTTTTGTAGTAACAGTGATGGATTGACTTTCAACAAATTTACTCCAGGCTAATCGTGATTTGACAGCGGCGGTGGCGGTGGCATCATCAACAATCTGACCATAACTCTGACTAGTTGTTTTCGGTAAGTATTCAGACTCTACGATAATTTTATTATCCACGTCTTTAATACCGGAAACACTTAATGCAATTTGCTTAGCTAAATCTTTATTCACATCTTCATCGACTTTGCCAGTAAGTGTTGCCTTTCCATTATTGACAACCACTTTTAAGTCGTTTGCTCTTAAATAGGGACTCAGGGCGTAAGTGGTCATGATTTGTGATTCTTGCCGTGCCTCTGTTAAATCTTGCTGGCTATCAGCAAGTGTTAATGCACTTGATGAGACCAACACCAAGGCTATGCCTGATGCAGTAATTATTTTTTTACCTAGACTGAACATGGCAACACCTCATTTAAATAAATGAAAAACAATTTTATGAAAATTAATAAGAGTTAGAACATGGAAATATGTGCAGTATTAAACGCTCCATCCATGGAGCAAAGCGTAAAATATCAATAGAGCTGCTTTACATTCTTCAATCAAGCCGCTTTATATTTTTCAATAAAATGTTTTACTTGCTTGTCTGCTTCGGAACGGCTAATTGCATAGCGCTCTTGTACTAAACCAGCTAATTTATCCGCATGACCTTCAGATTTAAGCAATTCGTCATCAGTTAATTTTCCCCAAGTGATCTTCGCTTCACCAACTTGTTGTTTCCATTTGGCTTTTATTTTATCCACACTTGGAATCGACTGTTGCTGCTGTTGCTCTTTAGAAGAATGACTTGCTTGTGAATCATGTTGCATGGCTTTTTCGCCATGATCCTGTTGTTGCTTTTGGTGTTCAGATTGTTTATTGCTCATAATATTCTCTAAGGTTTGTTGTTGTGACGTAACTGACTTTTACTGCCAGAGGAAGGTGCAGCAGCAGGCTTAACAAATGTATTTAAGGGGGCTGCGGTTTTTGGAGATGTTTTCGTTTTTACAACGGGGGCTGACTTTTTTAAAATGATATCCTTATCTTTAGCGGGCAACCAAGACTGAGGGTTGGGAGTTAATTGCGGTTTATCATCATGCCTTCTCATAGATACCTCATTAAAAGTGTAGAGTTTTTCATTAGTACTTTTAAGACAGCTGCCATAAGAAGGCCGTGCTATCTAAACTATAAATTGAACTCAGAAAGGAAAGTCTAGAGATGATCGACTAGGAGAACGGTGCGTTAGCGCGCTTATGATTTAAATTGTTAGCCGCGAATAGCCTATGAAACGTCAACGATGAAATATCAACGATAAAATGTTTAATAAAATAGAAGGTGAATACTATTAGCCTATAAATACAGTTACCCAAACACGAATGAAACAGTGACCTCTAATCTAACGACAGCATTGCGAGGCCAACCCCCAAAGAATGTAATCTTAATTAGAGCCCGCAGTTAAAAATATTTAATAGATAATAATAATAAAATTTATGCTGGTCCCTTATAGAAAAAGGAATTTTTCGAGGAATACAAATAAGCACTTAAATTATTCGTCTACGAACAATGATGCACCAATTTGGGTCGCCTTTGCGATTTCGGTTATGTTAATTACTGCAGAAATGTTGAAGTAACAAAAATGTGCTTACTATTGACGCTATTGCGTATTGAAAAATCACTGTATTTCTTCTGGAAAACGCCATAACAAACGCTATTTTCCAGTAGCCGGATGATTCATTTTTAATGGCATTAGACTTGCATTCTTCAAAGTTATACTCGCGACTGAATCAATCAAGTTGGATAGTGGATCAATATTGGGTATAGTTGCTTATATTGAATGTAACTTATTGTAAAGCTTAGACTTAATTGCGCACCTAGCGCCCCAAACTAGCGTAAAAGCTATATTAACAGTGCACACTCTTTGTTGTATTTGCCAAGGCTTGGCTGTGCTTACAAATGGTATTTGCACTCTTGAATTGCAGATTAACTCTATACTCATTAAGCGTTTTAATGTGCCGTGTAACGGCCCCAATAATTGATAACTGCGGTTTACTATGAAACACACACAACTGTTAGAGCGTTTGTACGCTGAAGTAAATACAGTCATTCTCAGTCGACAACACCCAGTAACAGGCCTTTTACCCGCAAGCACCAGCGTAAATATCCATGGCGATTATACGGACGCCTGGGTGCGTGATAACGTTTATTCCATTATTTGTGTGTGGGGTTTAGGGCTTGCCTTTCGACGTCAAGGCGAGACTAGCAGGAGTGATCAGCTAGAACAATCCACTATCAAACTGATGCGTGGACTTTTACAGTCCATGATGCGTCAGGCCCAGAAAGTCGAAAAATTTAAACACTCACTCAATAATATCGATGCTCTGCATGCAAAATATGATACTGCCACTGGCTTGCCGGTAGTTGCCGATAACGCTTGGGGACATTTACAAATAGATGCAACGTCTTTGTATTTATTGATGCTTGCACAAATGACAGCGTCAGGTTTGCGCATTATTTGTACCAATGATGAAGTCGACTTTGTACAAAATCTTGTTTATTACATTTCTAGCGCCTATCGCATGCCAGATTACGGCATTTGGGAGCGCGGCAATAAAGTTAATAATGGCCGTACGGAAATTAATGCCAGCTCTGTTGGTATGGCTAAAGCTGCACTACAAGCATTAGACGGATTTAATCTTTATGGCGAGCATGCCTCGAAGCGCGGTGTGATACACGTCATAGCGGACGGTATTTCTTTGGCCAGAACCACCCTAACCTCTTTGTTGCCGCGTGAATCTCTATCCAAAGAAACCGATAGTGCACTCTTAAGTATCATTGGATTTCCTGCGTTTGCAGTAGGCAAAGAAACCTTAGCCACGCAAACTCGCGATGCCATATTAACCAAGCTGGGTGGAAATTACGGTTGCAAACGCTTTTTACTTGATGGACACCAAACTGTAGTTGAAGAAAGCTCACGTATTTATTATGAGCAAACAGAACTGGTTAATTTCGAAAATATTGAATCGGAATGGCCACTCTTTTTTACTTATTTATACATTAGTGCGCTTTTTGATGGCAGCGAAGCAACAGCAAAACACTATCGCAAAAAGCTTGAAGCCTTAATGGTTCACGTGGATGGCATTGGGCTATTACCCGAACTTTATTATTTACCCAAAGAAAATATTGAAGCTGAAAAGAAAAATCCACGCTCACAAACACGTGTCCCCAATGAAAACGTTCCTTTAGTTTGGGCACAGAGCTTGTATTTAACTGGCTTGATGATGGATGAGGGTCTACTGCGCACAGAGGATCTTGATCCACTGAAAATGCGCCGACGCTCAACTAAATTTGTAAAGTCACAAATTGCGCTAGTAGTGCTTGCCGAAAACGAAGAGGTTAAAAACACTTTAGCTAAGCACGGCGTTATCGCAGAAACTATTCAAGATATTAAACCCATGGCTGTTGTTACGGCACCAAGTTTAATGGAGGCTTATGCGCATGTTGGCGAAAATAAAGCCTTGGGATTGTCGGGCAGACCACGTCGACGTTTGCAAAGTTTAACCACCTCTCAAGCTCACGAAATCAACAATAAAATCTATTTATGTTTAAGCTGGCTGCAAAGTGAAAATGAAGATTACCGTATGTTTGACTCACAAATGGTTATTGAATACGTAACGGAAGAAATTCAATATATTCATAAACATTGGTTGAGTTCAGAGGTCGCTGTATTTTCATTTTTGGTGAGTAAAAAACTCAGTAAAATTCCCGATGCAAATAGTTTATTTGCTATTTTCAGAGACTACCAATTACGCACAGAGCAAGAATATGTAGGTTATGCATCGGCCAACTTAGCCTATCGTGCGTCACGTGTAAATCAGTTAAGTATTCCTTACTTTCATGTGGATTCTGTCACATCATTAAATGACTCAAGTACAGTTTTAGATCGAACATTGGATTTTACGTGGTTAGAGGATATCCCTAAGCAAATTCTGAGTCATTTTGATACAGAGAATGACATTATTACCTTTAGAAAATCTGTGGCCTATTTAAAAGATCGCCCCGTTGATTATGTTATTGATGGCTTAAATACCAATGTAACTCTTCGCGATTTCATTAAAGAAATTTACTACCGCGCACAAAGCAAAAATAATTGGCTGCTTGCACGTTACTGCTTTGCCTTGCTTGGGTACTCGCCAGTAGATTTGGGCGATAGCTTGACTGTTATCGCGGCGCGCAATTTAGCTATTACTGTTGGCGATAATAATTTTACTGAATTTAAAGTGGATCAGTCATTTACAAATGCCGAATTTTTTGAGGGAATTCACCAGCATTTTAAAGACCCATTAGAGCGCACGTTGGTACTGGAATTACTCTCGGCAATTGGTGGTTTAATTCGCACAGAGCCAAAACTGTTGGATGGTTTGCGCTCTATTCAGTTGCGCAATTTTTTAATGCTATTCGCCATGGATAAAGACGATGCTGAAGACGTCACCATGCTTGAGTGGATCGGATTGCAATCACCCGCAAAAATTTACAAAAAATTGAAGAATGTGCTTATTTCTCGCACGAAAGTGTTTTCTCAAGGCGTAAATCATATTGTGCCCTACAAAGTTTATCATGATGAATATGCCATGATGAATGAAATGCTGGCAGCCGATGCAGCCAATACTGATTGGATGGAGTGGCGTTTGGCGCGCGGCCTAATCACACATTTTGATAATCATTTCCTAAAAGAAATATGGAATAGTTTGCGTCATGCCAAGAAGCTGGTCTTTGGTGATAACCCCGACAGTTTTGTGCTGGATTGTGAGATGACACTTAGCTCTATGACTGCTGGGGAAGAAAGCTTTGCACTTTTGATTGATCAGCTAACACACCAATTGCATCCAGCTTATTACAAAAGTGCCGTTGTGGAAGCCCTTTATGCGTTTACACAGTATTGCTCAACAAACGCCGATGTTCGCTTTAAAAAGCCATTGGTGTTTCGCGACATTTTGGAGCGGTCTGCAAAAGCGTATTGCCTAGAGACGCGTAAAGATAAGTTACCCAATAGCTCGCGATTTTTGGATATATTTTTGCAGCAATCACCGCATATTCTTAACCTTTACATTAACTTAACCTATGCCTCTATCAATACTCCTGATAATTTTGAGCCTATTTTGACTTAAATTGGCACACGCATTAAAGTAGTAACCCCAATTATGGCGTACTACTTTATGCGCAATACATCCCGGTCACTATTTCACATGTCGGATAGACGTGCTGCCTTGTTAGGCTTGGCAGCACCTTGGCTGGTGGTGCTATTTTCCAGCGTAAAAACCACACAAATTCCCTCAGCGACAATTGCGCTTTTCTATTTAACGCTCGTTGTATTTTTTGCCATCAAATTTTCATTACTTAGCTCAATTACAACGGCGCTTTCTGGTTTTCTTGCATTTAGTTTATATTTTTCTGAACCCTATAGCTCGTTAAAAATTCGTGAAGAAGAAGATTTTTTCACTGCAATTTTCTTTTTGGTTACCGCCTTTATCGTTAGTCATTTGGCTTCGCGTCACAATAAGAACTTACTCGAAATTAAACTCCGCGAAAAATTATCCCATATCGAAATATATTTACTTGATAAACTGACGCAAGCCTTAGATCAGGAACAGGTATTGCGAGCCTTGGAGGCCGCACTCATAGATTCGTCACATGAGTATCAGTTAATCTATATAAACGATCCCTCAGAGCTAACTAAATTTATTCCTGAACAGATAAGCACATTTCTTGAGTGTAAAAAATTAACCCCCGAATTACTTATGCAAATTAGTCGTTCGGAGGAGCAAAAGAATATTTATGTTCTACACGACAAACTTAACATTCTAGCAATCCTCGATATGGGTACGGAACCTGTCCCCAACATTACCAAAGAGGCATTTCGCTTATTGATGCACCAAGCAAATATTGCACTGGAACGTAGCCGCTTGATTGCCGAATTAGCACAAGAGAAAATTGCCAAAGAGAATGAGCTACTAAGGTCTGCTTTGCTTTCCTCTATTTCCCACGATTTTAGAACACCGTTAACTACGATGATTGGAGCCACCTCCACCGTCATTGAAATGGGCTCACAGCTAACACAGCCGCAAATTGAGGAGTTACTAGGCACAGTCATTGTTGAGGCAGAAAGACTTAATCGCTATACCCAAAACTTATTAGATATGACACGATTGGGCTTGGGGCAACTTCGCTTAGAGCGCGATTGGATTAGCATTGAAGAAATTGTGAATAGCCTGTATCGACGTGCCAAACCTCTATTACAATTTATTACATTAAATATTGAAATGGGGAGTGACCTACCTCCACTTTTCGTTCATGCTGCGCTGATTGAGCAGGCTCTATTTAATTTACTAGATAATGCTATTAAGTTTGCTCCGTCCAACTCCACTATTGTTCTTATCAGCCGTAAAGAGGGCAGTAATGTTACTATTCTCATTGCTGATGCTGGGCCAGGTATTCCAGAGTTTGAGCGGGACAAAGTATTTGAACGCTTTTATACAGCCGCCCGTGGCGATAGAAGAAAATCAGGTAGTGGGCTTGGCATGACTATATGTCAAGGGATGATTAATGCTCACGGCGGGAATGTTTCTATTCACAGCAATCAGGATCTTGGTTGTCAACCCTTGCCCGCTTTTTTACCCCCTACCGGCTGCTGTATTAAAGTCACCTTACCTATTTCGCATTTAACGGAAGCAACATGAGTAAAATTTTAATTATTGATGATGAACCACAAATTCGACGTTTTTTGCATATAGGATTAAATGCTCAAGGCTATGAAATTATTGAAGCAGATTCAGCCGTTAAAGGTTTACAACTTGCGAAGGAAGAAGCGCCGGAGTTAATCATTCTGGATTTAGGTCTTCCCGATATGGATGGCCAACATCTGCTGAGCAAGTTGCGCGATTTTTTTCATAATGCCATTATTATTTTATCGGTTCGTAATCGTGAACAGGATATTGTCCAAGCATTAGATACCGGTGCGAATGACTACGTGGTCAAACCGTTTGGTATTCAAGAATTGTTGGCGCGCATTCGCGGGCTATTGAAATTATTCAATAGCCCTAAACTCGCAATTGGTTTTTACAAAGATGAACAAGTTGAAATAAACCTAGATGAGCGAAAAATCATTGTAGATAATGAAAGCCATAAGTTATCTAGAAAAGAATTTGAATTATTAAAAATGCTGATGAAAAGCTCGGGGCGAATTGTCACGCAACATCAATTATTAAATGAAATTTGGGGTAAAACGCATGTTGATGATACGCATTATTTAAGAATTTTTGTTGCGCGGTTACGCACGAAACTACAAGACTCACCGACTAACCCACGTTATATTGAAACAGAGCCAGGTGTGGGCTACAAATTTCTTCCCATTATCGAATGAAAAAAACCATCAAGTTCAGGCTTGATGGTTTTTTCTAATATCAGTAAATCATTTAACGGCAAATAGCGCCGACGCCCTCAATTAAATTAGATGCCGCTTCGCCATAACAACCTTTGGCGTTATCAATATACTGACTTGCGACAAATAAATTATTCATACAAGACGCATCACTAATTAATATTCCATAACCGCCAGAACCTGAAATCACAATACTATTAAACGTATTGCCAGCGGCTGGTTTAGTGACGTCATCATCCACTTGTGCAAGAAAAATTCCGTGTTGCTTAGAATTGCGAATATGTACGTTGGTAAAAGAGTTATTGGACGAGTCTCGCATAAAAATGCCAACCGTTCGTGTATTAGTGATAGTCACATCACTGAATTTATTGTTGTCAAAATGGATATCAGTAGAAATGCCAGCGCCTTTGTTGTTGTATAAATTTATGCCTGAAAATGTACTATTCTCTGTCTCGTAACCTGCAAACCCATCATACTCATTATCGTAAGACGTATAATCGCGAATCATTAATCGCTCGCAACCTAATTCCGTTACTAAGCCACCTGAAATAGCACTAAATACGGTTACATTATCGACTACACAGTCCTCGCAGCGACGAATGGTTATGCCGTTGTTACGCAATGGAAATTGGTCGCTACAAGCCCCCCCCATACACTCCGATGTTTGATTACTGCGATTGCCATCAATCATTAAATTTTTTACTTGAACATAATGACGAGTAACAGTCGGTGTACGAATCGTTTGCCCCATTACAAATACAGGTATATTAGCTTTATCCGCAACGCGTAATAATGTCGCTGCCCCCTCGCCGCGAACATTGACATTATCGCGATCTAAAATAATCGGGGTTGCACACACATAGATACCTGCAGGAACAAAGACTTCACCGCCTATAGCAGGCAATTTATCAATGGTTTTTTGAATAGCATCGCAGGTATTGCCTTTTACTGTTACAGCCATTGCTTGTGAGGCACTCACTGCAAATGTAACCAAGAATAAAACTCTAACGATAAAACTCATAGACTTCATTAAACTCACCTCAAATAAAGACTGACTTAAGGCAAGTGTGGCTCTTATTAGTCAGATTTAGGAAAAATTACCTACGAAAAAGTAAAAGCGGTACATTTTACTTTTCTAAGCTTAAAGTTTAGCAGGAATAAGCGGATTGCAATTCTTAATTGAAACTTGACCCTGCAATAAATGCCCCTTTGAATACTCATTAAAGTGGCAAATATTGGTTCTGGGATCGTAATTCTCTATCCATAAATGATCATCTTTCCACGTTGCTGATATATGTACCTGACCCTCAGGTACTTCCACACTCATCACACCACCATAATTTTTCACAAAGTATTGTTCATATTCAAAATAGTACGCCGCCCAACCGATAAATAGAACAATCAACGCAGACACTACTCCTGCCTTTACGCGAAATAAACGCCCTATCAGCCAACCTATAACGGCAGCAATCATCAACACAAGCGCCCAATAAAGATAAGTAATCATAAAAAGCCTACGACAGATTGCAAAACAAAACTGCCCGATTTTAACGTCGGGCAGCTAGAAGAGTTTTTAAGGGTGAAGCAATCACCATTAGGTGGTCATTTGCGCTTACGTATACTCATCCATGTGAACCCTAAGAGCAATAAAAGCTCATCGAAAGAAATAGCACCGCCGCCCGAAGATTTACCGGAACTGCCGGATGAGGAGGAAGTTCCCGACGACGAGATTAACGTATTGAGTGCAGGTGTCAAACTAACAGCGGTATCCGTACTTGCATCAAGAACAATTACACCGGTAATCAACACAAAGTTTTTATCTGTTGCAGCAACGCCATTGGCAGCATCGGTAGCCGTATAATTGCGCAAAGGTAAAGTATCTAGAGGGCTGCCCAAATTAAAAATACTTAACGCGGCAATTGAATCTACTATCACCATACCAGTGCCAGTAACTTGACCAAAGACGGTAAAGCCGGCGTTTTGCGCGTCAAGATTTGCACTGTTATCTGCCAAATTAAAAAACCACTGGTTTGTGGCTGAGTTGGGCGCACCGCTCAATTTTGCCATAGCAATGGTACCGCGCAAATTCGAATAAACAGGCTCATTTACTACAGCAGCATTTTCCACAATGCTGGTTAAGGGCAATTTTCCATCATATCGATACCCTCCACCTTGAACGATAAAACCACTGACAGAACGATGAATAATGGAATTGTTATAGGCATTTGATTTTACGTAAGTTAAAAAATTTTCAACCGTTTTAGGTGTGTTTTTATCAAACAAATTTACTTCAAAGTTGCCCATCACCGTTTGAAATTGTACTGTTGTAGCATTGCTTTTAGCGCAGATCAAAAAAGAAGCGCTTAAAATAATCAAAATGTTAGTCAAGTGAGATTTTGCCAATCGAATAATCATATATTACGCTGCCGCAGAGAGGGTTAATATTCAACCGCTATATTAACGCTCTCTGCACTCTCCTTTAACTAAAAAATTGTGGCAATTTGTAAAATCATTATTTTTTCGTTATTTTTCTTCTGTCACTTTTATCCAGCGGCCATTCTCTTGCGGAATAATTTCGAAACGTGCCCACTGACGAAACTCACTGCGCAAGCAAATCCCTGTTTGATATGCGCCATCACCCGCGAGTACTTTATAGATAACTTTGTCTTTTTCGGGTATAACAAATTCATCTGCAGCATCCAATAATTGACGCACACTCCATAATTTGCCTAATTTACCATTGCTATAAAATCGACCCGGAATAATTTCTGTAGGGTGCATAATATTTTTTTCAGCGTGCTGCTTTGCTAACTCTAATAACTCCGTCAGACTTTCAGTGGTTACATCTACGTAGGAATTAAGTTGTTCCATTGCAGCTGAAAAATCTTCTTGCGTTAATTCAAATTGACGCTCCGCTGGTTGTGTTTGCTTTGATTCGCGAATACGGCGATTTAAATGCGCGGGATAGCGACGCCAATTAAATAATCCATTAAACACAATGGCCATGAGCAAAATAGCGGCCACATTGATTAAAATTGGCATCAACATATAGTGATAACCAACGGCATGAATTTCCTCGCCACCAATCACCGCTGCCATTGAGGTAGCACCACCCGGCGGATGAATGCAACGCGAATAATGCATGACCCCAACGGCTAAGCCCACCGCTAATGCAGGCGTCCAACTTTCACTAGGGAATAGTTTTTGACAAGTCACGCCCACAAATGCCGACAATAAATGCCCACCTATTACCGCCCACGGCTGTGAAAGCGCGCCCTGTGGAACCGCAAATAGAAGCACCGCTGTTGCACCCATCGAGGAAACAATTAACAAACTACCGGTAGACCCAATACCAGCCGATCGAGTTATCCAATAAATTGAGAGGATACCCAGCATTGCGCCTAATGCAGAAATCCATTTTTCACTGTGACGGGTAGTATTGCGCTCAATACCTAACAACAATCGCAATTCGTGTAAAAAAGATTCAAAACGCATAGTGCATACCCTAGGATTTTATGCGCACCATTCTGGCGCAGAAACTTAAGCTTGGCAAATAATCCCAGTTGTGTAGACTAAGAACATGATGATTAAACCTTACCTTATATTATTGTTATGTTGTTGGCTGCCATTGCAATCAGCTGTTGCAGAGCTATCTGGCTGCGAAATGGTTGGTCATGTAATGGACAATACCGCACAAGCGGTATCAGATCATTGCGGTAATAAAGCTGACGTTAAAACGCAGAGCAATGCTCAACAACATCATACGAATTGCAACGCTTGCAAAACCCATTGCACCAGCACATCTATTTTACTCACTGTGCGCGATTGGTCTGCTACTTTTATCAGCAAGCAAGCTTTCATTGCATTTATCAACCCCAATGTAGCCGCTGTTTATTTAGATATTCCACCACGCCCACCGCAAAGCTGCGCTTAAAATATTTTCCTTTACATTTTAAGAGGTCAGCTATGTTTTCTCAAAAAACGTGGGCATGTGTAGCCCCGCGCATGCTATTGGTAGTGAGCTTGTTAATAACAAGTTGCACAACAACACAGTTACACCAACAAGATTCGATCAATATTATTCAAGCTGATTTGCAAGATGCTTATCCAGCCATGGCACTGGAATTAGATCCCGCCGATAAATCAGCTTTGCTCAATCAACTCAGGTCACAACCGCTTACTCCAGACATTGCGGTAAAAATAATGCTGCTAAATTCACCGCGCGTTGAAGTTGAATTGCATCATCTAGGCGTTGCAGATGCAGCTCAAATGCAAGCCAGTTTAATCAGTAATCCACATTTTGGCTTTAGTCTGTTAAAACCACAACAAGCTGGCAGCTGGATGTGGGATTTAGCCTTAACACAACCACTGCTGGATTGGTTAAACCGCCCTGCTCGCGAACAACACGCAGCAGTTGAAATAAAACGCTCGCAATTAGATTTGAGCCGCTGGCTTCAAATTAATATCAGCGAGTTACAGCAACAATATTTTGCAACCATTGCAGCACAACAGGATATCACCACACAAAATATTCTCATGGATGCCGCCAAAGCCAAACAACAATTGGCGGAAAGCTTATGGAAGGCCGGAAATATTTCGGAGTTGCAATATTTAACTTATCAAAGTGATTATCAACAACAAGTACGAGAGTTATCACGTAAACAACAGCAATTCATTATCAAACAAAATGAATTGGCCTATCTACTAGGAATAGATATAGGGATAGAAACCGATATGGGGGTAGAAACGGGCGTAGAAAACTTGCGATTACCTAACGAGCTGCCATCAATAATATCCAACGATAATTGGAGTTTATCGATAGTAATACCTGAAGCTGTAGAGCATCGATTAGATATTCAGTTAGCACAGAAAACACTTGTAACATTACAACAAGAAGAAATACTCATTCAACACGAATATGGTATTGCCAACACCAGCGTGGGTATTGCAGCCAAGCGTGAAAATGGAGGCGTTTCAAATGAAGGAATGACGGTAGAGACAAGTATTCCTCTATTTGATAAAGGCCAAGCAAAAGCTCGTGCTGTACAAGCCAATATGGCGGCAACCCATGCAGAGATAAATAATATTCGAGCCAAAATTAAGCGCGATATTATTGAAGCCAATAGTAAACTGGAGGCATCCAAAATGGATTTGGTGCATGTTAATAATTCGCAACAAACACAAGAGCGCGTACTAATATTGGCACAACGCGAAGTCAATTATATGTTGCGTAGCCCATTTGATTTAATTGATATAAAAACTCGTAGCCTAGAACTCGAGCAAGAAAAAATAAAAAGTTTACTGAATTACTGGCAAGCACACTGTGAATTAGAGTTGGCAGTAGGTCATGAACTAACATCAGGAGCACATCAACATGATTAATCGTCGAAATTTACTTATCAGTAGTGCTGCTGGATTATTAACGGGAAGTATCAACTCGCAAGCACAAACGCATACAAATCATCAAAAGACAGCACCTATTCACACCAGCAGCATTGAGCCGCCCCAGTCGATAACAATTACTGCACAAGACTATCAGCCTGTAATTACACCCAATGTTCGTACCTTGCCCTATAGATTAAATGATGGAGTTAAAGAGTTTCATTTAATTGCCGAAGAAGTTGAGCATGAATTTGCGCCGGGCAATAAAATTAAAGCATGGGGTTATAACGGCAGCACACCTGGCCCTACTATTGAAGCGATTGAAGGCGATCACCTTCGTATTTATGTCACCAATAAATTACCCGAAAACACCACCTTACATTGGCATGGTATTTTAGTACCTTGGGGCATGGATGGCATAAAAGGTTTAACGCAACCGGCGATCCAACCCGGTGAAACTTATGTGTATGAATTTACACTGAGGCAACACGGTACGCACATGTACCACCCTCATGCTGATGAAATGGTACAAATGGCAATGGGGTTAATGGGTTTATTTATTATTCATCCCAAAGAAGTCACCACCCCAAAAGTGGATCGTGATTACGCCATACTGCTACATAATTGGGCTGTACACCCTGGAACCTATCGACCAGATCCGAGTGTTATGTCCGAGTTTGATTTGTGGACGATGAATAGCAAAGTGTTTCCTGCCATTGAACCGTTAATTGCACAAACGGGAGAGCGAGTGCGTATTCGTATTGGCAATTTATCCATGTGGAATCATCCCATGCATTTGCACGGTGTGCAGTTTGAAGTTACTGGTTCAGATGGAGGACGCTGGCCGCAAAATCAATGGCGCAAAGAGGTCACAGAGATTGTCGGTGTAGGCCAAACACGCGATATTGAATTTACCGCCGTACCCGGCGATTGGGCCTTACATTGCCATATGAGTCATCACACAATGAATGCCATGGGGCACGGCATACACAACATGTTAGGAGTGAAACAACCCGAAGAACAAATTAATAAAGTGTTACCCAATTATATGGCTATGGGTGAAACTGGAATGTCATCCAATATGAACATGGACGGCCCCATAAATACATTGCCCATGATGATGGGCAATGGCCGCTTTGGCAATATAGAGATGGGCGGCATGTTTACACTGGTAAAAGTGCGTGACAACTTAGAGGGTAATCCTAACTGGTTTAGCGCACCTGAAGGAACTTCAGCAAAAAAAGTATTACAGGTGCCGATTGGAGTACCAGTCTAAAATCCAATCTTAAAACTTGACGAATATAAACTCGGTAAATTTTTAGGTACTTGGATGACCAATGCATCATCTTCTTGTTTCCAGGTTAAATGCTGGCGACTACCTAATAAATTTACTGAGGTAATTTTTTTATTCGTGAAGGATGCACGTTTTCCTAAAGAGGTTATGCGAATTTCATTTTGAGGTACACCCAATGTAATAGCATAAACAGCTCCGGCCTTGGCAGTAAACCGAATGTCTTGTGCAGTGTATGAATCTGCCTCATTAAAATTGCCAGCGACAGCTTTGGTCGGCCCTTCTCCATAAATAATCCAAGGCCGAGTATTATAAATAGCATCGCCATTTACATTTATCCATGCGGCCATTTCATCTAAAAACTGACGCGGCTCGGGCGGCAAACTCCCATCAGCATAGAGCACTACATTCAACAATAAATTGCCGTTCTTACTGACTACATCGGTCAGCATATGTACTATTTCAGAGGTGGTTTTGTATTTATAGCCATCGCTGTAAAACCAATCACCAATTGATGTATCTGTTTGCCACGGTAGTGGATTTATTCCTGCCATAACTCCGCGCTCAACATCTTGCACACCGGCTTCGCGAATAAACTCACCGGAACCAATATCTTTATGATTGTAAACCGCCTCTAATTTTCCATGATGCGCAGAAATATTGTTATTGTAAAAATTGGCAAGCAACGTTTTACCGACCTCACCAAATGGAATACCACCATCAGTATAGAGAAAATCAGGTTGGTATGAATTTACTAAATCACTGATGCGATTAAACCATTCCTGCTGGGATTCAGCGTTCTTGGTATACCATGTATCCTGACTTCGATAAGGTGTATCCTCACCCGAATGATATAGCTCTTTGTATTCAGGATTAGCGCCATCATATGCAACACCATTTCTTGGCCAGAATTGATCGTAACCGTGGCTGGGCGAAAACCAACTATAACTCGCGCCTAAGTGTTCGGATACACCAAAACGTAGCCCCTGCTTTTTAGCGGCGCGCTGCCAGTCGCCAACAATATCTCTATGCGGCCCCATATTAACTGCATTCCAAGAATGATGTTTTGAGTTCCATAAATCAAAATTATCGTGATGGACGCCCATGCTTACAAAATATTTTGCCCCCGCTTTAACATACAGTTTCATCAGTGCATCTGGATCAAACTTTTCGGCTTTCCATAAAGGAATAATATTTTTATAACCTGATATGGATGGATGGCCGTAATTCTTTAGATGATGATCGTATTGCCCCGTCCCAGGAATATACATATTGCGAGCATACCAGTCACCCGCGCGCGGTACTGCCTGCGGCCCCCAATGCGCCCAAATACCAAATTTAGCATCGCGAAACCACTCAGGTGTTTGATAAGTTTTTAACGAGTCAGTTGTTGGCTTAAATGGTCCTTTCGCAAGCGGTAAATTAAAGGCAGGAGTTTCGACTTTTTCTTTTATGCAGTCGTTACGGTCTAATGTTTTTGTTACTTCAGCCGAGAAACAAAAATAGGGATTTAATAGCACAACAACAAGTGTTGCTTTAAAAAAATAGTTATAATTATTTTTTTTCAATTGAAAATCTCCGATAAGTTATAGCGTAATGAATTCCCAAGATAACAATCATGCAAGCACTAAACGCAATCTTCCAAATCACTCATGACTATTAAATACAAACATAAAAATTATGAACGCAATAGCTTCCACAACTACCACTGATCAATTGCATTAACCAAAAGCCTTATGAAATTGAGGGAGGCAATCTGGGGGCTTAAATACAAAAAATGCAGAAACAATAGCAGAAATAAGCGTTTTTTGCCTAGACCAACATTTTAATTCTTGCGTAATGATTTGTTATGTTTAAAGCATGAGATGAAGCAACAAATCACAATCAACAAATAAGTACGTATTAATTTACAAACAAAAGCTTGCAGATTCATCATTTAAAAATAGCACAACCGATTCAATGACCAATTTCACCCCTCTCAAACCATGATGAAGTCTTTATTCTTACAGAATGACTGAATTATTAAAAACAACACTTACAGACCCTAGCATCACTATCGTGCTGGCCGAAGATCATGCATTGGTGCGCGATGGCCTTAAGATGTTGATCTCGGATATTCTCCCACAAGTTAATTTTCTTGAGGCTGATGACGCGATATCGTTAAGTGCCGCTATGGCGCAACAACCCACCCCTCATTTGGCGTTAATAGACCTAAATATGCCGAGAATGGAGTGTGGTGATGCCCTTCAAGACATCCTCAGTAAATTTCCACAGATTTCAGTTGTGGTGGTGTCGGCACTGAGTTCACCTGATTTGGTGCGACGCTGCCTGAACCTACCCTCGGTCTGCGCTTTTGTGTCAAAAAATGCCACCGCGACACAAATGAAGGTGGCAATTAAGTCCAGCCTTGAAGGCGAAAAGCCGGGTTTTATTCAACTCATTGAGCAAAAACAAGAGAGCCATGTTCAACTCAGCCCACGATTGGAGGAAGTGCGAGCCTTGCTGCGCATAGGGATGACCAACAAAAACATCGCGCAACAATTGAATATTAGCGAAGGAACCGTCATAAACTACATGAGTGAGATATTCAAACAACTTAATGTTACCAATCGAACTCAGGCCGCGCGCTTTAGTGTAATCCCATTTTGGAAACCGTTGACATGGTAGCTGCTTGTTGCTGCCTTAGGCATAGTGCGCATATGGGTTATACGCCATACCAACTTTGATGCATTAACTGAGAGCCATCGCCGTTGGCTATTGCGAAGCCTAATTTGGATGTTCATAGCGGCAATCTCCAGCGCTACTTACTTCTTATATGTTCCAAATAATATCTCTTTACAATCATTGCTATCGATAATTTTGCTCGGTACCGCAACTGTCTTGATCACTCATTTAACAGGTATGGATTGGTTGCGTATCTTCGTTGCACTGCTGATACTGAGCATACCAAATATTGGGTTGTTCCTGACGCAATCGAACGGGTCGTTGCTGAGTCAGCCAACGCACAAGCTAAGCATGCCGTTGTCGGTATTGCACTCTCTTGGCAAACCTTAAACGACTTGCTCTCCAAAGTACTCGACTTGGCACGCTTGGAAGCCAACATGGAAACACCTGATTTGCGCCCTCTTTCGCTTGCTTCGCTAATCAAGGTATTAGTTCTGCAGCACAGCGCAATTGCTGAAGGCAATGGTGTACGTCTAGTGTCCTTAGTCAAACCAAACTGTTTGGTTTATACAGACGATTTGATGTTAAAACGCGTACTATCAAATCTATTAGGGAATGCTATTAAATATTCACCGCGGGGCAGCTCTGTTGTGATTGCCGTAAGGCGCGCGCGTAATCAATGGCGAATTCAGGTTCGCGATGCCGGTTGTGGAATAGCTGAAGAAGACAAAAACATATTTTTTCAGAGTTTGTACAAATTCATAATGAAGCACGGGATCCTTCCCAGGGACTAGGATTGGGCCTAGCAATCGCCAAACGCCTCACCGAGTTGCTGGGTGGTACGATTAACGTTCGTTCTCGCTCTGGTGCTGGATGCTGCTGGATGCTGTATGACGGTAACACTCTCGCAGCAAGCTTCGGAACCAGTGTCCAGCCAGATGCAACAAAACGCGAAGACCATTAACGCTGAGCTTTTTGATGTGAGCGAAAGCGCCTTGGCGGGACTGCGTATATTGTTGGTGGAAGATGACCGATTAGTAGGTGATGGGATGGTTCAAGTTCTTCGATCTTGGAGGAGCAATGTATGTTGGGAACAAACGGCAGCGGCAGCGCGAAGACATGCGACTAAATGTGACATCGCTTTGCGATGTACGTCTATCTGAAAAAGAATCAGGTCTAGAATTCGCTGGGTGGCTTCAAACATTAGGAACACGGATTGTACTCATCACCGGTGAAACCGACAGAGAGCCAAGAGAATTCGCCGACAAACATAACATGCTGCTTCTCACTAAACCTGTATCCCCCAAACAACTAAAAGCTGCCTTAAATGCGTTAGTGCGACACACAGAGAACCCACAAAGCAAATTCAGCGACAATGCCTCATAATCTGTTGGTGACAAACCAAATACCTTCGCCACTACAACCCCAATTACTATTTCTACATTACCAATCTCGAAGTAAAGCAAAGAGCTTTTTAAACCACTGCACCAACACCCAAATAATTTAATCGGGCAAGTAAGCTATGATTACACCAGCAACGAGTTCACCGCTGTGAATGTAGCAGTTGGGGACATCAAGTTTACAATGGACGGCACATCAGGAAACGACACCTTTTCAACATTATATAATTCAGTGGCAATTCAGTTATTCAACACCTGTAATGCTCCTGCAGGAACGGTTTGCGCCAATGGTTTATCTGCTAACCAATTCTACGGTTTAAACATCGGACCAGATCAGCTTCATGATAACGGGGATTTTTCATATTCTGCCAATGGCGGTCCCTTTAAATTCTTGGGGCAATTAAGCAACTCAACTTATGGTGACGGAGATCAATCCGTTGTCGGGCTGTACATAAGCAATGGTACCGAAGTTCCAGAGCCAGCTCCTATCGCATTATTCGGAGTGGGCTTTCTCGTACTCTCCACTATTCGTCGCCGCCGCAATATCAACGCGGTATAACGCCGACTGGTCAATCTCAATCCCCTAACTATACCAATGCGGAGTTAGGGGTGCTTGAAGCAACCAATGTAATTGAAATATGTTTTGTATCACACATAAATAGTTCAATTGCTTTCGCAGTTCGCCATATAAAAAATAGCTGCAGTATAGAGTAGAAAATTAATTTGAAGAAACCTGACACACAATAAGTGTCAGGTTTCTTGACTGCGTTGAGACAAGGCTAAAATTAACTAAGCCAAGATTAGCTGTTGGCAACCATTGCATAAGCAACTTCTGTATGAGATGCCATGGGACGACCACGTAAAATCTCTAAAAATAAATCGGCGAGTTCGGCACTACTAAAATCAACTTCAGCACCAAAGCCTCTATTAGTCTTGTGAATAACAAGTGCTTTCATTTCAATGCGCTGCCATTTTGTGGCATTACTTTTGTCGAGAATAACCTCGAAAGTTAATTGCTGCTCGCATTCAATATCCGCAAATTCTGTTTCTATAAATACACCGATACGACTTCCATTCTTCACACGCCCCACAGCAATAGGAACATTATGTTTATATATAAGCAATGTTAAATCGCCAGTGTATCTTTCTGTGCATCTATGTTCCATAGGGTCTCCTTAGTGGTTTGATTGATAAGCATAAATTTCTACCTCAATATGCACATAAAAAACACAGATGTGCGTACAAAAAAATATTGAGCTTACACAAGGGTATTCAATAGCAACCTATAGTTTTTGATGCGATCTCCGAACTATCCTTAATTGTATAAAACCTGTAAAGCACATTAAAATAACGCAGAATCATCAACTCTTTACAGTTTTAAAATTACTTAAATCAAACGATCATAACGACATAATTGGGTACGAATTTGCTCGCTTAAATCATCTGGAAATTGTTCCCAACTAAATTGCCAGCGCCAATTATTCCCTGTAGTACCTGGCATATTCATACGATGATTGCCATCCAGCGCTAAAAAATCTTGTAAAGGAATAATAGCCAAAGGCGCCACAGAGGCCAGTGCAGATTCAATCAATAACCAATGAATGGGTAACTTACTGGCATATAAATAATTAGTAACAATGTGTTGTTGATCTTCGTGCAAAGACTCATACCAACCGACAGTTGTATCATTGTCATGCGTGCCGGTATAAATCACATCGCTGAGTGAATGGCGATGGGGTAAATGAGGATTTTTGTTGTTACCATCGAACGCAAATTGTAACACAAGCATGCCGGGCAAATTAAATTCATGACGCAGCGCTTCAACTTCTGGCGTGATTAATCCTAAATTTTCTGCCACCAATGGTAAGTTTGGGTAAGCCTTAAAACAAGCGGCTAAAAATGCTTTGCCGGGTGCTTTAACCCATCGACCACCGCGCGCATCGACACTATCGCCAGGAATTTCCCAGAACGCCTCAAAGCCTCGAAAATGATCGATACGAATTAAATCGAATTGATTCAGTTGCGTGCGTAAACGATCCAACCACCAACTAAAACCGGTCTCTTCCATAGCAGCCCAGTTGTAATGTGGATTACCCCAATGCTGACCTGTTTCAGAGAAATAATCTGGCGGCACACCCGCAACAGTTAAGGCATTACCCTCTTCATCTAAATTAAAAAAGTTTTGTGCAGCCCAAACATCGGCACTGTCATGAGCAACAAAAATAGGCATGTCACCGAACAACAAAATATTTTTTTCGCGTGCATACGTACGCAAATGCGTCCATTGTTCAGCAAAGGCGAATTGCTCAAACACGTACAAAGAAATATCTGCAACTAATAACTCACTGTACTCTTGAAGAACCGATGAGGTGCGTCGCTTAAAATCAGCAGGCCATTGGCTCCACGAGCGATTATCAAAATGTTTACGCAGTGCCATAAATAAAACAAAATCATCCAACCAATAACTATTTTCTGCACGGAACGCATTAAGCTTTTCCATTAATGAAGCATTTTGTTGAATTAATTGATAAAACTGATCAGCACATTCGTTACGAATGTGCTGTAAATTTTTATTCGTAGGCTCTAAATTCATCCAACTTTCGCTAGGTGTTACCCATTCATGGTGCACTAGCCAATCAATACTAATAAGTTCAGGATTACCTGCATGAGCAGAAACCGATTGATAAGGCGACAAATCTGCATGCGTTGGGCTGGTAGGTAACATTTGCCATACACTGATACCTGCAGATGCTAAAAAATCAACAAACGCATAAGCGTCTTTACCCAGTACACCATGCATTTGAGGGAAAGGGTTGTCTTGAAAAAAAGAGTGTTGATTGGCAAGCGAAGTGGGGTGTAATAACACCCCTGCACGGCGGTGAAGAAAGAGCGAAGAAACCTTTGCAGCATTGTTTGGCATCTGAGCCCTATCCTTCTAGTTTTCGTGACCTTGACGCATAACGCCACCTGTAGCCGGATCGCCACCGCCAACACTGATGACTTCATTCAAATAATCAGGCTCAGCTGTTTTGATTAACGCGTATAAATTTTTTAAATGTTGGCGATACAAATATTCAAAATCGCTAACACTCTGTGCTGGATTGTATCCACCAAACCACCAAAACCAATCTGACCCTTCGCAGAGCGCTAATTGTTTTTCAATCTGCTCTATTTCGGTGGCAGTGAATGTGTGAGTAGCCAGTGCGTGATCAGTTGCTAGTTTTGCCTCGCACAGCATGTCCCAACCGCGATTCTTGTCTTTATCGCCAATCCACGTTGAAAAATTTCCATAAACCCAACTGCCCGCCACTAAATGTGGCATTGCAAGAGCTTCCGGCTTTTGTTTATCTAACAGCTCATGGTAGGTGGTTAACTCTAACTCTGGGTGTTCGACAATACGGCGATAGAGTTGTTCCAAAAAGTAATAGGCGTTTTCTGGATAATATTCCCATGCGTTTTCACCATCCATAATCACAGAGATAACAGAGTTTTGGGGATCGTCACAAGCTTGCGCAATATTTACCATATGACTAATTAAATCGCCCACAGCATCATCAGAATGCCAAGGCGCATATTTAAAACCAATTAAATCTGAGAGGCTGTCATCGCGGAAAAAACAATTAATTTTGTGTCCCGCAAAATGATAAGGTCGATGTAAGCAAGCTTTGCGCGCGGTCAAATCATCGGCAATAGTTTTGTTGTCCGCATGGCGTAAACTATTGTGTAATACCGAATCGCCGGTCGCCGCCCATTCAAAACCAGCCTCCTCAAGAAGCTTTAACGTGTCATCACTTAAACTGCCTTCAGATGGCCAGCACCCGCTGGGTTTATGCCCAAAATAATGCTCAAAGGTTTTTATACCTTGAGTGAGATGCCATTTTGCGCGCACTTCACCACCGGCATAATTTGTGGAGTTTGGCAAAGTAACTTCAGGCCAAGCTTGACGGGCGGAATTAATATCCAGCAACAAGGGTACTATTGGGTGCGCATAGGGGCTCATACATAATTCAATTTGGCCTTTTTCATAGAGTTTGCGATAGCGCGGACCAATTGAACTAATTTCTTCGCCAATTAATGTCAGCAAACCCAATCGATCTTGCTGAGTAAAACTGCGGCCTTTATTTTGCCAAGCTTGCACACGATAATCAGTGCGGCGCAAGGTTTCCGACAACCAACTCAAGTGATACCAAAAGCCTAAATCAATCAAAAATTGCGAATTTAAATATTGTGCAATGTTGGTTTTTTCATCCAGTGAATCAACAATGTTGGCTAATTCATGATAAATAGGAAAACGTTCAATCATGCGCTGACGATTAGCGCGCAAATATTTTTTCGCTAGCGCGATAAAATCCGCGCTGCCCGCCACTGGTAGATGAGTATCTACCAGTGATGACAACACAGCATCTTTAATGGGAGCCTGAGTTGCAAAAAATTGTTCGATTTGTTGCGCATAATCGTCCAACTGCTCCAACAAGATCGGCGCAAAATTAAATACAGCTCGCGCTTTAGGTTGCGCTTCAAGATGCGCAACCATATCAACATAATCTTTTAGCGCATGAAGGTAAGTCCAAGGAAAATAATACTCGCCCGTCATGATATTGCGATAATCTGGCTGATGCATATGCCAGAGAAAAACCACTTTCATTTTGCCGTTAAAGGGCATGCGGATGATCCTCATTCAGCATTTCTGGCGTCACCAAAATCACACCTTTAGGTGATACGAAGAAACGTTTGCGATCTTCTTCTTCGTTATACCCAATCACTGTGCCTTCAGGAATTTTGCAGCGCCGATCAATTAAGGCCTTACGAATTTTACAATTGCGCCCTACTTCAACACTGGGGAAAAGTACAGAGTCCTCAATATCGCAATAAGAATGCACGCGAACACGCGGGAATAATAATGAATGCTTCACTACAGAGCCGGAGACAATACAACCACCCGCAATCAATGAATCAACTGCATAACCGCGACGACCCTCATCGTCAAACACAAATTTTGCCGGAGCCACTTGCTCTTGGTGCGTCCAAATAGGCCATTCAGCATCGTACAAATCTAACTCTGGAATGACGGAGGTTAATTCCAAATTAGCTTCCCATAGTGCATCAACAGTGCCTACATCACGCCAGTAACCCTCACCACCACTAATAGGATCGCGGAAAGGGAACGCATAGACGCGGTGACTTTTGATCATGGATGGAATAATATTTTTGCCAAAGTCGTGTTCTGAATCAGGATCTTTCTGGTCCTTCAACAGTTCACTAAACAGCACTTTAGTGCTGAATACATAAATACCCATTGACGCTAATGCTTTATTCGGGTTGCCCGGCATAGGGTCAGGATTTTTTGGTTTCTCGCTGAATTTTACAATTTTGTTTTGGTCATCAATATCCATAACACCAAACGCATTGGCGATATCCAATGGCACTTCAATACAACCTACTGTGATATCTGCGCCGCGCTCTACGTGTGCGGCAATCATGGTTCCGTAGTCCATCTTGTAAATATGATCGCCCGCCAAAATCAACACATATTCAGGATTGTGACGACGGATAATATCCAAGTTTTGCAGCACCGCATCTGCTGTACCTACATACCAAGATTCATCCAAACGTTGTTGCGCTGGAAGCAGTTCTACGAACTCGCCCAATTCACCGCCAAGAAACCCCCAACCGCGTTGAATATGGCGATCCAATGAATGCGATTTGTACTGGGTTAATACACTAATACGACGAATACCCGAATTCACACAGTTTGATAAGGGGAAATCGATAATGCGAAATTTTCCACCGAAATGAACCGCTGGTTTAGCGCGCCAATTGGTCAGCTGGTGTAGACGAGAGCCGCGCCCTCCGGCAAGAATGACAGCGAGGGTTTTTTGCGTTAAACGGCTTACAAAACGACCAGAGGTCTGGTTAGTACTCATTAAAACTCCTTTATATTTATTTCGAGGAAGAGGATTTGACAATAAATTGATTTCTCTTTGATGACATTGAGCAATATCAATGCCAAAAGAAAAAAACTGTTATACATCACCAATCAAGTCAGAATTAAATTGCCTTATTGAAGCAATACAAGTGTAGACTCAATACTGGCATTGAAACTGCAAATATTGTGTTTGTGAGACTTTTTTTTGTAATCTAGTTTGTTGTAATCGGAATGTATTAGGCTAGCGTTAACTTAATGACATTAGCGTGTGAATAAGCTCAAATAGAACAATTGAATACACAAATATAATGACAAAAATTTCCCACAGTTAACATTTACTTTAAACGCCACTAGGGCATTACTAAAAACTCGAAATGTAGCGCTTTTTTGACGCAAAATTTCACTCGAAAACAGGATATCTTTCATGCTTAGTGCCAAGCCAGCACAAGGTTTACCCCACGAATTGCAACGTATTATTACCGCTACTCATCACGATCCTTTTGAAGTGCTTGGCAAGCATCCGTTGTCCATGCCAACAGCAACTGCTGACACCGTTATTCGCGCTTTTTTACCCCGAGCAATGAGTGCCAATCTAGTAGTGGATGGTGCTCGTTTTGCGATGCAGCGTATAGAGGGAACCGATTTTTTAGTCTGGCAAGGGCAGGCAAAAGACGTAATTAGTCATTATCAAATTGAATGGACGGATCACTATAATCAAATACACGTCGATTATGACCCTTATAGTTTTGCACCACAATTGGGCGAATTAGATCTTCACCTGTTCGGCGAAGGGCAACACTGGAACATTTACCAACTTATGGGTGCACACCCTCACAAAGTAGATGGCATAGAGGGCATTTTGTTTGCAACCTGGGCTCCGGGTGCCGAGCGAGTCAGTGTGGTGGGCGATTTTAATGGTTGGGATGGCCGCGATTTCCCCATGCGGGTACGCGGTGGCAGCGGTGTTTGGGAGCTTTTCATTCCCGGATTGCCCACTGGTACGCTTTATAAATACGAAATTCGTAATCGCGATACTCACCAAGTCTTTCTCAAGGCTGACCCTTATGGTCAGGCATTCGAGCAGCGACCCAAAACCTCATCAATCGTTGCCGCGTCCAGCCAGTTTGAGTGGAACGATAGCGCGTGGATGGAAAATCGTGCCCGTTGGGATTGGCAACACTCTCCATTATCTATCTATGAAGTCCACTTGGGCTCATGGCGTCGTGGCGATGCCAACAGTTTTTTAAGTTATCGCGACTTAGCACATCAACTGGCAGATTACGTTAGCTATATGGGCTTTACCCATATCGAAATCTTGCCCGTTACTGAACATCCGTTGGATGACTCTTGGGGCTACCAAACTACCGGTTACTACGCGCCTACTAGCCGTTTTGGTTCACCCGATGATTTCCGCTACTTTGTAAACCATCTACATCAACGCGGTATAGGCATTATTCTAGACTGGGTGCCAGCCCACTTCCCCAAAGATGCTCATGCACTCGCCCGTTTTGATGGCACAGCACTGTATGAGCATGAAGATCCGCGTTTGGGCGAGCACCGTGATTGGGGCACGTTGATTTATAACTACAGCCGCAACGAAGTGCGTAATTTTCTCTTGGCAAATGCTCTTTTCTGGCTCAAAGAGTTTCATGTGGATGGATTACGGGTGGATGCGGTGGCTTCCATGCTGCATTTAGATTATTCGCGCAACCATGGCGAATGGATTCCTAATATCTATGGTGGCAATGAAAACCTTGAGGCAATGGCCTTTCTTAGCCAGTTAAATGTGCTTTGTCATGGCCAATGTCCAGGTGCAATTGTGGTCGCAGAAGAATCAACCGCATGGCCGCAAGTAACGCGCCCTACATGGGTTGGTGGGCTTGGGTTCTCAATGAAGTGGAACATGGGTTGGATGCATGACACGCTCGAATACATGAGCAAAGACCCCATCTTTCGCCAATACCATCATGACCAATTAACCTTTGGGATGATGTATGCCTTCACCGAAAATTTCCAACTACCCTTTTCGCATGATGAAGTGGTGCACGGCAAAGGCAGCATGATTGGCAAAATGCCCGGTGATACTTGGCAAAAATTTGCCAACCTGCGTTTACTCTACACCTATCTTTATACCTACCCTGGCACCAAATTATTATTTATGGGCAGCGAGTTTGGACAGTGGAGTGAATGGGCCATAAACCGTTCGTTGGATTGGCATTTGTTAGGTGAAGGAAACTTCCATGTTGGTCTACAAACGCTGGTAAAAGATCTGAATAAACTCTACACCACTCTGCCATCACTTTATGAACGCAGCTTTCAACATGATGGTTTTGAGTGGATTGATTGCCATGATTCAACACAATCAGTGATCAGTTACTTGCGCAAAGGTAGTCAGGGCTTCACCTTGGTTATTTTAAACTTTACTCCCACACCACGCGAAAACTATCGTATTGGCGTGCCTGTTTCTGGTATCTATCACGAAATTTTGAATTCCGATTCGGGTTACTACGCAGGCAGTAATATTGGCAACGCACTTGAAATTCCCTCTGAGCCCATTAGCTGGATGGGACAAGGACAATCGATCCAATTAACATTGCCCCCGCTAGGTGCAATTTTATTAAAATGTGACCATTAACAAACAGGTTTTTTTGATGCATAAAATACTATTCGCCACTAGCGAAGTTCATCCTTTAATAAAAACCGGTGGGCTCGCGGATGTTGCTTCCAGCTTGCCCCGCGCACTGCTTAAAATTGGGCACGATGTAAAAATTATTTTGCCAGCTTATGCAAGCGTATTAATTAAAGCCAAAGAAGTGGGTTTAAAATTTATTGGCAATTTAGCGCTGCTTGGACAAGAAATAAAATTGTGGCAAACCCGCCTACCAGGCTCTCGTGTCACTGTTTTATTGGTAGATATTCCGCAATTTTCCGAACGCGAAGGCAATCCCTATTGTGGGCCGGATGGTAATGATTGGTTTGATAATCACTGGCGCTTTTATTTATTTTCCAAGGCTACAGAAGCAGTAGCCTTGAATACAGCTGGGTTAAATTGGCAACCGGATATTGTCCACTGCAACGATTGGCAAACTGGTTTAATTCCCGCTTTACTGGCGCAAGCGCCAGTAAAGCCCGCCACTATTTTTACTATTCACAACTTGGCTTATCGCGGCTTATTTTCTTATCAAGCTTTTGCAGAGTTAAGTTTGCCTGCAGATTATTGGCACCATGAACAGCTAGAATTTTATGGGCAGCTATCGTTTATGAAAGGCGGTTTAGCCTTTGCAGATGCCATTACTACTGTCAGCCCAAGTTATGCAGAGGAAATTCAAACGCCTGAATTTGGTTGCGGTTTGGATGGATTATTGCGCGCGCGCGCAAAAGATTTGAGTGGTATTTTAAATGGTATAGATATGGATGAATGGAATCCCAATACCGATAAATTAATTAACCACAACTACAATCGCCGCAGCATAAGTCAAAAAGTTAAAAATAAAACCTCTCTGCAAGCACAATTAGGTTTGCCGGTCGATGAGAGTATTCCGCTACTCGGTTTTATTGGTCGTCTTGTTGATCAAAAAGGCATTGAATTAATTTTAAATCAAATGAATCCGTTGCTCGCACAGAATTGCCAATTGGTTGTACTGGGGAGTGGCTTTCCACAATACGAACAAGCCCTAAAAAATATTGCGCAACAATACCCACATAAAGTATCCGTTACGCTCGGCTATAACGAAGCTTTCGCACATCAAATTGAAGCCAGTGCCGATATTTTTTTAATGCCATCTATTTTCGAACCCTGTGGACTTAACCAAATGTACAGTTTGCGCTACGGGACTTTACCCGTGGTAAATGCTGTGGGTGGTTTGCGTGATACAGTTAATGAGCGACCACTTGATGCGATGGGTGATGAAGCAAATGGTTTTGTCTTTCACAAGCCCAGCACAGATGAATTACACAAAGCTATCAAACGTGCATTAGATGGCTATCAACAAAAAGAGGCTTGGAAAACGTTACAACAAAATGCTATGGCACAAGATTTTTCGTGGGAGAAAAGCGCTTATCGTTACGAACAAATTTATGCAAGCATTATTGCTTAATGAAAATGGTGCGCAGCCTATTAAAAGCTATAGGCTGCTCGCGCTGCAGCAGGCATGGTAAGGAATCGCAACCGGCTTACCCAATAGCCATTTCAGGATACAACAGTTAATGAAGAAGGGTTTGCTCAATGTCGGCATAATCGGCAAATTGTTCATCGCGACTCTGATCAGCCAACTCACTTGCTGCTTCCATACCTGCTTCAATCATGGCTTTAGCCACATCGAATCGCGCTCCACCCAAAAACGCGATGGACTCATCAGAAAAGCTAATAGTAACCAAGGCTTCTTGTGAACTGTCATCACTGCGCTTGAGCACAATTTCACCTGATGAGAGTTCAAGAATTTCGTAAAAAGAAGATGACATAGCCACTCCAAATCAATGAAGGCGGCATTCTAACAGAAGATGGGGAGCTAACCAGCAATAAAAAACTCGACCGAAGCCGAGTTTTTTACGTGAATTTAC